>Ga0209475_10005620_pt1 | contig 10202 bp, 9 predicted proteins | sample tdDd471_FD_187128 | JGI IMG/M metagenome (GOLD analysis project Ga0209475, IMG submission 187128) | Marine sediment microbial communities from the Atlantic coast under amendment with organic carbon and nitrate - tdDd47.1 (SPAdes)... | ecosystem: Environmental > Aquatic > Marine > Coastal >...
TAAGTCGATCCGCTTGCAGGCTCTTATGATCGGTTTGTCCAAAATAATCGACTTCATACCGTTGACAAATTGCGCCAAGTTTCCGAATATTCAGATGAGCATTAGCTGACAATAGCGGGTCAAAAGACCATGTAATCAACCGAATTGCCTGTTTATTCGCCACGTCTCGTTGCGCCATTTTCAATAAATAGCCAACATTTTGCCCACGATATTCTGGTAACACCACCATGCGCTTAGACATAATAAGCAAATTCGCCATCGCAGGACGTGCATCGGGATCTTCATAGTCAATATCTGTCCCAATAAATCCCATTACAAAGCCAATCATTTTCTTACCATCATAAGCACCTAAAATATGTGAACCGTGCTTTGATAAAGAATGCAACATATGCACAGGAACAAGCGCATCACCGTCTTCTCCCCAATATATCTTTTGTAGTTCCACCGCCAACTCAAATTCTGGAACAGTTGTTAAACGTCGTATTACAATGTCACTCATTACACTATCCTATCTATGTTAAACTGAACGTGGTCTTCGACGAAATGTATCACGAAACACACGTATGAGATGCCGTCTTTTGGGCAAATAGGTCAATAAAGTTTCTTCAAAGCGTCTAGGATGAAACCCAAAGTTATTATAAGTACTACCAAGTGATGCCGTCCGGTTTGTAGCCAGAATATCCAATAGATGACTGGTCATCAAAGATCGTGGGAAGATACGACTATAAATGCTTGTTACCCAGCGCAGCATATAGGGTGGTACAGAAATAATAAACCGTTGCATCCCTGTCACACGCATAATCGTAAATATCATATCTTCCAAAGTTGTATATTCTGGTCCACCTATTTCAACCACATGATCAACCAAGTGAATCAAATTAAGACTCCGAAATAAGGCTTCAACTAGGTCATCTATATAGATAGGATGTAACACGATTTCGCCAAATCCCGGCATCAAGAAAAATAATGGATTAATACTCAAGATGCTGGCAATATGATTAATAAACGAATCGTCTTCTCCGTAGATCATACCTGTCCGAATAATTGTATAGGCAACACCACTATTGCGGACAATTTCTTCAACCTGCCCTTTGATGCTATGTAAAGTATATGCTGATGATGGGGTTGCACCTAATTGACTTAATGTGATAATCCGTCCAACCCGTGCAGACCGCGCCACTGTAACCAATTGTCGTGTACCAGATATTTCTACCCGTTCGAGATCGCGTCGTCTCCCCCACCATAGTGCATTTTCCAAATGAATCACAACGTGCACACCTGTTACAGCTTGGAAGAAAGCCTCTTCATCTAAGATAGTCCCAAGTACGATTTCAGGTGCATGGGGATCGTTTTCATCCCATGGCAACCGTCGCGCACGTCTTTCTGTTAATAAGCATCGAGTTGGAATGCCTTCCGCCATTAACCGCCGCACTAAATGCCGCCCTACCAAACCAGTCGCGCCTGTAATTAAAATCATCAATAATTGCCAAATCTGCTAAATTTCGTATTCAAACGTATGATATTGTTTTCGACTTTCATCTATAGACAAAGATTACAAGTCGTTTATTATAGATTCTGCTCTGCATGATGTAAAGCAACGGAAGACATTGAGTGGGGTTAATAACTATGATAAGGTTGAAATTGAATCAATTCTTTTCATCTTAACAGACGAAATGGGAGGAACCCTTGGATACAACAAGAGTAGTAGTGACAGGCATGGGTATCGTCTGCCCAACTGGAAACACAGTTGAAGAAGCATGGACAAACGCTGCCGCAGGATTTAATGGTATTGACTATATCTCGCTGTATGATCGCGATCTCACACAGAACCAAGTTGCAGGTGAAGTGAAAAATTTCGATGCAGATATATTAATTGGTAAAAAAGAAGCACGTCGCACCGATCGAGTCACACACTTGACGATGGAAGCCGCTCGGCAAGCGATGGAAGATAGTGGATTACAAGTTAATGAAGACAATATGTACGAAATCGGTTGTCTGGTCGGCACAGGGATTGGCGGAATCGGTTCATTTGTCGATGCACAACAAGGATTGGATGCGCGCGGACACAAAGGTGTCAAAGCGATGTCCATCCCCAAAATATTGAGTGATAGTAGTTCCGGCAGAGTATCAATGGAGTATGGTCTGCGCGGCCCCAACTTTTGCATCATAACCGCCTGTGCAACTGGCAACAATGCAATTGGCGAGGCTGCACATATCATTCGCCGAGGTGATGCAAAAGCAATGCTAGCAGGAGCAGCAGAAGCAGCGATTGTTCCCGTATGTGTGGCTGGTTTCAATAATATGACAGCACTCAGTCGTAATATAGATCCAAACTCAGCTTCACGTCCATTTGACATCAACCGTGATGGGTTTGTTCCCGGTGAAGGTGCTGCGATTCTTGTACTTGAAGAGCTCGAACATGCGCTAGAACGCGGTGCAACCATTTACGCAGAAGTTGCTGGTTATGGTCATACATCCGATGCATTCCACGCTACAGCGCCAATGGATACAGGTGAAGGTGCTGCTAAAGCAATTGAATTTGCACTACGTAGCGCGAACCTTACGCCACAGGATATACACTATATTAATGCACATGGTACAAGCACACCCTTGAATGATACGGCAGAAACAAATGCCATTAAACGGGCATTAGGCGAAGTAGCATATAACATCCCTATCAGTTCTACAAAGTCTATGACTGGTCATTTATTAGGTGCAGGAGCAGCTGTAGAAGCTGTGTTTAGCATAATGGCACTACGTAATAATTTTATTCCACCCACAATCAACTTACTCGAACAAGACCCAGAGTGTGACCTAAACTATACGCCCAACGTGGGGAAAAATCACGAAATCCGCTATGCAATGTCAAACGCATTTGGGTTTGGTGGACATAACGCCGTTGTAGTATTTGGCAAATATCAAGAAAATGGCAATGGTTAATCCAAATCAACAGGCTAACAGTGTTATCCTCACCCCAACTTACGCGCATGTTGTCGGTTGGGGGATGGCTGTTCCTGAAAATGTAATGACAAATAATGATCTTGCCGCGTTTATAGATACCAGTGATGAGTGGATTGTAGCTCGCACAGGGATTAAAGAACGCCGCATCGCCAATGAAAAAGAATCAACAGCAACACTAGCTTATAAAGCCGCCCAACGTGCTCTTGAAGTTGCCGACATCCTGCCAATTGACCTTGACATGATTATTGTCGCAACCTCTACGCCAGAAAATATCTTTCCAAGTACCGCCAGCCTAGTACAAGATTGGTTAAATGCTAGTCAAGCTGGGGCGTTTGACTTAAGTGCCGCTTGTTCAGGGTTTGTCTACGCGCTCAATATGGCGGCAGATTCAATCCGAGCAGGTAGCATTCAACACGCGCTAGTGATTGGATCAGAAACAATGAGCCGTGTGATGGATTGGCAAGATCGGAATACATGTATCTTATTCGGCGATGGTGCAGGGGCTGTTGTACTTGAAGCTAGCAAAATCCCTGGTGGGGTACTTTCGAGCGTTCTAAAGTCAGACGGCGCAGGTTGCGATCTCCTTGCGATTCCAAGTATTGGAAGTGTCGATGCTGACGAATCGCGGGCAGGTGCAAATGGTCATAAGTTATATAAGATGTATATGGCAGGTAGCGAAGTCTTTAAATTTGCAACAAGAGTTGTCAATGATAGTATCGAGCAAGCCGCTAAATTAGCAGGTATTGCTGTCTCAGACATTGACCTTGTGATTCCGCATCAGGCAAATTATCGCATTATTCAATCTGCCGCACGTAAGCTCAATATCGATATCAATAAATTCATGAGTAATGTTGACCGCTACGGCAATACTTCTGCCGCATCGATTCCGATTGCGCTATGTGAGGCAATTGAACAAAAACGTATCCATGATAAAGACCTAATTGCACTCGTTGGTTTTGGTGGCGGTTTAACATGGGCTTCTATGATTATTCAATGGGGCATTCCTAAGCCAGATGAACAACATGGATCATTGCTCAATCGCCAACGTCGCAACATCTTGTATTATACTGCGCGATGGCGGTCTCGTACTAAACGTTGGAGACGAAACCTTAGTCGGACAATCCAATACTTACGACCCAAACATGGTCGCGTTGATCGCCTGATACGTAAAGCAGACGAAGACAATAGACTTTAAACCTTATGCCCGATATACATTGTCGGGCTTTTTTTATCCTATGCCAAGAGTTTTTGAGGCATCCGCACGATTGTTCAATGCTAACGGCAATAAACAATTATCAAGCAAACGGGGTTGTCCAACCTTTGCCGCCAACGACAACAATAGCGGTGTATTAGTTGCTTCAGTGATTTCTTCCAATGTTGATGGATTTGCAATCGAGACATAATTTAAGTCTGCTAACTGCTCAGCATGAATCATATCTTCTGCGATACGGCGAAGATTGTTGGGATTTCGTTCTCCACTTTCATAGACATTGCCGACTGCCTGTATAGATCGATAGAGAACTGTCGCTACTTTGCGTTCATCAGTCGATAAATATACATTCCGCGAACTTAATGCTAAGCCATCCGACTCACGCATAATTGGACAAATAGCAATCTCCACTGGAACATTCAAATCGCGCACAAATTGCCGAATGACAACAACCTGTTGAGCATCTTTTTGCCCAAAGTAGGCAATGTCTGGCTGACTCAAATTAAACAACTTGCTTACAACTGTCGCAACACCTTGGAAATGTCCGTCCCGTTGTGCACCCTCTAACCCTTGTGTGACTTTTTCTACGGTAACATAGGTCTGATAGCCTTCGGGGTACATCAAAGCAGGGGTTGGTGTAAATACATAATCAACGCCTGCACCCTCTAACATTCCCAAATCACGGGGTAAGTCACGCGGATATGTTTCGAGGTCTTCCCCTTTTGCAAATTGGGTTGGATTTACAAAAATCGTAGCAATCACAACATCATTTTCTTGGCGGGCGTACTCAACCAGTGATAAATGTCCATCATGCAAATACCCCATCGTCGGTACAAGTCCAACTGTACCCGTAATCGCTTTTCGAGCAGAACGCAATTCAGCAATTGTCTCAATCACTTGCATTAGGTGCAAACTCTTTCTGTAAGGTAGCGATCACATCATCTTCCATCGTAAAACTATTTGCGGTTGTCGGGAATTCTCGATTTTCGACCTCAACACGATATTCAGTAATTGCAGTGCGCATCATATCCCCAACATTCAAATAACGTTTTGTATGGCGTGGCACAAAATCATCAAATAGCGCCAAAATGTCATGGAAAACTTGCACTTGTCCATCACAATGAACACCAGCCCCGATACCAATTGTTGGAATATCTAGGATATTGGTAATCAATTTTGCAAGGCGTGATGGGACAAGCTCTAAAACTATCGAAAAAGCCCCTGCATCTTGAATCGCTTGAGCATCTCGTATTAATTGCCGTGCAGATTCTAATTGCTTGCCCTGCACCCTAAATCCACCAAATTGATTAACACTTTGAGGAGTTAATCCGATATGACCCATCACTGGAATTCCGGATTCAACAATGCGTTTGACTGTCGATGCCATATGAACACCTCCTTCCAGCTTGACACAACTCACACCACCCTCCTGCATCAAGCGTCCTGCATTTTCCAGAGCCTGCTCAGGGCTAATGCTGTACGTCATGAATGGCAAATCTCCCACAATCAGCGGTTTTTGAGTAACACGCACCACAATTGCAGAATGATAAATCATATGCTCCAATGTAACCGGTATGGTTGAATCATGTCCTTGTACAACCATGCCTAATGTATCGCCTACCAAAATCATCGGCACATCACACATTTCGGCAATCCGCGCACTTGTTGCGTCATAAGCCGTCAACATTACTATGGGCTTGCCTTTATTTTTCATTGTACGAACATCACGTATCGTTAGACGCATGAGTGGTCTCCTGTCTAAACAGATGAGTAAAGTCAGTAATATCAATACCACGTGCCGTCAGCATCGGATAGGATAATTTTGCGAGGTTCGTATACATATCATATATCAGTGGCTTATCTGAAATTATACTCAAGTGCCTTTCGATTGTCCCAATATCCGCCCTAACCAATGCGCCAGTCAACGCATCAGGAACACCTTGTTCAATCAGGTTACGCATTGTCGCAGACATCAAACTCTCAAGTGCGTGACGATTAGCCATGGTATCATTCGAAAACTCCTCGAGTAGTCCCTCTGCTATCGCATATAATGTCACCATGTAATTGCTCGCTATCGTCAAAGCCAGATGATATTGTGCTTTTTTACCAGCAGGAATCTCGATAACTTGCCCTTCAACCATAGCAATGATGTCTAATAGCCAGCGGCGCAAAATTTCATGTGACGTTTCAATCGCAAATGTCGCACCTACTAAACCATTTACCGATGATTCAACACTCGAAAATGGAAATGCGGGATGCAAACTACCAACCATTGCACCTGAATCGGCAACAGATTGCAAAACATCCACACTTGCTGAACCAGAAACATGAATAATACCTTTACCGTCCAACTGAAAGTGGCTAAAACCATCTACAGTTGATTGAATTGCATCATCACTCACGGCTACAATTATCAAATCACAGTAACCAACAACATCGCCAATATCATCAACCGCTACCGACTCTAACTGCTGAGCAAGAATTTGTGCTCTACTAACAGTTCGATTGTAAATTGCTCCGATCAAATATCCGTACTGATATAGTAGGCGTGCTAAGGTCTCCCCTACCTTACCTACACCAACAATCCCGATGATAGAACGGTTCATATTAAGGATCTCCGCTTGGAGGTGTTGCGGTTGGGAATGGCGGACTAATATAAATATGTACCAGACATCCCGCTTGCAATGTATTGGTTACATCAAATACCATCAAGCGAAATTCATACTCTCCTTCTGCATACCCTGCAGGAACAAATTGGCTAATTTCACTTCGATCACGAACTTCGATACTTTTATCTTCAATCACTTGAAAATTACCAAATGTACTTGCACCCCTGATTTCGATTTTCGCGTATGCAAATTGATCGGTATACGCTGTACCAATAACAGGAATCGGCTGGAAGACACGCATCCCATTGGCTGGGATAAATAATTGCGCTTCAGGACTATCACACCCTTCCACAGGATCGGCTGGAATGATTGTCCCCACAGGCGTAGGTGTTAATGTGGGTGTAGCTTGAATCTGCCCAGAAAAATCCGCACCAACGAGCGGCTCAGCAGGATCAATGCCTAAATTACTAGAGGGAGTCGCTGGTATAGGTGTTTCAAAAATACCATCATTTTCCCGTACCGCAACAACTAATGCTTCTATATCTTGATCGGCTTGAATCTCTGGCACAACTACCAATTGAATCCCTGCAACAATCACAGCAATTTCAATTAAAATGACAACAGCCGATAAAGCATTCATCTGACGATACCGCGATAATTCCCGTTCTAACTCAAAATATGTGGCGCGGTATTCACTACGCCATATCAGATAGCGATAAAGCGAATACAAAATACCTGCCAATATCAGAAAATAGATACCAATAGCTGTTTGGTCAATAAGTGCAATTAGGCTTGTCATACTGGAATATTCTTAAGTACACCTTTTAGAACAGAGGTTAATCTAGGCACAATCACTTGCCCTGCTTCTAACACTTCTTCATGATTCGTCTCACGATCTGTATCAACTGTATCAATTGCCTCGTTTGTAATTCCGGAACACGCCATCACTCGCATACCCGCATGACGCGCGACCAAAACTTCATGCACAGTAGACATTCCAACTGCATCGACACCAATGGTTCTTAACATCCGAATTTCGGCAGGTGTCTCAAATGATGGGCCTGACAATGCACAATATACACCACTATGAAGCGGTATTTCATTTGCTTGTGCAACATCTATTGCAACTTGGCGCATTTGTCGATCATAAGTTTGTGCCATACCAACAAATCGTTCTCCGATAGACTCATCATTAGGTCCCATTAACGGATTCGCCCCAACCATACCGGGGATATTAATATGATCTTCAATTAACATCAGCTCGCCAACACGATATGAAGGATTCACACCCCCAGCCGCATTTGTCAAAATAACAGTGTGGATACCGAGAAAGTGCATAACCCGTATTGGGAACGTTACTTCGTGCATGGTATAGCCTTCATAGAAATGTGCGCGACCTTGCTGTGCCGCAACAATGTGACCTTCTAATTCGCCAATTACAAGATTACCCTGATGTCCATGTACTGTTGATTGAGGCCACATCGGAATATCAGCATAAGGGATAACAACGCGATTATTCAAGGTATCAGCAAGTGTGCCCAATCCAGACCCTAATACCAAACCGATTGTTGGCTGTAGAGTCGTTTTTTCTCGAATAATCTCAACAGCTTTAGAATAATCTTTTTGTGTATACACAAATCACTCCATAGGTCAATTTATTGAATCGTAACGCCCTCTAGTATACACGATTCATGTGTATTATTCTTGACGCAGTCGGCAAACGTAAAAATTTGTAAAAATCTAAAAGCTATACGAACTAGCAAGTATTTCTTTGGTAAAATTTAGAAAAATACACAGAACAAGAGTAAATAACCGATGAGTACATCAGCAGAACAAGTTATTGTCCAATATAAACAAGCCTATCAAAAACTGTATGATCGTACACCTCAATATTTGTATGTTCTAGATAGTGAATGGGTTATTGTTAATGGGGCACGGATGCGTGCTACAGAGTTACAATATGTTGTTCAGCGTTTAAATGACGAATATAAACAAGTACAAGCAAAGCGTAATTCTGTTGTGCATCGACTTATCTCATGGCTCAAAAATTAATACTCCTTCATTAAGTTTGTAGATTTTAACATTAACTTTCGACGAAAGCCCCTGTGCAATTCGTGTTCTCCGTTATAATTAATTACAGTATCATAACCTGAGAATTTAATAGCAACGGAGTCTATGGATTGAACGATATACGTCGGCAGTTTCGTTCTGCAACCTTATTATTACTTATCATCATGCCTATCGGTATCATCGGGTATATGGTCATTGAAAATCTAGCTTTCATCGATGCCGTATGGTTAACTGTCATTACCCTGACAACCATTGGCTATGGTGATATTAATATTACTTCTGACCTCGGCAGAATATTTACCATCACACTTGTCTTAGTTGGATTAGGAGCAATCACCTTTTTTCTGTCCTCATCATTTGCGTTACTATTTAGTACAGAAGCGACAGTGCGCCGCCGAAAATTTCGCATAATAAAGAAAATTGGCAAGCTCCGCAATCACTATATTATCTGTGGTACAGGGGAAATGGTTGATAAAACCATTGGCTATCTATTACAAAGCGCCCACTTCCGACGAGAACAACATCAGGAACAAGTCTACAAACCCATTGATGACTTCCTCGACCGCGTATTTGGGGATGATGCAGATGGTAATTTTGTAGCTATGCGAAATATACTTCACGACATTATTATTATTTTCGTTAATATTTTTAAACGTGAAGCAACCATTCTGGATTTAATTATCATCGTCACCGAAGATACCATCTATGCTGAACACTTACGTAGTGCAGGTTTACTTGTTGTTGAAGGCGACCCAGCTGACGACAATTCATTAGAAGCTGCGGGGATCAAACGTGCACAAGCCATTATGGTTATGCTGAATCAAGATACAGAAGGCTTACTCACTGTCCTTACTGCCCGCAACTTAAATCCAACACTCTATATTACTGCCGCTACTGTCGAAGAAGAACTCAAGCAAAAAATGATACGGGCGGGAGCGAATGTTGTGCTTGCACCTTACGAAGTCGCCGGTCAATTCCTGAATAATGCAACATTACGCCCTGCTGTAAACGATTACTTTAATAGCATATTATTCGATCATGAAACAAATCATCAAATTACCCAGCTTGAGTTACGCGGAGATTCTCCGTGGATTGGCAAACGGATTGGTGAACTCCAATTACGGGAACATTTTGATGCAGGCATTATCGGGATTCGACTCGATGATAGCAGTTTTATTTATGCACCGAGTGATGATCGCATCTTAAACGAAGAAGAAACGCTCTTAGGGGTTGCACCCGGAATACAAATCCCCCGTTTACAGGTTGAATGCCGTCCGCATGGTGACGACTCGATTCGTATGTCCGTTTTCCAACGTATGATTCATCCCCGTGAATTGCGCACCAATAAAGAA
>Ga0209475_10005625_pt1 | contig 10197 bp, 5 predicted proteins | sample tdDd471_FD_187128 | JGI IMG/M metagenome (GOLD analysis project Ga0209475, IMG submission 187128) | Marine sediment microbial communities from the Atlantic coast under amendment with organic carbon and nitrate - tdDd47.1 (SPAdes)... | ecosystem: Environmental > Aquatic > Marine > Coastal >...
CCGTGGCAGTCGTGGCGAATCCGCGACGAGCCTGGTCGGTCGTCGCGGTCGACGCAACCCGAACCCCGGCGCGGCGCGCATCGAGCGCCACGGCTCAGGGGCAGGCGCCGCGGGACGCGACGTTCGCGCCGCTGGACGCAGCCGCGCAGCTGTTGCTGTACGTGCGTCCGTCGCAGCCGCAGACCGGGTCGTAGATCGCGGGGCAGGCTTCGGGGCGGGGCTCGCAGTCGCCGGGGCCGGCGCACGACAGCGGCGCGAACGCGCAGTAGCTGGTCAGCGGGCACTCTTCGTTGTCGTTGCAGCCGCCGGGGTCGCGGCACGCGCCCGCGCTGGCGACGCTCACGCCGGCGGCGGACGCCTCGCACTCGTTGCCGTATGTCGTGCCGTCGCAGCCGCACACCGGATCGTAGACGTCCGGGCAACCACGGGGGCGCGCTTCGCAGACGCCGGGGGCGGCGCAGGTGCCGGTCTCGAAGTGGCAGAACTGGCCGCGGTCGCACTCGCCGTTGGACACGCAGCCGTCCGTGCCGCCGCCGTCGCATTCGCCGCGGACAGCCGCAGATCGACATCGAGCTGCCCGAGCACGTCCCTCGATATCGTATCGGACAGCGCATCGCGGGTTCTCGGCAACCCTGTCAGGGCGGCCAGATATCCCAGAATATCGACCTCCGCGAAATCGAGCGTTGCGGTGACGGAGGGTCTGCCCCCATCCTTGAAGGCCAGCTCGAAAACGCCACTACCTGCGTTGCCCTGCAGTTTTACATTCAGGCCTTCGAACCTGATCTTGTTGGCGTCGCCGCGCAGGGTGCCGGAGAGATCGATACTGCCGACCGCGTTGCCGGTGCGGATGTCCACGCCCAGCCAGTTGAGCGCCTGACGCGGCGACGGCATGGCCAGCGTTACCTTGCCCTCCGCGAATGGCGCGGATCCGACGCCCAGCCTGCCGTCGAAGGCGTAGGACATCATATCGCTCGTAAAGCTCTGGCGGACACCGACGATCTGGCGCGCGAAAAACCGCACCGCATTGTCGACTTCGGTGCGCAGCGTGAACGCCGTTCCGCGCCAGATCCCCTGAAGCGAAGCGGTGAGCCTCTCGTCCAGCCGCGGCCATGCCACGGTGCCATTGACGGCCGTGATCCGCTCCGGATTTGCGGTGTCGGGCCCGATGAATTCGATGATGCCGTTCTCGATCGCGACCGTGCCGAAACGGGCATATTTCGAGCGCCGCGCCGGGGTTTCGGTCTCGTTCTCCGTATCCTGCGCCGCCTCGGTCTCCAGGCGAACCCGTTCGATCTCGCGGCCGAGCCGGCCGCCAATCGCCGCAAAATCCACCCGGCCATGGTCGTCGACCCGCACCCGCATGGTCGGACGCACCAGCTTGAACTGGGAGAATTCGAGATCCCGCGCCATAAGGCCCGATACGGGGATCGAGACCTCGACACTGTCGACAATCAGGAAGTCGGCCGGCGCATCGGCGCCGCCGGCCGCATCGCTGGGAACATGCACATCATAGAGACGCGCGACGGGAGCAGGGAAAAGATCGACATCGACGCGGCCCTCGACGCGAATTTCCTGACCGGTGATATCCGCAAGTTCCCGTTCGAGGGCGGTGCGAACGAACTCGCTGGAGACAAAAACGGGAAGCAGCATCCAGACCGCGGCAAGCGCAATGAGGGCTATGGCGACAAGCCAAAGACCGATGCGAGTCACCCGTACCGTCATGCTGGAACCGTTTTCTCCCACCGAACTATTGGCGTTCGGCGACCCGTTTTTCCGCGCGAGCCTATACAGAAGTGCGGTCAATTCAAGGCTTGCCGTCCGCGAAACGGCACTTTACCAAGCCATGCGCATCACTGATCGAGAGAAGAGCCGATGACGACGCCAACACCGCTGTGGACGCCGCAGCAGACCGAAGTGCAACATTCCAACATGGCGCAGTTGATGCGCCTTGCGGCCGAGCGCCATGGCGCGCCCGCGGATGATTTTTCGGGTTTTCACGGCTGGAGCATCGGCAATCCCGAAGAATTCTGGTCGCTTGTGTGGGACGATTGCGGCGTGGTCGGCGACAAGGGAGAGCGCGTCCTTATCGACGGCGACAAGATGCCCGGCGCGCAATTCTTTCCGGATGCCCGCCTCAATTTCGCGGAAAACCTGCTTGCAAAGGCAGGCGATGGGGACGCCATCGTGTTTCGCGGCGAGGACAAGCTGGAAAGGCGCGTCTCCTGGGCGGAATTGCGCGCGATGGTTTCGCGGCTGCAGCAGCATTTCAGGGCGCTCGGCATTGGCGAAGGCGACCGCATCGCCGCGATGATGCCGAACATGGCCGAAACCGTCGCCTGCATGCTGGCGGCGACATCGATCGGAGCCGTCTGGTCGTCCTGTTCGCCGGATTTCGGCCCGAAAGGCGTTCTCGACCGCTTCTCGCAGATCGAACCCGTGTTGTTCATCGCCTGCGACGGCTACTGGTACAACGGCAAGCAACAGGACATCGCCGGCAAGCTCCGGGACATCGTGCCCGGCCTGCCAACCGCGAAGAACACGATCATCGTCGACTATCTCGGCAATGCCGAGGCGACGGCCGCAGGCCTCGAAAATGCGGAACCGCTCGCGACGATACTCGGCCGCTACGAGCCGGCGCCGCTGGAATTCGAACGGCTTGCCTTCAGCCAGCCGCTCTACATCCTGTTTTCCTCCGGCACGACAGGCATTCCGAAATGCATCGTCCACTCAGCGGGCGGCACGCTTCTGCAGCATCTGAAAGAGCAGCGCTACCACGCCGGCATCAATGCGGGCGACAGGGTGTTCTACTTCACGACCTGCGGCTGGATGATGTGGAACTGGCTCGTATCGGCGCTGGCCAGCGGCGCGACCCTCCTTCTCTTCGACGGGTCGCCCTTTGCGCCGAACGCCAATGTGCTGTTCGATTATGCAGAGCAGGAAGGCATGACCTATTTCGGCACCTCGGCGAAATATATCGACGCCGTGCGCAAGGAAGGCCTGCGGCCGATGGAGACGCATGACCTGTCGAAGGTCAGGGTCATCTCGTCGACCGGCTCGCCGCTCTCGCCGGAATGCTTCACTTACGTCTATGACGCCATCAAGAAGGACGTGCATCTGGCCTCGATCTCGGGCGGCACCGACATCGTATCCTGCTTCGTCCTGGGTGTCCCGACCCTGCCCGTCTATTCGGGGGAGATACAGGGACCGGGGCTGGGCATGGCCGTCGAGGTCTGGAGCGACGAAGGCGAGCCTGTCGTCGGCGAGAAGGGCGAACTTGTCTGCACGAAGCCGTTTCCATCCATGCCCGTCGGTTTCTGGAACGACCCGGACGGCGCGAAATACAAGGCGGCCTATTTCGAGCGTTTCGACAATATCTGGTGCCACGGCGATTTCGCGGAATGGACCGAACATGGCGGCATGATCATCCATGGCCGTTCCGACGCGACGCTCAATCCCGGCGGCGTGCGGATCGGCACGGCGGAGATCTACAACCAGGTCGAGCAGATGCCCGAAGTCCTCGAGGCGCTGTGCATCGGCCAGGAATGGGACAATGACGTGCGCGTCGTCCTGTTCGTGCGCATGGCCGAGGGGGCGGTGCTGGACGAGGCGCTGGAGAAAGCCATTCGCACCAAGATCCGCACCGGCGCCTCGCCGCGCCACGTCCCGGCCCGTATTGTCGCCGTCACCGACATTCCGCGCACCAAATCCGGCAAGATCGTCGAGCTTGCGGTGCGCGAGATCGTGCATGGCCGGCCGGTCAAGAACAAGGAGGCGCTCGCCAATCCCGAAGCGCTCGAGCTGTTTCGCGATCTGCCCGATTTGCAGAACTGACCTGCATGGTGAACGGGGGCGCCGCACCCGTTAACCAAGCCGGCTCATTCCGTCTCGCTTTCAGACAGGCAGGGCTTTCGTTAACCGCCTGTTAAGAAGCGGTCGTTAATAGTCTCGTAACAGGTTGAGAAACGTTCGATCCGCAGATTGAGCCGCTCGAAATCCAGCAGACAGCAAATTCAGGCGCCTTTTGGCGCCTTTCTTTTTGCCCGAACCGTCAGCTTGCCAGAACGCGCGACGGCGGGAACACGATCTCGATCGCGGTCCCTTTTCCCGGTTCCGACTGGATGGCGAATTCGGCGCGGTTCGCCTCGACCAGCGCCTTGGTCAGCGGCAATCCGAGGCCGGTGCCGTCACCGCGCGCGCGGCCTAGCGAGGCGACCTGCTGGAAGGGCTGCAAGGCCAGGTCGATCTCCTTTGGCGACATGCCGATGCCCGTATCCTTCATGCGAAGGACGACCTCGCCGCGCGCATTGTAGCTCGTATTGACGATCACCTGCCCGCCGGAATGGGTGAAGCGGACCGAATTCGACAGGACGTTCAGAACGATCTGCTTCAGACTGCGCTGATCGGCAACGACATCCGGCAGATCGTCATCCAGCGAGGAGCGGATAATGATGCGGCTGCGATTGGCCTGCGGCTGGATCATCGCGATCGCCTCATTGACCGCGTCGTTGAGCGAGACGCTTTCGAATTCCAGCTCCTGCTTGCCCGCCTCGATCTTCGAAATGTCGAGCAGATCGTTGACGAGGTCGAGCACATATTTGCCGGACTTGTTGATGTCGGTCAGGTAGCTCTTGTAGCGCTCGTTGCCGATCGGCCCGAAACGCTCCTCCGCCATCAATTCCGAGAAACCGATAATGGCGTTGAGCGGCGTGCGGATCTCGTGGCTGATCTTGGCGAGAAACTCCGTCTTGTGGGACGAGGCCTGCTCGGCATTGCGCTGGGCGTCACGCAAGGCCTGCTCGGTCTGTTTCCACGCGGTGATGTCGCGCACGACAGCGCAGAAGCCGTTCGAGGTTTCGAGCCGGCCGATTGTCATGAAGAGCGGCAGGAAGCCGCCATTCTTCTCGCGGCCGAGCACTTCGAGCCCTTCGTTCAAGACGCTGGCGACGCCATTGTTCGCCAGGCCGCCCAGATAATCGAGCGCCGCCGCCTGGCTCTCATGGGCAAAGAGCACCGAGAAGCTCTTGCCTTCCACGTCCTCGCCGGCATAGCCGAACAGCGCCGACGCCGAGGCGTTGAGCGAGCGTATCACGCCGTCGCGCGACAGGACGACGACACCGTCGGACGCGGTGTCGAGTATGGCGCGCAATTCGGCCGCTTCCGACATTGCCGGTTCATCGCCTTGCTGCGGCGCGGCTTCCGTCTTTTCGGCAGCCTGTGGCTCGAAGGCGAACATCAGCGCGGTGCGGCCGTGCCAGGGAACGGTCTGCATGTGCGCGCGTGCGGAAACGACTTCGCCATCGGCGACGCGCAAGGTCAGCGCACCATCCGCGGCCACCTCGCCATCGAACAGGGCATCGATGCCACCGGCCTCGTTCAGGTCTCCGGCATCGCGGAAACCGCTCATCGCCGCGAAGGCCTCATTGGCAAACAGCGCCTCGTCGTCGCGATGGATCAGGATCGGCAGGGGCAGCGCATTCAGAAAGGCGGGCGTCAGGCCGTCTTCCGAACGGACCCGTCCGGCAGCGCTCGAGGCGGATGTCGCAAAGGCCGACGGCATGTAGTCATGGGTTTCCTCGGAAGCCTCTTCGTCGACGGCAAGCGGCGGTGCGGCGTCCTCGACATCGTCGGCCGCGATCTCCATCTCGATATCGCGGGCGATTTCGCCCTCGGCATCCTCGACGGACGCACCGATATAGTCCTGTCCGTCATCAGCCGTCTCGGCCGCAGGCAGCGTTTCGCTGACGCTGTCGTCGAACGTCGCCGCAGGCATTTCGCGTTCCGGCTGCTTCGGTTCCGCCGCGTCCTTCTTCACCCGCGCCCAGCCGAGAACGTCGCCGATCTGACGGAAGGCCGCCTGCTCGCTCGGATTGAGCGTCTCGCCGCCGTACTGGCTGCGGCGCTTGGATTCCAGATCGATGATCTTGTCGCTCTCGCGGCGCATCGGAACCGGCGCCACCGTCGACAGCGCGGGCACCTCGCCCGAAAACGGATCATCTTCCCGCGTAGGCGTGGATGGCTCGACGGCTTCGGGCCGCATTTCGCCCTCATCCGCCGGCCTGGCGGGTTCGACATGCGCCTCCGCTTCGACCGGAGCGCGCGCCGCCGCCTCGACCAGCTTCAGGCCGAGCGCATCCGGATCCGGCTTGCGCTCGCCCATGCGCACGATGCCGAAGCCGCGATAGCCTTCGAAGTCGCGCTGGCGGTTGTAGGAAGGCAGTGCGGCGAGATCGACGGGAACACGGAAAACGGTTCCCTGGACAGGCCACAGAACGCTCTTGCCCGACCATGTGTCGTGTCGCTTCAACGACGCGTCGATTTCGCCGGAAGGATCGAGATCGAAATCGCGGGCGACATCTTCGAAGGGCCGTCCGACGATGTCGGCGGCATGCGGGCCGACGGCCGCAGCGAATTCCGGCGAGATGTCGGTGAAGTGGCCTTCGCTGTCGGTTTTCCAGACGAAGCGAACCGGGCCGCGGCCATTTTCGAAATCGGCCGTGAATTGCGTGTCGGGCTCTTTCGCGACTTCCGGGGCCGGAACGTCCGCGGCGGCCTGCGGCTGATGTTCCTCCGGCATGTCCTCCTCGACCGGTTCCGGTTCGGAGATCGCCGTGTCGGGCTCCACGTCGGAGGCTTCCTCGGTCGGCGATGATTCCACCGACCCGGTCTCGCTCTCCTCGGCGACAGCCTCCGGCAGAAATTCGTCCTTCACGGCGACCTTTTCCTCCGATGTGACTTCCTCCTGGAGGGATTCGGCTACCCGCTCCTCGACTATGGCTTCTTCCAACGCCGGTGCGGGCTCGTTTTCTGGCTGCTCGTTCGTGGCGGACTTGACCGCCATGACCAGATGGCGCGCCGGCGTGTCGGTCAACCTCGCGATGGCGATGGCAACGGGGATCGCGGGATCCGGCGTCACCAGCCGCTTGACCAGCCGGTCCTTTTCGTCGCGCACATCGCGCACAAGCGCGCCGATGGCATCGGCGGGAAGAGTAATGCCCGAAAACAGGGCGTCGGCGGCAAGCAGCCCGCCGCTGTCATCGACGATCGCCGCGCCCGCGCCCTCGGTCGCAAGTCCGGCGATTGCGGCAAGCGCGGCATCGCGCTCCGCGGCGCCGGTTTCGCCGGTGTCGATAACGAGCAGGATGCAGGGCATACCGTTGCCGCCGGTAATGGCGCGGAGCTTTGCCGGAAGAACCTGACTCTTGATGCCGAAGGAGACGCGGATATGCGTCGCAATCTCATCGCCGGATTTCGCACGCGCGGCAGCCGAAACGATCTGGCGCAACGCGGTGCCCATGCCGGCCGGACCTTCCGCCTCGAAGTCGCCGATCGTGTCAAAACCGAAGAGCTGCGCGGCGCGACCGTTCGCCCAAAGCAATGTCTGCATGTCCGCAGAGAAGACGGCGATCGGACGGCCGGACAGGAAATTTTCGCGCACGCCGTCCCAGGCGGCAACATCGATGAAGGAATAGGTTGTGCTGGCGTCGGCCATGTCTCTGCTCTCGGCGCGTGTCCCGAAGGGGCGGTTAAGAAAGAATTAATTGCCATTTCGATGCGGGCGCGTCCAGCGGCCCGGCATTTTCGGCCGTTTCTTGTTCCCGAGTTAGTTAACGCGAAAACGCATACCTGCCATGGTATTTGTGCAGTGCAATAAAATGTTGCAATGCACAAAAAACCTGCTATATACGGTGCATCACGAACACTCTCCAAGGAGGATATAGTTATGGCCAAAGCAGCCCAGAAGACCGAAACCGCCGACGTTTTTGCATTTCCCGCAATGGACACCGCTCCGTTTGCCGACCAGTTCCGCACCTTCGCCGAAGACAGCATGGCGAAGTCGAAGGAAGCCTACGACAAGATGAAGTCGTCGGTCGAAGAGGCCCAGAAGACCGTCGAAACCACGATGGAAACCGCCCAGGCACAGGGTTCCAAGCTCTCGCTCACCGCGATCAACGTGATGCGCGCCAACACCGAAGCCGGCTTCTCGCATCTCGAGAAGATGCTCGGCGTGAAGACGCTGGCCGAAGCCATGGAAGTCCAGACGGCGTTCATGCGCAAGCAGACCGAAATGGCCGTCGACCAGGCCAAGGACATGCAGGCCGCTTCGCAGGAAGCTTTCGAGGCCCTTTCCGCTCCGGCCAAGGCCGCGACCGAGAAGGCCATGGCTTCGATGAAAGCCGCCTGACACTTTAATGATCGCGCCGGCCGCATTCCCTGCGGCGGGCGGACCAATGAAAGGCCGGATTTTTCCGGCCTTTTCTTTTGGTTCAAGACGCGTCAATCCGATCTTGCAAAATTATTTGATGATAGGTATGCGTGCGCTTGCACCATGACTTTGTGCGGGCGTAGCTCAGTTGGTTAGAGCGCTGGATTGTGGCTCCAGAGGTCGGTGGTTCAAATCCACCCGCTCGTACCATATCCCCATGCCAATTCGTTGTTCACTGTTGATGGCCTGGCCATCCCGGCGCAAACATTTCCGTTGAGCCGTCCGGGCGCTAGCGCTACGTAACCTCCCCTGTTTGTTTTTCCCGCACGCATATTCGTGCCACCGGGGAGCGCGTTTTTGAATTTGACCCTAGAGCCCGACTATCTCGTCGCCTGCGCGGGCTTCATCTACATTATCGCCTTTCTGATCATCAACCAGATCGTGCTGCGCTGCATGCTGCTGGTCGGTTCCGCCTTTTATATCGCCTATTACGCTGTCGTCGCCGGCGAACCGCTCTGGATGGCGATCTTCACCAATCTCAGCATTTCCACGGCAAATTTCATCGGGCTCCTGATCCTGCTCTTCAGCAAATCGCGTTTCGCGATCCCGAAGGAGCACTCCGATATCTATCCGATCTTCTCCCTGCTGCCGCCCGGGGATTTCCGCACGCTGGTCCGGCTCGGCAGGCGGCGCGTCCTCGAAGAGGACACGGTCCTGACCCGGGACGGCGCGCCGGTGGATACGCTCTATTTCGTGCTCAAGGGCGAGGTCTCGGCGGAAAAGCGGGGCGAGACCTTTCCGCTTCCCGAACGGATCTTCATCGGCGAGGTCGGCTACCTCACCCGCGATGGCGCTTCGGCGACGACCCGCCTGGCGAAGGGAGGCGAAATCTTCGAATGGGATGTCGCGGAGCTTCGCCGCAAGGCCAAGCGCAGCGCGCGGTTCAATCTGGCGCTCGACGCGCTGATCTCGAAGGATCTCGCCGCCAAGGTGTCGCGCGCCGGCGCGCCCGGCGAAAGCGTTGCGGCAAGCGCCCCGGTGAGCGTTGCCTAGAACAGGTCGCCCTGCTGCGGCGGCTTTTTCGGCTTCGGCGCGGGCTTGGGGCGCGACGCCCCGGCGCCATCCGTGGCAATGACGCCGACGCGTTCGCGGCCGGCAAATTCGATGGTCAGTGCCGCCCCCTTCTTCACGTCCTCCGCGCGCTTCACCGGCTGATCGTTCTCGTCGCGGACCAGGGCGAAGCCGCGCTCCAGAACGGATTCGTAGGACAGCGTCTTCAGCAGCCGGCCTTTCTGATCGAGCGTGTTGCGGGCGTCCGCCAGGCGCAGGTCGAGCGCGCGGACCAGCCGCGACGACAGGCCGGCAAGCTGATCGGTTCCGAGGCGGCGCTGGCGCTCGATACCTGATACTGTGAGCCGGGAGGCGCGCAGTTTGAGCGCCTCGCGCTTGCGGTCGGCGACATGGCGCAGGGCGCGCGGCAGGTCGCGTTCGAAACGCCTGAGCGCCGTCTTGTCCCGGTCCAGCAGCGATGCGAGCCGGTTGGGATTGAGCCGGCCTTCGGCGCGCGACCAGGCGCTGCGCTTGGCGGTGATGTTGGTGCCGAGCCCCTGCCCCAGCCGCCGCTCCAGCGCGTCGAAACTCTGGCGCGGCATGGCGAGCAGCGCGTCCGGCGCGGGCAGAGCGCGGGCGGCGGCGCGAAGGCTGTCGCGTTTCCTGTCGGCGAGACGGCCGATGCCGGCCTGCAGCCGCGCTCCGAGCTGGGCGATCGTCGCCTCCAGTTCCGCCTTGACCGGCACCGCGATCTCGGCCGCGCCGGTCGGGGTCGGCGCGCGGACATCGGCGGCATGGTCGATTAGCGTCCAGTCGGTCTCGTGGCCGACCGCCGAGATCAGCGGAATCATCGACTCCGCCGCTGCGCGCACGACCGCCTCCTCGTTGAAGCCCCAGAGATCTTCCAGGCTGCCGCCGCCGCGCGCGACGATCAGCACGTCCGG
>Ga0209475_10005631_pt1 | contig 10190 bp, 8 predicted proteins | sample tdDd471_FD_187128 | JGI IMG/M metagenome (GOLD analysis project Ga0209475, IMG submission 187128) | Marine sediment microbial communities from the Atlantic coast under amendment with organic carbon and nitrate - tdDd47.1 (SPAdes)... | ecosystem: Environmental > Aquatic > Marine > Coastal >...
TCTGTAGCTCCGTTATTTGCTGGGTGATGAGTTTTTGACCAATAAGGTTATAAATAGCCAGGGTAGTATTCTTTTTGGTTGTATAAGGTAATTTTATGGTGAATATGTTGTATGATGGGTTGGGATAAATCCTTAGGCTGCATTCTTCAATCAACTCTTCGCGCGATACAATGCCACAAGCATCTTTAACTTCTTCTTCGGAATTACATCCACTTGCATTGTAATAAATTTCAATTGCACCAGTCGGACTAACAAGGTAGTCACATATACTTTTTACCTCACACGATGATAAGTAATAATTCCCGTTTATTGAAAGGTTCTCAATTGAAGCAGCCTCAATATAATCAAGTCCCGAAAGGCTATGAAGCCCATCATTATTAATGATATGAAGATCTCCATCAATGTTATTTAGGCTAGTCAATGCTTCAAGACTACTCAATGCATTATTGTTTTCAATGATCAGGTCATTTCCAATAGATGAGAGGCTATTGATCCCTGATAAATCTTTTATACTTGCATTCTCCTTAATAATCAAAGAGCTTCCGATAGAGTTAAGATTCTGCATCCCGACCAGATTAACAAGGCTATCATTATTTATGATAAAGACCCATCCGGAGATAGCATCCAAACTTCCAAGACCATCAAGATTTCCCAGGTAAAAATTATCTGATATTGACATGTGCCTTCCAACATATGAAAGATTACTTAGAGAATTGATATTTTCAACACTTGTATAAGCCAATCTGAGGTCAAGCCCAACAGATGAGAGATTCTCAAGGCCTTCTAAACCAGTGAGAAAATATATATTATTTATGTAAAGCTCTTTATCAATTGAAGTTATAATATCCAGGCCTAGTAAATTATTAATATATGGTCCTGAAATTGTAATACTACCATATATTTCCGAACAAAACGGATAATCAACCTGAAAACTGTCAATCTCTGCCTGTGTTCGAAAATAATAATATCCATAAGGTAGACATGGTAATTGGATGCCACAGGAGTCTCCAATCTCGGGTGGATTGTTACATCCTGCAGCATTGTCATAAATGTGCACGGAACCGCTTGGATTTGCTAAATAATTACATAGCCATTGCTTATTACATATGCTTAATACCGGATTATCACGAATGTGAAGACACTGCAAATTTGAGTTGATCAGATTGTTTAGACCAGAAATATCAGTCAATGAATGATTGGATTCGATTCTCAGGCAAGTATAAATATTGATAAGACTATCCATCCCTGTAAGGTCGATTAAGTTCAGATTCCCATAAATTACCAATGACCCCCATATTTCTTCAAGGTTTTCAAAACCCGATAATTCTAAAAGTGAAGAATTAAAAGTAATTAGCAAATCACCACCAATAAGTGTTAAGCCATTTAGCCCTTGAAAATTAGTTATATCATTACCACTAATCTCAATGTCTGAATAAAACTCTGTACAATTTGGATATAAAATCGCGAAGCTGTCTATTTGGGATTGTGAAGTAAATACTAAAGGTGGATAAGGGCAAGGTTGCGCCCAAAATATTTTTATTACCAAGGCGAATACCATGAATAATATGAACCTATAAAAACCTGCAATACACATCTGTAAATAAATATGCGATAAACAGAACCGCGCTTATAAAGTTACATAATTTACCATGGTAACTCCAAATTCCAAAATCCAAGGAAGCTTCAAACTCCAAATTTCAAATAAACTTCAAACTTTAGATTTTACACTTCAAAAACCTCCTTTAAGTCACACCAGGTGACCTCAAGCTTTACTTCACACATATAATTCACTATATTTAACCTAAACTTTCCCCATGTGCAGTCTTTACAACTGGTGTATCATCTTTCTCGCCGGAATGCTCGGTGTATGGAAAGCTATCCCGGTAGGCCTGGCCCTTAGCTGTAACAGTTTTGTCATCATTGCAATGACAGCCAGTGGTGCACTGCTATCAATAATAATTATCTACTTTCTTGAACGGAAGATCAAAAAATGGATATTGAAAAGGTTAAGTAAAGGTAAAAGCACCAAAAAGAAAGGAAAGCTGAATGCACTGTTTGAAAAATATGGCATTATCGGGATGGGAATAATAGGCACCCTATTACTTGGCCCTAATATGACCATGGCCATGGGGATGATCATTGTTAAGAAGGAAAAACAATTACTGCTCTGGACTGCTTGCGGTATCATCATATGGACAATAACTCTAACATTGGTAGGAGATTATAGTATCCAGTTATTCAACAGACTGAACTAATCTGAAACAAGCTCGGTGTAGATGGTTGTAAGCCGTTGTTCAATAGATGAACGTTGAAGAATGCCATCCTTATATACAAATAGGCTTTCTCTGCTATTTTCTGGATCGATCACAAGATACTTATGGTCACCCATATACTGAAGAGGCTTTTTTTCACCACTAATCTCATAATGCAATTCATTGATGTTTGACGGCTCATGGAAATATAGAAGGCTTCCGCTGTATTCGATACAAGAATCTACAAATGAAGTGTCTCCATCTTTAATCAGCTTGTATCCATTACCCTCCTTGCTCAGATAGGTACTGGAGTTCAATCTACCTTTCTTAAAAGTAAGTAAGGATGATTTTAGTAATTCCCCTTCCCTGTAGATACTTTTTTGAATGTATTGTACCCTGAAAGTAAATACTATCTTCACTTTTACATCGGTGACGGCTTCAATGATAATATCATTATCGTTAACATTTTCAGTAACTGTTAGGACCCCAATATCCATTCCCATTGCTCTGACATTATATTTTATACTTCGCTCCTGTGCGTATGAATCATTATTATTAATGAGGAGAACCACGGCGACAATTATCAGCAATATTTTTCCGAAAGATTTCATGACTCAATAGTTTTATATATTAAAATTGTAAGATTCTGATAATAACAAAATTATGCACTCAACATTAATAAGTCAACAGGGGGAGAATTTTAAATTCCTCAATAAACGCAGACATTTCAGGATGGATCATCAATTATAGTAGTTTATAATAATGTGGAAATGGAATTCATCAGAAATTACAAAATCACTAATCTTACTACAGCTTATCATATTGATATTTAAGAATTGCTAATACGAAATATCGCGACATTATTAAATAAAACGGATTCTCCCTCCTTGTGGCTATGCAACCAATTTCATTTCCAGGTGTTTTATATGCAATTTTGATAAAAGGAAATCAAAAATAACATCATAAGATCAGAATTATTAACACAATTTAAACCAAGAGCCATGAAAACTCAAAAGAAGGCAATCATCATAGGAGCCAGTTCAGGCATAGGAGAAGCTCTGGCTGAAACACTGGTAAGAGATGGGTATACGGTAGGCATAACAGGTAGAAGAGAAGACCGTTTGCTGGCGATAAAAAATAAATATCCAGACAGCATCATCACATGTTCATTTGATGTGACCAATTGGGTTAATACGCAAAAATGTATCGACCAGCTTCTGGAAGAACTCGGAAGCCTGGACCTTTTCATATATTGTTCCGGCAGAGGGGGCACCAATAAAGGCTTTAACTTTCTGACTGATTATATGGTAATCAGGGTAAACATTATTGGTTTCACCAATGCAGTTTCCCATGTGTATCATTATATGCGAAAACAGGGACATGGCCAGATAGTTAATATTTCATCTGTAGCCGGTTTAAGAGGGCATCACAATCATGCGGCCTACCATTCCACCAAGTCATACCAGTCAAAATACATAGAGAGCCTTAGAAAAAAATGCTATAAAGAGCATTGCAAGATAAAGGTTACGGATATTCGACCTGGATTTGTACAAACAGAGTTTATAGCTAAGAGGCCTACATTTCTGGTCTCATCCCTTGCCAAAGCTGTGAAACAGATGTATAGAGCTATAAAGATGCAGCGAAAAGTAGTATATGTTTCACGACGTTATATTATTATAGCATTCCTGATGAAGATTCTCCCACCTTTCCTATACGACAGATGTCCCTGATCCAATCAACAAAAAACTAATTGCTCAGAAGACCATTAGTCTTGCATTATCAATTTTTCATAACCAATCAATTGATCACCTGAATGGACTTGAAGAAAATATAATCCTGCAGGCAATGCGCCGGCATTGAGGCTGATCGATTTGATATTGAAGTATTTCTGGCCTTTAACCTTTGCCCCTGCACCATTCACTAACAAAACTTCAATTTCCTCATATTGTTTTCCAAGATCAATTTTTACATTACCGTCTGATGGATTGGGATAAACATTTATTCCCCGCACATCAAATGATCCATCAGGGATCCCCACTCCTGATACCAGGTGCAGTATACGAACAGCATGATTGTTATAATCAATGATGTAAAGCCTGTTCAGCTCATAGTCCATCACATTCCCCCTGGGGAAGTTGAATGTTGCCAGTGAGTCGGGGCCATCATCGAAGCCCTCCAGGCCCGATCCTGCGAAGGTTGTGACCATGCCATCCTTAATCTTTCTAACGACATGATTAGAACCGTCACCAACATATACAGATCCGTCCAGGACTACCTGCAAGGCCGTTGGGACGTTGAATTGTGCTTCATCGGCAGGGCCGTTGTTGAAGCCTCCTCCGTTAGGGCCAAAGTCTCCACTGCCCGCCAAGGTGCTCACCATACGGTCGGGAGCGATCTTACGGATGCGATGGTTATAGGCATCGGCCACGTAAATATTATTGTCTCCATCAATAGATACCTCGCAGGGAGTATAAAAGCGGGCTGCTGTGTCGCTGGCATCTACATAATCACCCACACTTTGCACGCCGATGGTTGTTCCTCCTCCGGCCCAGCTGCTCACCATGCCGTCGGTAGAGATCTTCCTGATACGGTGATTCCAGCTGTCGCCCACATAGATGTTCCCTGTATCGTCGAGGCAAACACCCCTGGGGTAATTGAATTTGGCCTCCATGGCGGGGCCTTCGAGGTAGCCTGCTGCGCCACTTCCGGCAACAGTGGTCACCTGCATGTCGGCAGAGACCTTCCTGATCCGGTGATTCAGGAAGTCTGAAACATACAGGTTCCCTTCACCATCCATGGCAAGATTAAAGGGCTGCCTGAATTTTGCTTCAGCCGCAGGGCCATCCAGGTATCCGGCCTGATTTGGAACACCGGCATAGGTCGTCACCTGGCCATCGCCATCGATTTTTCTGATACAGTGATTTCCTGCATCAGCAAGATAAATATTGCCATCCTGATCGATACAAATGCCGAACATCTGGTTGAACTGTGCCTCACTGGTGTCACCGTTCATAAAGCCGGCTGATCCGGTACCTGCATAGGTCGTGACGTAGTTTTGGGCTATTAGTTCGGTATTTAGTAAGGTAAATGAAAGTAGAATTACAAGGGTAAAGAGCTTTAAATTCATAGCATCAGGCTTTAAATGTTTTATAAATATACAAACAAATGATATCTAAAGGTAGTTCAGTGACTTTATGAGAGGGGGCCAGGGAGTGAGGTGCATTCTTTAATTTAAGATTTCATCTTCTCACTTAATTCAAGAGATTTTTTCCAAAGTTGAGCCCCATTGACCGGATCAGTGGCCTTCTCATCCATCTCCTTCCTGCTCATCAGAAACAGATAGTCAATGGCTTTCCCTTCAACGTCATTAGATGCTGACAGGTAGATTACTGGTTCGCTGGCTCTTTCAGGGGACCTGAAAAATATACTGAAAGTTAACTTTAACAATGGTTGAAAGATCTTTGGGGCCTCACGGGCGATATTGCTGTTGACAGGGCCCGGGCAGAGGGCGAAGACGGAATAATCAGTCTTGTTGCCGGGGTTGAGCCGTCGCGACAGTTCATTGGCCAGGGTGACAAGGAGCATCTTATAATATCCATAAAGTTCCATCACCTTACCTATTGTAAACTCATTGTATTCACCAAATCCTTCCAGCTCAAACTCCTTGGGGTTGCGATGGCTTTCTGAAGTAACAAAAATGATCCGCGGTATTTGTCCTTGAACACGTTTGAATATTTCCAGCTCAAGAAGCCTGTTAACAAGCAAGAACTTGGCGAAGTAATTGACCATGAACATCTGCTCCATCCCCTGTTTTGTTTTCCGGCTTTTCTTGGGCACCACGGCCGCATTGCATATGAGGATATCGATTTTATTAAACTTCTCTTTGACCTGGTCTGCCAGTGCCATGATAGAATCAACATCCGACAGGTCAACGTACAGCATATGTACCTTGTCCGATCCACTGACCTCCTTCACCTTATCACCTTTTGAGGGGATCCCGCTCCTGACAGCCATGATCACCTCTGCACCCCGCCTCGCAAGCTCTTTGGCAGTGGCAAAGCCCAGGCCTGAGCTGGCCCCGGTAATCAATACTCTTTTACCATCCAGGCGGTCATCGTCCTTCAATTCTCCTGCCGGGATGTGCTTCTTAAATAGGTCGCGGATGCCGGTGATAGTTGCCTTTACGGGGCTTTTATAATGGTTCGTTTTTGATTCAGCCATAAATTTTTAAATATTAAGCGGGTGAGGTACTTATTAGTTTACTGTATCCTGTAATTTTCTTCTTGATATCTTCTTTCGTCAACCCAAAATCCTCTAATGAATACTTATGGACCCCATATTTCTGGGGTGGATTTTCTGATTCGGTTAAGCGGAATTTTCGCATCAGCTCATCAGATGCACCTCCATTCTTTGAATAGATATTGTTAAGAATTGATGGAGCATCTTTCACCAGGTCTTCGTATTGGATATCCAGGAAGTTTGCATCCCCGTTTGCTATTCTGTATTCAGCCCCTTTTTCAAGGATAAATGTGCTTTTCCTGCCCCAGTGGTTAGCGACCTTTTCCAGGCTGACATCATTGCTGAACAGGGCCCAGCTGTGCGACATCATGCTCAGGAAAGAAGGGATTGACACACAGGGATCACGGTGCATCCACAGGAAGCGTACATCGCCAAAGACTTTTTTTGCAAGATGCATGAACTCCAGGTGGTGGGGCGACTTCAATATCCAGCGCTTAGCCGGCTGTTGCCATTGCAGCAGCTTCATGAGCCTGGCTGCATATTCATAAGCATAGGTCTGGTCGGTTTCTTCCAGCCAGCTGGCATAGGTGGGGACATGCATGGTGGCCTCTGCTGTGGTGCTCATAAAGGCTATGTCGAGCAGGAGGATGTCTTCTTCAGGGGCGAGATGTTCCACGGGGTGGATGGCAAAGAATCCTGGCGCCATGAACTTCAGAGCCTTCTCAGCAGTCCTGGCTTTTTTTATTCTCTTTTGCTTTTCTTTTTCTCCCTGAAAGGGTGCAGGATTGATGGCCTCCCAACTGGCCAGTACCCGGTTATCGGGATCAGCATTCAGCAGGCGCTGGAGCTTGGTAGTCCCAGTGCGCTGAAGGCCCACGATCATCCATACGGGGTATAATTCCTGGTCAAGGATCTGAGGATGCTTTTTAAAGAGATCCTCTGCCCGCAAACGATTGGCAAGAAGGTTTACAATACGTTCCCTGGAAATGAACAGGCCGATGGGATGGAGGCTGGCCTCATTGTTTATCGACCATAGCAAGCGATCAAGGGGCTCATCCCAGAAGTCCTTTCCCAGCTCATGGAGCCCGGTCGATTTTCTGGCCGACCGTATTAAACTGTCTTTATCGAGCTTTACCTTTGTCCCTATAGGATATGAAGCCTCCCACATCCGGTTCAGGCCTCTGAACCAGGCAGGCATCTTGGTGAAATCCTGGGGAAAAACTACTTTATGATCATTAGCCATTTCGGATCTCCTCTAACTTAACTACTTCACAGTGGGGCTCAACGGGCTCAGCACCTTCCTCCAAACGGTACCAGCGCCAGCACATGGTGCCTTCATGATGCCCACAGGTCTCAATCCAGTTAGGAAGGTCGGGATTCTGGTGTGCTATCACCAGCTTTACGCTGCCATCATCATTGTAGCGGGCATTACCTTTGCTGACACAGATATTATGATAGCGGTAATCCAGCGACTCCATCCAGTAATTGTTCAACTGGAAATTCCATGAGTCGCATGAGGGAGGGCGCACCGTGATGACCAGGGCCTCGTCCTCATTGAGCTTCCAATGGCTGTGATGGTATATGATATTGGCATCACCACCTGCATCATTTGAGATCTTAGGATCGAAGAGTGGTAGTTTGTTGGTATGTTTACGAAAGCCTTTGGCCCATTTGGCAAAAAGCATCGGGGCTCCTGCAACAAAGAGCGCTGCCGTTTGCAATCCTTCATCTACAGCCCGGGGGGTGATGGGGTCAGGAAAAGCACTCCCGCCGATGCGTTCAATGCGTACATCAGCTGGAATTTCATTATGGCGATCGAAAAAAGTCTGCCTGACCATGGCCATCCCGGTCTCATCTTCTGTCTTTAGCCAGTTCGCACCTTTTTTCTCCTTGCTGAGGATGATCTCAAAGCTGCCATCTTCCTCAAAGACCATGTCTTTATGTTCCAGGACACCGCAGGGGGCAAGACCGCCTGTGGTCCCGTAATTGCCGTTCTGAGTGAAAAACCCAAGATAATGAACTGAGTTACGTTTTCCGGTGATGCGATACTCATATTCCCCGCTTATCTGTGCATTGAAATAGTAATTGTCGGGGTTGTCGGCACCTAATTTCACTGTCTCATGCACCATCCTCCTGAGCACAGGAAAACGAGGGTCACTATATTCAACAAAGGCCTCCAGCCCCGCACGGGTCAGCCGACTCAGGTATCTGACCCCCTCGGCCTGCTGAAAAGGATCCCGGGGAGCACCATCATACATGAGTGCAGAACCGGCAAGCTTGAGGTGATCACAAAACTCCTCCCAGGCCTTACCACTCACAACACGCTGATCGTGGATGTCGTCTTCTGTCTTGCCCCTCAGTTTTAATATTAGCTTTCGAGAAGACTTATGAATACGTATAAGAGAAAAGATGACGCTGTTCATTAATACTTTATGACTTAGTTCTATTAATAAAAATCAAAGTTATCAATTTCCTGATTTAACTGATGTAACTGATTTAACTGATTCAACCAACAACATGAAACTCTGTCACCAAATAAGTCTCAATACTCCCATAATCAATAAATCCCTTCACATCAAAATAGGTTTTGATCATATTTACTGGTGCAAGGCCAGATTTGGCAAAGAAGATAAATGGGTTGAGCAATTCCTTGCGGCTCCGGCAATGCTCCTCCACAATGCCATCATAAAGTATTGGTGGGCCACCAAGAGTTTCTGTCACTTCATTCCTGCTATAATGGTATATGGGATGTATCTTCAGTGTAAGAGGTGTATGCCCGTTATGCCAGCGATCGATGAATGTTTCATAGTCGATTGTCTTTTTCTGACGGAAAAGGGTGAGCAGGCAAACTCCGGGTGTAGGCTCACCCTCGGGCCAGTCCCGGGTATATTTTATTGGTAGGGCTTCGGTGACCCTGAAGCTGCCTGAAAACCCACCGGCCTTCTCAACTATCTCTTTACCATCAAAATTATCTCCCCGAACGGAAACCATTGCGATTTTATCTTTACTGAAAGGGATCACAGATACTTTAGGAGGTCTTTCCAGGGTGATGGTATAATGCAATCTCTCAGGATTCCCCTCCTTGATTTCCGCAATTATTTCACCCACACGGGAATGAAAATCCTGGTAGGACTCATCTTTGAAGCCGCGGATGATGCTGATTGTTTTTGGCATAAAATCTTAAATAAGGTGCAGGGTGCAGGGTTCCAGGTACCGGGTGGTTTTAATTATCCTTGCACCCTGAACCTTGCACCCAATAAAAACATATCTTTACTGGTCTAAAAATTTTGTTCAAATATAAATCTTAATACTTAATGAGCAAACCAATTATCCTTGTAACCGGTGGGTCTGGTTTTCTGGGCAGCCACATTGTAAAGGAATTATCCGGCCCTGACTCCTTGATAGAAACTTCGGAAATCCGTGTACTGGATTTTAAAGAATATTCTGGTGGAGAAAGTGTTAATTTCATCAAGGGTGACTCGAGAGACTATGACACAGTGAAGAAAGCCTGTGAAGGAGTAGATGCCGTGATCCATAGTGCAGCAGTCATAGATTGGGGCAACCACCCCAGGCAATATGTTTATGATGTAAATGTTGGAGGTACAGAAAATGTGATCAAAGCCTGCAAGGAACTTGGCATCAAAAATCTTGTTTTTACAAGCTCTCTGGATGCTATATATACCGGGAAACCATTGAGGA
>Ga0209475_10005632_pt1 | contig 10188 bp, 8 predicted proteins | sample tdDd471_FD_187128 | JGI IMG/M metagenome (GOLD analysis project Ga0209475, IMG submission 187128) | Marine sediment microbial communities from the Atlantic coast under amendment with organic carbon and nitrate - tdDd47.1 (SPAdes)... | ecosystem: Environmental > Aquatic > Marine > Coastal >...
CAAATTCGTGAGCCGAGCTTTTTGGTTCTTTTGGGGTCGGCTCAGCCAAAAGAACCGCCGCCCGCGTAGGGCAGAAAGCCTTGGGTGCGGCACGCACCCAACAATGGCTCTCGCCGAAGGCGCATCTTCAAAAAAAAGGCCGCCTAAAAGCGGCCATCCTTACTTTTTCTCCACCGGGGTTGAAACCCCGACTTCATCAGGCTCGTTGCTCGAAGCGATTTATTTCTTCTGTAATTCAGTAACTGATTCCCCTTCAATTCCCCAATTGTCTGTGTCCACCTCATCAATAATGACAAAGGTGGTCTTTGGATTCTTCCCAAGTACGTCGGCCAGCAAATCTGTCACGCTTTGATCAGTTGTTTTTTCTGGTCGGCGGTAGCACCTTCTTTGGTGATGCGAATGTTGACGTATGGCATTGGGCTTCCCTTTTATTCAGGTGCGGTGTTGCGCGGGAAAGTAACGGTGATGGTGGTGCCTGCTTCTTCGGATGTCGCCAACGCAATGGTCCCCCCCATGGCCTCTGTCATGAGTTTGGCAGAGTAAGTCCCCAGCCCGGTTCCGGTGGATTTGTCCGCTGTAGCGTACTTGTCGAAAAAACTCTCTTTGACTGCGTCAGACACCTGGCCGGGGTTGTGAACAGTTATTGAGACAACATCAGATTCAGTCAAGTTGATGGTGACTTGTTGGTTGGCCGAGGATGCTTCAATGCCATTTTTAATCAGGTTGGCGAGTAGTGAGTAACACAGGCTGTCTTCAGCCTGGATGATCAAGGATTCGTCTGCCGCGAGTGGTACACCGGATCGGGTGATCGTTATGGTAATATTTTTTATGGCAGCCATGCCCGAAAGGTCGACAGCCACTCGCTGCATGATTGCCAGAATATCCACGTCCTGCGGTTCATACTGGTACACGCCGGTTTCCATTTTATAGATGTCGAGGCTGCGGTTGATGAGATCCAGCCCCGTACTCACAGAGGTTCGCATGTCGTTGAGCATGGCTCGCTGATCTTCATCGATAGTCGTATAATTTCTGAGATACTCTATGCCGTTGAGCGCTCCTATAAGCGGTGATTTTATGTCGTGCCGGGTGATTTGCTCTACGTCTGCCTTGAGTGTTTCCGCCTGTTTCCGTTCACGAATGCGGCTGGCTTCCAAACGGAGCAGAATACTTCCGACAATAATCAAAATGCAACAGGCGAGGATGGTTCCATAAGTAGCGAGTGCATTGATTCGACTGAGCTTTTCCATGTGAACGGAAACGTCGGATACCAATTCGAATGCGCCCAGAAATACATCGTCGCGCATGATGGGGACGCAGGTTTCCACGATATCCATTTCAGCGACGTTGCCATGATCGTCGATTCCTTTTTCACGTTTCAGTTCACCGCACGGTATACCTTTCAAGGTCCTGTCAAAAAAAGTCCTTTCCTTGCTGTACGTCCCGATTTCATTGAAATCTGTGGAGTACAGAATGAGACCAGATGGTGAATAAACCTTGATTTTCAGCAACCCAAGCTCGTTCTCCATCCGGTATATGGCGGATGTGAATCCAGAGTTTTCAAGAACCTTGTGAGTGAGTTTGGAATGCTTGGCAGTCGGTGGAATGACGTACTCTGCCAGTCGTCCGGTTTCTTCCATGATGGTGGAAATGAGTACTTTTGAATAGGCGGGGTAAATGATCTTGGCGTTGATCAATGGCAATCCAATGGCCGTGATGAATGCCAGCACCAGAATGCCGATCAAGGGGCGACTGTATTTTATATTGTTCGAGAGGCGGCTGTTGCTCACGGTGAATCTTTCCTGATCGTTGAATAATGTCGAGTGGCTACGATCATACCATATGAGGAGGCCGTGGCAAGCTGTTTAGATTCACATGGATCGTGTCAGGAGAGCATCATTCCAGCTATCTCGCGTAGAATTTTGGCTGCGGTCATGGCTGTAACCCCGTTGATGTCGCGATCGGGGTTGAGCTCCACTATGTCAGCACTGATGATGGGGGCATCAATGGCGTGGATGATGTCCAGCAGTTTGCGGGTGGTCATACCCCCTGGTTCGTGATGGGAAACTCCCGGCGCAAAGGCCGGGTCCAGCGCGTCCATGTCAACGCTGATGTAGACCGGAGTGTCAAAGGAGAGCGTGGGCCAGGATTTTTTGTCCTTCATTTCCAGCCATTCGATGCCGAGTTTTTCCTTTTGTTCGCGCTGGTGGCCGGAGGCTGTGCGGATGCCTACCGAAACCAGACGAGTGCACAGATTTTCTTCCATGATGCGTGAAAACGGGCAGGCATGGGAGAGCGGATTCCCTTCGAATTCATGGTAGCAATCGGGATGGGCGTCGAAATGCAGGATGGTGAAATCGCCGACAGCCTGACGCATTCCCTTGATCAGTGGGTAGGTGACAGAATGGTCTCCACCCATGAAGATGGGGGTGGAGTCAGAGGAACCGGCCTTTGCCGCCGCAGTTTCGATGGCGGCAAAGGCGGTCTCTACATCTTCCAAATCAAGCACTCCCTGATGATTCAGAACCTCGGAGAGGTCGTGGCCGGTTTCGGTCCACATGTTGGCCGAGTCGCAGTGCAGCGCTTCAACCATGGCGAACGGCCCTTTGGCCGGACCTCGCATGAAGGACGAATTGTGATCCAGAGGAACACCTATCAGGGAGATGCGTTTATTCATGGCATTTCCTACAGAATATAGCGGGACAGGTCGCGATCTTCCACGACATGATCGAGCTGTTCAGTGACATAGTCGCGGTCGATAACAACTTTCTGACCCGATTTGTCCGGGGCTTCAAAGGAGAGGTTCGCCAGGATCTTTTCCATGATGGTGTAAAGCCTGCGTGCGCCGATATTTTCGGTCTCTTCATTGATTCTTTCAGCCATGGCCGAAATCTCTTCCAGTGCTTCCTGTGTGTAGTCCACGGTCACACCTTCAGTCGCAAGGAGTGCCTTGTACTGTACAGTCAGTGCGTTTTTCGGCTCGGTCAGAATGCGGTAGAACTCTTCCTTGTGCAGGGAAGACAGTTCTTCGCGAAGGGGGAAACGGCCTTGTAGTTCGGGGATGAGATCCGAGGGCTTGGCAAAGTGGAATGCACCTGCGGCAATGAACAGAATATGGTCGGTTTTGATCATGCCGTATTTGGTGTTGACCACGCTGCCTTCAACGATGGGCAACAGGTCGCGCTGTACACCCTCGCGGGAGACGTCGGCAGAACCTCCGCCGGTCTGGTCGTGGCGGGACGCAATCTTGTCCATTTCGTCCACGAACAGGATGCCCTGCTGTTCGACTCGTTCGCGGGCCAGTTCATTGACCGCATCCGGGTCGATGAGCTTGTCGGCTTCTTCATCGATCAGCGTCTGATAGGCGTCCTTGATTTTCATCTTGCGCGTTTTGCGCTTGCCGGGGAACATGTTGGAAAAGGCGTTTTGCAGGTTGTTGCCCATGTCCTCCATGCCGGGGATGGCCATTATTTCCACCTGTGCACCGGACTGAACCGTGACTTCCATTTCCACTTCACGTTCATCAAGCTGCCCCTGACGGAACATCTGACGGAATTTATCGCGCGTGCCGTCGTCTTTTTTTGGCGGCTCAACCGGTTCTACTGCGCCATCCTGATTCCCGGCGAAAAAGCCCATAGGCTCTTGTTGTTTAGGGCCCTTACCTGGCAAGAGCAAGTCAAGAAGGCGTTCTTCAGCGTTCTTTTCCGCTTTGATACGAACCTTCTTGGTTTCTTCCTTGCGAACCATGGCCACGCCGATTTCCATAAGGTCGCGAATCATGGATTCCACGTCGCGGCCTACATAGCCGACCTCGGTGAATTTGGTGGCTTCCACTTTGAAGAACGGGCAGTTGGTCAACCGTGCCAGACGACGGGCGATTTCGGTCTTGCCGACGCCGGTGGGGCCCATGAGAATGATGTTCTTGGGTGCGATCTCATCCCGAAGTTCCGGGTCGATCTGCTGTCTGCGCCAACGGTTACGCATGGCGATAGCGACCATGCGCTTGGCGTCATGCTGGCCGATGATATATCTGTCGAGTTCAGAGACGATTTCTCTCGGTGTCAGATTGCTCATTTACTTATCCTGTGCTTCCAATGTGATGTGGTTGTTGGTGTACACGCAAATGTCAGCCGCGATTTCCATGGCCTTGCGGGCGATGTCCTTGGCGGGTAGGTCGGTGTTTTGTTGCAGAGCGCGGGCTGCGGCCAGGGCATAGGACCCGCCCGAGCCAATGGCGGCAACGCCGTCGTCAGGCTCAATCACATCTCCGGTGCCGGAGATGATCAGGATGTGTTCGCCGTCAGCGGCCAGCAACATGGCTTCGAGCTTGCGCAGGTATTTGTCAGTGCGCCAGTCCTTGGCCAATTCGACAGCGGCCCTGAGCAGGTTGCCGGAGTATGTTTCCAGCTTGGTTTCAAATCGTTCGGACAGGGTGAAGGCGTCGGCGGTGGCTCCCGCGAATCCAACAGTCACTTTGTCCTTGAAGATGCGCCGCACCTTGCGTGCGGTATGTTTCATGGCAATGGCCTGCCCCATGGTGACCTGGCCGTCACCGGCAACGGCAGTGCCGTTGTCGTCTTTGACTGCAACGATGGTTGTTCCTCTGAGTTCCACTTGTTTACTCCTTGCCTGATATCAGGTGTTACAGCACTTTCCGGGCGATGGCGGTCCATGTTTCATAGGCTGCGTCATCGTGCAGGACCATGCTGGCTTCCCTGACCAAGTTTGCTTCCAGCCCGTGTTTCAGGGCGGTCAATGCAATGTGTGCAGCGTCTTCGACCGGATAGCCGTATACGCCGCAGGAAATGGCCGGGAACGCGATGGTCCCTATGGAATGTGCGTGGGCGAGCTTCAGGCTGTGTGCGTATGCATTGCCGAGCTTCGCGGGTTCGTCGTTATTGCCGCCGTGCCAAATGGGGCCGACGGTATGGATGATATGATGTGCTGGCAGACCGAAACCGGGAGTGATGACCGCTTCACCTGTGGGAAGAAGGCCATTCTCCCGAATGATGGCCTGGCAGGCCTTCTGAAGTTCAACACTGCCTGCGGCTTGGTGAATGGCTCCGTCCACACCGCCACCTCCAGCCAACCGGGTGTTGGCCGCATTGACGATGGCATCGACGGCAAGAGTGGTTATGTCGCCCTGGCGAATAATGAGTCGCCCGGCGGAAATGGTCCAGGTCTGCATGATAGTTCGAAAGATAAGACCGTCAGCGACAAAGGCAAGTCCGCATATGTGGATTATGCGGTGTTCAACATGGTTGGTGGCGTTTTGTTGCATGGAAGGGCTTTCGACTCAGGTAAAGGCATGTTACAATACCGGATATGTCTCATCGTGAAAAAATACTTATCGTTGACGATCAGGCCGAGAATATCGACATCATGGTCGAGGCCTTGCAATCGACGTATGACCTGATGGCGGCGACGGATGGGAAATCCGCTCTGGAGCGTGCCCGAGGGGAAGCTCCGCCTGATCTTATCTTGCTGGATGTAATGATGCCCGAAATGGACGGGTATGAAGTTTGTCGCCGGTTAAGAAGTGATCCTGTTACGCGGGATATTCCGGTGATTTTCGTTACTGCTCTGAATGATCCGGATAAAGAAGCCAAAGGGCTTGATCTCGGTGCCTGCGATTACATCACCAAACCCATCAGCCCACCTGTGGTCATGGCCCGTGTCAGGGCGCATCTGCAATTGACGCACGCGCGCAAGGTGCTCAAGCATCAGAACGACGTTCTTGAACAGCGTGTCAGGGAAAGGACAGCAGAAGTCGTTCGTGCGCAGGCTGAGAGAGTGGAAGGGCTGAATAATTTTGCCAATGCCATGGCTCACCAGATACGCAATCCGGTTGCGGCCCTTGGTGGGATGTCTGGTCTGCTACTCAAAAAGGTGCCGTCGGACAGTCCCTTGTCAGAATATGCAAAAGCTGTCCGAGAGGACAGTCTGCGGTTGGAGCATCTCGTTGGCGTGATTAGTGACTATGTTTCTTTGACTGTGGGCGAATCGGAGCCTTTTTCGGTTATGGAACTTGTGGAAAAGGCTCTACAAGAGGCACAGGAAACAGCGACCGCTTTGGGCATGGAGCTGGATTTTACAGTCGATGTCTCAGACGAGAATGTTCTTGTAGATAAGGACCTGGCTGCTTTAGCTTTGGCTGAAATCATGCGAAATGCAGTAGAGTTTTGCGAACGCAATACGGTCGTTTTATCGATTATGGGCGGGGTGGACGTTTTTCCCCATGACCTGAGCGCATCGGAACGATTTTATGCAGCAGACGCCCGGTATGGGCTGCGTATCACAGATAATGGTCCCGGTATCCCGGATGATGATTTGGCGTTTGTCACTGATCCGTTTTTTACAACCAAGGCCTCTGGTGTCGGGCTTGGACTGACTCGGGCAAAGCGTATCCTGCACGATGAGTTGGGCGGCGAACTGCATATCGAGTCGCCGCCGGATTCCGGGGTGTCTGTGACCGTGAATTTTACGAGAGTGTCCATTTCGGACTAGTCGTTTTCTACTTCGCCCTTCACTTCGGCAATAGCCTCTGCGTAAGCCTGGAATACATCGTCTCGATTAATCAGTCCGATGATATCGCTGGTGTTGGTCGTGGCGACCACCGGAATTTGACCGTAGTCGGTGTTCACGAATCGGAGCAAGGCCTGATACAGATCGTAATCCGGGCGAACATAGACAGGCCGGGACATGAGGTCACGGACCACTACCAAATCATGCAGCTCTTCCTCAAACATCCAGTTACGGACATTGTGGATGGAGATCATGCCGCAATACTCGCCATCTTCTGCCCGGCGCACCGGGAAGTAGAGCTGGTCCGAGTTGGCAATGATATCTGTCAGAGCCTTGAGAGTGGTGCCTTCTTCCAGAACGATGACATCGCCGGGATCGTAGAAATCCGAGACATGCATCTGTTCCAGAACATTGATGGTGGCGTCTTCTGCATGGGCCGGTGAATCGAATTTATTCTCCACCTGATGCTCATATAATGAGTAGTTTCGGCCGAGTACGATACAGATGGCCGAGGCAAGCATGAGTGGCGCGAGCAGGCCATAGCCCTGAGTCAATTCGGTGACCATGATGAGTGGCCCGATGGGCGCGTTTGCAACACCCGCAAAGAATGCAGCCATGCCCACGAGGATGTATGAACCGGGCTGGGTGACAATATCGGGGAAATAGTGATGGCCGACTTTGCCCACGAGACCACCGGACATACCGCCCACGAATAAGGCGGGTGCGAACATGCCGCCGGACATGCCGGAACCGATGGTAATGGACGTGGCAACGGTTTTACCTATGATGATGTAGCACATTCCGAGCGCGGGAATTTGACCGAGAATGGCAAGCTCCAGCCAGCCGTACCCGCCGGACAGGATGCCACCTGTGACCAGACCGTCAGTAGCCGTGTATGGATAGGCAATGCCGAGCAGGCCCATGGCGAGACCGCCGAGACCCATAGACCAGATGATCCCGATCTTCTCTCGAAGCGGGAAAAAGATGTGATATTTGATGACGTAGAATGTTTTGATATACATCCAGCCCACAGCAGCGCAGACGAAAGCGAGCAGGACATAGAAGATGAGTTCACGCGGGTCGTGAAAGGAGAAGCGTGGAATGCCGAAGATCGGTTCTGTGCCGTAGAAGAATGTGAAAATGGAATAGGAAACTACGGAACTCATGACCGCGGGCAGGATGGCTTCGGCCTCGAAGTCTTCGCGGTAAATAACTTCAACAGCCGTGAGTGCACCGCCCAGAGGAGCGCGAAAAATGGCACCTAGTCCGCCAGCCGCACCAGAAAGCAGGAGCAGACGGCGTTCCTTGGCCGAGAGATTGAAAATTTTGGCAAGCCACGCGCCCACGCCTGCGCCCATCTGGGTGATGGGGCCTTCGCGTCCTGCGGAGCCACCTGAGGCAATGGTCAGGATAGAGCACAGACCACGGATAATAGCCACCCGCGCCTTGATGATACCACCATGGTTGTGAAATGCATTGATAGTGGCATCCGTGCCGTCAGTCCCGCCGTCCATGGTCTCCGGGATGAACCGCTGTACCAGCCAACCCGTGAGGATGGCGGTTCCGGTGGTGAAAACCGGTATTACCCATGGGCGGAATTCACCGGTATGACCATGGAAGATACCTTCACCGGCAGGTTCCACGGCAGCGATACCCGCCAAATTGTTTTGAATGAGAAATTTGCCGAGTTCCACGAGCCAGAAAAAGGCCACGGCCACAAGGCCGGACATAATGCCAACCAGAACGCCGATGATCAGCCACCTGAATGAGGTGACCATGCGGTAGGATTTGACGAACTCTGACCAGTAATTGATCAGCCTGGTTATCACTTGCAGAGACATGGAATTATCCGTCGGTACGGCCCAGATCGGGTCGGGTCAGTTTGATGGCCGCTTCGGGTTGGGACAGAAGCTGGCGGCCCAGTTCCACGTCTTTGGCTATGCGGTCTTTGAGTTCTTCTATGCCGTTGAATTTTTTTTCATCACGGATGCGCTGGACAAAGTGTACGCGGATATCCGCGCCATAGATGTCTCCGGAAAAATCGAGAATATGAGCCTCCACAGACAGGGCGTCATTGCCGAACGTCGGGTTTTTACCGATGTTCGCCACGCCCATGTGAACGACTTTATCAACTTCAACCCAAATGGCGTAGACGCCGGGTTTGGGGAAAAGCTCATCCACCAACTTGAGGTTGGCCGTGGGAAAACCGAGGAGCTTTCCGCCCCGGTTCATTCCGTGCACCACTTCACCTTTGATCTGATAGAATCGACCAAGGAGCGAACGTGCGGGCCAGACTGTTCCGGCTTGAACCAGATCACGGATACGGGTTGAGCTGACCACGGCATTGTCGATGGAAACCGGGTCCAATCGGTCCACAGTGAAGTCGTGCTTTTCACCCAGTTTGGTCAGTATTTCAAAGTTTCCGGCGCGCGCTTTACCCAAGTGGTAGTCGTAGCCGATGATCATTTCCTTCATGCCCAGCCCGTCTACAAGGTATTTCTTGACGAATTCCTCGGGCGAGAGTTTGGCCATTTCCATGGAGAACTCCAGAAGCAGGCAGACCTGAGGGCCATGCTGAGAGATGAGTTCGAGCTTTTGCTCGGTCAGGGTAATGAAGGGTGGTGTTTTATCGCTACGCAAGACTCGCAAGGGGTGCGGATCAAAAGTGACGACCACGCTAACGAGGCCTTGAGATTTAGCGCGTAAGCACGCTAACTCAATGAGTTTTTGGTGGCCTTTGTGAACGCCGTCGAAATTTCCGATGGTCACGCATGACTCACCGACGACGTCCTGAAGTTCCTCTATGGTCCTTGCGACGATCATGATATTCAGTGTCCCTGTTTGAAAAAAATGCAACCTACGCCAAAAAGGCCCGGTTCACAAGGCTTGCCTATTTCTTGAGCTTGCCCCGCTCCTTGATGAGTTCATTCAGTTTTTTAACTTCTTCCTGCTGGGCGTCGGTCTTTGCGAGCGCCGTGGCTTTTTGTGCATGCAGAGCGGCTTTACGCATGTTCATGGAGTATACACCTGCATAGGCAAGGTGCAGGTTCCCGCCGAACGTATCACCGGATTCGCCAAGTATCATTCCCAAATGATGATGGACTTCCCAATCCTCAGGGACCAGCTTTTCGACTTTTTGCATATTGGCGATGGCCTGCCTGTACTGTTTGGCCTCACTTTGCAGTCGGGCGAGATAGAACAGGCCAATGGCGTCTCTTGAGTTTTGGATAGTCGCTTTTTGCAGGAGGGTGAACGCTTTATCAGCGCGTCCTGTTTTGAAATAAAAAATTCCAGCTTCACGGGATATGAGTGGATCATTTCCATCCTGCGCAAGTGCTCTTTCATACGCTTTTTCAGCTTCGTCCATTTTTTTGAGTCGCGAGAGGGCTATGCCGCGTCCGATCTGGTCCATGGGAGTGAGTTCATTGGCCTTTTTATCATTCCAGTAGGCCAGGGCTGTATTGGCTGGTGACATCTTGGCGCGGACCAGGACCTGGACTCTGTGTAGTCTCGTGTTGTCGTCGGTGCGCTGGGTGAATTCCTTGGGCATGCGTGCGATGCGGTCATTGAGATATGTGATACGATCCGCTGTTCCGGGGTGAGTGGATAAGTAGGCAGGCATCTGGGAGCCAGAGTCGAACCACTTGTTCTTTTGCATGATCTCAA
>Ga0209475_10005636_pt1 | contig 10184 bp, 8 predicted proteins | sample tdDd471_FD_187128 | JGI IMG/M metagenome (GOLD analysis project Ga0209475, IMG submission 187128) | Marine sediment microbial communities from the Atlantic coast under amendment with organic carbon and nitrate - tdDd47.1 (SPAdes)... | ecosystem: Environmental > Aquatic > Marine > Coastal >...
GTAACCTGGGAACTGAGCGCCAACGCGAGTGCGAACTGGACCACCTTTACCCCCGACGACGCCTGGAGACGTGTCACCATCCCTGGTGACGATCTCATCTGGCGTTCGACGCATACATTCCAAGGTGCGGGAAATCCCACGGTTTCGGATCTGGCCATCGACTGGTTGAACGAGTTCGGTCCGATCGCCACGATCACGGATGTTCCCGACGATCAGGGCGGCTGGGTGCGCCTGAACTTCACTCGCTCGGGATACGACTTCGCCGATGAGAGCATCCTGCCGATCACGGGGTATGGCACCTATCGACGCGTCGACGATACGCAGAGATGCATGCGAATCCTGAGCGCCCCATCCTCCGCAACGATAGAAGAGACCGCCCTCTCTTCGTTCGCACCCGATCAAGTTCGCCAGCTGGACGGTAGGTTCTACGTGGTGCGCGGCGAAGCGGATGGCGGAGACGATCGCGGCGAGTTTCCCGCGGGCGTCTGGGAGTTCATCTCCTTTCACCCGGCTCTCCAACAGGACAGCTACCTGTCTCTTGTGCCCACAGTAGCCGACTCGACCGTACAGGACGGGATTCGGTGGTCGGTGTTTCTGACCACAGCCCATAGCAGCTCGCCATCCATCTGGTTTGCCAGCTATCCCGACAGCGGTTACTCCGTAGATAATATCGCCCCGGGCGTGCCCGTCGGTTTCCGCGTCGATCACGACTACACCGACGGCCCCAGCCTCATCTGGTCTGTGAGCTCCGACGAGGACTTCCAGTACTTCCGCGTCTATCGCGGCGACAGCGAGGAATTCGAGATCGGGCCCGAGACCCTGGTGCACGAGACGGCGGAGACCAACTGGCTCGACAGCGAGGGCGGCCCGAGCCACTTCTATCAGCTCACGGCTCTGGATCACGCGGGCAACGAGAGTGATCCCGCGCTGCCGTATCAGGTGACGGGCGTAGAGAGCAACCTGCCCACCGCCTTCGAATTGCGCCAGAACCTACCCAATCCGTTCAACCCGACGACCACGATCTACTTTGAACTGCCTCGCTCCGGCGCGGTGCGTCTGGAGATCTACGATGTGACAGGACGGCTGGTCACAACCCTGCTCGAAGGCGTTCTGGACGCCGGCAGACACGAAGCCGTCTGGAGGCCCGGGGACGAGGGCGGCAAGGCACTGGGCTCGGGCCTCTATTTTTATCGCCTGAGTGCGTCCGGTGAAACCGAAACCCGCAAGATGCTGTTGCTGAAATAGCGGTGATACACGAAGGAGATGAACACAATCCGCTACTGCTCGATTCTGCCGGCCCTGAATATTTTAGGGGAAACGTTGAACACGACCGCCGATTGGAACATCACGCCCGGGTTTGCTTATAGCCCGGGCGTGGCGGCCTAACCGCATCCCGCCCTATCATGTCGGTGGGGGAACCAGACCGCCTAGCTACCGGTAACCACAGCTGCTGTTGCGTGCCCGTCGGGGGGATTCGTCATGCGTATCAACTGCCATGCCCACACCTTCAATCTGCAATCTGTGTTCAGCGAGGAGACGCTGGAGATCCTGCTGCACCGCGTGGTGCGCTGGGACTTTCCCGAGTGGTTGCTGAAGATCGTCGCCGATCAGCTGGGCAAGCTGATCACCCTGGGGGGCGAGTACAACGACCCGGACCGGTTGGCCCGGGAGATCATGAAGGCGGTCGTCGCCAGCGATGAGTACCGGGGGTTGCTGGAATCGCTGTCGGCGTCGGAGCGGGTGAAACTCGAGGGCATCGACGTCGACGGGCTGGAGGAGCTGGCTTCGCTGGCCCTGGGCGGGTTGTTCAAGACCGTGGGCAAGGCCCTGCTGAAGAACGACGGCGACGCCCGCACCCGCAACATCGTGGACATCCTGGATTTCGTGCTGGTCGGCACCCAGCCGTCGGTGCGTCAGGTCACCGAGACGGTCATGAAGCAGCTCGGTAGCGGCCGGGACCGCGACGGGCTGATCACCCTGACCATGGACATCACCAAGGGCGGCGACGCCGACGAGGCCCAGTTCCTGAAGCTGCTGGCCGACACCTCCCAGACCGTGCTCTCGTACCCGGGGCGCATCTTTCCCTTCGTGGCGGTGAACCCCCGGCGGGACCGCCACTTCTCGATCATGGAACGGGCCCTCAACAGCCAGGGCTTCGTGGGGGTGAAGATCTACCCCTGTCTGGGTTTTCTGCCCGCCTCGCCGGCCATGGACCAGGTCTACGCCTACTGCCAGCAGCGCAGCGTGCCGGTATTGATGCACTGCAACGAGGGTGGGTTCTACCGTTCGCCCGGCGATATCCCCAACTGCAACCCGGCCCACTGGCGGGACATCCTGGACCGGTTTCCCGACCTGAAGATCTGCTTCGGCCACTTCGGCGGCGGCGATCACCTGACCGAGCGCCCGGTGACCGCAGGCAGCTGGACCGAGACCATCATCCAGCTGATGCGCGAGTATCCCAACGCCTACGCCGACATCTCGTACCACGCCGGGCCCATGGACGGCGGCGACGCCGAGGCCCACTACTTCGCCAATCTGAAGGAATTGATCAACGACCCCGAGACCCGGGACCACGTGCTGTTCGGCACCGATTTCTTCCTGGTGCGCCACCGGCTGCGCGAGAAGAGTTTCTGGCAGTTCTTCGAGGGGCGCCTGACCAAGGCCGAGTTCAAGCGTATCGCCGAGCAGAACCCGCGCCGGTACCTGGGTTTGCCGGTGGGCAACAAGCCCGCCGGCTGGGCCATCGAGAACTACGCGCGCTTCCTGTGGGACCACCAGCAGAAGCTGGCCCTGGAATCGCCCGTGCCCTGGGTGGAGCCGCTGATCGAAAAGCTGTACGGATCGGGCTCCAAACTGCCCAAGCCGGGGCTTTCGCTGAACTGGAACCGGGCCAACCGCGTGCACGTGCACACCTACAAGGCGCTGAAGGTGCAGCTGCGGGGCTCACCCAAGTTTGCCACCAGCGGCAAGACCCGGCTGCATCGCCTGGACTACTGGAACAAGGGCCTGGAATCGCCGGCGATCTGGGCCAACCGGCTCAGCAACGAATCCCACAAGCTGGACGCCTGGTTCCTGAACAACGACTTCGCCCACCTCAAGGGGATGACCTCCATGAAGGCGGTCAACCGGCTGCGGGCCGCCTTCGACGACGAGACCCTGGCGATGTGGGAGCTGGCGGCGGTGTGCGAGTCGATCTACCGGTCGACCCGAGACGTGGAGGGTGGCTGATGAAACGATTGACGGCGATGATCATCGTGGTGGGTTGGGTCGCGGCGACGCCGTTGCAGGGGGCCGAGCGCCAGACCCAGTTCACCCACGATGTCGAACCGAAGCTGCTGGCGGCCGACTCGGAGCTGGACGGCGGCGTGAAATTCGATCTGGCGGTGAAGCACGAGGTGCTGGGCAATGCGGCCAGGGCCTGGCGGCGGGTCCTGAAGATCGCGGCCACCAGCCAGGGCGAGCCCACCCTGCAAACGGGGTTCAGCACCCAGCCCTTCGTCATCGACGGGGGCCTGGAGCTGACCCAGCTTCTGTTCAAGCCGGCGCGGGCGGCCGACGACGACCCCGACTCGGACGAGATGGCCGAAGCCGGGTTCGACTGGGGCCAGATCGACCTGGGCCTCTGGGCCCGCTATGAAAAGGAGCAGGCCGGCGACAGCAATTTCGCCTTCGCCGCCCAGCTGGGCTACGTGTACAGCCTGAAACAGGGGATGAGGTGGCTGATCCCGTCGTTCATCGCGGCCTACAACCGGGTCAACGTGGACCGGAGCGACGTGCGGGAACTGTTCGGGGCCACCGACGACTTCGACCGCTACCGCCTGGATGCCTCGTGGAAGATCCCCCTGTTCGGCAGCAACCTGAGCGCCCACGCCGATGTGCGTTTCAGCTGGGACCGGTCCCAGCCCCAGGCCATCGTCGCCGCGGGACTGGACGAGTCGCAGTACCTGGCAGGGGGCTTGCGCTATGCCTTCAACGAGCCGGTGTTCGGGTTCTTGCATGCCTGCCGGCTGATGGTCTCGGACGGGCGCATTCCGCCTGCGAACGTGGATCAGACGACGTGGCATATCGGGTTCATCGTATTTCAGTAGGTTTGCCGTCAACCGTGGCAGGGAGGTTTTCACATGGATCCGAATCTGTTCCATCTGGACTGGGAACGTACTCTTGAAGCCCTTGTGGGGGTCATTGTCTTGTCCTTCTTTGTAGAGCGGGTTTGGGCTCTGGTGTTCGAGTCGCGGTGGTGGATCCGCAACTTCGAGGAGCCGCGGGTGGATACGTCTGAGAATCTTCAGAATACTGAGCCGGCAGCCCAACCGGCAGCCCAACCGGCAGCCCAACCGACTGCGAAGCCAGCGGCACTACAAGACTCGAAACCAGTCAAATTGCCGGCTGCGAAACGTATACCCTTAAAGGAGTTTCTGGCATTCGCCCTGGCGCTTGGTATATGTGTGATGTTGGACTTCGACGTGGTGAGTATCGTCTTCCTCTCCGACCAGACGGGTACGTACGGTCTGGTGCTGACCGCAGCCATCGCTGCCGGCGGCAGCAAGAGTTCGGTCAAGCTGTTCCAGGACGTGATGGGCGTCATGAGCAATGCCCAGCGCGAGCGGAAAAAGATCAACAACGGCAGTTCCTGAAGGAGGTGACGCGATGCGAACCCCGATCCTCTGCCTGATCGCCCTGATGCTGGGGGCGGGTCTGGCCATCGGTCAGGACGCCGATGAACAAGCGACCGCCGGCCGGCAATACCACATCGAGGCCAGCCGCAACGCCATCGTCCGGGCGGGCCACCATCTGGAGGCCGACGTGCTGATGCGCATGGTGCGCGGCGATTGCCTCAACCTGGTCACCAACGAGCAGACCGAGCGCTATTACCACGTCTTTCTGCCCGACGGGGCATGGGCTGGGTGTCCCGCTACGTGGTGCGCCTGTTCGACGGTCCGGCGGCCGACGAAACGGTGATCGTGCGGGACGGCGGCGCGGCCGACGCCGGCACCGCATCGACTGCGCCGGCCGCTGCGGACAACTTCCACCTGGCGGTGGGCCGGCCCCTGGGTTACGAGGTGCTGGAGAACCGCGGCTGCGTGGTGGGCTACAACGCCCAGCTGAAGATCCCGGCCTGGGTCCAGTACCGATTGACCCGCGACCGGTCCGAGACCGAGGTCCTGGACCGTACGAACAGCTTCGACGAGGACGGCGCCCTGCCCCGGGCCGCCCGGGCCACCCTGGCCGACTACGCCGCGGTGAGCAGCGATTACGTGCGCGGCCACATGGCCCCGGCCGACGACATGCTGTGGAGCGTCCAGGCCGAGGCTCAGTGCAACCTGCTGTCGAACATCGCGCCGCAGATCGGGACCGGCTACAACGGCAGCGTCTGGCTGCGCATCGAGAACCGGGTGCGCCGCTGGGTGCTGACCCGTGAGGATCTGACGGTCATCACCGGGCCGGTGTTCGAGTCCCGCCCTTACCTGCAGGCCATCGACCGCCAGCCCGAGACCGACCGCCAGATGCTGTACAACGTGGTCGGCGCTGGCAACGTGGCCGTGCCCACGGGCTACTTCAAGATCATCGTGGACATGCGCAATCTCGAGGCCCCCGACGTGCTGGCGTTCATGGTGCCCCACTTCGAGACCGTGGCCGGCCCGGAGCGCGAGATCGAGCAGTACCTGCGTAGTGTCGATGATATCGAGGCTTTGACGGGTTTGGATTTTCTGTCGGGGTTGTCCACAACGGCGCAGGAGGCCGTGGAAGGCCAACCTGCGCAGGCGTTGTGGTAAAAGCTAGGCCTTCGCCTTCATAAACGGCAGATCTCCCACCTTGGCCCACTGGCTGCCGGTGACCTTGTCGGTGGACAGGTTGTTGATGCCCAGCTTGTGGGCATTGTTCCAGTGCCAGCTCGCGTTCAGGCCGTAGCCCCGGGTCACCAGGCCGTGGTGGGCCTGGAAGAACTTCAACAGCTTGGGCAGCTTGGTCTTGACGAAGCCGCCGCCGATTTCGTGGTGACCATCCTTGAATAGATCATCGTCCGAGAGATCGAAGTTGAAGAACACCCGCGAACCCTTGACCAGCGAGGGCGGGTCGTCATCGGGCCCGAGCTTGTGGTCCGAGAAGCAGAGTCGCTGCTTGGGCGCGCGGTTCGCATAGAGGCGCTTGCGCTTCTCGTTCCCACTGAAACAGAAGAGGACCTTGTTGCGCAGGTCGTTCAACCGAGGCCAGCCGTCGGTGACCGCGGCCTTCACCAGGTTGCCGTGGCTGCCCATCAGATCGGCCGGCGTGAACAGGCGTTCCACCGGAAAATTGGAGCGCAGGTAGCTGTCGAAGAAGCCCGGGAAATCACGGTCATCGAAGCGGGTCTTCTTCAGATCCAGCATGATGGTGATGACGTCGTGATCGACATTGAGCTCGGACCAGGTGGCCAGCTGTTGCAGGTAGCTGGAGAACTGGTCCTCGATGCTCCCGGAGTAGGGCGGCAGGTGACTGACCGACCACAGCCAGTTCTTGTCCGACTGGTACAGATCGATCTCCAGCCCCCGGCAGCCATACTGATGATGGGCGTTGTCGGTCCACTGCAGCTGGCTGATCGCCGGCAGCTCCTGCCTGAGGTAGGAATTGTGGGACGCCTTGTAACAGGCCTCGTGATAGCGCAGATTGCCATAGTCGAATGCAGCCATATGACCCCTCCTTCATAGGTTGCAATGATTGGATGTCCACTCAGGTGTGAGTTCATTCGGAGGCCGCCACCCTACCACGGGGTTCGCGGCGAGTCAATTAATCAGGACAAACGAAGTCTGAAATAGTCCCCCGGCACGCTCACCAGTTTCCCGCGTAGTCCGCGCTGTAGCCCACCGCCTCGTCCATGGTCTGTTGCCAGTGAAGCCCGATCAACTGCCTCAGATGCAGGAAGTCATGGGCGACCCACGAGACGAGCAGGTCTCCGGCGGTGATCGTGTCCAGCAGCGGATGCTCGTAGCGGTTGTCCCAGGCGGGTGACTTCAGGGTCTGCAGCCAGCGCAGGGACGCCTCCCTCTCCTCTGTGAAAGCCTGCAGGGACTCGGCGAAATCCCGCTCCTGATAGTGCCGCTCGCTGACCCAGCCGGGCGGGTCGATGCCGGGCCACGGGGCGCCGGGCTGGTGCAGGGTCAGGTCCAGGCGCGTTCGGAAGTCCTCGCGCTCCTCGTCCACCAGGTGGCAGACCACTTCCAGGATGGACCACTTGTCCGGTGCCGGTCGCCAGCGGGCTTGGTCAACGGAGAGGTGGGCAACGAGGGATATGATGGCGCCCGGGTTGGTCTCGAGGCGGGCGACAAGAGCGCTGTTGTTCATGCGAACCTCCAGTACATCAGCGGGAAGCGGATGTAGGCTGGACTCGATTCCCTAGAGCACGTCCGCCACCCGGCGAAAATGGTGCCCCATGATGGCCAGGGTGATAGCCACGCCGATCTGCGACGGATGGCGCATCAACGTCGTGGTCAGAAAACGCCAATAGGCGCGGCGGCCTCGATGGATGACGCCCATCAGCCAGAGCGATTTGAACACGGCGCCGATATCCCGCCAAGTGAGCTTCTCGCGGGGTCCGCGCCTGGGATGGGTATCCAGGAAGGTCTGGATGCGCCGGTAGTAGTTGCCCGGTTCGTAAAGGCGCTTCACGAGTCGGCGGTAGTTCTCCAGCAGGACCTCGCGATCCAGCAGAGGCTCGAAATTGAAGAAGGCGCTGGTGTTGTCGCCACGACCCACGTCGCGCAGGCGACCTTCCTTGGCCAGGCGCTGGTAGAGCCGGCTACGCGGCAGGGCCTGCAGCACCCCGACCATGGCCGTGACCACGCCGGCCTGCTGGATGAAGTCGAACTGGCGCTGGAAGATGTCCGGCTCGTCGCTGTCGAAGCCGACGATGAACCCGCCCATCACTTCCAGACCGGCGGCCTGGATCCTACGGACCGCGTCGGCGAGGTCGCCGCGCAGGTTCTGGAGCTTGCGGCATTCCCGCAAACTGGCCGCGCTCGGGGTCTCCAGGCCCAGGAAGACCTTCTTGAAGCCGGCGGTGATCATCAATTCGAGCAGTTCCGGATCGTCGGCCATGTTCACCGAGGCCTCGGTGACGAAGGTCATCCTCGTGCCGGTGCGCCGGCGCCAATCGATGATCGCGTGCAGCAACTCGACGCAGCGGTTGCGATTGCCGATGAAGTTGTCGTCCACCACGAACACCGGCCCCTGCCAATCGAGTCCCCGCAGCTGTTCGAGTTCGGCCACGAACTGCTTCGCCGACTTGGTGCGGGGCTTGCGACCATTGAGGGCCACCACGTCGCAGAACTCGCAGTCAAAGGGGCAGCCCCGGCACGACTGCACCGACATTGTCGCGTAGCGGGAGAGTTTCACGAGGTCCCAGCGGGGCAGCGGCGTCAGAGCGAGGTCGGGATACCGTGGCGCCTGGTAGACCGGCGCCAGCTGTCCGGTCTCGAGGTCGGTGGCCAGTGCAGCAGCCAGCTCCTCCGCTTCGCCGACGACCACGTGGTCGACACCGGCATTGTGGTCATGATCAGTCGTGAACAGGGCGCCCCCCCCGATCACGGGTTTCCCCAGGGCGTGGCAGCGTCGGACGATCTCGGCCACGGCGTCGTGATGGATCTGCATGGCGCTGACCAGCACCCGGTCTGCCCAGCGAATGTCGGCATCGGACAGACGACTGCAGTTGAGATCGACCAGCCGGTACGACCACTCCTGCGGCAGCATGCCGGCCACTGTCGCCAAACCCAGCGGCGGGTTGGCCGCCCGCTTGCCCACATAGCGCAGGGCGTGACGCAGGCTCCAGAAAGTGTCAGGGGTTCTAGGCTCCACCAGGAGGATATTCATGGGAGCTCCGATCGCGGTCGCCGGGCTGGCAAGATACTCCCAAAATAGTGGTGATTGCCGGATTCGCCCGAGATAGACCTCCAGATCGCCCAAACGTCCGTTACATAACTAGCGCGCTCCGCCTTCCTGAACTAGACTCGATAGAAGCCCGAACCCGGGCTGACCTGTTGCGAGTCCATCTACGGGAGGATCGCCCTATGCCCGTCCGCTCCAACTTTCCCGGCGTCTATGTCGAAGAGATTTCCAGTGGTGTTCGACCCATCGCCAGTGTGGCAACGTCGATCACGGCCTTCGTGGGGCGTACCGCCCGCGGCATTGTCGGTGAACCGGTGGCCGTGCTCAGCAGTGGCGATTTCACCCGCGATTTCGGCGGTCCCTGGGCTGACAGCCCCCTGACCTACGCCGTGGAGGATTTCTTCACCAACGGCGGCAGTCAGGCCCTGATCGTGCGGCTCTTCAACGACGACGAGGGCCGGGGAGTGGCGAACGTCACGGTGGGTACACTGGATCTGACGGCCGGCAGTCCGGGTGCATGGGGCAACGGATTGCAGGCCACGGTGTCGGGACCGGCCGACCGGCCGGCGGCCAAGTTCCTGGCCCAGCAGCTACAGGACCGAGGCATTCCCGTGGAACTCGAGGATCTGTTCGATATGACCGTCGTCGATCGCGGCACGAAGACCGAGGAAATACACCGCAACCTGACGGTCAGGGAAGCGGGTGGCCCTCACCGCATCGATCGGGTGCTGGAGGCGGACTCGCGCCTCGTCCGCCACGCGGTCATCACCGACGACAACTTGGAGCGCCCTGCCGACGAGGCCAAGGGGGCGGGGGAGAACGGACACGACGGCGCGGCCCTGGCGGTGACCGACTATCTCGGCACACCGGCGGACCAGACCGGACTGCACGCACTGGAGAAGGCCCACATCTTCAACCTGCTGTGCATACCGCCGGATACGCGTGACGGCGATCTGGATCCGCGCGTGTGGGCCGATGCCGCCGAGTTCTGCCACGACTGCCGGGCCTTCCTGATCATCGACCCGGTCGCCGACTGGGACGCTGACCCGGCCCGGGCCGCTGCGACGGTCTATGCGAGCCAGCAACGCGACCCCATCCTGCCCCTCACCCACGCCCGCAACGCCGCTCTCTATTTTCCACGTCTGATCCAGCGCGATCGGCTACAGAAGGGGCGCAAGGGCAAGTTCGTCCCCTGTGGCGCGATTGCCGGAATCATCGCCCGCACCGACGAAACCCGCGGGGTGTGGAAGGCGCCGGCGGGGATGGAGGCCACGATCCAGGGGGTCGAGTCCCTGACCGTCGAGCTGGGCAACGAGGATCACGGG
>Ga0209475_10005637_pt1 | contig 10181 bp, 8 predicted proteins | sample tdDd471_FD_187128 | JGI IMG/M metagenome (GOLD analysis project Ga0209475, IMG submission 187128) | Marine sediment microbial communities from the Atlantic coast under amendment with organic carbon and nitrate - tdDd47.1 (SPAdes)... | ecosystem: Environmental > Aquatic > Marine > Coastal >...
CAGGTTGCCCTGGTCGAATTCGACGAAGCGGCTTTCATCGATCGGTGCCGCGGGTCCGCTGACGTCGCTCCAGCCGATCTGGATCAGCGGTTCGAGGAATTGGGTCGCCCCTCCCACAGTGCCGCGCGTCATCGGGTAGCGCAGCGCCAGGGACGCGCGCGGCGTGGTCCGGGTGATGGACGAGGCAAAGGTGGAATCGTCGCTGATCTCGAAGCGGTCGGCGGAGAACCCGATCTCCCAATCCGCGCGCAGACCGGGTCCGAACAGCCAGTTGCGCCGCCATGCCGCATCGGCGGTGAGCCGGGTGACATCGCGGCCGAGGATATCCAGCCCCGAGGTCCGGCGGTGACCGAGGAAATCCAGCCCCAGTTGCAATTCGCCGCCGAGCCCGCGCGGGTGGGCGCGTTGTTCAAAGGATAAATCGGTGATCAGGGTGGGAAGCAGCGATTCATCCTCGCCGTCGAGCAGCGAGTCATAGTGGATCACGGCGCTGCGGAAAGCAGTGTTGCGGGTGGTCCGCGTCAGTTCCACTTCGCTTTCCAGCCGGTCATAGTCGGTCAGGCCGTAATCCACCAGATAGGCGTTGTCGGAGGCTGTCTTGATGTCGAAACTCAGCTTGAACCGGTTGGCAAGGTCGAAGGCCCCGGTGCCGAAGAAGTAGCCGCGTTTGTCGGTCGGAAGCAGGTCATCCCGGGTAAAGGCACCCTGGAGTTCGATCCGGCCGCGGCGGAAGGCCTGCCGGTAGCGCATCGTCAGGGTGCGCGTCTTGGGCGAGACATAGGGGGTGAGGGTCAGGTCCTTGTGATCGCCGATCCGGAAGAAATAGGGAACCCGGACTCCGGTCTTGAGCTGCGAGGTGGTGCGGATCGTCGGGATCAGGAAGCCGGTGGCGCGCTCGAGCGAGGGATCGGGCAGGCGCAGCGCCGGGAAATAGAAAACCGGAACGTCGAGCACGCGCAGTTGTGCACCCTCGAAATAGAGCTGCCGTTCCTGCTGGTCGTGGGTGACGCTGCGGGCGCGGATCTGCCACAGTGGCGGGCGGCCGTCCTCGCAGACATGGCAGGAGGTGACCGCGGTCTTGTAGAGCTGGGTGTAGCGGCCGCCGACGCGGACCATCTGCAGCGCGGCAAGCTGAACCTGCTGATCGAAGACGAGGCGGGCGCCCCGCAGCAGCCCGTCGCGCAGGCCCCGGTCCATCTCGGCGGCGTCGGCCAGCACGGTGAACCGGTCGCCCTGGTCGATACGGATCGGCCCCTCGATGATCAGTTTTCCGGTCTTGCGGTCGAAGGTGATCCGTTCGGCCCGCAGCCGGGTTTCGCCCTGGAACGCCTCGACCGAACCCTCGGCTACAAGCTGCCGGTCGGGAGTGACAAAGACCCTGTCGGCCACCAGCATCGCCGGCGGCTCGGCCGGGGTGGTGTCCGGCCGGCCAGACTGGCCCAGCGCGACGCCGCCCAGGTGCGTGCCCGCCACCAGGACGAGTGCGGATATCAGGCGGCGCAGTGTCACCCTTCCTCCGCGTGCAGCAGCAGGCCGAGCGAAAGGAACAGCGCCGCAAGCGGCGGTGCCCAGGCCGCGAGCGCCACCGGGATCTGCCCGTTCTCGCCGAGGATCTGGGCAAAGTTGCGGATGAAGTAGAGCGAAAACCCCAGCAGCACCGCCGAGAGCACCGCCACCCCGGTGCCGCCGAACCGGGTGTGGCGCATGGTAAAGGCGGCCCCCACCAGCACCATCGCCACCAGGAACAGGGGCCGGGCCAATTCGACCTGGTACCAGATCTCGTGGCGGCGGGTGGAGAAGCCGGCTTGCGCCAACTGGCGGATCGTCGCCGGCAGGTCGTAGACCGACACGCCGGATGGCCGGCCGAGGCTGTCGCGGATGCTGTCGCGGGTGAGGGTGGTCGGAATGTGCAGGGTCTGGTGGGTTTCAGCCGCCGCTTCGGGGTTCTGTCCGGCGGTCAGCGGCCAGACCTTGGCGTTGGTCAGCACCCAGGCCTGATCCTCCAGCCGGGCGCTTCTGGCAACGATACGGCGCACCGGACCGCCGCCGGGGGCAAATGTCAGGATGGTCACGTTGAACAGTGTGACCGCGTCGCCACCATGGCCGGTGGCATGGATCACCGACTGCCCGCGCGCGCTGCCCTGTCGCAGCCACAGCCCCTCGCCGCTCAGCGAGAGCACCGACAGCCCGGTGCCGCGGAAGGTTTCGGAGAGCTGTGTGTAGCGGTTCGAGGTGGCCGCGGCGATGGGGTTGAGCGTGGTCACCGTCAGCCCGCCGATCACCAGGGCGACGGCGATGGGCGCAGCCAGCGCCCGAAGGCCCGACCGGCCGGCGGCCCGGGTGACCACCAGTTCGCTGCTGCGCGCCAGCCCGACGAAGAGCACGACGGTGGACAGGATCATCAGCAGTGGCAGGATCCGGCTCATCGTTGCCGGGGCGCTGAGCAGGCTGAGCCGGAACAGCTGCCCCAGGCCGACGCCGAGCCCCTCGAAACGGCGCAGCTGCTCGATCATGTCGATCAGCAGGATCAGCGCCAGGAAGATGGCCGCGATGGTGCCGAAGGCCAGCAGGAAGCGGCGCGCGAAATACCTGTCGAGAATCATTCGGGCGCCTCGCTGGCGCCCGGTTCGACAGGCAGCAGATTGGGCAGCGTATTCCCGCTGACACGTCTTGGCACTACGATCCCCCCGGAGCCGGCCATTGGTTTTGCGGCAGACATTAGTGCAATTGATTGGCGGGGAAAACTGCTATCTGGTCAATCGACGACCCGCGCGCTACCCATGACGGGAGCCAGCGAAATCAAGGAGACCCGCATGACCCGCCCGACACCGATTCGTTTTGCCGAGCTTGACCTCGATGCCCTTGCCGGGACCGAGGGCCGCATTGCCGTCACGGTCACGCCCGAGGGCACGCTCGATGCCGCGGCGCGGCGCGCCAACCGGCTGTGCAAGGGGGCGGTCAAGCGGCTGGTGGAGAGCGCGCGGTTCGAAAAGGCGAAGAGTGGCGAAGTAATCACGCTGGCCTGGCCCGCGGGCATGGCGGCCGAGGCGCTGGATATCCTGGTTCTGTCGAAGAAGGCCGACGTGGTGGAGGCGCGCCGGGCCGGAGCCGCGCTGACGGCGCGGGCGGCGAGTGCGCCGGTTCTGCTGGCGCTGGGATCGGCCCATGCCCGTGCGGCGGTGCTGGTACAGGGGATGGCGCTGCGCAGCTACGCCTTCGACGCGCACAAGACGACCGAGGATGACAGCGACAAGGCTGGTGGCGACATCACGGTGATGTCTCCCCGGCCCGAGGCGCTGGAGGCCGAGGCGGCGCCGCTGCTGGCGGTGGCCGAGGGGGTGCTGATGACCCGCGACCTGGTCAACGAACCGGCGAACATCCTGACCACGACCGAGTTTGCCGACCGGCTGTCCGAGATGCGCGACCTGGGTCTGGAGGTCGAGGTGCTGGAAGAGGCAGAGCTGGAACAGCTGGGGATGCGCACCCTGCTCAGCGTCGGCCAGGGCTCGGCCACCCCGACCAAGGTGGTGGTGATGCAATGGAACGGCGGCGCGAAAGACGAGGCCCCGCTGGCGCTGGTCGGTAAGGGCGTGGTTTTCGACACCGGCGGCATCAGCCTCAAGCCCGGCGCCGGGATGGAGGATATGACCATGGACATGGGCGGTGCCGGGGTGGTGGCCGGCACCATGCGGGCGCTGGCGCTGCGCAAGGCCAGGGCCAATGTGGTGGGGCTGGTCGGGCTGGTCGAGAACATGCCGTCGAGCACCGCGACCCGCCCGGGTGACGTGGTGAAATCGATGAAGGGCGACACCGTCGAGATCATCAACACCGATGCCGAGGGGCGGCTCGTACTGTGCGACGTGATGTGGTACGCGCAGGAGCGGTTCAACCCGACCGGCATGATCGACCTGGCCACGCTCACCGGCGCGATCATCATCGGGTTGGGGCATGAGAACGCGGGCGTCTTTTCCAATGACGACGCGCTCTGCGGCGATTTCCTCAAGGCGGCGGAGCAGGAGGGCGAGGGCGCCTGGCGGATGCCGCTGGGCGCGGCCTATGACAAGATGCTGAAATCGCGCATCGCCGACATGAAGAACGTCGGCGGCCGGCCCGCCGGGTCGATCACCGCGGCGCAGTTCCTGCAGCGGTTCGTCAAGGAGGGCACGCCCTGGATTCACCTCGACATCGCCGGGGTGGCCTCGGTCAAGGAGGGCACCGACCTGGCGCCCAAGGGTGCGACCGGCTGGGGCGTGATGGCGCTGGACCGGCTGGTGCGGGACCGGTTCGAGACCGCCTAGGGCGATGGGGGCGGCCTATTTCTATCACCTGACGCGGCGCCCGCTGGAGGCGACGCTGCCGCTGCTGCTGGACAAGGCCCGTGCGGCGGGCTGGCGCATCGCGGTGCGCGGCACTGACGCCGGGCGTCTGGAATGGCTGGACGAGAAGCTGTGGCTGGGCGGCGAGGAAAGCTTTCTGCCGCACGGGCTGGCCGGCGGGCCGCATGATGCCGATCAGCCGGTGCTGCTGACCACGGGTGACGCGGCGAACGGCGCGGCCTGCCTGATGGCGGTGGACGGGGCCGGGGTGACGGCGCAGGAGGTGCAGGGGCTGGAACGGGTCTGCATCCTCTTCGACGGCCATGACGCCGAGGCGCTGGCCCGGGCGCGCGGCCAGTGGAAGGCGCTGACCGAGGCGGGCTGTTCGGCGCAATACTGGTCGGAGGAAGCGGGTCGCTGGGAGAAGAAGGCGGAGAAGTAGGGGGCGCTACTGGCCCCGCATTGAGCGGAGGCGTCAGACGAGTTGCCCCAGCACTGTGCCGACGCCGGCGCCGACCGCGCCGATGGCAAGGAAGGAGGGCAGGGTGAGCATCCACAGCGCCAGCACCATGCCCACCACCTCGCCGAAGCCGCCGGGACCGGAATAGAGAAACATGTCGAACTGGCTGTAGGCGATCGCCACCAGCATTCCGGCAAAGGCGCCGCCGGACATGTAGAGCCACTTTGTCAGCGCCTCGGGCTGTTGCCGGAAGGTTTTTCGCAGCAGCCGCCGAACGATCATGGTGAGGAGGACGAAGGGCACCCCGAAAAACAGGGTTACGGGCAGGATCATCACCGCGCCCCGCGACAGGTCGACCACCGCAACGCCCCGTGCCGCGAGCGCCCGGCGCGCGGCCAGGCCCACCAGCGTGGTCCGGATCAGCCCGCCGATCAAGATCACGCGGACAGCCGGCGGACCGCCGGGGGATCGGGGATATCGGGCTGTTTCGGGTCTGTCACGCGGTGGCCGCTTGCAAATGCGCCCAATCGGAGTGTCCTGCCAGTCAAGGCGATCCGGGGCCGCCGAACCTTGATCCTGGTCAACGCGCCGGGGCGGTGCGGTTATCGCTCCAGCACCAGGTTGCGGCCGGTGATCTCGATCCTTCCCCAGCGTTCCAGGTAGGACATGCCGAGCAGCGACTGGTCCATCTCGCCCTCGTTCACCCAGGCGCGCAGGTTGCGATCCTCGATCGGGCCGAGCGCGATGCTGTCGAGCCGTACCGGCGCGGTGCGCACCGCGCCGTTGGCGGTATTGGCGCGCCCGGTAAAGGCCAGATCGGCGGTGTCGATGCCGGCGTGGGCCGCATCCCGGGCGCGCAACACCACCGCGCTGGCGCCGGTATCGACCATGAACTGCACCGGCGCGCCGTTGACCAGCAGCGTGAGGTAGAAATGCCCGTCGGGCGAACGCGGCACCTCGATCCGGCCCTCGGTCGCCACGGCGGCACGGCCGGGCAGGGCGCTGCGGCGGATGTCGTCCCACAGGCCCACGGCGGCGATCACCGCGAGAAAGATCAGCACCCATCCTGCCGCCTGTTGCAGGGTGCGGCCGAGCGATTGCCGGTTATGGACGACCAGCCAGAAGACGAGGGCCACCCCCAGCAGGCCCAGATAGGCCAGGCTGCCGATATCCCATGTGTCCATTCCCCTGGCCTCCGTGGCGTCACCAGACAGATGTAGGCATTGCCGACCCGGTTACCAGTTGGCGAGGCCAAAGGCGCGCAGCCCGTCGAGTACGAATTGCACCGAAAGCGCGGCCAGCAGCATGCCCAGCAGGCGGGTGATGACGTTGATCCCGGTCTTGCCCATGGCGCGTTCGAACAGCCCGGCGGCGAGAAACAGCACGAACAGCAGCACCAGCACCGCCAGCATCACCCCGACCACCATGGCAAGCCCGACCAGACCCGGGCGCTGGCCTGCCAGCAGGATCATGGTGGCGATGGCGCCGGGGCCGGCGATCAGCGGAATGGCGAGGGGAAAGACCGAGGGGTCGTGGCTGTCGTCCTCTTCCTCGGCCTCCTCGGCCTGGCCCGCGCGCCGCTTGGTGCGGCGTTCGAACAGCATGTCGAGCGCGGTGAGGAACAACAGGATGCCGCCGGCGACACGAAAGGCGGGCATCGAGATGCCGACAAAGCCCAGAACCGCCTCGCCAAAGCCGGCAAAGAGGGTCAGCAGAACCGCCGCCGTGATGCAGGCGCGCAGCGCGAGGGACCGGCGCCGGGCGTGCCCCATGCCCTGGGTCAGGGCCACGAACATCGGGGTCAGCCCGATCGGATCGATGATCACGAAGAGGGTGACGAAGGCGGTGATCAGAAAGGCGGTGTCCATGCGGGCCCCCGGTTTACGGTCGGGCGCAGGGTGGACCGGCAGGGCCGGAAAGAAAAGCCCCGGCCGCCGCTCAGCCCTTTGCCGCGTCGAGCTTTTCCTGCGCCGCGATCCACAGCGCCTCGGCCTTGTCCATGGCCTCGCTCACCTCGGCGTATTTGCGGTTCCAGACCTCCAGCTCGCCGTTTCGCGTGCCCTCGTACAGCGCCGGATCGGCCAGCTTGGACGACAGCTTGTCCTGCATGTCGCCGATCTTGGCGACCCGGTCCTCGCATTTGCGCAGCTCGGCGCGCAGCGCCAGCACGGTTTCGCGCGGAGCGCGTTTCGGTCGGGCCTCCGGTTTCGGGGCCTCGGATTTCTTGCGCGCCGGCTGATCGGCGGACAGCAGGAAGGCGCGGTATTCCTCGAGATCGCCCTCATAGGGTTTGACGGTGCCGCCCGATACCAGCCAGAGACGGTCAGCCACCATCGACAAAAGGTGCATGTCGTGGCTGACCAGGATCACCGCGCCGGAATAGGCGGTCAGCGCCTCGACCAGGGCCTCGCGGCTTTCGATGTCGAGGTGGTTGGTGGGTTCGTCGAGGATCAGCAGATGCGGCGCATCCAGCGTCGCCAGCAGCAGCGACAGCCGCGCCTTTTGCCCGCCCGAAAGCTGGCCGACGGCGGTTTCCGCCTGGTCGGCGCCCAGGCCGAACCCGGCCAGCCGGGCGCGCAGCCTCGATTGCTGTTCGCCCGGACGCGCCCGTTGCAGGTGTTGCAGCGGGGTTTCGTCGATATAGAGCTCGTCGACCTGATGCTGGGCGAAAAAGCCGATCCGCAGCTTGGAGGATCGGGTCATCTTGCCGTCGATCAGCGCCAGCCGGTCCGACAGCATCTTGGACAGGGTCGATTTGCCCTCGCCGTTGCGACCCAGAAGCGCGATGCGGTCGTCCTGGTCAATGCGCAGGGTCATGCCGCGCAGGACAACCTTGTCGCCATAGCCGGTCGAGGCGCCTTCGAGCGAGATGATCGGCGGCGACAGTTCCTCGGGCTCTGGAAAGGTAAAGACAGTGCGCGCGGCATCCTCGGGCGCGGTGATCTTCTCCATCTTTTCCAGCATCTTGACCCGCGACTGCGCCTGTTTGGCCTTGCTCGCCTTGGCCTTGAAGCGGTCGACGAAGCTTTGCAGGTGAGCGCGGCGGGCATCCTGTTTTTTGGCCGCGGCGGCCTGCAGCGCGCGCTGTTCGGCGCGCTGGCGGGCGAACTGGTCATAGGGGCCGTTGTAGAGCGTCAGACGCTTGCCCTCGAGGTGCAGGATCGCGCCCACGGCGCGGTTCAGCAGCCCACGGTCGTGGCTGATGATGATCACCGTATGGGGATAGCGCGCCAGGTAGTTTTCCAGCCAGAGCGCGCCTTCGAGGTCGAGATAGTTGGTCGGTTCGTCGAGAAGCAGCAGATCGGGCTGCGAAAACAGCACCCCGGCCAGCGCCACGCGCATGCGCCAGCCGCCGGAATAATCGGCGCAGGGGCGCTGCTGATCAGCGTCGGAAAAACCCAGCCCCTTGAGGATCGCGGCGGCCCGCGCCTCGGCCGACCAGGCGTCGATATCAGCCAGCCGGGTCTGCACCTCGGCGATGCGCGTGGGGTCGGTCGCATGGGTCGCTTCTTCCATCAGCTCGGCGCGCTCGGTATCGGCGGCGAGCACGGTGTCGATCAGCGAGACATCCGAGGCAGGGGCCTCTTGCGCGACGCCGCCGATGCGGGCGCGTGACGGCAGCGAGATGGACCCCGACTCCAGCGCCAGCTCTCCCCGGAGCAGGCGGAACAGAGTGGTTTTCCCCGCGCCGTTGCGTCCGATCAGGCCAACCTTGTGGCCATTGGGAATGGTGGCGCTGGCGCCGTCGAAGAGCGGGCGGCCTGCGACCGCATATGATATGTCTTTGATCCGTAGCATGGACGGACCACTGTCGCAGCGCCCGGTCGATGTCAATCACTCCTGCGGCTTATTTCAACAGCAATCCAAGCTGATCTGCCGGGAATGAGGCAAAACCGATCATCGGGCTGTCGCCATCCTCGGAAAACGCGAAAACGTGGATTTCCGAGTGTTTCACTGATGCCCGGCAGAAACTGTCTTGCTGCGGCAAACTGCCCGGGCATGTCTCGAGGTCGACATGAGGAACGGCCGCCTCGAACATGGCATAGGTCAGGGGCTGCGGGTCCTGTGCTAAAGCGGGCAGGGCGAACAGTGCCGGGACGAGGGCGGAGAGGGAATATTTCAGGGACATCGGTGCGGCCTTTCGATGTTGGTTTTGCGTGCGTTTAAAGGCATACTAAAAAAGTCAGGTAAGGCGAGGGGGCGTTTTGGCGCACCCGGTCCTGGCGCTGGATGGTCAAGGCTGCCCCCCTATGGTATGCGCCGAACTTGTTAAGTTCCTTCCGGACAGATCCTGACCATGCGCCCAGCCCAGACCCCGCCGCATCTGCTGACCCTGATCCTGGCCAATGCGCTTTCTGTCCTGACGCTGAACATGTTCCTGCCTTCGCTGCCCAAGATGGCCGAGGCGCTGGAGGCCGACTATGGTCTCGTGAATCTGTCGGTGGCGGGTTATCTGGCGATCTCGGCGGTCCTGCAACTGGTGATGGGGCCGCTGTCGGACAGTTTCGGCCGGCGCCCGGTGATGCTGGTCTCCACGGCGATTTTCGCCGCTGCTTCGGTCGGATGCGCGCTGGCGCAGGACATCTGGGTGTTTCTGGGATTTCGCATGTTGCAGGCGGGGATCGTGTCGGGCCAGGTGTTGTCGCGGGCGGTGATCCGGGACCTGCACGAGCCAAAGGCGGCGGCAAGGATGCTGGGCCATGTTGCCATGGCGATGGCGCTGGCCCCGATGCTGGGGCCGATGCTTGGTGGCGGGCTGGACATGGTCTTTGGCTGGCGGTCGTCCTTCGTCCTTTACGCGCTGCTGGGCATCCTCATGCTGGTGATCCTCTGGGGCGATCTGGGCGAGACCAACCCGACCAGCGCAAGCCTGAGCCTTGGCGACCAGATGCGCGACTACCCCGAGCTTTTCCGGTCGCGTCGGTTCTGGGGCTACAGCCTGTGCTACGCCTTTGCCGTGGCGGGGTTCTTTTCCTTCATCACCGGGGCACCTTTGGTGGCGGCGGCGTGGTACAACCTGAGTCCGGCGGCACTGGGGGTGGGGATCGGGATCATCACCGTGGGCTTCATGGCCGGCAACTTCGTTTCGGGCCGGATCGGGGCACGCAGCGCGCTGGTGACCATGGTTCTGGCCGGGCGTATCTTTGCGACCGTCGGGCCGGCGGTGGGGTTGGTGCTGTTCTGGTCCGGGGCGGGGACGCTCTGGGTGTTTTTCGGCTCGGCCATCGTGGTGGGCTTCGGCAACGGGCTGACCAATGCCAATGCAAGTGCCGGCGTAATGTCGGTGCGGCCGCGGCTGGCGGGCAGTGCCTCGGGTCTATCGGGGGCGATGACGGTGGGACTGGGGGCGGTGATGACCAGCCTCACCGGGGCCTTGGTGACGCCGGAACACGCGCCTTACATCG
>Ga0209475_10005639_pt1 | contig 10179 bp, 10 predicted proteins | sample tdDd471_FD_187128 | JGI IMG/M metagenome (GOLD analysis project Ga0209475, IMG submission 187128) | Marine sediment microbial communities from the Atlantic coast under amendment with organic carbon and nitrate - tdDd47.1 (SPAdes)... | ecosystem: Environmental > Aquatic > Marine > Coastal >...
CAGGGCGCTCTCGCAGGTTCAGTGGAGCAAGTTCCGCGATTGGTTGGAACTCGAGGCTAACGGCGGCGCCGCGGAGCAGGCGTGGTTCACGAACGATGGGGTAGAGCAACCGCCGGACGGGGAAGCTGGCGAAACCGGCTGGACCGTCCTGCGGCGAATCGGCGCTGTGACGAAGTCCAACCGCAAGATGACGAGCGAGCTGTTCGATGCGATGGGGAAGCCCGATCAGATTGCCGCGGTGATGAAGATGCTCACGACCGAGCGCGGTTCGAGGCGCGTTGTGCTCGCGACCACGCTGTCCAAAGACATGGATCGCGTCCTGGGGTCGGTGACCGGCCCGGAGGACCTGTACTGGCACAGCGAGCGCGAGAGCAAACCGCGTACGCCGCGCGAGTTCGTGGCCGACCTCCGCTACACGCTCGAGTACCCGGGAAAGCCGATCTGGCGGATCACGGCCCCTCCGCACAACTCCGAGAAACTCGCCGGTTGGTTGCGCGAGATCGCCGCGCCCAACATGGGCCTCGTCCTGTGCTCCTCGCAGCCGGTTTCCGGACGGACGGCGAGGTCGATTCTCAAGCAGCCCGATGCGATCCCCGCGAACGCGATTGTGCTGCTCATCGACTTGTGCCCGAGCGGACCCGGCGAGCTCGCGCTGCTGGGACAGGAGCTCGCGCGGCGCGGTCACGGCATGCGGGTCGCGTACTGGCGTCCGTGATTGCTCGCGCGCCACAGGGCGAGAACGCCGGCTAGCTCTCGCGCGGAAACCGCGTGATTTCCGGATTCGCGAAGTCTTCGTTGAGGACCACGAACGTCGCCGCTTGAGCCGGCTCGGCCTCGCGCCGGTACAGCTGCCATCCGTCGACGTATCGACTGCGAGCCGTGGCGACGTCCTCCAGTGACGCCCCCACCTCCCACCCTCGGCGGCGGTCCGCGATCCTCTTCGGCGCATCGAGGAACACGGAGCAATCCCAGCGATTGCGCAATTCCGGGCGATGAAGAAACAACCCGTCGAACATCAGAATCGAAGCGGGTGCGGCCGATTCCGGCCGCGCATCCACCGGGCGATCCGAGGGCGCATCGAAACAGGCGGTCCGAAACGGCGCTCCGCGCGAGAAGGGATCGAGCAACCCGCCGATGAGTACCGTGAGGTTGTGGGAGTCGCGGTAGTAGCCCTCTCCCGATGAATTCCCGTTCCGGTAACGCACGGCCCGCGGGTTGTGGAACGAATCGACCGTGGATCGGACCACGCTGCGGCCGCCGGAATGAAGCAGGGCAGCCAACTCGTCCGCGAACGTGCTCTTCCCCGACCCGGCCTCGCCATCCACTCCGACGAGACAGTAGGTCTCGCGCTGTATCGAATCGATGTGGCGCGCGACAGCGACCAGCACCGCATCCCGCGCCGGCGAGCGAATCGGATCCGGGTTTCCATCAAGGCCGGCGGGCATGCGGCCATGATACGGATGCACGCGGTCGCCCGCGTCAGTGCGTCACGTTGGTGACCACCGTGCTGGCAATGATCGCGGCCATGACCGCCGCCTGCGCCGCCTGAACCGCAGCCTCCGCTGCGCGCACCGCATCGGCGGTAGCGGATCCGACCATGTCGCCCTTCGCGATGCGTTCGATGCGCTCGTTCCGGTCCTTGAGCTCTCGCTTGTCGAAGTGGATGCGCAGCAGGCCGGTCGCATGCGCCAAGGCGATGAGCAGCACGACGTCCGGCTGCAGATCCCGCGAGTCACGGAGAATCGCGTCGCGCAGGCTCTCGACGAGTCGGCGCTCGGGCGCGGGGTTGATGGTCGGATAGACCGAGCGCGTGAAGAAGAAGAGCACCTTGTCCTCGGAATCCTCGAGGATGCCCTTGCGGCACAGCTCCTCGGCGATGCGATGCCGCAGCCGCTTCAGCCCGCCAAACGAACTCACCCAATCCGCTGCGCGCCGCGGGCGCTTGGCGTGCGAGACAAGCTCGAGGCATTCGTCCAGAATCGGATCGCCCAGCCGCTTCGCCCGCGCAACTCGCACGTAATTCTTGTCTTCCGCGTCGATGGTGACCGCCCCTGACAGAAGCAGCTGGGCCAGCAGGGAACCGCCCAAAGCGAGCTGGTACATCGTTGTGTGCGACTCCATCGTGCCGCTGTCGTCCTGAAGCATCAGGAGCATCAGCTGTTCGTGGAGGGTGAGCGGATCGTTGCGGTTCATGAGGTTCCTCTTTCGGTTCAGATCATGACTACCGGCGCCATCCACGAAGTATTCGGAGGCGCGGAAAGTCGTGGCGCGGAACCGGGTGCGGCCTAGGCGGACGGCCGCTTGGTCTGCTCGGAGACGATCCACAGCGCGTCTTCGTAGGCGCCGCCGAAATCGACTCGGGTAATCTCGTCGAGGTCGTACTCGTAGATTTCCTCGTCCCAACGTGCGCCGGGAGCAATCGTCCGCATCGCGAGCTTGTCATAGGAGACCTCGCATACCTGCCCGATGTAGCAGCAGTCGGGATCCTCGATCTCAAGATGGATGGTGACGAGCGGATACGCCTCGGAGGCCGTGCGCAAAAGGGAGGCGAGATCGGACACATCCGGCTCGAACTTGCTGGCGCGCGTGAGGCCGCGCAAGCGCAGCGCGGCCTCGTGGAACTCGGCATGAGGCGCGGGCACATCGCAGTCGCTCACCTCGGCGTAGCGCATGCAGGTGAACCCGTCGAAGCGGATTCCATCGTCGATGATTTCCAGAGCGAAGAACTCGGGGCCGGTGGCGACGACATAGCCCGTAAACCAGCCGTCCTCCACCTCTTCGCGGTGGATGCGAACGACACACCCCTGCTTGGCTCCGTACTCGACTCGTCGCTTGATGTTCCTCGTCATGGCTCGGCAGGTACGGTAGCACCTTCCGTTGCCCGAAGGGCGGGGCGGCTTGCGCCGCCCCTTTTGCTACGCGGCCGGACGGCGCGAGTAGCGGTCCGCAAGGCGGATCGAGCGCACCGGTGCGACCCTCTTCAACCCTGAGTTTCGCTCGGCCGCGGCGGCGGCCTGCAGCGCCTTCCTGCGCTTCACCCGCACCCCCAGGTCGATCCAGTCCAAGTGATTCTTCATCATTCTCATCCACATCTCTCAACACTCCCCCGATTCGATCCATCGCGCCCTGTGCACGACTCTCGAATCACTGGGACAAGCGCATCCACGCGCTTCGCGTTACAGGGGGAACTGAAAAAACCGGCGCAGCGCGATCACCCGATATGCGATAGTCCCGCCGGGTGGTTCGGATGCATGAGAAGAAGGGTGGCCCCGCTCCGGAGGGCAACGAACAAGGGCTTGACCTGCCGGCCGGGTACGAGGCGGGAGCCTTTCTTGCCAAAGGCGGCATGGGCGAGATCCTCGTCGCGAACCATGTCGAACTGCGTCGCAACGTCGTCCTGAAGTTCCTGCGCCCCGAGTTCGAGGAGAACGACGAGGCGCGCCTGCAGTTCATCGCGGAGGCTCAGATCTGCGGCCAACTCGTGCACCCGGGCGTGCCTCCCGTACACGAGATGGGAAGGACGCCGGGCGGCCGCCTGTACTACGCGATGAAGCGCGTGCAGGGCGAAACGCTGGCCGACATCCTGCGCAAGATCGCCGCCGACCCGAAGACGATGCGCAAGCGCTACTCGCTGCGCGATCTCGTGGCGGCCCTCGAGATCGTCGCGGAGACGCTGGCGTTCGCGCACGCCCGCGGCGTCATTCACCGCGACGTAAAGCCCGAGAACATCATGATCAGTACGCATCGCGAAGTGCACCTGATGGACTGGGGGCTCGCGAAGGTTCGTACGGGCAAGATCGCATTCCCGCAGCCGGGCCAACCGGCGCGCGTATCGACCGCCCTGGAGCACCGCGCCTCCGAGACGGAGTTCGGTCAGCTCAAGGGGACGCTCGCCTACATGAGCCCCGAGCAACTCATGGGCGAGAGTTCGGACATCGACGGCCGCAGCGACATCTATGCCCTCGGCTCCGCGCTCTACGAGGTCGCGACGCTCCAGCCGCCGTTCGACCTGCAGGACCGGCAACTCGTCATGAACAAGCTCGGCGGCCACATCCGGGAACCCGCCAAGCCGAAGGGCTGGACGAACTCCGACAGCCTGATGCGCATCGCACTGGAGGCAATGGCGACGCGACCCGAAGAGCGGCAACGCGACGCTGCCATCCTCGCCGAACAGCTGCGCCTCTGGTCCGACACGCGCGTCGAGCGCACGCGACGGCGCAAGTCGAGCAGCGACCTCGGCGAGCGCGGCCGCAAGCTCGCCCAACGGTACGTGCGATGGCGGCAGAAGCTGGCGGACGCGGAAAAGACGCTGCGCACGAGGGAGGCCGAAGTGCTGCCGTGGCAGCCGCTTTCCGACAAGAAGGCCCTCTTCGCGGCGCGGCGCGAGGTCTCCCGGGTTCGGGTCGCCACCCAGCTGCTCTTCGAACAGGCGTGCCACATGCTCGAAGCGGCGCGCGTGCACCACCCCGGCAACAAGCAGGCGAAGCGGGTCCTGTCCGCGTTGTGGCGCTCGCGCCTGATGGACGCAGAGGCCACCCGTGACAGCGCCGACATTCGCATGTCGGTCCTTCGTCTGCGGCAGATCCACGGCCGCGTTCGTTCCTTCTTCCGCGGCACCGGCGAACTCCGTCTCGATGTCGAGGGCCCGCCGGCGGAGGTGAAGCTGTACACCCTGCGCGACAAGAGCGGGTTCATGACGAAGGCGTCCAAGAAGAAGCTCGGCGAAACACCCACGGTCATCCCCATCCTCGCTTCCGGATCGTACGTGGCGGTGTTGAAGCGGCCCAACTCCCTGTCGACCCGTTATCCCTTCGTGATTCGACGCGGTGGGTCGTGGAAGGGCAGCGTTCGCATGCCGAATCGCAAGGCGGTTCCGCACGACTGCGTCTTCGTGGCGGGCGGCCCGTTCTGGTTCGGGCGCGGCGCCGAACGAGCGTGGCTCGAAGAACCCGACTTCGCCATCCAGAAGTACCCGGTGACCTTTCTGGATTACCTCGAGTTCCTGATCGACCTGGAGCGTAACCACGGCATGGACCATGCGCTTTCCCATGTCCCGCGGACCCGCGGCGAGCCTCTCGTCGCCCGCGTGGGGCAGCGCCGCTACCGCGTGCTCCACACGCTCATGTCCGAGGAGGCGCGCAGCCAGTCGAAGGGGCTGCATGGCAAGAACTTCGAATCGACGCTGCCCGTCGTCGGTGTCCGCTACGCCGATGCGCTCGCGTACTGCCGCTGGATGACGGAGCGCTCAGGGTTCGAGTACCGCATCCCCACGGAGTATCAATGGGAGAAGGCGGCGCGAGGCGTGGACGGCCGCAGCTTCCCGTGGGGGGACGTGTCCGACCCCTGTCTCGCGAAGTGCCGTGACGCGCGGCCAGGCGCACCGTTCCCGGAGCCTGTGGGCACCTTCCGCGAATCACGGTCGATCTACGGCATGGCCGACGCCGCGGGTGGCGTGTGGGAATGGACGCGCTCGTGGATCGACGAGAGCAAGACCGTGCGCGTCGTGCGCGGGGGCTCGTGGGGACACAGCGTCGAACGCGGCGCATCCTGGTTCCGCGATCCCCGGCCGCGCGACCACCGCGACATGTACACCGGGCTCCGCTGCGTCGCGTTGCTGGAGTCCGAGGAGTGAGCGTGGAAGGGCCGCAACCTCCCCAGCCGACCTACCTCGCGGCGATCGACGCGATCAAGGGCGACCAGGTCGCGATGCTCGCGCTGCTTCGACGGATTCGCCCGCGGCTCGTGCGCTGGTTTGATCGCCGACTCGGCGCACGGCTGCGCAGCAAGACCGATGCGGAAGACCTCGCGCAGGAGTCGTTGCTGGAGATCTGCGAGCGCCTGCCCGCGTTCGAGCCGCGAGGACACCGGGAATTCCGGGCGTGGTTGCGATTGATCCTGCAGCACCAGATCAGTACCGCTGCGCGACGCAAGGAGGTTCTCCCGAGTGACCGCAAGGAGATCGATTCGCGCGTTCCCGGCCAACAGGAATCGCCCAGTGAAATGGCGATGGGCACCGAACTGCGCCGCAAGGTCGAGTCGTCGCTGCGCGCACTCCCCGAGGACCGAGCGGGAATCCTGCGTCTGCATCTCTACGAGCAGATGGGCCCGGAGCAAATCGCCGAGGTCCTTGGAATCACCCCGGGGAATGCTCGCGTCCGCCTACATCGCGCCCGGGCGGCCCTGCGGGAGGACCTCGCCCTGCGCCTCGGTCCGGACCACGACATCCCCCTCTGACCGATTGACCTGTAACGCGTCGTCTCGAACTCCCCTTGCACCATTGGAAGGAGTTCGCCATGAGCATTCAGGAGCACAAGAACAAGGGCAGGCGACCGCCGTTCGACGACGCGCTGCGAGAACGGGCGATCGCATTGGCTGCGGAGCTGCTGGATCTGTTGGATGGTCGTGATCCGCCTCCGCCCCCGGGCGGCCCGCAACTTCGATTGCTACGCGGTGGACAATCCCACGCTGCGCGTATTCTGAAGCGCGCATGAGCTGGTGGCGCCGCCACCGACTGAGGAGACGATGTCCGACTACAACTTCCGCCCGCTGGCTTCGCTCGACGACGTCGAACCCCTGCGCGCTGCACGCGTGGAGACCCTCGCCGCCCCGCCCGAACTGTTCATCGAGCAGTTTGTTGGGCGCTCCGCCGTTTACGCGATCGAGTGCGACGGAGTCATTGGCTACCTCACGGATCTGGACGGGACGCTGACCGAACTGTTCGTGGTCCCGGAGCACCGTACCCATGTCGACGCCGTCTTGAAACTGGCCACCGAATCGCTCGGGCTGAAGTACGCGTGGGCGAGCACGTTGGACCCCATCGCTCTCGCGGCATGCACCTGCGTGTCGAGCGAGTTCTCGGTGGTCGGCTTTCAGTTCCGAACGCTGCACGCGGTCACACTGCCGACGCCGGATCCGTTGCCCGTCGAGCGCATCGCCGACCTGTCCGACGTCGACCGAGTGCGCGCGGCCAACCACCCGGAGGTGTTCGACGAGCCCACCGACATTCCCATTTGGCTGGAGAACGGCTGGGTCACGTTGTTTGAGCTATCGGATGATGTCGCGGGTTTCGGACTGTGCACGCCGGCCGGCCCACACACCCGTGGGGCTGACATTGGCATCCGCGTGTGCGACTCCCATCAACGCCGGGGACTCGGCGCGTGGATCGTGCAACGCATGGCCTCGCTCGCGCAAAGCAAAGGGCTCATCCCGACCGCCGGCTGCGGGCTGGAGAACACCGTCTCCCGCCGCACGCTCGAGCGCGCGGGATTCGTCGCCGACCACAGACTGCTCCGGTTCAATCTCTGAGCCGACGAGGGGCACGGCGCCGTCCCGACTTCGTTACCAGTCGAACAGCTTGAAGTAGGCGTCCCAGATTCGGTCCGCGTAGCGCAACGCGTAGTCCTCGGCGAACTGCTCGCCTCGACTGGACTCGGTCTGCCAGCGCGTGGTCATCCGGTCATGGTGGTGGCCGAGTTCGTGCAGCAGAATGTGCATCAGCTGGAAGCCCTTGATCGACGCCTCGGTCCAGTGGACAAAGTCCTCATCGCCCGAGCGCGACTCGATGCGAACTCCAAGCCGATCCAAGACCGGGCGGTGGTCTTCCACGAAACCACTCATCCACTCGGACGTCAATTCGCGCTCCCAGGCGCACACCGCGACGAGCCCCGGCACGTGCCAACCGAGAGTGTCGCTGTTTCCAGGCGCCAAAATGATCGCGTCCAGCCCCTTCGAAAGCTCATCCCAGTCCGGAAGGATGCCGATGAACTTCGCCACGTCGCGCTTGAGGAGATAGTGGCGATACCCGGTGCCCGGCGACAGCCGGTCGATCATCGTCTCGTTCTGAACGTAGTTTTTGTAGTGAAGCGACAGCTCGGTCCGGTTCTTCTTCTGGACCTTGCCGTCTCTCACCTTAGGAGCCGATTTCCGGTTGCCTCGTCGGTTCATGGCGCTGCTCTTCGTAATCACGATACTCGGCACGCGGGGTCGTCAGCGGTACTTGCGGCAGTTCTTCAACGCGGCGGCAATCGCGGCGTGCGCATCTGAGTCGGGCTTGGCCCGCTTCGCGGCGGCCTCCAGACCCGCAATAGAACTCTCGGAAGGATGCTCGCCGAGGTACTTCGCAATCGCTGCGTCGCCCGCGCCTGCGTGGAATAGCGACTTCGCAAGCGCACGATCCAGCGGCGGAATCACTTGTCCGTCGAGCTGCTTGAGGGCGGCAGCGACGAACTTCTCGTTCGTGTCTCGCACAGCGAAGGCGAACGCGGCGGAACCGTACTCCGAACGCGAGTTTCCGAGTCCGAACAGCGCGGCGAGACGCAGCTGCGAACTGAGCTTGTCGTCGCATGCGATCTCGTCCAGCTCGTCGATCCCCGGGCCGCCCAGCCCCGCTATGGTGGCTGCCACATCCCGGGCACGCCAATCGGGGTGGGCTCGCAGCAGCGCGGCCAGGAGAGCGACGGAGTCTTCCGCGGCGAACGAGGACGGCGCGTACCAGAGGAAACACTCGCGCACTTCCTGGTCAGCCAGGCGTTCCTTCGCCTTCCGATACAGCGCGAGCGAGCCGGGATCGTCGACCTCCGCGCGAACGGCCCACGCGGCTTCGAGGCGAAGCGCGATGGGCTGACGCGTGTCGTCGCGAAACGCGACCACGCGCTTGACCCAGCCCTTCGGCTTCTCGTCCGCCAGGTGGCACAGCGCCAGTACCGATCGGCGCACGCGGATCGACGAGCTATTGAGCGCATCGAGCAGAACGGACTCGCCCACGTCGTGAATCTTTCCGGTCTCTAGCTCCACTTCCCGGACCTGGCGGCCCTTGGCCGCGATCACAATCCGCCCGCGCGCCTCGTCCACCCACCATCCGTCGTACCACCAGATCGAACTGGTCGAGCGCCTGAACTTCTTCATGTCGAACTTGAAGTCGGCCAGCGCGTGGCGCCATTTCACCTTGCCGTCCGAGCCCAACAAGGCGAGCGTCGTGCCGCTGCCGATGCTCCCGTACTCCTCGAACAGCACGGCACGCGGCGTCGCGGAGAGCATCCACGCGCCCAGCGGAGTCTGCTCGAGCGTGCCTTTTCGAATGAGGCGGTCCCCGGGGTCGACGACGACGCTCGCCTCTTCCGTGCGCTCCGACTCAACGACGCGCGGCGGCTTCGTGCCAACTCCGCGCGCATGGAAGGCGAACGCGGTCCGGTGCGTCTCGTAGTCGTAAGGGCCAAGCACCAGGAAGTGCTTTTCGTTTTCCGCGACGTCGAGGCTCGGTTCGTACGGGGACCACGAATCCGCGCGCGCCGCGGCGCAAACGAGCGCAAGACAGCCCCCGGCGACCACGAGAAACTTCATGAGGCCAGCATACGCGGTTGCGACGAGTGCGACTCCGGCCGTCCCCGGGATTCTCTGCGGCCACGTGACCGTGGCGGTGGCGTGCTTCGCGGACGTGCCGGTGCGGTAGGCGCGTAGCTCCCGGCGGCGCGTGGGAATTCGGACCCGCGGAGCGCATCTGGTACACATCCACTTGTGAGTCGCGCCTCCGCGTCCACACCTCCAGGAGATGCCATGAGCCAGACACCGACGATCGTGTACACGCTGACCGATGAGGCGCCCGCACTTGCGACGCACTCGCTGCTGCCCATCATCGAGGCGTTCGCCGCACCCGCCGGCGTCGGCATCGAGGTGAAGGACATCTCCCTGGCCGGCCGCATCCTCGCGGCATTTCCGGACCGGCTCACGGAAGCGCAGCGGACCCCGGACGCGCTCGCCGAACTGGGCGCCGCCTGCCTGACGCCCGAAGCCAACATCATCAAGCTCCCCAACATCAGCGCCTCGGTTCCGCAGCTGTCCGCCGCCGTCGCCGAGCTGCAGGCGAAGGGCTACGACTTGCCGGACTACCCGGACGAGCCGCAGACCGACGACGAGCGCGAGATCAAGACGCGCTACGACCGCGTCAAGGGCAGCGCGGTGAACCCCGTGCTGCGCCAGGGCAACTCCGATCGTCGCGCACCGCGCGCGGTGAAGGAAACCGCGAAGAGGAACCCGCACCGCCTGCGCGAGTGGTCGTCGGACTCGAAGACGCACGTTGCCACCATGAGCAGCGGTGACTTCCGCTCCAACGAGAAGTCGGTCACGCTGCCGACGGCGACCACCGTGCGCATCGAACTTGTCGCGGCCGATGGGTCGACGACA
>Ga0209475_10005652_pt1 | contig 10157 bp, 7 predicted proteins | sample tdDd471_FD_187128 | JGI IMG/M metagenome (GOLD analysis project Ga0209475, IMG submission 187128) | Marine sediment microbial communities from the Atlantic coast under amendment with organic carbon and nitrate - tdDd47.1 (SPAdes)... | ecosystem: Environmental > Aquatic > Marine > Coastal >...
GTATGACTGACTGGCGGATTTGCTGCCTGAAGTTCGTCACAGGTTTGCTTAATGTCGGTTAGAACTAGATGCTTAAAGATTAGGTCTAGGGAGTTCAATATGAAGTTTTACCGGAAATGTCTGGTGTTGTTATCCGTCTTGTTACCTGTAAGCAGTTTTGCAGCGGGTGCGTTGCCGGATCCGACTGATGCCAATTTCTGTCAGGCCGTGCAGCAGGTCATGGCTAATACCGAAATGAAAAGTAACAACACTGTGTTCGAGGATATGCCGGAGTATCGTCATTCCAAGCCCATCGTGGACCCTTTAGAAACCTTTCAGGTTGTCAGTTACGTCGGGCAAGTGCCGGTGATGGTGTCTTGTAAAGTGAAAGGCGCTGCTCATATCCGTGAAGGCTACGGTGCCGAAGCCGCAGGTGAGCAATTGTATTGCCCGGATATTGCGGCGCTTTTACGTGAAGAAGCTGTCGCACAATTAGTTGCCGAGGGCGATGCCGCAGCCGTTGTAATAGCGCAGGCCATCGTGCTGGATCAAAACGAGCCGTTTATGACCGGGCGCGATTATCTCGCTGACTTTCAGTTGAGCTATGAAGGTGAAGACGGGGCGATACACATTCAGTCGCCAGGTCTGTTTCATGATTACGATGACTGGACTACCTGGATTTTGCCTGAGAAGTTTGAAGGGCAGGCGTATTGCCACATCGCGACACCTCAGTACATCAAAGCACTGGCCCGCGGTGAACTGGACGTGGGTACCGTAATGACCACTGCTGATGATGCGCCGGTAACCCCTCAGTAACGGTTTTATTTGCACCGGGTGATGCCTGGGAATGCCTGAAAGCCCCGTATTACGGGGCTTTTTTGTGTCTTTTGCTAGGATCAGCGTGTCTTCAGCCTGTTCTCTGGGTGGTGGCGGCTGTCATGAGGTGGTGCTGTCGCTTGCCACTTATTTAGTAGTATGCAAAATAGTGATATGACCTCAACCCATGAAAAAGTCACGATAAAGCACGATGCCCGCTGGGCCCGCACCCGTGAACGGTTGCTCGATGGTGCCCGTAAAGCATTCGCCGAGCATGGAGTTGAGGCGGCATCTGTTCAACAAATCGTCCGTGCGGCCGGTGTATCGCAACCGTCTTTTTATAATCATTTCACCTCAAAGCAAGAACTGGCTAAAGAAATGGTTGCCGAGTTTTATCGCTCGGACATCATTAGTAAGCAAGCTGTGTTCAATCAGATCGAAGACCCGGCTGAAGCTATCGCGATTAATGTGTATCACACCTTGTCGATAGCAACGGTTGACCCGGTGATCGCCTGGGCATTGGTACGCAGTAGCACATTGCGCGACCTGATTATTTCCTCTGATGATGATCCGCTGGTCGAAATGATTACGCGCGGTGTGATGCAAAAAAGATTTGATGTCGATTATCCGCACACAGTGGCTATAACGATTCGTTCCGGCGCACTGGCGGTCGTGCAGAGTATTTTAAATGGCGATGCTGAAGAGGGTGTCGTCGATGCTTATCAGCAACTGGTGTTGAGAATGCTCGGACTGAGCCCTGCAGAAAGTGCATCGGTGGCTGCTTCGGCTTTGAGTCATTTGGTGACAAATTAATTGGTTTAAGTAAAGACCTCGGGAGAGAGTGGCGTGTTTACAAACGTTTGGTATGTGGCGGCTTATGCGAAGGATCTCGATAAAGACCCCGTAGAAGCCACGATTCTCGGCGCAGACTTGGTGCTGTTCAGGGAAATGGACGGTACACCACGGTGTATCAGCAATATTTGCCCGCACCGGGGAGCGAATCTTTCTGATGGTGTGCTGTACAAAGACGGTAGCCTGGGTTGCCCGTTTCACGGCTGGCGATTTGACGGCAAAGGCGAGTGCACGTTGGTGCCTTCGCGTTGTGATCATGAAGTTCAGGTCGTGGCCCCCAACGCAAAAATTGACGCCTATGCCGTGCAGGAAAAATACGGCTGCATTTGGGTGTGTTTAGGTGATGACCCCGATGCGGCGTCACCTATTTTCGATATGCCCGAGTTCGATGACGATTCTTATCGTGGCACGACCAATGAAGAAATATGGGAGTGCGATCAGCACACCGCTAAGTTCACCAACATGGACTATGTGCATTTGCCCGTAGTGCACGGCATTTTGTTTGCCGGAAATGAAAATCCTATTCAGGCACCCGAACATAAAGTCACGATGGATGACCACGGCTTTCAGTCAGTCATGCGGGTGAATCCGGCCCCGAGTGAAGGCGTGTGGAGTGAGATGCGCGAGAAGGGCAAGCCGGTCGAATCGATCATGAAGTTTTTTGTTCCGGGCTTTACGTTACGCGGCCAGGTCGAGATCGGCGGCATCGGTTCCGGTGAGTTCAATATCTTTTATGAATTCTCCACACCTATCGACGAGCATCGCACGGTCATGCGGCACTTATTTTTCCGTAACTACCGCATGGAAGACGAGTTTGACGCCGAACACACGCGCCGCAATCTGCAGAATATTCATCAGGATAAATACCTGGGTGAACAGCAGCGCCCGCTGGTAGCGCCGGACGGCCCGGCACGCAATGCGATTTATACGCATGATGAAGACAAGATTATGCTGACGTACTGGCGCCTGATGGAGAACATGCGGAACAAAGGCTGGCAGATCGACCGTGAGCAACTGGCACCGGCTAACCGCGGTGTGCGGATTATTCCGTCGCCGAACCGCATGCAGGACCCTGACAATTGGGTGTATCAGACCGTACCGATGATTGACCCCGCCACTACCGATATTCCCTCTGTTGATGAGCTGAGCTTTGTGGATATCGACAGCATCGAAGGTACACGCCCCAAAGACTACGGAAAGTCGGAGCCGGTCGTGCCGCGCGATGCGTTATCGAAAGCAACCATGGAATGGGAAGATGCCGCATTAGCAATGGTTGATAAAGCGCCTGGCTTTGTGCAGCCGATGATCATCAAGAACGCAGAGAAGGCGGCAAAGGAAAAGGGTACTAACTTTGTCACTAAAGAGCTGCTTGAAGAGTTGCAGGAGAAAAACGGCGGTGGCAGTCCGCCACCGACCGGCGGCGATGCGCCTAAACCAAAAATGGCAAAACGAAAAGAAACTAAAAACGAAGGATTACTTATGAGCGGCAATAAGGAATTGGACGGAAAGGTTGTAATTGTGACCGGCGGTACGATGGGGATCGGCTTCGGTATGGCAACCCGACTGGCGAAGTACGGCGCGAAAGTGGTCATTACCAGTCGCAACGCAGACAGTGGTGAGGAAGCACTGGCGCGTTTGAAGACCGCATCCGGTTCTGATGATGTTGCTTATTTCCAGATGGATATTTGTGAAGAGGCGGATAACGATGCCGTGGTGAAGTTCGCTGTGGATACTTACGGCCGTTTGGATGCGCTGATTAATAATGCCGTTTTCCCCGGCGACTTCCAGATGCTCGGAGATGAGCCTGTAGAGACATTCCGGCAGGTCGTTGATACCAATATTACCGGCACCTTCCTGGGTATGAAGTCAGCGATCAAGCAGTTTCAGGCGCAGGGAGCGGAAACCGGTGATAACTATTCGATTATCAATATCAGTTCGGGTGCGACCCGGGATACAGGTATGCGCATGGGGCCGTACATTGCCTCAAAGTTGGCGGTAGAAGGTTTAACGCAGACCGCTGCATTGGAATATTCGCGGCAGGGCATTCGCGTGAATACTGTTCTGTTTGGTGTGTTTGAAACAGAAAAGGCGAAAGAGATGCATGAGGCCATGCCGTTTGTCGAAGAGAAGAATGCAGCTAAGCATCATGTAGGCCGCTTTGGTGATTGCGAACACGATGCAGGTGAGATGGCGACTTACCTAATATCTGAGCGCAGTACGTTTGTGACCGGCACTACGTTGCACCTGGACGGTGGTATGTGTTTGTAGTTGTTGTTTCAGCTGTAAAAAAGGGGCTGCTTGGCAGCCCCTTTTTTTATTGCTTAGTGACAGCTCGATGTTTCACAGGCATCGCCAATGCCGTTCATATCATCGTCTTCCTGTTCCGGGTTGCTGTCATCAATGCAGTTGTCACTATCATCCGGAATGCCGTCTATATCGGTGTCGGGTAGCGGCGTTCCTTCAACGGAGTGCATGGAAACAGGCAAAATACCAGGCACTGCTTTGCCACTGCTATCTAATCCGTGATTGTGTTCCCACAGATCATAGATGGTGTCGCCCCATACTTTTAAGTTGGTGAAAAAAGGATCGTTTTGAATAATGTAGGCATTGGCTTCGCCTGAGGGCGTCGGACTACTTAGTGAGTTTGCGGTACCGTTGATTTCCTCTTTCAAGAATTCGACAAACTCCCGGCTGGTGCCCTGATAATAGAGCGTAGCTACAACCCTGTCCGCACCGCTGGCAACGAACACAGATTGATCATCATAGCCTCCGGCATATTCCTCAGCGGAGAAGTACGCAGGGTCTTCTTCGTGAGTTTCCGGGTTGACCGGCACCGAATGTCTTTCGGCTGCTCTACTAATGTCGAATCCTTTAGGCGGGATGCGGTTGTCTTTTGAGCGACCATCAGCCAGTACGAAATGATACGTGTGCTGTTCACCGGTCATGCTGCTGCTGGGGTGGACTTCATAAACCAGAGTATCCTCATAGCTTTCGTTGGCCGAAAGCGTGGGGCTAGCCGGCATGGATTTGAGTGTGCCGGCTGTGAAGTCATACGGGTTCACCTCGAATATCAGATTGTCCTGTTCATCAAAGGCCTGAATATTGAGGAACATTCTGCGGCCTTCCGGAAAGCCTGAAATAAGCTTATGGCCAGTGTTGTTTTGTACCCGTATGGTTAACTCACCGGTGACTCCGTTATATCGGAGGTTCTTTAGCGTACCGGCCATACCCAATTGCACCAGTGCCCTGTCAGATGCAGCTTTCAGTTCACTGCCGGTTTGTTTGGGTGTCTGACCTGCATCCAGATCGAGCGTCAGTGCATTTGGTCCCTGATCGAGTAATTCCAGATTTCTCGGGTCGTATACGGGGCTGTTTGCATCAAGGCTTGCAAGAATCCAGGTGATCCAACTATTGCCTCCCATGAAATCATGTGAAGGCACGCCGGAGTTCGGGTGCTCTGTACTGCCATCGGGTCGCAGTACTGCTGAGCCTTTGTCACCACCGACACCCGATACCATGGGCATATGGCAATCCTGACAGCTGTCGGCATGGGTGATGGCTGCGCCACCCTGAGCCTGAAACTCGGGCGTGGTGGGTGAACCGCCTTCACGACCAAAGTCAGACAACATAAATTCCGAGAACGTTCGTTCTACATGAAAGTAGGCGTAGGCAGGGTGCTGTTCGGTGATCAGTGCGCCGGGTTTCAAATCAGGCAGTCCGGATGCTCCCAGGTTGGCAAATACAGGGTTGGATACGTCGTGGCAGGTTCCACAATAGTACTTCGACTTGTGGAAACGACTGTAGTACATCTTATGTTTTGCTCCTGCATCGGCAAAACTTGCCCGTTTTTCGCTACCGGTACTAATGAAAAACTGTCCCGAGCCGGCCTCGTCATAATCGTTATTTGCTGGCTTGTCGTTCTCAAATAACGGGGCATTATCCATCTGCATGAGTGCTGCCGCCTGTTCACTGTCCGCGGCGAGTGTTTTGTCTGCTTCTTGTTGCGATAGCGTGCCGCTGCCGGCGCCGGTATTGCCGGCTTCATCCCAGTAACCATCCCAGTCGTCACCTTCGCGGAGACCTGCATGAGTATCTGCAAAGAACGGGTCGTAGGCGGTATGACAGAAGTCACAATGAATGCCATCGTAGTCACTTCCGCTCATGAGTGACGCGTTGGTGGGGTCTGAACGACCTTCCAGCCAGCCTTCCGGAAAGTGGCAACGCTCGCAGAGGTCGGTTGCATTTGGGTTTCCGAGAGCCCAGATCGAATCCTGCATGGCGACGGTCATGGTGGCCCAAAAAATAGGGTCGCGGGCTGCCTGAGCCATCATTGATCCTTGCCACATAGAGCCGGGCTCAGCAGCCTGATCATAATCTGCATGGCAGTTCAGGCAGCGATTAGGGGCTTGTAGTGTTGCACCGCTATCGGGTTGCGTACCCGGCATTCTGACCAGCGGGTCTTCGCTAACCGGTGTCGGTTCCCAAGCGAGTGCCTGCGCCGAAATGCACATAACCGAAATCAAGAGTCCGGTCTTTATCGTATTCATATATCCTCCCGCCTGCCATTCTCCGGTCAGTCTAAATACTCCTTCCATACTGAATATGCGCCCGCGTTAAGATTTCGGAAATTGTTATATATACCTAGTATTTAGATATGGTTTCGGGCTCGGCTCGACGAGCCAAAATAGACGGAAAATCTGTTCGGAAATAGAGCAAAATTGCGACATGACAATGACTGATTCAAACAACATTATTCATCGCGAAACCGAAACTTTCGACGACGGCACCGCCACGGTGCGTTGTTACGATGCCGCCTTTCGTCTGTGCCGCATGGAGACGCTCGACGAGAGTGGCGCTATAAAAGTGGCGATTGATTACTTGTACAACGATGCCGGGCATAACTTTGAAAGAATTGTGCGCGATGCCGCAGGCAATGAGTTGCGCCGTTTGAGTTTCGATCAGGCGGGGGAAGAGATCCCCGATCCGGACGCCGGTCCCGTTCGTTGGAAATTGATGGATGGCGCTGAAGAAGGTCTTGCCATGAAGGGCGAGGAGCAGGTCGGTGATGCCGCCTTGCCGAAAGACGAATGAAAATTTGGGTTGATGCCGATGCATGTCCGGTCGTAATCAAAGAAATTCTGTTTAAGGCTGCCGACCGCACTCGTGTGCTGGTCACCTTAGTCGCCAATCAGTCGCTGCGTGTACCGCCATCGAAGTTTATTAAGACTGTGCAGGTGCCATCGGGCTTTGATGTGGCAGATGATGAGATTGTAAAGCGGGCAGAGCCCGGTGATCTGGTGATTACCAGTGATATTCCACTGGCTGCCGAGGCTATTGAAAAGGGTGCGTTTGCATTGAGCCCGCGTGGTGAGCTGCATACCAAAGAGAATATTGGTGCACGTTTGAATATGCGTGACTTCCTCGACACCATGCGTGCCAGCGGCGTCGATACGGGCGGTCCGCCTGCTTTAAGCCAGGCCGATCGTCAGGCATTTGCGAATCACTTAGACCGCATGCTCGCCAAACATTTAAAAGCCTAGTTGGCGCGAATAAATTCCAGTGTTTTTTCTGCAAGCTGTTCCGGAATATCTTCAATAATGAAAAAGCCCACATCCGGATAGGTTGCGTGCGCTTGTCCGGCAGTGCCCGGCAGTTGTTCGTGAAACTCTTTAGGATTAAAGCCGCGTTTGGCGAGCGTTTCACTGACTAAAGTAACGGCGGGTTTGTCCCAGTCAGCCAGTTTTTCCCAGGCCTCCCGGTTCGGGATTGTAGATTTGTTCAGCAAGGTGGCCGGAATCATCAGCGGGAAACGTCTGGGGCCGGCTTTATAGCTTTGATCGGGGTAGGGCGCATCGAGTCCGGCAATGGTGTCGGCATCAAGATCCCGGTGCGTCATCTCATCGACCATTGCGCTGATAGGAAACACCTCGGGCAGCAAAACTTTGCGCCGCCACAACGAAATCCAGATGGTGCCGATAATGCCCCGTGCCCGTGGCATTGTGGTGGTGCACAGGACCACCCTTGAGAAAAGTTCAGGCTTTTCTGCGGCAATCCTGAGTGCAAAGTAACCGCCCCAGTCAAACAGAAAGCCATTCGCCTTGCTGATGTCTAGTGCATCCAGCGTTGCTGTAAGCCACTCAACGTGTTTCTCGAAACTGTGGTCTTCCCAGTTAGCCGGTTTATCCGAACGGCCGAAACCGATCAGGTCCGGTGCGACAACCCGGTAGCCGGCGGCAGTAAGTATCGGAATCATTTTCCGGAACGAATACGACCAGGTGGCTTGTCCGTGGAGAAGCAAAATGACTTCACCATCAGCAGGGCCTTCATCGAGGTAATGAACCCGCATAGTCCCTAAGGTGTCATCTTCAATCTCGATGTAGCGGGGTTCAAACGGTAGGTCGGGTAAAGCATCGAATGCATCATCTGTTGTCCGCAGTACCCGGTGATCCTGTTTGTTTTTGTACTTGTTGTGCCCTGACTGAACCTGATAATGATTGGTAATGCCGGCGGCAATTACGACAAAAAATAGCAATGCGACGGTAATCAGAACGTAATTCATAGCGGTGTCCGGTTGATGTCAGGTGTGAGTTTTAGCGGGTCTGCGGACAGCTTAGCTTGTTTAAGCGCTTTTCAGCGTAAATAACTGCATGAACAAAGGCTTATGTTCAGTCTGCGGGCTTTGCTCAAAGTCGGCACGCAAGGTAGTATTGAAGGACAATTGACAGTCTATGTATTGTCAATTTGGGGGCTATAGAGAAGTCATGGGGATGCTTCAAAAATGAAACCGAACAGTTTATTGCCATCAGTAATTGCCGGGGTTTTTCTGACTGCCTCGTTTTCTTCGTTTGCCGCAATCACTGACGTTGATTCCGACAATATGGACGACGGCTGGGAGGCTCTTAACGGTTTAAACGCCGCACTTGATGACAGTGCGCTTGATCCCGATGGCGATAACTACTCCAATCTCGCTGAGTTCCGTCTTGGCAGCGATCCTCAGGATATTAATTCTGTCCCCGCATTCATCGGTAACTATTACGAGTCATTTGAAGCCGTATCGCCGGTAGTGCCCGGAGCGACCGAATCATTTTGGTTTAGCCCCGGTAACCCCGCCGGTTTCGACTGGCAGTGGGTATCGGGGGATGCAGCAGATGGCATCGGTGCTATGAGAGCCGAGTTCCCGCAAGGTTATGTGGCGGTGGTGCCGGATAGTCAGTTCATCTCGCTGGTGGTAAATACCCGTGAAGGCTTCTTGGACTTTTCTTACAAGCTGATCACCGAGAGGGCTAGTGCCTGTTGGAATTGCCCCACCTATATGACGGGTGAGTTATGGGTGTTTGTGGACGGCGCTTTAGTTTATACAGACACCTCATACACTAATGACGAATGGGGCGAAGTACCTGCTATTTATCTTGATGAAGGTGAGCATCTTATTAGCTTCGAGTTTCGTCCGGACAATATAGCTGCCAATGGCTACAACGATATTGCTGACTATATTTTGCTGGATGGAGTGCGACTACGTGAAGCCGGACCGGGTGACATTTACGATACTGATGATGATGGCCTGTCTGACAGTGATGAGTTAATTGCAGGCACCAATGTCCGCCGTTTCGACACCGATGGCGACAGGATGCCTGACGGCTACGAAGTCGATAATGGATTAGATCCTTTGGTGAAAGACGGCGACGACAATGCCGACGGTGACGCGTTTACTAATCTCGAGGAATTTTATTTTGGTGGCGACCCGCAAGACAGTCAGTCGGCACCGGCAGTTGTTCAACAGTCTCTGTTGGAGGGTTTTGATAGCTTTGAGACGGGGCAGACCCCCGCTGAAATGCATATATACCCCGGCAGCACCTATCGTTATGGTGTGTCTCGATTAGCAGACGTTGATGAAACGTTCGAGTGGCGCCCGGCGGCAGAGCTGGCCAGCTCGTTTACCGGCAACGGTGGTCTGTACCGTACCAGCGGGGCTGGTTTTAATATTCATTATCTGGTCGACTTTCCCGAAGATGTATTAGTTCGTGTGGATATGTTGATAACCAATTGCGCCGTTCGTACCGAAGGCGTGAAGCTTGAGTCCGGTCAGCAGTTCCTCTGGTCTTACGGCGTTAACGATTTTGGCGGGCTCTATTCACGTTACTACGTAGTGCCAGCGGGCCAGCGGGTTGTGTCTGTAAATGCTAACGTCGCCGGAACCGGCAGCGGATACATTTCTTGCGGTGGCATGGTGATGGACCGCATTGAGTTCATCGCCGGTTTCAATGATAGTGACGGCGATGATATATCGGACAACATCGAGACTTATTACTACGGCACAAATCCCAATAACACGGATTCAGATGATGACGGCCTGGACGATGGCGACGAGTTATTAGCCGGCACCAAAATCGATAATCCGGATACCGATGGCGATGGTCTTGAAGACGGCTTCGAAGTCGACAACGGCCTTAACCCATTAAAAGAAGAAACCGGCGTTGATGCTGACGGCGATGGCTATACCTTCGATATGG
>Ga0209475_10005661_pt1 | contig 10140 bp, 6 predicted proteins | sample tdDd471_FD_187128 | JGI IMG/M metagenome (GOLD analysis project Ga0209475, IMG submission 187128) | Marine sediment microbial communities from the Atlantic coast under amendment with organic carbon and nitrate - tdDd47.1 (SPAdes)... | ecosystem: Environmental > Aquatic > Marine > Coastal >...
TGGTGAAGCAGCTGAAGCTGAACCTGAAGAAGATGGGATGCCATCAGAGCTAGCTACTGCAATCGCCGAAGCAGCATCTCCTTCACCTGATATGCGAAAAGTCTATAGGGGTCTTACCGTCATTCGAAGTTCGGCACAAGCAGACAGGCCTGGATTGGCTAAAATATATCGAGCAGGACTTGATACGATTTTGAGAAGAACGAAAACGCCTGGTGCAGCTGAAATTACTGAATCACCAAAAACGGTTGCTGAACACGATGCAGCCTTTGCTGACAGAGAGACTCGAAAAGCTCGAGCACTAAGTTCAATTTATCTCGCATTGCAACCTTTAGGAAGCGGTATGCCTCCTGTAGATGCGACACACCTAGTAACTGTTGACCTTCGCCATGGAATTGGGGGCTGCCACTGGGTTGCAGACCCATCATCTGCAAGAAGTCCTATCGTTCCTGGAACAATGAGAGAACACCGAACATCTGGTATTTATGTGGCTAAAGTTGGAGCTGCAGGATCATCTGTTTCAAAGATGTCAACATTCTTTCCAACCTCATTTACTACCGAAGAGGAACTGCTTTCAGCGTATTCAGATGCCAAGGTAGTTGCTGAACGAGGAAAGCTTCGAATTCTTCATCTAGATGATGGATCAGCTGACGGCGTTTATGCTCAGGCTTTTTCTCGAACGAAACACATTTCTGAAAAGTCTGTGTATCCACTTTTCCATGTGCAGGCATTTGAACCAGGAAAAGTGGTGCGAGTACCTATTCGTGATAGCCGTGGTGATAGAAGTTACACGTTTACAGCTGCAATGATTCCTGAGTTGGTTGCACGCTCTGTAGAAAGAGAAGTGCCAGGGAAGGAGAGCTACTTTGTTACAGATCGAAAAGCTGGAAACGAAGAGCTACTCGTTGAAATTTCAGGAGCTCAGGGTAGATATATCATGGGCGGTGTGTGGCTCAGAGTAAAACTAAAAGACGTAAGCACATCAATTGCTACAAGAGTTAGAACAGTTCTTGCTGGTGGAGCAGCCTCTAGAGCTTCTCCTGCAAGCAGTGGAGGATCATCAGGAAGAAGATCAGCTCCTCCAAGCGGAGCAGCTAGAGGTTCATCGGGAAGGCGAGCAGGTGCTGCCCAAAGTGGGAGACGATCAGTCCCTGCCGGTGGTGGTGGCGGTCGAGCTCATCGCACCTAATTTACTGTAATTTAAGAGTTTTTAAAGCGAATCTATTCCAGATTCGCTTTTTTTTGTATCTGAGGGCGCTTTTATTTCATTATATAATCATTATTTTATCAATTAAATTATTTTTTATGTTATAATAGTTCTCAAGTATGTGAGGAGAATTATGGCATCAGGTATTGGAGGAGGCTTTGCCTCTATCGCAGTAATTACCGACGAGGATGAATTACGGGCTATAGCTGCTGAGGAAGATGTTGGTGGAAAAGCTGGCGCAACTGCAGAGGAGGCAGGTGGCGAGCTAGAGGCCGCGATGTCGGGTGCAGGTGGCGATGAAACCGAGTCTTTAGCTTCAACAGATCTATTAGGAAGTTCAGGCCGGTTTAGCGATTCTACGCCTTCAGGAAGAGCTCTTTCTATGCTCTCTGCGCGCGAAAGGGCGGCTGAGGGCAGTCCAGTTGAGGTAAGCTCAGGAGCATTGTCCCGTCGAGGAGCTTCGGCACATACTGCACTGCTCGCAGCTGTCGATGAACGAGAGGAAGACGGCTCACTACCTGTAAGCGTTATTGAAGCGCTTGAGAGAGCCCATGCTGCTGCTGCACGAAAAAAGCTGAATAGGAAACATATCGAAGAGGGGCTTGCAGCACTGAGGTGTTCACCCCATGACTTGAGGCAAAGCGAGGCTGAGAGATTACGACTTGCGATAGAAGATCACTTGCGAGCAGCCATGTCTCCTGGAGCTGTCAAGGCAGGTGGATTACCCGAGACAGTTGCTGAACATGATGCGGCCTTTAAAGCAAGAGAGTCAAAACGTGCTAAAGGTCTTACGGGAATTTTCAAAGCCCTTGAGGGAGTCGGTGGAGGTATGCCACCGCTTGACGCAACCCACCTTGTGACAGCTGATGTACGACGTGGAACGATCGGAGGATGTCATTGGGTTGCTGATCCTACAGAGGTAGAAAGTCCAGTTGATGAGGAAAGCATCGTCTATCATGGAGTGAGTGGCGTTTATTTTGGAAAAGTAGAAGGAGCTGATGGAGCGGGAGCTAAATACTCAACCTTTTTTCCGACGTCTATTCCGAATACCGATGAATTATTTGCAGCCTATGGACGCGGGAAGATCATTGCTGAGCGTGGTCCAAAAAGAATTATTGAGATGGGCGGCGTCTATGCCCAGGCATTTTCGAGAAATCAGTTTATGACTGTGAAGTCTATTTATCCGTTGTTTCATGTTGAAGAGTTTGATCCTAGCAAAGGAATAGATGTTCCTCTTCGCGATGCGAGCGGGGAAAGAGCTCGGAGTTTTGAAAAAGAAGCAATACCAGAGCTTTTGGCGACAGCTGTTGAGACAGATACTGTAGCGAACACACACTACTTCGAACTTCACGATATGCCCGGTGCTCATCGACTATTGGTAGAGATTTCAGCTGCACAAGGTGCTGCATTGATTGGTGGAGTATGGGTGAAATTGAGTTTAGGTGATTTACCAGCAGCAATATCTGCGAGGATTAGAGGTGCAATGGTTCCTAGTGATCCGGCAGCATCTGGCGCATCTTCGAGAGCCGCGTCTGGGGTTGCTGCATCAAGAGCAGCTGAAGAAGAAGGGGCAGCTGAGGATGACGAAGCGTTAGGTCGTGCATCTGCTCTTACAGATAGAGGTGTATCTGTCACTCCTCTTGCGTTTATTGAAGAGGCAAGTGGGAGATCATCGAGAAGAGGGCGTAGATCAAGACTCGCAAGAACTGCATCTGCTGCATCTGATCCTTTCTTTGATGAAGAGGCTAGCGGTAGGGCGTCCCGAAGAGGAGGTAAATCAAGAGCTGGCACGGGAATGTCTGCTGTTGATGAAGATGGTAGGGCTTCCCGAAAAGGTCGAGGATCAAGAGGTGCTGTGGCCGCCGAACTGTCAGATGAGGAAGGGACTGGAGGCAGGGCTTCACGTAGGGGAAAGAAAGGGCAAAGAAGACGGAAATAGCCCTCTCCCATAAACATTTTTTTGGAGTACGTTTTTTTCGCCTGGAATGGTATAGTCTTTGGAAAAAGTACCAATTTTTAGGATTATATGGCATCTCCAGTTGGGTCATCTGCAGCATCAGTGTCAGGGGATCTTCCACCCCCAGTTTCTTTACTTCGAAAGAAGCGTACAAGGGAAGACAGAGAAAACGATGACAAACAAGATTTTGATTTAGGGTATATTGCTCACCCTCCTGAATCCTCACCTGAGAGAGAGCTGAGAGCACGTCTTACTCTATCTTCCAAAGTATCTGCTGCATCAACTCAAGTTTTAGGCGCAGTACCTAAAGATAAAAGTACTATTCCTGGATCTTTTCCTGTTGAGAAAAGTGTTCTCGCTGCACTCCCGCCTCCGAGTTCTTCTACATTATTATCTTCCCGAGTAATTCAACGCAAAAAAGCCTCTGCAGAACGTGATGTATTGAGTTTTGGGATCTCTGCAAAAGCGGGTCCTGAGGGTTGTTCTTCAGCGTTAGCTTCAGGTGCGGCTTCTCTCGCAAGTCTACCCGTAAAAGGCAGCATTGAAAGTGCTGTATCGAGCTCTTCAGCTTCGGCAAAAGCAGGTCTTGGAGACCTACCACCTCCTGTTAGTTTTATTGCTCCATCTTTATTAAAGGGCTCCGGTTCAGCCGTTCCTACAGGGTTTGAAGGGGGAATACGAATCGTGCGCCGCTCAAAAGGACACCTCTCTCCACCACGCCCCGATAGAGCCGCTACAGCAGATGGCACGAAAACAACACCTCCGCGAGTTCGAAGAGGTATCGATGCTGTACTCCATATGCCTGGATCAGGTCTCGCTCAACAACATGTCAAAGAGGGTGTGGCTGAGCTCGCTACAATGGGGTCACCAGACAGGCGTTTGCACGGCGCTAAATTTCGCCGAAAGATCCAAAGAGCAGGAGAAATGCTGGCAGGCATTCGTCGAGCTGATGGGTATTCACCCTTGTCGCCGCCGCGCCGAAAAGTAAGTGCAGCAGCTACCAGTTCATCAGCGGATATGGGTGCAGGTATAGGGGTGAGGAGCCCTGAGAGACGACCGGTTCCAAGAGCAGACTACCATGATAGGGTTAGGCTCGCGCTCAAAATAGATCCACGTGCTACCGAATTACGGGCGCTGCATGCTGATTTATCTAAGGCTGGGGTTCCGATAATTGGTTCACCGGTGCATGCTAAACATATTCTTGCTCCAAATTTCAACCATAAGGGGATTACAGGTTTTCATTATTGTCGACCCGGTTCGGCGATGGAGGGCAATTTATCCTCTCGTGTTTCAAATGCAGAGACCGGTGTCTTTTTTGCAATTTTAAAATTGCATGGTTGTAAAAAGTGGTCGAGTTTTTTCCCGCAAAGCATTCGCAGTGAATTTGAACTACTTGAACTCTTTGGAAGAAAAACAAGAGTGGGAAGAATGGGAGATCTTTATTTGTACGAACTTCCTACAGGCGTCCATTTTGTATGTATTTCAGGGGATGAAGAGCTTACCTATGATACGATGTACCCATTGTTTCACGTTTGTGACTATAAGGTAGGCGAAGACCTTTCATTTAAAAGGGCAATTGGGAGTAATGTAAAGCAGATAACTGTAGCCTCTGGAGAAGTAAATGCGAGGATAGCAGCGAGAGTTACAGAGCATCTTAAAAATCCGAGAGATAAGGGATGTTTTGTGGTATCTAAGAAAAGTGGATCTGAGATGCTGTGCGTTGACATTACGCTAACTCCAATCAAGGGTGCCGGGATGATCTTTGGAGGGGTATGGGTAAAAGTGCCGCTCAGTGCGCTTCCGAGCTCACTAGCCGCGCGGTTCCTTGTCGAGAAGCTCTCTTGACGGGATAGGGTTAATACCATTGATAATTTTTACTAAACAATGGTATAATGGTACATGCAATATGAGGATTGGCCTCGTAGAGAGATTGATCTAAACTATAAAGTATTGCAAATTAGAGGGATGTGATTTTTGCTGGCGTATTCTGGCATGATTTATTTCATCCCTCCATAATCACCGGAGTATGCCAGCCTTTTTTCTCTTCTGGGCTCCATCTAAAGCTCACTTATTTCATAGCTAAAATCGTTGTTTTCTAATCAATACCAGGATACTATTCGGCGAAAACTGGAGATAGGCTTGTGAAGCATTATGATACCCTTGTGATTGGATCCGGTGGCGGGTCAAAACTGGTACGTCCTGTAGCAAATATGGGGCATAAAGTAGCGGTTATTGAAAAAGATCGCCTGGGTGGAACGTGCCTTAATCATGGGTGTATCCCTTCGAAAATGTTGATCCATGCTGCAGATGTCGCTTCGGTCATCATGGATTCCTACAAATTCGACATTACAATTGATGGTACCTTGAGTGTTGATTTTCCGGCCCTGATGAAACGTGTAAATGACACGATTAACAAGGATAGTAATTCAATAAAACCACTCTATGATAACGATCCCAACGTTGATCTGTACCAAGGCGAAGCCCGATTTGTCGATGAAAATGTTGTTGAGGTAAATGGAGAGAGACTAACTGCCGATCGATTCTTTTTAGCAACTGGAGCACATCCGAATATTCCCGACATTCCAGGACTTAAAGATACGCCGTATATCACGTACTATGAGGCGCTCAAGCTACGTAAGCAACCAGAAAAAATGATTGTATTGGGCGGTGGATATATCGCAGTTGAATTAGGGTATTTTTATGGAGCTTTAGGAACCGATGTCGAATTTGTTGTTCGTAGTCAAATGGTGCGGAACGAAGATCGTGATGTAGCAAGAGAATTTGAAAAAGTTTTCTCTGAACGTTTTCCAGTTCATTTCGGTGTCACACCGGAAAAAGTCGATTATCGAAATGGGATGTTTTCTGTTGCTCTGAGCGATGGAAAAGTTCTCGAAGGAGATTGTCTTTTTGTAGCAACGGGTGTCACCCCGGCGACCTCATCACTTGGGCTCGAAAATACATCGGTTAGTTTAGATAAAAAAGGGTTTATCGTCGTCGATGATGGGTTAAAGACCACAGCAGATAATAAATGGGCCTTTGGGGATTGTATAGGGCGAAATCTCTTTCGACATAGTGCCAATTTTGAGGGCGAGTATTTATTCCGTACGCTGTATTCAAATCCTACAAGCGAAGCGATCGACTATCCTCCAGTTCCACATGCAATTTTTTCGAATCCTCAGATAGGCGGTGTTGGAAAAACAGAAGAAGAGCTCAAGGAAGAGGGGAAAGAGTATGTGGTTGGTATCAATCCATATAAGAAAAGTGCAATGGGCATGGCGCTTCGCTCTGAACATGGTTTTGCCAAGCTTCTTTTCGATAAAAATACAAAAGAACTTCTTGGGGCTCACATTATTGGTGATGAAGCGTCTAACATGGTCCACATGTTAATTGCATTTATGTATAAGAAGGCGACTCTGGATGATCTTTTGGGTATGATTTACATTCACCCAGCACTCCCTGAAATTGTGCGAAATGCAGCTCGGAATGCTCGGTCACAATTTGCAAAGCTTACACTTGCAAATTAGGTAGCTATTCCTCGCTTTTCGTTTGAGCTCGCCGTTTTTTTCGCTTTTTTTGCTTACGGATTTTTTCGGCCTGAAGGTCTTTTTGTGTTTTTTCACCGCGAAGGTGGGCTATTTTTTCACAAAGAAGTCGTCTGGCGAAAAATCTGTTTTCTTCTCGACTTCTTGTTTTTTGGCATTTCACCTCAATTGAGGTAGGAATATGCTTCAAAACGACACATGAGTGTGTTTTTTGTATTTTTTGTCCGCCACTTCCTGATCCCAGCACAAACTGCTCTTCTAAATCAGACTCATTAATTTCAAGTCGAGCCATTTCTTCATAGAGGGCGTGTTGTTTTTTTTCAGAAATTTTCATTTTTTTTTATTTGTGAGTTGTCATAAATCGGGGGGTATATTATATATAGGGGCACGCTGCCATTGAATCCCGGGTATAAAAGAAGGTGAAGCAGCTTTTGGAATACAAAGATGTTTCCCTTCTTTTTGCCCTATTTTTTTTCCCTCAATATCACCTCTATACTTTTCTCGAATAACACTACCTTTTGTTATAAACGTTCTGTACGCTTGCGCAAGGCTTGAGTCGTATGCGATTACGTCTCGATTTTTTGTTTGCAAAGTGATAGTGAATCCTTCTGCAATTCCAATAAAAAAACTCTTCTTTTGTCGTGCTCCTTTTAGGCAAGTTTGTTCGTTCCAAAGGTGCTCTAGTTCAGTATTCAAATACTGTGCGATCTGTGCGCCATAATCAACGCACTGTTTCGTTCCGAAGAGGTCTAAATAAACTCCACCAGCGTATGAGTGAAAGGTTGGAATAACATGAAAAAAACGGAGTATTTCAGCGATCGTCTTCTGTTTCTGGGAGAGTCTGTTTGTATGAAGAACCCTCCGAGAAATCCACTCATCCTCAGCATCCATTTTTTCAAGTGCATGTTCATCGATAAGCTGTTGCGCCTTGGAAAGTGCTGAGAGGGCTTCATGTGTGTTCGAGCTATGTGAAAGAGCGAGGAGTTTTTGGACTTTTGACTGTATTTTCTTTTTTTCAGAATGTTTTGAAAGATCAATCGATGCATATGAGACTTCCGCATCCCACGCATATTTGGTACATATCGCTCGAAATTCTGGACCATGATGGGGGACATCTCCATACACAAGGAATGTGAGAAGGTGTGCAAGCTCATGACGAATCACATTTTTAAGCGTAGATTCATCTTCATCGAGTAGTTGCATTGCAATCCCAATTTCAAAAAGATGGGGAATGCAGTATCCAGCTCTATTGTTATCTTGGAATATAGAAACGTGAAGGGGATACAACGTTGATCCAATTTCAAGGCGGGTTGCGCGAAGAGTGTACTCTGTTTCTTCAGCTATAATATGTTGTAGAAGCTGAAAACAGTGTGCTCGAAAAAGTTGTGCTCTTTTGGAGTAAAAGATATCCATGTCACAGGCTCTTTTTTCGTAAAGGTTAGAATTCTTACGCCTTATCAAAAAATTGCGCAAGGATTTTGTTGCTGATGAAACAGTTTATCAGTATGCTGAAATTATGAAAACACGCATTGGACTCCTTTTTGGCGGAGTATCTACAGAACATGAAGTCTCACTTCGATCTGCCCGATCGATTTATGAAGCATTTGACCATTCACAGTTTGAGGTGCTTCCAATTGGGGTCGACAAAATGGGTGGATGGCATTTTTTTGACCGCGACACTTTTTTAACCTATTCGCAGAGAAGTGAAATTCCCCATATTATCACCGAAGGGGAAAGTCAAGTTCCAGCAGTGAAGGAAATGCGACAAGCGATCGACGTGATCTTCCCGATCATACATGGAAAGCATGGAGAGGATGGAGCGCTTCAGGGGCTGTTAACTATCTTGAATGTTCCCTACGTTGGTCCTGATGTTCTGAGTTCAGCTGTATCAATGGATAAAGACTTTTCAAAGCAACTTGTACAGAAAAGAGGAATAACAGTTACAAAGTACCTCGTTTTACGGAGCTGGGATACAATCGATGAAAATGAGTGGAAAGAGTTTGCGTTTCCCTTGTTTGTAAAACCAGCGCGAACAGGATCCTCAGTAGGGGTTTCATGCGTCCATTCAAACGAAGAAGCTAAAGAAGCAATTCATAGAGCATTTACATACGACGATAAGGTTGTTGTCGAAGAAGGAATCGATGGGATTGAACTTGAAGTTTCAGTTTTAGGAAATGAAACGATTGAAGTTTCTGTACCGGGAAGAATTCTACCTTCAGATTCCTATTATTCATACAACAACAAGGTAAATGACGGAGCGCTTTTTGAAATCCCAGCTCAGATTAGTGAAGCGGATAGAAAGAGGGTGCAGAGTGTCGCTCGTGAGGCGTATAGAGCCTTGAACTGTGAAGGGATGGCTCGAATTGACCTCTTCTTGGGATCGAATGGAGAGGTATATTTCAATGAGGCGAATACCCTTCCAGGCTTTACAGCAACAAGCCTTTACCCAATGCTTTGGAAGGCTTCTGGCAAGCCGTATACACAGCTGTTGACAGAGCTTATTGCTCTTGCCAAACAGCGGCATGCTCGCAAAGAAAAGCATGTTCTGATTCCGTAGGGTTTAACGAACCTTGAATCCAAGAACTTTTAATATGTGTTTAGAAATAGGTCTCGCTTTCCCTCTGTGCGGCATTTCATGTGTTGCGATCATTGGGTTGTAGTTGAGTTCAATGATTGCATATTCACCCGCTTTTTTCATATTTGGGATAACCATATCAACGCCGCAGAAGGTAGCTCCCATCGCTTGTGCACATTCAACTGCGAGGCGTTTATACGAGCTATGCATCTCATCCGTTCGGTCTATTGCATCGCCACCTGTAGAAACGTTTGAATTCTCTCTCAAGTAGATCTTCTGCCCCTTTTTAGGAATGGAGTTTGGGGTAAGCTTTTGAATGCTCAGGAACATTTTTTCATGTGCTCCTAGATATATACGTTCTGATGGGGGACGGTATCGGTTGATATCGAGATTTTTTTGTTCGATACATTTCTTAATTGAAGATTTCCCATCACCATATATATGGGCAGGTTCACGTTCAATCACTCCCACACACTCTTTTCCGATAACAAGAAGTCGGTATTCAGTCCCTTCGACAAACTCTTCAACCAATACAGACGTATCGAGAGAAAAAGCTACTTTGCACGAAGAGAGTAGCATCGCTTCATCTTTGCGAGGGAAGATATGAACCCCTTTACCAAAGTTAGTCGTATTCGGCTTTACTACTACCTTTCGAGAATGTATATGGGCGAAGAGCTCTTGTGCTTCTTTGAATGTGTGCGCTTGTCCACCGGAAGGAACCCGTATTCCATGTTTACGCAAGACGACTTTAGTGGCCTCTTTATTTCCCATGAGCTCAGCAGCGATGTACGTGTCGAGTGCCGTTTTTGTGGCTTGTCGAACATACGCTTCTTTCTTTCCTTGCTTAAGGAGTACAATATTT
>Ga0209475_10005662_pt1 | contig 10140 bp, 9 predicted proteins | sample tdDd471_FD_187128 | JGI IMG/M metagenome (GOLD analysis project Ga0209475, IMG submission 187128) | Marine sediment microbial communities from the Atlantic coast under amendment with organic carbon and nitrate - tdDd47.1 (SPAdes)... | ecosystem: Environmental > Aquatic > Marine > Coastal >...
TAGTGATAGTCTTAAACCGGTGACAGCAGGGTTATCCACCTTACAGGGACAATTTGTGAGTGATTGGACGTTGATTACAGCCGGTGCAATTCTAGCAACTTTACCAACAATCTTTGTGTTTGTATTCTTGCAACGTTACTTTATTCAGGGTCTAACACTAGGATCTAATAAGTAATGTAAATTGAACCGTAAGATTGTATATGAGGCATTGGATAGCACATTAGGGAAAGCATGTAGTCGTATCGTACACACTTATGTAAAGTCTCGGAAGAAAAAGAAATTCGCGTAGGGTGGGATTGTGTCCTCACGCATCAAGATAAGCTCCACTCCCTTAAGATTTGAAATGTAGAGGGTTCTTTCTTACGTTTGGTTATACGCCCAAATTGTCTGAAAGAATCCTCCAAAAGATGTATCCAAGAGTAGATATCATACCATTGACGCTTGGTGCAGAGGATCAAGCGCTCGACGCGATGCTGAATAATTTGACACATTTAGAAAAGCTATGTTCCTGCTTATCCTGCAATAGCCAGCCCGCTGTAAGACGGTGACACAATAAGATACCAATGAGATGGGGATATCGTTGGCATAGGACACGTTCAATGCGCCAGTTCTTGCCAAAGTAGTGAACTTGTAATTGAGATTTCCAAACTCGAAAAATCCATTCAATCTGTTTCCGAATAGGATATATAGCAGATGAAGTTAAGGATCGGACATTTTGATGAGCTGTAAAACGAGCTTCTGAAGAAATGGAATATCTGAATACTGCTGGGCACGAATCCCCGATTTGAGAGTAGCCCATTGATGTTCGATCTTATTCAAATCAGGGGAATAAGCAGGTTGAAAAAGCATTTGACAACCCGCAGAGTCAATTAATTGGCGAGTCTTGGGTGATTTATGGAAAGTGGCATTATCCAGAATGATAATCTGCCCCGGATGCAGAACGGGTAAGAGGGCTCCACCCAGATATCAAACACGGTCGAGTTTGTGTATCCTTCAAAGCGAAACGGTGCTTGAAGTTGTGCCTGACCATAAGCCGCAATCACACTGATACGCGGTGCAAAGCGTTTATCTTCAATATCAGCATCTACTCGTTGTCCACGTAGGCTACGAGCATATGAGCGATATAAATCTTGGTGCATCCCACATTCGTCAACCCACAGCACTTGATCCACGTCAAAATCGCTTATTTGTTGTTGCAAGACTTCGCGTTGGGCTTCGTTTCGTTCTTGATAGCGGGTTGTCTTTTTTTACGAGTGATGCCATATCACTCACATGCATAGCCAATTGCTCGCGCTGTGACCCCAAAGTGTGTTGCAATCTCATGCAAATAAGCATCAGGATGAACTGCAATATATGCTTTGAGAGCCTCTTCATCTACTTTTCGGGTCTGCCTCTTTTGAGGTCGTGGTTTCAGATGGGCTGACCCAGTTTCACGCCTTAACCGTAACCATTCATTTAAGGTTGAGCGACTAATGCCAAACACCTCACAGGTTTCTCGTTGTCTGTGATCGGCATCCTTATATGCCAGTACTTTATCTCTTAGGTCATTGCTATATCCGTTTGTTATACCTTTAGAATACACTACTTTTCTTGTCCAGTTGATACTTTCTTCTGCCATAGCACTTGTGCTAATGTTTTCCTAGCTGGGATTAGATCGGATGTTTGATGTTCGGTCTATATCGGGCGCAGAATCCGCGATCAATTATTGATAGTATTCGGTAGCAAACGAGTAGATGATTGCAATCTTTTGTGATGGTTGGCTAGCAAAATTGACAATTGATTAGCGCAGTACTAAGTGAAATCGGAATAGGGCATCATCTTTAAACCACATCGTAAAATTCGTTCCCCAGACATTATTATATAGATTGAAGTGCATACCACCCTTCAAATCGGGCAGCTGATTGTGAAAATCAATCAAAGATGGTTTGCCTGGTGCGACCAGTGCCGCATCTAATGAATTGAGGATGATTTCGCTATTGTCATCATGGTATTTCACGCCAGTATCAAAACTATGAAGTGTCCGCGCCCCCTTTGAGATGACATCTAAGGGAGAAATCCATTGACCAAGTTTGCTGATTTTCCAATTTCTTGATTGTTGAACAATCGGATTAAATGTCAACCAAAATGCCTCTGCTAGACGGCAAGCAGGTTTATCAAACCACTGTAATCGAATATCGATTGCATCACCTTTCCCAAGACAGTATTCGATGAACACGCGATCTGGTGCACCTATCGATTTACTTTCAGGAGCAAAGGTCGCTTCTACAAGGATAATGTCACAATCAGTGTTTGCTTGATAATATAAGTGTGACACAGTTGGATGCCATGACTGATGCTCTTCTACATTCATACCGGGCTTGATGTTATCGGGTAATGCCCAAATATGATTATTATCCTTGTCGGCATCACGTATGTATTGATTCCAATAGCGATCAAAATCAGCAGTTGAAAATGATTCATAGTGCATCAAACCCAGCAAGTGCTTTTCATTGGCAAATTGTCTGCCAGAAACATGATTTTCCAGATAGATGATTGCCCCTGTTTGAGGATCAATCTCGATGTTCCAATGCTTAGTCTGCAAGCTGGGTTTATCCATGGCCTGATAAAAATTGAGATTAGGACGGATTGGTGTGATTTGTGCCAGCGATTCGATTGCAGATCGCTGTAAATCATCAGGCAATGCCGCAACCGATGCATCAATATAGTCGCGCTGTTCCTGCCATGATTTTTCAAAATTGGCGAACTTCGTTGTCTGGCGCATACGAGCTAGATCAGCAGTTAAATAATGTTCGTAGTCTGCGAGATGGGTTTTTAAATCCATTCCCCACGTATGTTCTGGTATCATCATCATCTGGCGATTAAAGGCAAAAACCTTAGTTGATGGGATGCCATCGTCATGCACCCACTTGTCGCACAGGCGCAATAATTGGCGGTACTGACTTACTTTTGTCGGATCACTACCCACTCCCTGAATCCATGTATCACCGATTTCTTCAGTCACGACGGGTAAATTAAGATCAGATTCCAGTAAAACCCGTGCCACATTGTCGAGGGTAGACCCCACACAGACCGCATTTGGATAACGCTCTCTTAGTAGTGTGTAGGTCTGCTTGATGCTTTCTTGCGAAGGTGGACCTAGATTGTCACCAGTAAATTCTAATGAAATCACCTCATTCGTATCAGCAATTTGCATAGATTCTCCATAAACATGCTGATACATGACAATAATGCTAGTGTCAGTTGCTGTATCGCGCCATTCAAACACAGGTGGTACATCAGGAACGGTTGCGACCGGATTCACGCCGATATGCAAGAAACGAACACCCGCCGCTGCCAATAGGGGAATCATAGCGCGAGTATGACCGGGTACATCTGTCATTTTACAGGCGATAGTTGTCCTGCCAAAACGTTTATCCAAATCCTGAGACAAATGTAATCCTGCACGAAACAGATCAACTGTCATTAATTCTGTGTGGGTAGTAAAGGGTAGCGCGTGCCAGTTAATATAGCCTGCATCAATTGCAGATTCCATCTTAGCTCGTTGTTCGTTAGATGCTTTTTCCAGATATTCATACACTAACCATGAACCGACTGTCCAACGAAAGGGATAATTAGGGGAATGGGTTTGGGTTTCAGTCGCTAATTTAATTGCTTTGGGGATAAAATGCTCAAAATATTGATCAATAACTTTATGTGCATAATTTGTAAAACCGACGTCTAGATGTGTTTTGAAGATAACATGTACTTTTTTAATTGTTTCGGACATTGATATTCAATTCTAGCTATCTAGATTAAAATAAATGGCATTGGTGACTGCAAGCATACTAGTATTCTCCTTAATTTGTGCGCGTATATAGAGAGTATCCTTTAGTGTGATTTGACAGTCATATTTCCAATTGTCGGTGGTGATGGCAAATTCATCAATTATGCCCTGCGCACCAATTAATTGTAAAATAGCGTCTTTAGCATTCATAGTCTTGATAAAGACACTGACTGGTACTAGCTGCTGTATGTTCACTGTATCACCCACAATTGCACCATCAATTTCCAGATAGAGTTGTGCACCGTCGGGGGATGCAGAGATAAAGGTATGTCCCGCGCGCAAACTTTGTAATAATTTTGCGGACGATGGCTTACCTTCACAAAAGACATAATTGGTAGGATACCCTAATTTGGCATGATGATCGCGCTTGAGAAAGTGAGAATCACTACCGCCAACGGCTGAATAATGTTTGCCTTCCCTTAGATATTTCTCCCAAAATTCAAGGCATATATCATTTGAACTTTCCCAAGGACCATTCCAGATCTCGATGCAATGGAAGTCATCCACTGCTGGAAAATTCCAATCGGGTCCATATGGACGGGGATGGTTGCAGGAAACAAGATAACCGCGCGTGATTGCTTCTGCCATACTGCGGCGCATATCGTCTTCGCTGGTGATACGGAAATCAATCCAACCGTGATCTCCCCATACATTCCAGTGACCGTGATAATTAGTTACTTCTACACCGGGGATGAGCAATAAGGACGTGTCAATCATGTTCATGTCAATCTGGTGTGTGAGGTTGTTGTGATCGGTGATAGCGAGGAAGTCTAAGCCCAACTCTTCTGCCCGACGGACAACCGCCTCGACTGTGCTATCACCGTCACTATTGACGGTATGACAATGAATTTCCCCGCGATACCACCCCGCTAATTCATTAGCGACAGCGACTTCTTCTGTGCGTAGTGGCAATAATTTTGGGAATTCAATGTGGGACGCATCAGTTTGTGTCGGTGTTAATTTGATTGTCACCTGATAATCACAACCGGATGGCTGTATTTTGTAAAGCCCAAGACAGATGAACCATGTTCCCACTTGAATGGGACCCGGCATATAACCTGATGTTGCCTCGTCGCTAGCGATAAATAATTCCGAACGCGCACTACCGCTCCAACCACGAAAACCTTCAGTATTGAAGTCAACCCCGCGTGTGTCGAATACGCCAATATCTATCGTGTTACCATCTGTCAAATGTGGATCAGAGCCGATGGCATCAGAATATTCATAGTGCACATCAAGACGGGCGATATTTTCTGGCACGTCAAAGGGTATATGCAGATACGTCCATACTTGTTCTGCACGGACAGTCCCCTCCAATACAATTTCAAGAGGCTGACTCATTCCATTAATGCCCCATCTACACCATAGAAGAAAACGTGATCGAAATTTAATCGTAGCCAGACATTTTCAGGCAATTCAGGAGCTTCATCCTCAAAGATACGCACTGAGATGAGTTGTTCACCCAAGCGCAGGATAATCAATGTTTCGCCACCGAGCATTTGCGTGACATATAGTTTGGCTGGCAATGTTTCCGGTGATGATTCCATCTCGATGCTGATATGTTCAGGGCGTACACCCATTGTCAATTCTTGATTGGGTGCAGAATTAGGCAAGCGATGTGCACTCGCATCTGGCACGGTAATGGTTTCATTAATCGCATTGAAACGCACTGTTTTTTGAGCGGCATCAACATTGCATTTGATGAGGTTCATAGGTGGGTTGCCAATGAAGGAAGCCACGAAAGTATTGGCAGGACGGCGATAAATATCCAGCGGCGAACCTACCTGCATGATTTCGCCACTTTTCATAACCACAATACGATCAGCAAGTGCCATCGCTTCTGACTGATCGTGTGTCACGTAGATGGATAAAACACCAACTTCACGCTGTAAATATTTTAGAAATGCACGAGCATCAAGGCGTAATTTGGCATCGAGGTTGCTCAATGGCTCATCAAACAAGAATACCTTAGCATGATAAACAACGGCGCGCGCGACAGCCACACGTTGCTGTTGACCACCCGATAATTGGGATGGACGACGTTGTAAGAGATTGCCGATTTGTAGGTTTTCTGCAACTTCCGTCACACGGTTGATAATCTCTTTCTTGCTAACACCACGTACCTTGAGCGGATAACCAATATTATCAAGAATGGTCATATGCGGGTAAAGCGCATAATCTTGAAAAACCATCGCAATATCCCGATCACGTGGCGGTAAGGGTGTTACATCTTTGCCACCGATGCGAATCGTCCCTTCATCTAGTGTTTCTAGTCCGGCTATCATGCGTAAAGTCGTCGTTTTACCACAACCTGATGGACCCAATAGCGCGATAAATTCGCCCTCTGCCACATCGAGATTAAATCCATTGACTGCTTTTACCGAACCAAATGATTTATATATATTTTCTAGTGTTAGTGTCACTGTAAATCCCTTATCGTTTGATACCACCAAAAAAGCTAAACCCGTAACGCCAATTGACTAGCAAATATAGCACCACGACGGGTATGGTGTACAGAACAGCATATGCCGCGACAATCTTAATATCGGGCGTTCCTTCTGGATCATAGAATACGTAGAATGCGACTGCGGCAGGCACCTTATAGGGGTCGCGGAGCAGGATAAATGGCGTAAGGAATGCACCCCACGCATTGACCAAAGCCCATATAGCCACCACCATTAGTCCCGGACGAATCAGCGGAAAAGTAATATCACGAAATAGCGCAAAAGGACTTGCCCCGCAAATCATCGCAGCTTCTTCATAAGATCGCGGCACACCATCTACAAAATCCATCACTATAAAGATACCCGCAGGCAATAATCCACCGATCATCACCAATATCACACCTAAATGCGTATCAATTAATCCTAGTGAAAAAATCAGCAAAAATATTGGGATCATGCTGGCTGTTCCGGTTACAACTGAAGAAAACAGAATCAGCACTGTTGTAAATGCCTGTCGCCCCGGCAAATTCCCACGAGAAATGCCATATGCCGCCATTGCTGAGATAATTGCCGTACCAATCATCGCACCACCGCCAATGATAAAACTATTCACAAATAATCCGCGCATGGCAATTTCATTCCTAAAGACTTCTTCAAAATTGGCGAAGGAGATTTCTTGCGGAATCGTAACAGAGAGCGAAACAGTTGAATTAAAGGGCGCAAAAACGAACCAAAGCATCGGTAAGGTAAATAATATGGCTAGCAGAATGCCGATTGCCCCGACGATCACTTGGGATAAGGTAATGCCTTGTTTTCTCATTATTCGTCATCTGCTTTCGATTCAAGCGGGCGGGAACGCAAGCTAATTAGATAAATACTTGCCAGCAGTAGATTGATCATCATCACAATTACAGCGATAGAGCTACCCTTGCCCAACTCAAAATATTCCAGTCCCGTTCGATAAGTGAAAATAGACAAGACATCCGTTTGGTAAGCAGGGCCACCACCTGTTAGCAAAAAGGGCGTGAAAGTGTTAAATGTCCATAATGTGATTAAAATGAGATCAGTTGCAATGTATGGGCGCAGAAGGGGAATCAAAATATCACGCAATTTTCGCCAGCTACTAGCACCTACCACGTCTGCTGTCTCCAGGTAGGATGGCGGGATAGACGACAGCGCCGAGGAAAAAAGCAACATAGAAAATGCTGTTCCACGCCACGTATTGAAGGCAATAATACTCAGTAAAGGATGCCTCAGAAGCCAATCTGGTTGCCCAAGTCCCAAGGCCCCCAAAATATTATTGAGTGTGCCATCATAGGGATCAAGAAATGCAAACCAGCCAAAGGCAACCACCACATCGGGTGCGATCCAGACAGCAATTGCTAGTCCAAATACCAATTCGCGGATAAATCCCTTACGCCGATTAAATAGAGTTGCAATGATCAGCCCTAGTCCTGCCTGCCCAATCAATGCTGAACCGATTACAAATTGAGTGGTTACCAGCAAGCTAAATCCAAATTCGCCACGATTCATCCACCGACTTGGATCAAACAATCTTGTATAATTGCCAAAACCCACAAATTCTGGATTCTGAGCAGTCGCTCCGGTCAGCGTATAGTTTGTTAAGCTCATTGCAAGAATCGAAAAGAAGGGATATATCAAAAACAATAAAATAAATATCGCCGCGGGACTTGTAAATAATAAACTCATTCGTCGGGATAAAATGGAACGTTGCATAATGCACCACCGCCATGTCACTGAATCGTTGATAGAGATGAGCGACCATGTGATCGCTCATCCCATACTTACTATCTTGAATTAAATCTACTCTAGCTGGTCTTATTCCATCATCATATCGACGACGTTATCTTCACCAACAATTTCGGTCACTGCGACAGCATATGCCGCCATTGCATCAGCAGGTGACATTTCGCCAGAGACAACACGTTCTGTCATCACTTGTGCTTCTGCAGATACACGATTATATTCTGGCAGTGGTGGGCGAATGGTGGTCATTGGCAGAACATCGGATGCAATCATACTCATGGTTTCGTCGCCTGTAACCGGAACGTCAATACGTGCGCGGATACGGGGTTGCAGACCATTGAAAGCTTCTAATGATTCTTGGCTGAACATACATGCCAAGACTGCCCATGCTTCTGCAGGATGTTCGGTATTAGGATTCAAAATATAGCCCGTACCACCGGAAACAGTGACAAAGTCTTGACCATTGTAGCCCATACCGGGTTCCATGGATGGCATTGGCACAAATGATACAACCTCATCACGATTATCCATACCGAAGTTACCACCCGGCACAACGATTGAACGCCAGAAGTAGTCACCTTCGACTAGCATAGCGGTGTTACCGAGGCTGAAGGATTCAAACGATAGATCACGACCATTTTGGACGAGTTGAAAACGTGCGCTACCAAGTTCTTCTATATTGTAGATGGTGTTGTAGAGTTCCAATGTTGCAAGGATTTCTGGGCTGCTGACAATCCATTTACCTGTTTCAAAATCATAGATATGGTGACCTGCACCAAGCAATGCCATTAGATAACCTTGCATGGTGGTTGCCTCACCCATTGAGGTTCCTGCATTTAATTGGAGAGGTGCTTCCACGCCAGATTCTTTCAAGGCACGGGCAGCATCCAATACATCTTCCCAGCTAGTTGGTGCCCAAGGAATTGCGATACCAGCTGCTTCGAATAAATCGGTACGATACCAGATCACACGGGCATCTGTACCCGAGGCGATACCATAGACTTCACCTTGGAATCCCAGAATAGCTTGCAATCCAACGGGGATTTGTTCCCAACCATCCCATGAATCTACTTCTTCACCGGCTACCACATTTAAGGGTTGAACTAGACCTGCTTCAACAAATTCTGGAATCCAGAATCCATCTACATTGAGGATGTCTCCACCTTCCCCAACGCCAAGGTCAAGAACGACTTGTTGACGGAAATCATCACCCACATACTCAACAGGGGAGATTGTCACACCGTCGATATTTGATTCACACATGGGTTTAACAATCTGTGTTAACCAATCGTACCCAGCACCTGTACCTGTACCTGTGATCGTTATTTCGACTGTATCTTGTGCAGATACTAGAGCACCAGAAAGAAGTGCAAAAATAAGCATTGTTAGAGCCGTCAAGCGTAAATTTTTGTGTTTCATTGTATTTCCTTTACTCATAAATTTTTGAAATAATTGAACATACAATATAGTTAGCAGTATGTGCGCAATACACTGCTAAAAGGACAAATCGATTTGTTAAGCTATAAATCCATCATTCAAGAGATGATGTGGATTCCCGTTGAACAAAGTGCGTTGGTACAAGTGTGAGTATCTCCTGCACCTCCTCTCCTTCAATCATTGCTAACATTCGTCTTGCGGCTTCTGCCCCCATGAGATTAGCGTTTTGTGCAACAGTGCTTAAAGGCGGCTTCTGATATTGAGCAATATCTAAATCATCAAAACCGACAAGGGAAATATCTTCAGGAATATGCAATCCAGTTAATGAGACTGCGTGATATACTCTGAGAGCAATCCAGTCGTTAACCGCAAAAATAGCAGTTGGACGCTGGTCTGATTGCAGACATTTGATGAGCGGTTCAATTTCACGATCATCGTCTGTCAGGTAAGCTTCATAAGAACTTATCTCTTGGTCGCCACCGATGAGTAAAGCAGGTCGCGGTTCAAGATGATATTGTCGCAAGGCATCTTGATATGCCCGATAACGCTCTGCAACTGACCATAAATCTAGATGAGGGCGGGCAACAAATAGAATGTCACGGTGACCAAGATCTGTCAGATGTTTCATTGCCTGTAATCCACCTGCATAGTTATTGCTTGCCACACAAG
>Ga0209475_10005666_pt1 | contig 10130 bp, 6 predicted proteins | sample tdDd471_FD_187128 | JGI IMG/M metagenome (GOLD analysis project Ga0209475, IMG submission 187128) | Marine sediment microbial communities from the Atlantic coast under amendment with organic carbon and nitrate - tdDd47.1 (SPAdes)... | ecosystem: Environmental > Aquatic > Marine > Coastal >...
GAAAAAAATTATTAAGAAATTTGACTTTCTTATAGAGTTTAGTAATGCATTAGATATTAAGTATTTAGAGGTTTCAGTTATTCCATTCATATACTTTCTACAAAAACAAAACGGAATTATTGAATTAAGTCAAAAACTAAATGAGCTAGGAAGAAAGACAAAGGAGAGAGGGATAAATCTTTTATTCCATCACCATAATTATGAGCTAATAAAATACAATGATAAATTATCATTAGATATTCTTATGGATAATACAGATAGTAATCTTGTTAATTTAGTATGTGATACTTATTGGCTTGCAAGAAGTGGATATAATTCATCATCGTTTATACAATCTAGAATAGACAGAGTTAAGGGATTACATTTAAGGGATAACAAGTTTTATTATAGCTTTGGCAAGTTCAACTACACTGATACAACAATTGGTGACGGTACTATAGATTTTGAAAGTATATTAAATTTAGATAAATTAGGGAATATAGATTTTTATTCTATAGAACAAGATACACAAAATCCTAGAGAAGACATTTTAAGAAGTTATAGCTATTTGAATGAGCTATGTGAAAATTAACTTAATATTAAAGGAGTAATAAATGAATATAAGACAACCATCACATTCAAAAGATGCAAAACACTATACAACAGATAGATTAAGAGAAGAGTTTTTGATTACAGAATTGTTTACACCAAACAAAGTCAAAAGAGTATATTCACATATTGATAGGATAATAACAAAGGGATTCTGTCCTGCAGATAATGACTTGGAACTAGGCGAAAATCTAGATATTATGAAAAACTTAGGCACTGATTATTTTCTAGAAAGACGTGAACTAGGTACAATCAATGTTGGTGGAGATGGAAAGGTTGTAGTTGACGGAGAGGAATACAATCTAGCAAGCTTAGATGGACTATATGTTGGAAAAGGTGCTAAAGAAGTAGTGTTCAAAAGCGATGATGCAAATAACCCTGCAAAGTTTTATACATTAAGCGCACCAGCACATACAACATATCCAACAGTTCATATTGACATAACAAAGGCAAAAAAGGTACAAATGGGTGATGAGTCAACATCAAACAAACGTGTAATTAACCAATATATCCATCCAGATGTAATGGAGAGCTGTCAGCTTTCAATGGGTATGACAGAAATGGCTGAAGGTAATGTATGGAATACTATGCCATGCCACACACATGAAAGAAGAATGGAAGTATATTTTTACTTTGATATAGAAGGAGACAATGTTGTATTCCACTACATGGGAGAACCAAGTGAAACACGACACATAGTAATGCGAAATGAAGAAGCAGCAATTTCACCATCATGGTCTATACATTCAGGCTGTGGTACAAAAGCTTATAAATTTATCTGGGGTATGGTAGGTGAAAATAAGACATTCACAGATATGGATCATGTAGCATTCAAGGACTTAAAATAAGGGGGTATGTATGCAAAATAAATTTGATTTAAAGGGTAAGGTTGCAATAGTAACAGGATGTGCAGCTGGACTTGGTCAGGGTATGGCTTTGGGTTTAGCACAAGCAGGTGCTGATATTGTAGGTGTTGACTATATTGAAACACCTGAAACAAAAGAATTAATAGAAAGCACAGGACAAAGATTTGTAGGTGTAGTTGCTAATCTATTATCTATAGAACCTGTTAATAGTATAGTAGAAACAGCAGTTAAGGAATTTGGTCATGTAGATATTTTAGTTAATAATGCTGGAATTATAAGAAGAGAAGATTCACTTGAGTTCAGCGAGAAAGACTGGGATGACGTAATGAACATCAACATAAAGACTGTGTTCTTTCTATCTCAAGCAGTTGCTAAGCAGTTTGTTAAACAAGGTAATGGAGGTAAAATAGTTAACATTGCATCAATGCTTTCATTCCAAGGAGGCATACGAGTACCTTCATATACAGCATCTAAATCTGGTGTTAAAGGTGTTACCATGCTACTTGCAAATGAATGGGCAAAATATAATGTTAATGTTAATGCAATTGCACCAGGATATATGGATACTGCAAACACAGCTCCATTAATAGCTGATAAAAAAAGAGCAGCAGAAATATTAGGCAGAATACCTGCAGGTAGATGGGGATTACCTAGTGACTTAGCAGGACCAGTAGTATTCTTGTGCTCAGAAGCTAGTGATTATATTAATGGCTACACAATAGCTGTAGATGGTGGTTGGTTGGCTAGATAATACTGTATAGGTGTAACTATGGAGTTTGCTTAAAAGGTGTTTTAACACCTTTTTACTGTATTATGCAATATGTATTAAGTACTAATTGATATATAATTACATTAAAAGTATCTGACTATGTATTACGATTGTAAAATATATGCATTAAACGCTAAAAATATTTTGCATTAGTAATGTATTTATACTATAGTAAAAGGTGCTATTTAAGTTATGTAAATGGAACAGAAAATGATGGAGTTTATTTACAATTAACACTGTCGGTTCTGCAATTCATAATAGAAATTTAGTACTATAAATATATTATTAGATAGGTTAACAACGGGAGTGTAAGGGAATAGGAGAATTAAATGTTCAACAAAGATTTTCAATTTGGTGTTGCTACTTCATCATATCAAATTGAGGGTACTCAAGTTAATGATGAAAACATAAACAGTATATGGGATAGCTTTGCTAAAGTACCAGACGCAATATCAGACGGTAGTGATGGAAGCACAGCCTGTGAGCACGTATTAAGATACAAAGAAGATGTATCTTTAATGAAGAATTTAGACATTGACATATATAGATTTTCTATATCTTGGGCTAGAATTATGCCTGAAAAAGGCATTGTATCAAAAGAGGGTCTCTTGTTTTATAGAAATCTATTGAAGGAACTTAAAAAGAATAGTATTAAAGCAAGTATTACTATATATCATTGGGATTTGCCTCAGTGGATTTATGAAGAAAATGGTGGGTGGACTTGTAGAGATACAGCATATTTGTTTTTAGAATATTCTAAATTATTGTTTGATGAATTTGATGAATTTGTAGATAGCTGGGTTACATTTAACGAACCTTTCTGTAGTGTATATTTGGGATACTTAACTGGATCACATGCGCCAGGTCATAAAAATGCAGTAGAGTACTTGAAAGCAGCGCATACCATAAATTTAGCTCATGGATTGGCTGTACAATATTATAAATCTAATTACAAAAAATCAATAGGTATTGTTCTAAACCTGTCTCCTGCGTATACAGTAGATAATTCGTTTAACAACAAGATAGCCAAAGAAATGCAGGATGCTTCAATAAACAGAATGCACCTAGATCCAATATTTAAAGGAAGCTACCCGATTGATTATTTAATGAGCTTTGGATCTTTGGTAAATGATTTTAACTTTATTAAAGAAGATGACTTATCATTAATGTGTATTGAAATAGATTTTTTAGGAATAAATTATTACACCAGAAGTTATGTTGAATACAACAGTGATAGCCAAAGTAGGATAAAGCATGTCGATACTGATATTAAAAAAACTGCAATGGGATGGGAAGTTACACCTAATGGATTGTACGATGTTGTGCATAGAGTTAGAAAAGATTACACTGATATTCCTATAATTATTACAGAGAATGGTTCTGCATGGGAAGATAAACTAATTGATGGAAGAGTTTATGACAAAGATAGAATAGGATATTTGAATAGCCATTTAGAGGTTGTAGATATATTGAACAATGAGAATATGAATATAGTTGGATATTATGCTTGGTCATTTATGGACAATTTTGAATGGTCATATGGATATGAAAAGCGATTTGGGTTGGTCTATGTAGATTATGAGACACAAAAAAGGTACCCTAAAGATAGTTATTATAGGTATAAAGAAATAGTAAAAAATCGTAAGTTATAGAGGTTAAAAATTAATACTAAAATATAGAATCAATTAATGATTAAGTTAAAGATGATAATCCTTTATCATCTACTAAAAAGAGCTACTACAAAGAATTACTCAAACTTAATGTTATGCACTGTGTTAAAATTTTAATACAGTGCTTTTCCTTATTAAAACCCTATACAAATTATATAGAGTTAAAACGAATTTGTAGTTTTAATCTTGCACTATAAAATAACGTTGCCAACTAAGTAATTAGTTCCCAAATTGTAATGTAATCTTATTTATGATAGACTAAATTCACGAGGTATGGAGATGAAAAAGTTATTTGCAGTTATATTAGCTTTATTACTTACTGGTTGTAGTACAAGCGTCGAAGTTGAAAATAAAACTGATTATAAGAAAGTAGAAACAATAAATTTTGATTCTACAACTTTTGAGAACTACACTTTTCCTGAAGATTTCAATATTAGAGGATATGAAGGAATAACACTTAACTTTATCTTAGAGAACACAATCTATGCAAATATATTATCTCAACAGAGTGAAGAGTTTACCAAGTTTACTGGTATAAATATTAATATTCGCCCTATAGACTATGATACTGTAATGCAGAAGATAAGCCTAGACTTAATATCACAGACTGGAAAATACCAAGTAATTTACTGTGATCCATATCGCATACTTAATAGATTCAATAATGATCTGGAAGACTTAAATACGTTTATGAGTGATTCAACATTACCTCAATTGCAAACAGACTTAGATGATTTTTTTCAAGAACATTATATTGTTTGTTCTAAATTTGAAGACAATAGTGCAATATATAGTATTCCCTTTGATTCTACAACTATAATATTTTATTACCGACAAGACATATTTGAAGAGTATGGAGATGAGTTTTATAAAGATATGGGGTATGACTGGACTCCAGGTACTAAAGAATTTACATGGGATAGATATGTGGAAGTATCAAGGTGGATTGATGAAAATGTACCTGATGATGTTGTTGCATATGGCAGTGGTCAAATGGCTAAAAATCATAACTCTATAATGTGCGAATTTTCAAATGTGCTAGCTTCAAATGGTGGAGATTATTTTCTGGATGATAAAGTTAATACATATGGGATAGTAGATTTTAGTTCGCCTGCAATGCTAACAGATAGTTTCATAAAGTCATTGCAGCTATACAAAGATATGGTAAAAGTAGCAGCTCCTGAGAGCTTAAACTGGTATTGGGCTGATAGTGTTGAGGCGTTTTCCAATGGAAAAATAGCAATGATGGCTAATTGGGATGAGAACTATTCATCAATTAAAAATAATGCAATTCCTAAAGTTTCTGATAACGTCAGAACAAGTATTTTGCCATATGGGGATAGTAGATCAGCTAACATATATGGAGGAACAGGTATAGGTATAAATAAATATGCTAGCCAAGAAGAAAAAGAGGCAGCTTGGTTCTTTATAACATGGGCTACAAATAAAAGCATGCAATTAGAAGTCTTAAAGCATAATGAGGGTGGCGGTATGCCTACAATAAGATCTGCATATGAAGATGAGGAGATAAGACAGTATTTAAATGGAGAAGATATTGAAGTTCCTTATTCTCACATGAAAGCTGTGCTTGCTGCTTGGGAGCCAGAGAATGTTTATTTAAGACCTAAAATTGGTAATGCATATGAAGTAGAAATGGTAATTAACAATAATTTATGGGATATGATTAATCAAGATTTAGATCCTGAATATGTTGCTAGGAAAATGTATTCAGAGATTATGGCTTTAAAAGAGTGGGATGATTAGTAAAATGAAAAAAATAAAGTTTTACAATAGTATAAGATTTAGACTAACTTTATTTACATCTCTACTGATAATGTTACCTTTAGGTTTAATATTCTTATACTATACAAGTCAAGTTGAACGTATATTTATGGAGAAATACAGTAGCTCAGAGATGAGTTCTGTTTATGAAACTGCTCAAAAAATAGATTATATATTATCTGATATTGAAGAGTTCTCTAATGGTATAGTTTCTAATAGAAGGCTTTTAGATCTATTATCAGCTAACGAAACTGATTTTGACCAAAGTGAACTAGATTCCATACTTAGAGATATTTATGCATCAAGAGATGATATAGAAGGAATTTCTATTGACTATAATTATAAGAACTATTTTATTGGAATAGAGAAAATCCATTCTAAAGATGGCGTTGTAGATAAACTAGTTGAAGAGCATAAAGGTGAGGCTTTTTGGATTCCTACAAAAGAATATGTGATTAAAATATTTTCTGGTGAATTTATAAAAGAGTATTATACATACATGAGAAGTATTATTGACTTTAATACTTTAGAAAACTATGGTCTATTATATATTGATATAGCTGAGCGCAACTTATATGATGAATATAAAAGTTTAGAAGCTGAAGAGGGTACAGAGGCTTTTATTTGTGATAGTAATGGAAGAATACTAAGTAGTGGATACAAAACGAAAATCGGAACATATATGAACTATAACGAATACGGCAAGCAAATACTATCATCTGAAGAAGATCAGGGCTATAAAGATTTTGAAAAAGATGGCAAAGATATGGTTGCGTTTTACTCAAGAATACCTTCAAATGATTGGATATTGATTAAAACAATACCTTCTGACAATCTATTTGCTAAGGTAAACGATTTACAAGATAAACTAATAATAGGTGCAGTATTATACTTGCTCTTATCCTTTGTGTTTTTAGGCTTTATAATGGTTAGATTTACTAATCCTATGAGTAGCATAATGAGGGATTTAAGGAAAGTAGAAAAAGGAGATTTATCTATTAGAACTAGTGTAAAAGGTGAAGATGAAATTGGACACCTTGGTAATAGTGTTAATAATATGATTGCAGAAATGGATAACCTGATCCAAAGACTTATTACTGAGGAACAGGAGAAAAATCAGGTAGAACTAGAAGTATTGCATGCTCAGATAAATCCACACTTTTTGTATAATACTCTTAACACAATTAAATGGATGGCTAAAATACAAGGAGCAGATACAGTTAGCAATGCTATTACTGCATTGATAAAGCTTCTAAGAGTTAGCATAACTTTTGGTAAAGATATGATAAAATTAGAAGAAGAAATAGATTATGTTAAAAACTATGTGATTATACAGAAGTTAAGGTTTAACGACTCATTTGATATAGAATATAAAGTTCAAGAAGGATGCAATAAATACAAAGTACCTAAGCTAATATTGCAGCCTATAGTGGAAAATGCAATTATATATGGAGCAGATGAGATAGACAATCTAACAATAGATATTAATGCATATCAACAGGATGATAAACTTATAATAGAAGTTTCTGATAATGGTCCAGGAATAAAGGATGAAGTGCTTAAAGACATATTAGAAGTTAAGAAAGAAAAAGGCAAGTTTAGCAAAGTGGGATTAAACAATGTTGAGCAAAGAATAAAACTTTATTATGGAAGAGAGTATGGGTTGAGTATTACTACAGAAGAAGGACTAGGAACAAAAGTGATCGTTACACTTTTGGCAAAGGTAAAGTAAGTATGTATAAAGTGTTAATAGTAGATGATGAATTATTAGTGCGTATAGGGCTAAAAACCATGATAGACTGGAATGAATTAGGATTTTCAGTTGTTGGTGAAGCAGCTAATGCTGAAAATGGATATTTGCAATACGAGAAGCTAAAGCCTGACTTAATTTTTGTTGATATAAAAATGCCTAAGAAGAATGGTTTATGGCTTGCAGAAACTATTAGAAAAGTAGATTCAAAAGTGAAAATAGTGATGCTTACATGTTTAGATGATTTTTCATATGTAAGAGAAGCTCTTCAAAAAGGTGCCGATGACTATGTCTTAAAGTCTGAAATAGAAAACGATGAATTATCTATAATAATTAAAGACATAAAAAAGAAGCTAGATGAGACAATTGACAGAAGTAATAGAGAAAAGGTAGAAGACAAGTTATCTATTAAAAAAAGTATTATGGGGGAAATGATTAACGCTGAGTTCTCTTTAGATGAAAATCTATATGCGAAATTCGAAGATATTAATATTAATGTTAAAAACACAAAGAATTCCTTCTTTATAGCATCCATAGGTTATAATGATATTGAAAGATTGAAGAAAAATGATGCAATAAAAAGAGTGAGTACAGCAACACTAAACATTATTACTACACACCTTGAAGACAGAGGTATAGAATTTATATATAAAGATAGTTTAAGAAGTTTTATATTTTTCATATCCCAATCAGGCTTAAATAAAAAAGAGTTATGTAGTATTTTTGATTTAGTTTGTACTGGAGTAAAACAGTATTTTGGGATTACCTTAAGAGTTATATTTAATATGCCATTTAATGGTGTAGATGATTTGAAGACAAAGCATGATGAAATTATTAGAAAAGATATAGTGGGGTTTTATATAGATAGAAATGAGAGCTCAATTATATTAGCTGACGAGCTAGAGTTTGGGCAGATTAATGTATTAAATTACAGTGAAAAATACAATAGTGATTTAATTACTTGCATAGGCGAAGGGGACGTTGATAGTTTAAATAAAAAACTTGATAAGATAAATGAAGAGTTTTTACAACATCAAGTTAACCCAGAGTCTGTTAAAGCATTCTTTTGCAATTTATTAGTTGATATAATAAAAAGATATTCTAAATTTTTTGATGATAATGAAACTAATTATATTTACTATTACAATATTGTAATGGAGTTAAACCATATACAAGATGTAATTAATGTCGTTAAACAAGTTGTACTGTCTGTAAATGACTATGTATTAACGCAGCGTAGTGGAGGCACCAAGTTAATTGTTAATAAAGCTATTAGTTTTATAGATGATAACTATGGAAATAATATATCTTTGGAGGATGTAGCAGATAATTTGATAATATCAAAGTATTATCTTTCATCAGTTTTTAAAAAAGAAACTGGAATTAATATGTCGTTCTATATCAATAAAGTAAGAATAGAAAAAGCAAAGCAATTAATGAGAACTTCAAATGCTAAAATAAAAGAAATATATGATGTTGTCGGTTTTTCCAATCAACAGTACTTTAGCAAGGTATTTAAAAAGATTTCAGGCCAAACCATAATGGAGTATAAGGAAGAATTAAAAAGAAAAGAATAAGTAATAAGAAAAATCTAAGCATATTATTATCGAGTGTTTGTAAGCACTCGATTTTTTGTGCACATTTTACAATTAGTAATGCTTATCATCAGCAATATGCCCAAATTAATTAAAATAGTATAAAAAAAACTTAAAAAAGTATGCAAACCTTACTATGTGAATTTATTAACAAATAACCACTTAAAAAAGTATAAAAGATAGGTAACCTAGCCCATTATTTATAGGATGCAATTATGCTAAAGTATAGCTACGGTTTAAAGTTAAGTACTATTTAAGTTCTTTAGGATGAGGAGGCACACGTGGAAAACAAGACAAAACTAAGGGTAGTAGATATTGAGAAATCTTTCCCTGGTGTAAAAGCATTAGATAAGATAAATTTCTCAGTCGATAAAGGTAGTGTTCATGTTCTCTGCGGTGAAAATGGTGCAGGCAAGTCAACTTTGATGAAAATAATCAATGGTATATACAAGCAAGATAAAGGTCAAATTTATATTGATGAGAAACAAGTAACAATTAGAAATCCTATTCATGCAAGAGAGCATGGCATATCGATGATATTTCAAGAACTTAATTATATACCAGAGATGACAGTTGAAGAAAGTCTTTTTGTAGGTAACTGGCCAAGAAACAAGTACAACAAGATTGACTGGAAAGAGATAAGAAAACGAACTTTAGAATTACTGGAAAAAGAAAATCTAAACTATTCGCCAACTACTAAGCTGAAAAACCTAACAGTATCTGATATTCAAATGTTAGAGATTATCAAGGCTATTTCTTATAATGCTGAAATAATTATTATGGATGAACCTACATCAGCAATAACACACAACGAAGTAGAAGTACTTTTTGATAAAATCAATGACTTAAAAAACAGAGGCACAAGCATTATATATATATCTCACAAAATGGATGAAATATTTAGAATTGCAGACCAAATAACAGTATTTAGAGATGGTCGTGTAGTAGGGTCACATCCTAAAGCTGAATTGGATATTGACAAAGTTATTGCAATGATGGTTGGTAGAAAGCTAGATGGCAGCTTCCCAAAAGAAGAGGTTAAGCTAGGAGAGAATATTCTAGAAGTTGATAACTTGTCTAATAAAGGTAAGTTCAAAAAAGTTAATTTCA
>Ga0209475_10005668_pt1 | contig 10127 bp, 7 predicted proteins | sample tdDd471_FD_187128 | JGI IMG/M metagenome (GOLD analysis project Ga0209475, IMG submission 187128) | Marine sediment microbial communities from the Atlantic coast under amendment with organic carbon and nitrate - tdDd47.1 (SPAdes)... | ecosystem: Environmental > Aquatic > Marine > Coastal >...
GTCGTTTGTGTTGGGGCATTTTAGTTCTGAAACATCATACCCGGTTTCCACAGTTTTCTCATGGTTGATTTGACGGTTCGTTTGCCTTTGATTGATTGCAAGACCGCCAAAGCTATTTTGCGCAGGCCTGACACCAGTCCGGGATCACGTGCATCCGCTTGTCGTTGTGCAAGCTGCCCTTGATGGTTTTTCCGTCAACGGCAAAGTGTTTTAAAACTAAAAGACCGAAGAACTAAAAGATTAATTCCAAAAAACAGAACTAAAATACCGTCCCAATAAGCATCAAGACAGATTTTCGGCAACAGCAAACCTGCATGTCCTGTTTGGATGATCTCTGTTACTTCCTTCTGAATTTACCATTCTTTCTTGTGGCTGCCGATAACAGATAGGAAGCATGTTCGCTTTTACCACAGGTTTTTAAAGCTCTTTTTATTTCAGCAGAGTGTTCAGGCAAGTGGTACAGAATCAATGTTTTTTGCAGTTTCTTTTTATCCGGGTCTTTTTCAACAAATACCTTTTGCATGGTTGCAGGATCAATTCCGGTTGCATACATTACGGTTGCTGCGGTTCCGGGGGTTGGGGTGAAAATCTGACACTGTTCGGCCCTGATGTTGTTTTTCCGCAGAAACAGCGCAAGTTCGACCATGTCTTCCATGGTGCAACCGGGGTGAGCAGCCATCAGGTAGGGCAATACATATTGGTGTTTGTTGGCTTGTCTGGAAAGTTCTCCGTGTTGCTTGAGAAAATCAGTGAATTCATCTTTCATCGACTTTCGCATATATTCCATCACCTTGGGTGAAATATGCTCCGGTGCCACTTTCATTTGACCGCTTGTATGCTCGAAAGCAAGAGCCTTTATCAGGGCTTTGCTCTTCAATGCCAGATCCATTCGGATGCCACTGGTCACAAAGAGGTGGTTTACTCGTTTGTTACCTTTTACTTTTCTTAAAAGTTTCAGATAGCCACTCTGGTTAGTATCCAGATGTTTGCACATTTCCGGCCATAAGCAGGAAGGTCTTTTACATGGTTTGCTTCTGGTGCAGTTAAGTCCATACATATTAGCGGTAGGGCCACCCAGATCGGGGATGGTACCCTTGAAGTCTTTGTGATTTACAATTTTGTTAACTTCATCAAGTACAGATTCCTCAGAGCGACTCTGGATAACTTTTCCCTGATGCGCTCCAATTGCACAGAAGGCGCAACCACCAAAACAACCTCGATGTGTAACCACTGAAAATCGAACCTGTTCCAGAGCAGGAATGCGCTGGCCTTCATACATCGGGTGAGAATCTCTGGTGAAGGGCAGGGCGTATAATTTGTCTATGTCTTCGCATGACAACAGATCAGAAGCAGGGTTCGAAATCACCCTCATGCCGGAGCAATTCTGCCAAAGCAGTTTGTCGCGGTTTTGCTCCACGATATTATGGCTTCGTACATATTGCTCGCCATGTTCCACTACACTTTCATAGTCGGGCAATTCAATTCCGTTTTCAGGAGCTTCAGAACTTTTGGCGACCTTGTAGTTAATTCCAGAAACATCTTTTAGCTGCTGTAGAACCTTTTTACTGTCCCAGACTATTTTACCTTTTTTGCGGGTTTGGTAGTCAGGCTGGTTTTTCAGAATGCCCCTGAATTCACAGGCCAGATCCACAATCGGGTTTTCACCCATGCCATGAACCACAATATCTGCGCCACAATCCATTATTATCGGTCGGCGAATAGAATCACTCCAGAAATCGTAGTGAGCAAATTTTCTCAGGCTGGCTTCAATTCCGCCGGCAACGATAAAAGCTGTTTTTCCGTATGACTGGCGGATCATGTTGCAATATACCGTCAATGCTCGATCCGGCCTGCTGCCTGCCTTGCCACCGGGAGAATAAGGGTCGTCCGAGCGGTGTTTTTTTAGGGGGGTATAATTTGCAACCATCGAATCCATTGCCCCGGCACTGACCCCAAAAAACATTTTCGGCAAACCAAGTATGGTCACTGATTTTGAGTCCAAAGGGTCTGGCCTGGGGATAATACCAACTTTATACCCCTTTGATTCCAATAGTCTGCCGAGTAGAGCCATAGCAAAAGTTGGATGATCCACATATGCGTCACCGGAAACAAGGATAATATCAAGCTGCTTGATACCTCTCTGCTGCATTTCCTGCATGGTGGTAATCATGTATTTTCCGGTTTTTCTACGATTATTTTGCATTTTGTCACTTAATTGTCAAAAAATGGTTTTTTTTATTTTAAATCTCTGCGTTTTTGTTTATAACTTTATGTCGAGCGAGTAAATAGTTTCCATAAAAATTGAAAATTCTCTTTCATGATGGTGGTAAAATGAGAAACAGCTACATCGAAAGCCAGAAAGCAGAGCATAACCGAAAAGTTCTTGCTGTGCTACCAATCTTCTATCCCAAAGAGATTTTGACTGCAATGAATATTTTAGCCGTTGAAGTCTGGGGACCTCCCGGCCCACCAATATCTGCTGATGTTGGCAGAATTCAAACTTATGTTTGCCCGGTTGTCAGAAATGCCTTTGCCTTCTTCGAAGGTGGTGGTGCAGACAAGGTGGACGGTATTCTCTTCCCCCATACCTGCGACTCCATTCAGGGGCTTTCGGGTCTGGTTGCAGATTTCAGTTCGTGGAAAAAAGAAGTTTTCAACTTTGTGCATCCAAAAGGCGAATACAGAGCAAGCACCGCCAAATATCTGAAAAAAGAATTTACAGATCTTGCAAAAAATCTGGAGCGTCTTACGGGTAAACCACTGGAAATAGAAGCTTTGAAGGATGCCATAACTCTGCATCAGAAGATTGAGGCGTTGCAAGGTAAAATCGCGGAGAACCGCCCCTGTATCGATATGTCCGATATGGAATTGTATACCGTGCTTCGTCAGGGCGAATATTTATGGCCGGAAGACTATCTGGCAAAACTCAAGGAAATTGAGGAGAAGATCGAGTCTGCTCCCGTGCAGAAAGGCATTCCGATTATCGTTTCGGGCATTGTGCCTGAACCTATGTCAATCTTCGAGAAACTCACCGAAGCCGGTGCATATGTTATCGCAGATGATTATGCTGCACTTGGCCGAAGACTGATCAAGCACGATGAAGCAGTAAACAGTGACCCCTATGAAACAATGGTTAAGAGATATTTCTCTGTTGCACCATGTTCTACCAGATCCGCAAACATGGATTTGAGAAGAGATCACTTGCTTGCCTTGGCAAAGAAGACCGGTGCCAGAGGGCTGATAATTCATAATATTAAATTCTGTGAGCCGGAAATGTTTGATGCGCCTCTTATCCGCAAGCACTTCCAGGATAACGATATTTCAGTTTTGTACATGGAAAGCGAGCTTGAAACAGAGCTATCCGGGCAAACTGTCACTCGTCTTGAAGCATTTGTGGAAATGGCATCCAGCAGCAGGAGTTCAAAATGATTAAACGTCGTGTACAATATGAATTAGCTAAAAGAGTTGTCGGGCCATTTATCACCAGCCTTGACCAGTGGAAGTCAAAACAGCGACAGAAAAAGAGAAAGCCAAGAGCCTCGGAATTTGGCCCACCATTGCAAACCATTGGCAAACTGAAAGAAATCATGACCAAGCATTATCTGGAAGGCCGTTATGCCGACGGTGCAGTTCCAGTTGCATGGGTCACCAGTGGTTTCCCATCCGAGATTTTACGTCCTTTTGATTTTCATGTGGTCTATCCCGAAAATCATGCAGCAGTTTGCGCAGCCAGAAAACAGGTTCCACAGATATCTGAGCCAATCGAAATGCAAGGCTTTTCGAGAGATCTGTGCAGCTATGCCAGAACAGATATGGGAAACGCTCTGATAACAAATACGCCGGTTGGCAGGTTGCCTAAACCTGATCTGCTATGTTGTTGCACAAATATTTGCCAGACTGTTATGTACTGGTATCGCTGGTTGGCAGACTATTACAATGTGCCATTGATTTTGATTGATACACCTTTCATTTATGGAGCAATGAAGGATCATCATATCGAATACATCAGCGATCAGCTTGAAGAGCTTATGGTAATTGCCGAGAGGGTTTCTAAAAAGCATATCGACAGAGAAGTATATACAAATATTCTTAATCTTGCAGGTGAAGGTTGCCAACTTTGGGGCGAATGCCTCGAAACGGGACAGGCAAAGCCTTCTCCCTGGACTGGCTTTGATACCTTCTTTCACATTGCCCCAATCGTCGCAATACGCGGAACGGAAGAATGCAATGCCTATTACAGAATGCTGAGAGACGAACTGAAAGACAGAATTTCCAAGGGTATCGGCGGTATTAAAAACGAGCAGTACAGGTTACTATGGGACAACCTGCCCATGTGGTTCAATGTTGCAGAGTTTGCCACCATGTTTGCCGAAAAAGGTTTCAATTTTGTTTGCGCCACATACTCCAATGCCTGGGCAGAAGCAAAAGATCTGCTGACACCGGAAGATCCCTTTGGTTCCTGTGCCGAAGCTTATGCTAGGGTTTATCTTAACCGCGACATGAAAAACAGACTGGAGACCATGAAAGAAATGGCCACGGCATTCGATGTTGATGGTGCTGTTCTGCATAGTGATAGATCCTGCAAACCCTATTCTGTGGGTCAGATTGATGTAAAGAGAAAATTCGCTGAGGATCTTGGTATCAAATCAATAGTTCTGGAAGCCGATCACGGCGATCAGCGATTGTATTCAAAAGAGCAGGGCGAAACCAGATTACAGGCATTTATGGAGAGTTTCAGTGAGTAAACCAGTTGGAATTGGCGTAGATATTGGCTCCACTACATGGAAAGCGGTGGTAATTGATAAATCCGGTAAGATTCTGGCAAAAAAGATAGAATCTTCCGATCCCCTTATCGAGCGACAGACCAATCGTGCTTTGGCCGAACTTCGGGAAATGGCTGGTGCGCCGGACGATATCCCCGTAGGCGCAACCGGTTACGGCAGAAAGCAGGTAAAGGCTACCAAAGTCTTGACCGAAATTACCTGCCATGCCAAAGGTGCTTTTTACAATACTAAAAGTTCCTGCGTTTTGATAGACATCGGTGGCCAGGACACAAAAGTTATCTATATTGGGGAGAGAGGTGAAGTCACCGATTTTGCCATGAATGACAAATGTGCAGCCGGAACCGGTCGCTTTCTTGAAGTAATTCTTGGACGATTGAAAGTGGATTTCGAGGATATTGAGCAGAGAATTAATTCTGTAGAAAAATCAATCCTTATTTCAAGCACTTGTACCGTGTTTGCCGAAAGTGAAGTGGTTTCACTTTTGGCACAGGGCAAGGATGTAAACCAGATTGTCAAAGGTTTGCATGACTCGCTTTCTACCAGAGTTCTGGCCCTGGCGGGAAATCTTACTGCAAATATCCCGATCTACATGAGTGGTGGTGTGGCCCATAATCCGGCAATGGTAAGGGCTTTGACAACGACATCCGGCAAAACAATAAACGTGTTGCCAGAACCGCAGCTAATAGGTGCTTTAGGGGCAGCTCTGTCTGTGTTATAGCAACCTGTTTAGGGAAGATTACTAACCTATTATCATGCTGGAATCATAGCGTTATCTTGGATTTTGTTGTCTGACAGGATGAATATCTGTTTTTCTGACCCAATATAACTAAAACATAGTGTTTTTGTATATTGACACGATCTTGACTTATCATAAATCCACATGATATAGTCTCTTCTGTACATTATATGTTGTTGTTGATATAATACTGCGCCAGTATAACTCTTCTGGTGTGATTCATCAATTACAGGATAAGAAAAAATAATTACTGAAGGTGTCAAACGTGGTCAAGAATACAAATAAAGACTCTACAAAAGGTACAATAGATTTAGAGGACATGGACAGTCATTTCGGGGACGACGATTCCCTCGCATCTGCTATCAATGCAGCCTTAGAAGATGCCGATGCTGCCGTATCCAAGAAAACGCAGTCTGCTAAACCAGCTCCTGAATCCCAAATTGAAGTCGAAGTTGAAGATGACGATTTCGAGATTGTTATGGAAGCTGAAGAAATTGAACCTGAAGTAGTTGAAGAGACTGAAGTTGCTGAAAAAACAGCTAAAGTAAAGCAGCAGGAAGAAAAACCTCAGGGTTTGGCTGAAATTGTCGAAGATCTAGAGGAAGAGCCTGAAAATCTGGATAATCAGCCAAAACCAGCTGAAGCTCCTCCCAAAAAAGAGGCTCCGAAGCCCAAGGAAAATGTCGCAAACGATGATTATTACGAACGTTTGCTGCGTGTGATGGCTGAATTTGAAAACTATAAAAAGCGCATGGTAAAAGATAAAGAAGATTTCCAGCGATTTTCGCAGGAAAAGCTTCTGATACAGTTTTTGCCGGTGCTTGACAATTTCGAGCGGGCAATAAGCCATGGTGACAAGAACGAACACACCAAGCCATTGCTGGACGGAATTGTGATGATATTGAAGCAGTTAAGGGATGTGCTTAGCAAATCGGGTGTTAGATCCTTCAAAAGCGTTGGTAAACCTTTCGATCCTGCCAAACATCAGGCAGTACAGATGAGAGAAACCGACGAAGTCGAGCCGAACACTGTTATTGAAGAGTTTCAAAAGGGATACTTTTTACATGATCGCCTGATTCGAGCAGCAATGGTTGTTGTTGCAGAAAAACCGAGTGTAATTCCCGATACTGATTTACCATCACTGGATGATACAGAATTGCCTGATCTTGGTGGTTCTGAAGAAGAAGATATCGAGGAATTGCAACCAATGAGCATGGAAAATGACTCAATAGAAGAGCTTGTAGAGATTGTCGATGAACAAACTGAAGTGATTGATGATATTGAAGAGCTGCAACCTATTGATTGAAGAATAATCTTAAAAGTAGATGTATGTTTTGTATTTGTTTTTACATTTGTAATGTTTGAAAAGGGATAGGTAGAAATTATGGGCAAGGTTATTGGAATTGATCTGGGTACCACAAACTCCTGTGTATCTATCATGGAAGGAACAGACCCTGTAGTTATTCCAAACTCTGAAGGGGCACGCACTACACCGTCAATGGTCGCATTTACAGACAGGGGAGAAAGACTGGTCGGACAGATTGCCAAACGTCAGGCAATTACCAATCCGCAAAGCACTGTATATGCCATCAAACGTTTAGTCGGTAGAACATACGATTCACCAGAAGTGGCAAAGGCCAAAGAGGTTGTGCCTTTTGAAATCGTATCTGCAAAAAATAATGATGCATGGGTGAATGTAAGTGGTAAAGATTATAGTCCACCTGAAATCTCTGCCATGATTTTGCAGAAGATGAAGCAGACCGCGGAAGATCATTTGAACGAAGAAGTGACAGATGCGGTTATTACCGTCCCGGCCTACTTCAACGATTCACAGCGCCAGGCTACCAAAGATGCCGGAAAAATTGCCGGCTTGAACGTACTCAGAATAATCAACGAACCTACCGCTGCTGCCTTGGCTTACGGCATGGACAGAACCGAAAATGAAGTCATCGCCGTTTACGATCTTGGTGGTGGTACTTTCGATATTTCCATTCTGGAGTTAAGTGATGGCGTTTTTGAGGTCAAAGCGACCAACGGCGACACCTTCCTTGGTGGCGAAGATTTTGATCAGCGAATTATCAACTGGATGGCAGATGAGTTCAAGCGCCAAAATGGTCTGGATCTGAGAAATGACAGAATGGCTTTGCAGCGTTTGAAAGAAGCCGCAGAATCCGCCAAGCATGAATTGTCAACCTCGATTGAGACCGACATCAACTTGCCCTTTATCACAGCCGATGCCAGTGGCCCCAAGCACCTTACTCTTCAACTTACCAGAACCAAGTTGGAAAATCTGGTTGGCGATCTGGTTGACAGAACTATTGATCCCTGCCAACTGGCTCTTAAAGATGCCGGTCTGAAAACTTCAGATGTTTCGCAGGTTATCCTTGTTGGTGGTATGACAAGAATGCCCAAGATTCAGGAACGCGTGACTGAATTCTTCGGAAAAGAACCCTACAAAGGCGTTAACCCGGACGAAGTAGTTGCAACTGGTGCATCTATTCAGGGTGGCGTTTTAAAAGGCGATGTACAGGATGTTCTACTTCTCGATGTTACACCATTAAGTCTTGGTATCGAAACTCTTGGTGGCGTATTTACCAAACTGATTGAGAGAAACACCACTATTCCAACTACCAAAACTCAGGTGTTTTCAACAGCTACCGACAACCAGCCTGCTGTCTCGGTTCATGTTTTACAGGGTGAACGCGAAATGGCAAGCGACAATAAATCAATGGCTCGCTTTGAATTGGTTGGCATTCCACCTGCGCCAAGAGGAGTTCCGCAGATTGAAGTTACCTTTAACATTGATGCCAATGGTATTTTGAATGTTGCTGCAAAAGATCTTGGAACAGGTAAAGAGCAGTCCATTAGCATTACCGCATCTTCCGGTTTGAATGAGAATGAAATTGACAGAATGGTCGCCGAGGCAGAAGGCAGCCGTGAAGATGATAAACGCAAACTGGAAATTGCCGAGTTGAGAAACGATGCCGATACTTTGATTTACACCACAGAAAGAGCATTGAAAGACTACGCTGACAAGATTGACGAACAAACTCTTAGCGATATCGAGATTGGTTTGACAGAGTTGAAATCATCGCTGAATACCAATGACGAAATGACTATTCGTCAGGCTATTAACAGCCTCAGTGAGCATTCACATCGTATTGCCGAGTTGATGTACGAAGAAGCATCAAGGGCCGCGGAGGATGAAGCTTTTGAGTCAGGAGAAAACAGTGAGTTTTCCATTGGTAATACAGATTCGGAAGATGAAAAATAAAATTGCTGGAGAAATAATCAATAGTATGTAGAATGCAATCTGCATTTTGTGTGCTAAGAAATTTGACAGATAAGCCGGACGGAATACAATTTCGTCCGGATTTCTTTTATTGTTCAGGAGTATTACAAGTGGCCAAGAAAGATTATTACGAAGTATTGGGAGTCGGGCGTGATGCAACATCTGATGAAGTAAAAAAAGCATTCAGAAAGCTTGCCGTTAAACATCATCCGGATAAAAACAAAGACAACCCAGAGGCCGAAGAAAAATTCAAAGAGATTGCAGAGGCTTACGATACGCTCTCCGATGCAAAGAAACGTAATCAGTATGATCGTTTCGGACATAGCATGGCTGGTGGTGGCGGTGGTGGTTTTGACTTTAACGGCTTTACCAGCAGCAGCGCGTTTTCCGATATTTTTGGTGACATTTTCGGTGATATGTTTGGTGGTGGCTTTGGTGGTTCTACCAGAAGTCGTTATCGTGGAAGCGATTTACGTTACGATGTGGAAATCACCTTCGAGCAGGCTGCTTTGGGGCACAAGATGGAAATCGAAATTCCCAAAAAGGAAACCTGTAGCACATGTGGCGGTAGCGGAGCCAAGAAAGGTACTTCACCGGAAACATGTCAGCAATGTGGTGGTGCCGGTCAGGTGCGTATGCAGCAGGGCTTTTTCTCCATAGCCAGAACTTGCCCGGTTTGTAACGGACAGGGAAAGGTTATTAAAACTCCCTGTAAAGATTGTCGCGGAACTGGGTATATTGCAAAACAAAAGAAACTGGAAGTAACATTCCCTGCCGGTATTGACGATGGACAGAGACTGAAATTAACGGGTGAAGGTGAAGCAGGCAGCCATGGCAGCCCTTCTGGCGACTTGTATGTGGTGGTTAATATTTTGCAACATGAAATATTTAAACGCCAGGATGATGATGTTGTAATAGAGATGCCGATCAGCTTTGGTCAGGCAGTTCTTGGGGCCCAGGTTGAAGTACCCACCATTGATGGAGCCGTTAATCTGAAGATACCTGCGGGAACGCAGAATTCAAATGTTTTCAGGATGCGCGGGAAAGGCATTCAGCATTTGGGTGGAATGGGCAAAGGCGATCAGTATGTGCGGGTCACAATCGAAATTCCCACCAATTTGACCAAGGAACAAAAGGAACTGATTTCACAGTTTGATGAGTCCTGTTGCGAAACCAAAGAAAAAAATCATCCAATGTCAGACAGCTTCTGGGGCAAGGTTAAACAGTTTTTAGGTGGTGAATAATATACAATACAATTATGTCATAAGAGTAAAAAAGTGTCTGCTTTAAAAATTGAGCAGACACTTTTTTATGT
>Ga0209475_10005672_pt1 | contig 10124 bp, 6 predicted proteins | sample tdDd471_FD_187128 | JGI IMG/M metagenome (GOLD analysis project Ga0209475, IMG submission 187128) | Marine sediment microbial communities from the Atlantic coast under amendment with organic carbon and nitrate - tdDd47.1 (SPAdes)... | ecosystem: Environmental > Aquatic > Marine > Coastal >...
GACAGTCCCTCCCTACAGAACAATCACGACCGCAATAATGGACAGCCATCCCTCAATCAGGACATCAGTGGACGTGATGGTGATGCCCTCAAGAATGTGTCCGCGGGGTCAAGCCGGGTGAAGGACGGTCAATACTCCTGAACTATCTGAACATCGCCTTCACTCCACTCCAACTGTGCTGATAGCTGCGCACGCTATCCGAGGTCATGACCTCGACAACCATGTCATTGAAGTCATCCCCATAACCATCTTCCCAGCAAATCAAGAACGTGTTCGCGGCACCATCGATTCCGACCATCCAGTACGTCACCATGTAGTCAATTCCATCATTATCTATTGCTCGAGAACTGACAGTTGAAGCACCAGGGCTGGCTCGTGCCCACCGCCAGATTGGGCTATCAGCAAAGTCAACCACCGCTTCGCCGGAAACTTCGAATCCCGAGCCCTCGACGCTGAAAATGTGAATGTACTCCTCTCCACTAGTGCCCTCAAAATAGCCCAGGTACTGAGACCATGAGGCGAAGCGGGCTCGCACTAGGGCATTGACTGTACCGTCCTCCCAGATCTGATCGGTCATCATGGATGAGGGGGAGCCAATGAGCAGATTGTCACCGACATCGACAGGGTTCTCGCCAACATAGTCGGGCATTCTGATCGCGGTGATTCCCAGGTCAGGATTCTCGAAACTGTCATCGCTCGTGGGTACGAATCCTTCGCCGTACAATTCGTTCAAGATATCCAAGTGGCCCGGTTCATCTCCATCCAGAACCGGGGTGAACCCAGCGAAAGCAGGCAAGTTCACCGCTACCAGGAGGCCAATGAGTATCGAGTATTTGAGTGGATTCTTTTCCATGATGATCTTCCCCTTTTGATAAGACTTCATCTGAATAGCGACAAAGGGTAGCTCTGGAATGGCCGCAAGGGTGTCGGTCAGTTGAATTCCCGCGGGGAAGTGCATGATGCGGGCGATGAATAGAGGGTAGCAGAATCTGGAGTACAGGAGTCTTCAAAGAGGCGGAATTGTGAGTGCCTGTCGGTCCTGAAGCCAGGTCGTAACCGCCCCCCCCACGTTGCCAGAAATCCAGCTCACTTCTACCCTGTCGCGGTCAATCGCGTCACGCCACCGCCCAGCCACCGGAGAAGATCATGGACAGCATCACCCGCAAGATGGCCCGTTTCACCCTGGACCTCGAGTATGACCGGATCCCCGCCGAGTCAATCAAGGAGGCCAAGCGCTTCCTGCTCGACAGCGTCGGCTGCGCCATGGCGGCGGTGAACAACTCCGACATGGCCGCCATGTACCGCTTCACCAAGAAGCTGGGCGGCACGGCCGAGGCCACGCTCATCGGCAACGGCCACCGCACCAATGCGGCCAACGCGGCCCTGATGAATAGCCTGCTCGTGCGCGCCCTCGACTACAACGACATCTACTGGGAGCAGGACCCGTCGCACCCGTCGGACATCATCTTCGGCGCCATCAGCCCGGCCGAGGCCCTGAAGAAGAACGGTCGCGACGTGCTGACCGCCATCCTCATCGCCTACGAGCTGGAGATGCGCTGGTGCCTGGCCTGCTTCCCTGGCGTGCGCGAGATCGGCTGGCACCACGCCACGCTGACCCAGTTCGTGAGCCCCTTTGTGGCTGGCAAGATCTACGGCCTAGACGAGGACCAGCTCGTGGCCGCCGCCGGCATCAGCGGCAGCTCGCACTTCACCGTGGGCGGCGTGGTCGCCGGCCACCTGACCAACATGAAGAACACCGCCGATCCGCTGGCCACCCAGGCCGGCGTACTGGCCGCCCTCATGGCCGCCGAGGGCTACGAGGGCCCCGTCGAGGTGATCGAGGGCAAGGAAGGCTTCGAGCACGTCCTACCCAACATCGAGCTCAAGCCCGAGATCCTGCTCGACGGTCTGGGCGAGAAGTTCCTCATCACCGACTGCGGCTACAAGGCCTTCCCCACCGAGGCGCTCACCCACCAGCCCATGTCCGCCGTGCTCAACGCCATGCAGAAGAACGGCCTGGTGGCCGAGGACCTGGCGAAGATCCACATCCAGACCACGGCTCGTGGCGCGGACATCCTCAGCGACCCGTCGAAGTACGACCCGCAGACCAAGGAGACCGCCGACCACAGCCTGCCCTACTGCCTGGCCGCCGCGGCCGCCGACTTCGGGGTCTACCCCAACTCCTTCAGTGACGAGAAGCTCTTCGACCCGCGCATCCGCGCCCTGCTGGGCAAGATCGAGGTGGTGGCCAACGACGAGATCGACGCCATGTTCCCGGCCACCAAGCGGGCCATCGCCACGCTGACCACCAACGACGGCCGCGAGTTCACCGAGACCGTGGACCATGCCAAGGGCAGCCCGCAGAATCCGCTCAGCGATGACGAGCTGATCGCCAAATTCCGCGCCAACTGCGACGGCGTGCTGGACACGGCGCGGCAGGACGCGATCATCGAAGCAACCTGGGGCTTCGACGAGTGTGGTGACGTGGGTGAGTACATGAAGTTGCTGGTGGTTTAGTCGGCGGACTCAACATCGAGAGGAATGAAGGACGGGGTCGGCTTGTGTGCCGTCCCCGACTTTTTGGGGGCCACATTGACCGCCCCAAATCGAGATCATCCTTCAGCCGGACGGCCGCCCATTGCCGGGCTCTGCTGCTTATGCGGACCTGGAGAACCAGAGGCCGAAAAGGGGTTGGTCTTCCTGTTCGGTCGAATCCGCCTAACGGCCATCATCTCCGATGTGCTAAAATCGACTGATCGATATCAGCTCCAACCCGTGCATGATATCCGAAAAGGGGGATTCCTATGAAAACCACCATCGTCATCCTGCTCACCGTAGCCCTCACCACCTCGGCCTTCGCCGCCACCTGGTTCGTCGCGCCGGACGGCACCGGCGACACCGCCACCATTCAGGCCGCCATCGATCTCGCCGCGCCCGGCGACATCATCGAGCTGGCCGACGGCGTCTTCACCGGCCCCGGCAACCGCGACCTCGACTACCTGGGAAAGCCCATCACGGTGCGCTCGCAAGGCGGCGATGCCAGCGCCTGCATCATCGACTGTGAGGGCTCATCAGATGACCCGCACCGAGGTGTCTGGTTCCATACGGCCGAAACCGCCGACGCTCGGCTCGAAAACCTCACCATCACAGGCGGCGACATGGAGGCCGAGGCCCCGCTACCAGGAGGCGTCGGTGGCGCCATCCTGATCTCCCACGACGCAGCGCCCACGTTGACCGGCGTGGTACTGCGCGAGAACCGGGCCATGTCAGGCGGTGCCATGGGGATCTGGTCTGCCGCACCCACCATTGAAAACTGCCAGTTCCTCGACAACCACGGCTGGTGGGGCAGCGGAGGCGCGGTGGCGCTGTACTATGCGGTAATTCCAACGCCCATCGTCGACTGCGTGTTTCGCCGCAATGCCTCGATCCAGGCGGGTGGGGGCATCTCTTCGGCCCAAAGCGAGTTCGCACTGGAAAGGTGTATCTTCGAGGAGAACACCCTCACGAATGGCTCTGGCGGCGGCCTGGAGTGCTACTCCGAAACTGTGTGCCAGGTGACCGATTGCACCTTTGTCCGCAACAGCTCCGGTCACGGCGGCGGCACCGCCATCAAGTGGAATAGTGAAGTCGTCATTCGCCGCTGTACCTTCTCGGAAAACAGCGCCAGCAACAGTAGCGGCGTGTACGTGGATGATTCAGAGGTCCGCCTGGCACAGTCCATCCTTGCCTTCGGCCAGGGCGCGTCGGTCGAACTGGGCAACTCCGGCACCCTCACCGTCGAATGCTGCGACATCTACGGCAACGAGGGTGGAGACTGGGTGGATGACATCGCCGACCAGGCCGACCAGGCCCACAACCGTTCGGTAGACCCCCTCTTTTGCGGCGATGCCCAACCCGATCAACCCTACTCCCTGCAGTCCGCATCGACCTGCGCACCAGGCGTGTACCCATGCATCCAGATCGGAGCCTGGCCGGTTGGCTGCACCGTGATGGCCGTGAACGAGGCGACACCTGACGCCGGCATGCTCACATTACACGGCGCCGTCCCCAGCCCGTTCAATCCGCGCACGTCCATCACCTTCAGCCTGAAGCAATCCGGGCCGGTGGAACTGGCCATCTACGATGCTCGCGGACGCCGAATCACCGTATTGACCGACGGCGTGCAGCCGGTGGGCAGCACGACGGTGAGCTGGGACGGCCGGGATCAGGCCGGACGCGATGTGCCATCGGGTACTTACCTGGTGGTCGCGCGCAGCGGCAGCGAGATGGACGTGAGCAAGGCGGTGTTGATCCGGTAGGTCAGGCGTCGGCCAGAGCAAGCAGCGCCTGCACAGCCTGACCAATCTGCGGCCCATAAGCAATGAGCCCGCAGCGATGTCCACCCATGACGATGACGCCCTGCCGGCGGTTCGCCCCCCGGCGGTGCAGGCGGATCATCTCGTATCCCATGAGCGGCGTCCCGTACTCGGCCTTCTCGTCGGTGGTGGGCAGGATGTTGCGATGGCGCTCCCAGAGATCCTGGGAGTGGATGTGGGCCACCCCGCCGATCCCGGCATCGGACTGGTACAGGGCCGCGTGCGTCAGGGCTTCCGAGGAGGCCGGCACGCGGCCCACGCTCTTGACGGCATTGCGGTCGAGATCGGCCACCGTCACCTCGGCGAAATGGCGCTGATCGACCTGTTCGAGACCGCTGGTCTGGGTGCCGCTGATGAGAAATCGTGGCGAGGTGAACAGGCGGACACTGATGTTGCCGTAGCCGATGCCCTGGGCGTCGTTGCCGATGAGTCCCCGACTGAACAGCTCGCCACGCCAGGCCACCAGATCACGTAGACCGTCGAAGGGTCGAGTCACACCGTCGGTGTGCTGGGCCTGGTACTTGACGACCCCTTCTTCCTCTGGCGGGTGCTGCATCGACAAACGTCCTTGCTGGTCTCACGAGTGAATTCAGGTGCCGGGACCACGTTAGTGGCCGGCGTCGTGATCATCAAGGGCTTGTGTGGCCGACGTCAGGCGTGAATCCGGGCAAACGCAGGGCCGCCGATCACCGGCGGCCCCATTGTCGAATACGGATTCGAATCCGCCGCCTAACGGAACAGGTCCTTCACGCTGCTCAAATTGCGTCCGGTTGTGGCTACCGGGTCCTCGTTGAGCCAGGCCACCACCGATCCCTCGAAAGGGTAGGTGCAGGGCAAGACGCCGAGATCGGCGTAGGTCACCGTGGGCACGCCGTCGGGCAGGCTCGAGGGCTCGGAGGCGTCGAAACTGATCTCGACGAACTCGGTGACGCTCTGGGAAAAGATGCACATGGTGAGCACCGTGCCGCCCGGATCCACCGGGACAGGCGTGAGGAAATCGACGATCTGGTTGGAGTTGGTCCCGGAGTTCTCGCCCCAGCCGAGGCCGGTGGTCACGATGCTGAAATCCGGCGAGGTCGTCGTGATCATGACCTCGTATCCGTTGATCACCGAGCCGGTGGCATTGGTCAGGACGACGTAGGCCGTCTGGGCGAAGTCCGGTGACGTTTCGATCGAGGCTGAATCGCGGGTGAAGTCCGTGTCGCTGAAGTAGAAGCCCAGGGCGTCATCGCCAGCCAGGGCTGCGGCGGCGGCGATCATGGTGATGATGAAGGTTATCGAGAACAGTCGTTTCATGGTGTCGTCCCTCCTGGAACTATTCATGGTGTGGTATCTCCTGGAATCTGTGGGGAGTTCCGGTCGGTGGTATTGGCATCCCCCAACCACCGACCGCTGTAGTTGGTCGGAGGCTCCTGGTTCATTCCCGCAATTTTTATTGCGCACTCTATTCCAGCGGCAGCAGATCACCGCACCAGGGTCATGCGCCCACGCGCCACCTCACCGCCGGACTCCAGGTGAGAGAGGTAGACGCCGCTGGGGACCTCGCGTCCGGCGGTGTCGCGCCCGTTCCATACCACACCGTGGCGACCGGCCGGAAGCACCTCATCGACGAGGGTCGCCACGAGCCGTCCGACCAGATCGACCACCTTCAGCCGCACATGTCCCCGGGCGGGGATCGCGTAGTTGAGGGTGGTCCTGGGATTGAAGGGATTGGGCGTGGCGGGCTCCATGGCCAGCGTCGAAGGCGGCACGTCCGAGACTCCCAAATGGGGAATCTGCAAAACGGCCGCCGCACTCTCGTTGCCCACCGAGTCGATGGCGGTGACGAGGAAGTAGTCGTGGACGGCGCCGGTCACGTCGAACTGGGGTTCAACGGTGTCCCCCAGAACGACAGCGTCGTCGTCGAGTTCTGGCGATGTCGAGCCATAGACGGAGAATCGGTCGAAGTCCTCATCGATGGGATCGTCCCAGGTGAGCAGCTCCGGCGAGGTCAGTTCCAGGCCCGTGGGAACAGTCGGGGCCAGGTCATCGAAGGAGAAGGCGCTGTCCGGCGCTGTGCAGAACCAGAGGGCCGGAACCGTGGTGTGGGTGGAGACGCAATAGATGGCCACGACGCTGTCCTGGACCGTGGGCACGTTCACCTGGTAGGTGTCCTGTCGCGCCGCAGCCACAGAGAACAAATACTCCCAGTTGCCGGGTGGCAGCTCGGTCCGCACGCCTCCGGCCGCCGCGTCGCCGATGCGTCGCCAGATGCCGTAGTTGGCCACGGGGCTGTCCAGTTCGTCTTCGAAGTCGAAACCGGAGCGGGTGAAATTCAGCTGCACCAGGCCGCTCTGATCGTCCGGGGCGTCGACCACGGAGTCGAGCACCGCGGTGTCGTAGAGCCACTCCAGGGTCAGGTTCTGGCATGAGGGGCTGCCGCCTGGCCCGGGGATGAACAGGTGGGCCTGCCACCTGAGGTCCTCGCCTGGGGACACCTTCCGCCAGGTGCTGTCGGCCGGAAACTCGGTGAAGGTGTAGTCGCCCGAGGCAGTCGTGATCTCCCAGCGGATGGAATCGGTCTGCACCGAGGACAGCCGCACCCGTTGCACCGCGTATTCCGTGTCGGTGAGGGTCAAAGAACGCGCCCGATTGGAGTCGACCTGAAACGCGCGTGTGAAGACCTCGCACAGCACGAGTCCCGAGTTCTCGAACGTCGCATGGACATAATTGCCCTGCACGATGACAGCGCGGCAGGCATCGCCGGCGATGGGGTAGGCGCCCAGGAGAACGGGCGCATCCGGCGTCGTCAGGTCGACCACCTGAATGCCGCTGCTCCCGGCGGCCACGAGCAGGAGGTCGCCCGCCAGGGAGAGGCCGAGAGCCTCGCCGCCCAAGGCCAACGAGGTGGTCAGAATCGGCATGGCGGGGTCGGTCACATCGAAGACATGCAGGGCACCGTCGTCGGTGGCCAGGTAGACCAGGTCGCCATTGACCAGCACATCACGGGACGAACCGCTCGCCGCCGCCGAGCCCACCACGGCCGGGGCTGACGGATCGTGGATGTCGACCACCGTCAGGCCGCCAGCACCGTCGGCCACGTAGGCCAGGTTGCCGGCCAGGGCCACGGCATGAGCGTTTCCCGGTGTCGTGACGTTGCCCACCACCGCGGGTGCCTGTGAATCGGTGACGTCCACTGCCACCAGACCGCTGGTCATGGCCACGAGATAGAGCACGTCGCCGGCCAGAGCCAGGTCGCGGATTTCGCCACCTGGCGTGCAGGCACCCATCAGCGAGGTGCTGACCGGGTCGGTGATGTCGATGACCTGCAGCTGCTCGCCGGCGTCGATGACGTAGGCGAGATTGCCGCTCAGGAGCACACCGGTGGCGTCGATGTCCTCACCCAGTGTGGACAGGATCTCTGGCTGCAGCGGATCGCCGACATTCACGAACTGGAGACCGGCGCTGCCATCGGCCACGCAGGCCAGGCCGCCGTCCACGTCCACGGCCGGCGCGCTGCCCATGGTGGGCAGGATCGAGGCCAGCACCGGGGTCTCGCGCCGTTCGCGCACCTCAAGGACCTGCAGGCCACCGTTGTAGTCGGCGGCCAGCATGAATCGCCCCATGGAGGCGGTTCCCCGGGTGGATCCCGGCGTGTCGATGGTATCGATCAGCAATGGGTCGGTGGGATCGCTCACGTCGATGATCGTCACCCCACCGCTGGCGCAACTGACATGGGCCGTGGCACCGTCGAACCGGACATCCCAGCCCGTGTCCGGCAGTTCCAAGACGCCCAGCCGGACGGGCAGGGTCGGGTCGTGAACGTCGACGAGCACCAGGCCCTCAGCGAGGTCGGTGACGCAGGCCAGGTCGCCCTGCACGGCCACGCCGTAGACCACGCTGTCGGTGGACAGGCTGCCCACGATCACCGGCGCAGCGGGATCGGTGATGTCCACCACCTGGAGCCCGTCCTGACCATCGGCCACGTAGGCCAGGTCGCCGGCCAGAGCCACGCCGAAGGCCGTGCCCGGCGTGTCAGCGTAAGCCAGGACCACGGGAACGGCGGGGTCGCTCACGTCGATCACCGCGAGCCCGTCGATGCGGGCCGCGGCATAGAGATGGTCGCCGGCGATGGCCGACCGCATGAGTGCCTGGTCGGTGTCGGCACTGCCGAGCAGGACCGGGCCAGCCGGGTCGCTCACATCGATGATCTGCAGACCGCCGGTGTAGTCGGTCACGTAGGCAACCGAGCCGTCCACCACCACACCCCAGGCTGACCCCGGCGTATCGACGCTGCCCACTTCCACCGGATTCTCGGGGTCGAGGATGTCGATGATCTGCAGACCCGAGGCGCCGTCGGCCAGGTAGGCGAGATGGCCGCTGGCCACGACTCCGTAAGCGATGCCGGGTGAATCCCAGGCGCCGACGATGCCCATCGCGAAGGCCGGCAGCTTCAGCTCACCGGCATCAGTGTCCCACCAGGCGGTGGTGGAGTCCGTGTCGCAGGCCTCGGTGGTGTCGAAGCTCTCGTCGTAGCGGTGGACGATGTCAGCCGAGGCCGCGGAGACCAGAATCACGCAGGCAGCCAGGAATGGCGTCGAGAAGGCATGGATCGTGGGCATTACAGCCTCCGGGTGCTATGGGCGAGGCCGGGAGTTGGGCTGGCATCTTGATGGCTGATAGTAGCATGGGGTTGGCGTTGGTTATGCCCTCGAAATTGTGTCTCTGGTCTGGGCAATCGCTCAGGCCATTTATTCTGCGATTTAACGGAATATTGCTCCTCTCTGTGCATTTGGGTTCAGAAATAAGTGTGATATCCGATGATCTCAGCTCCGTGAAGTCGACAGGACGAGTCTGCCGTGCCTCCGTTGGTTGACACCTTGGCAAGCAGTTGCTGGCCAGGATTCGAAGCCTCCTAGCCAGAAATACTCATTCAAATGACCTGAATCCAGGTGCTTAGGCCGGGCTATCCAGGTTCTGGCTCATCAGAAATGATGGGAATGGTCACCATTTCTGTGCAATACAAGCACATCCAGGGCCAGACACATTTTCGCTAGCATAACCTACCTTTCACGCTGTCGCTGCTGTCACCATGATCCGGCCTCTCGTGGCCACACAAACAGAAACCCTCCCTACCGAAACAACCCCTTCACCTCGCTCAGGCTCCTCTGCTCCACCGGCACCGGCCCACCGGCGAAGGGCTCGAAGACCACGAACATGTTCACCTGGTCCTGCACATGGCCATCGATCATGTGTGCCTGGATCTCTGCCGCGTCCGTGGTGCCCCAGTAGTTGTTCTCGACGTGCAAGTACGTGGCCGGGGTATAGGGCCAGTAGTCGTTGGTCTGGGCAAAGTTGCCCTGGCCACGGAAAAGATCATTGCCCTCGAACACCATCCCGTCGTTGGGGTAGGGAAAGTTCAGGCATGTCCCTGTCTCGGTGCGAATAATATTTCCGGTGATCTCCGCCTGGTCCGCGTCGCCGATGAACATACCCCAGCCATTCGTCTGCTCGATAACATTGCCAGTGACTGTTACTGCGCCGGGATCGTTCATGGCGACGCCGTAGTTGTCGAATCCCCGGATGATGCAGTTGGTGACCGAGCCACTGGCGCCACCGGAGAAGCTTACACCGACCCGGCCACCCTCCATCTGGCAATCAGAAACTACCAGGTGCGACGGGCTCCAGTCGGCGGCGGCCGGGGCGAAAACGTTGCTGAAGGTGCAGTTGCGGACAAAGAAGAACGTGGTCGGATTGGTGGTGTGGACACCGTAGTTGTCCATGTCCTCG
>Ga0209475_10005674_pt1 | contig 10122 bp, 9 predicted proteins | sample tdDd471_FD_187128 | JGI IMG/M metagenome (GOLD analysis project Ga0209475, IMG submission 187128) | Marine sediment microbial communities from the Atlantic coast under amendment with organic carbon and nitrate - tdDd47.1 (SPAdes)... | ecosystem: Environmental > Aquatic > Marine > Coastal >...
ATTGGTCGGAGCGAGAGGATTTGAACCTCCGACCACTTGCACCCCATGCAAGTGCGCTACCAGGCTGCGCCACGCTCCGAATTTGAAAATCTTGAATCTTAAAGATGAATAACTGAGACAAGATTGATGAGGCGGAATATTACCTCATTTTGAAGACATTGCAAGCGATAGATAGACTATCGCTCGAATAATTTTGAGTATGAATTTTTAATGCTTAAGAATCTTAAGGACGTCTTCCAGCTCTTCAATAATCGCTTGAATAACTTGTGAGTCTGCGCCATTTTCTGCTGACTCTAACTGTTGACGTGCGCCACCAATAGTAAATCCTTGATCATAAAGTAATTCGCGAATTTCTCGAATGACAAGTACATCATCTCGCTGATAATAGCGACGATTACCGCGGCGTTTAACCGGCTTTAATTGAGGAAACTCCTGTTCCCAGTATCGCAGCACGTGTGGCTTTACAAGACAAAGCTCACTCACTTCACCAATAGTGAAATATCGCTTATCTGGGATAGGTAAAAGTTCTTTATTATTACTTGCTTCCAGCATAGGCCTCTACTCGGGCTTTAAGTTTTTGACCAGGTCGAAAGGTTACCACGCGTCGTGCGCTGATTGGAATCTCTTCACCAGTTTTAGGGTTACGTCCGGGACGTTGCTTTTTATCACGCAAATCAAAATTGCCAAAACCAGACAACTTTACCTGCTTGTTATTGGCCAAAGAGTTGCGAATTTCTTCGTAAAAACCTTCGACCATTTCTTTCGCTTCTCGTTTATTCAAGCCTAAGTCTTCAAATAAACGTTCTGCCATATCTGCTTTTGTTAGTGCCATCGCTAATCCCTCAAAACTGCATCCAGTTTGTCTGTTAACGCTGAAATAATTCTCTCTAAGGTCTTATTTATCTCGGCATCCTTAAAAGTTCTATCCGAACGTTGCAGATTAAAACCAATAGCTACACTCTTATAGCCAGGCTCAATCCCTTTACCGCGATAAATATCGAATATCACTATATTATTTAGCCAATGTTTGGCTGTTTGTCCAATTAAATCAATAATTTGCGAAGATGTCACGCTTTCTTTGACTAAAATTGCCAAATCTCGACGAATGGACGGAAATTTCGATAAGGGGCTGAAACTAGGCAACTTTCTTGCTAATACGCGTTTTAGCTCGAGTTCAAACACGTAAACAGGCTCGTCCAGGTCAAATTCTTTCTGGGTTTGCGGGTGTATTTTACCGATAAATCCGCAAGGTTGGCCATTTCGGAGAATTTGCGCAGTTTGACCAGGATGTAGGCCCTCTCGCTGCGCTGCAACAAACGTAAACTGCTCTTTCGCTGCACTCATCTCGAAAAGAACTTCCAAATCCCCTTTCAAATCAAAAAAGTCGACTTTTTCGTTTTGCGCTTCCCAGTTCTCATTGAAACGTCGACCGGAAATAGCCCCTGCAATAACAGGCACTTGCGCGAGTCCTTCATCTCCAGGCACAAACTTTAATCCTGTTTCGAATAAGCGAACCTGGTCATGTTGACGTTTCTGGTTATATTCAACCGCTTTTAACAACCCCGGCCAGATGGACGTTCGCATGACACCCAATTCCGATGAAATTGGATTTAACAGGGCTAAGGGCTCTAAACCCGGATCGATGAGCTGCTGTGACTCTTTGTCAATAAACGAATAGGTAATCGCTTCCTGATAGCCTCGATTTGCAAGCAATCGGGCGAGCTGCAGCTTCTGCAAGCGATTCTCTGGCTGGCGGATCATTTCCATTTCAGCCATCGGTTTGCGGCTCGGAACGTTGTTATAACCGTATACTCGAACCAACTCTTCGATAAGATCTGCTTCAATCGTAATGTCAAAACGACGACTTGGAATGGCAACCATCCAGCCTTCATCATCGGCAGTCAAAGTCATTCCAAGGCGAGTTAGAATATCTTCGACCTGCTCATCGGCCATTTTAATACCGAGTAATCGCTCAATACGGGCGCTACGAAGCTTGACCGTCTTGGGTTTAGGAAAATGTTCTTTACTTATGGCATCGACAATAGGACCGGCTTGGCCACCGACAATTTCAAGCAGTAATTCTGTTGCGCGCTCAATGGTTCTGGCACAAAGATCATAATCAACGCCTCGCTCAAAACGATGTGAGGCATCTGTATGCAATCCGTAACTGCGTGCTTTGCCGGCAATGTGTATTGGATCCCAGTGAGCCGCTTCTAGCAGCAGGTCAGTGGTAGACTCATTAATACCGGAGAACTTGCCGCCCATAATGCCTGCCATAGACAAGGCTTTGTTATCGTCTGCGACCACGAGGGTGTCACTTTTTAACTCAAGTTCTGTATCATCAAGAAGGGTTAGTTTCTCTCCTTCTTTGGCGTAACGAACATCGATAGCACCTTCCAGGTTGTTGAGATCAAAAGCGTGCATCGGATGACCGAGCTCGAGCATGACATAGTTGGTCACATCGACCACTGGATCAATGCAACGTATATCGCTTGCGAGCAGCCTCGCTTGCATCCACTCCGGCGTCGGTGCATTAATATTAACCCCTTTCATCACTCGCGCTACAAAACGGGGGTTAGCTTCAGGCGCATTGAGTTTGACTTCTACTTTATCGTCGATAGTCACTGGCGCTTCTTTGATTTCAATCGGATGAACTTGAGTTTGAGTCAGAACACCCACTTCAGTAGCGATCCCTTTTACGCCCAGGCAGTCTCCCCGGTTTGGTGTAAGGTCAATATCGATTGATATATCTTTCAGTCCCAGATGATCCACGAGTTGCGTGCCGATCTGTGCGTTTTCATCCAGTTCAATAATGCCGTCGTGGTCATCGGAAATTTCGAGCTCTTTACCTGAACACAACATGCCAAAAGACTGAACACCGCGTAACTTGGCTTTTTTGATTTTAAAATCACCCGGTAAAACACATCCAATAGTTGCCACAGCGACTTTAATACCTTCACGAGCATTGGGCGCGCCACAGATAATTTGCAGGTTCTCTTCCTCACCAACGTTTACGCTGCACACTTGTAACTTGTCAGCTTCTGGGTGGCGTTCGGTTTTTTCGATCTGGCCGACCAGAACACCTTCCAACTCGCCTCCCATCACGTCAAAACCATCGACTTCCAAGCCTGCCATCGTCAATGTGCTGATGAGTTCATCTGAAGTAATGTCTGGATTTACCCAGGTTCTTAACCAATTTTCGCTAATTTTCATTCTTTAGTATTCCGTTCTGGCGGACAACCACAAGGGATTGTCCCTACTTGTCACTATCATTAAATTGGGCGAATTTGATGCGCCCCTACAGTTTAATCGCTAGATACTCGTTACTCGCTACTAGCTACTAGCTACTAGCTACTTTTTCTTAATTAAACTGCTTTAAAAAACGCAAATCGTTTTCAAAGAATAAACGTAAATCGTTCACTCCGTAACGCAACATGGTCATTCGTTCGACCCCCATTCCAAAGGCATAACCGGTATATTCTTCGCTGTCGATTCCGGCTGATTCGAGTACATTCGGATGAACCATGCCTGAACCTAAAATCTCCAACCAACCGGTGTGACTGCATACCCGACATCCTTTACCTGAACACATCACGCATTCGATATCGACTTCCGCTGATGGCTCGGTAAATGGAAAGTAAGAAGGTCTGAAACGAACCGCCAGGTTGTCATTTTCAAAAAAGTGCTTGAGAAATTCGTCTAGCACGCCCTTCAAATCAGAAAATGATGTGGTCTTGTCGACTAACAAGCCTTCAACCTGGTGAAACATTGGCGTGTGAGTTAAGTCAGAGTCACAGCGGTAAACTCGCCCGGGTGCAATGATGCGAACCGGCGGCGCCTTTTTTTCCATGGTTCTGATTTGAACCGGTGAAGTATGCGTTCTCAGCAAATCACCATTGCCAAAATAAAAGGTGTCGTGCATAGCACGTGCCGGATGATGGCCTGGAATGTTCAACGCTTCAAAATTGTGGAAGTCATCTTCGACTTCGGGGCCTTCTTCAACGCCGAAACCAATTTGAGCGAAATAATTGACAATTCGCTCCAGGGTTCGATTAACCGGATGAATGCCACCAATTTGCGCATTACGACCGGCTAAAGTGACGTCGATTGAATCACTTGAAAGTTGATCTGCAATTGCCGCTTGTTCAAAGGCAGCTTTTCGATTATCGAGTTCGGCCTGGATCGCCTTCTTCGCTTTATTAATTGCTGCGCCAGCGAGGGGGCGTTCTTCGGCGGGCAGTTTACCAAGTGATTTTAATTGTTGAGTCAATTCACCTTTTTTACCGAGAAAATCAACTTTCACCTGCTCCAGTGAATGTAAATCTTGAGCATTGGCTACAGCTTCAAGCCCTCTGTTTAAGAGTTCATCAATCATTTGTGACATTTAGTATTCCAATTAAGATCTGATTTTTTCGTAAGGAAAGCACGGCTTTTGTGCCCACCTTTTTGCAATCTAAATTCTGGCGGACACAAGAGCGGTGTTCACCCTATTTTTTTATTGAGTTAGCCTAACGCTACCTCAAGCTAAAATTCTTTTCTAATTCCGATTTATTCTGAGGTTTCATTCCATGAATAAAAAAAGGGAAGGACAATTGCCCTTCCCTTTAATCGACTGTTTTTCGGTTTATCGACTTTCAGGTTATTACCCAAGGTTTCGACAACCTTAAATCACTCGCGCTTAAGCAAGAGCAGCTTTGGCTTTTTCAACTAAAGCAGCAAATGCAGCTTTGTCGAAAACAGCAATATCAGCCAAAATCTTTCGGTCGATAGCGATTGACGCTTTTTTCAGACCATTGATAAATTGACTGTATGACAAACCATTAACACGTGCTTCAGCGTTGATACGTTGGATCCACAAAGCGCGGAACTGACGTTTACGCTGCTTACGGTCACGGTAAGCATATTGAGCTGCTTTGGTTACGGCTTGCTTAGCTACACGGAATACACGACTACGCGCACCATAGTAACCTTTTGCGGCTTTTAAGACTTTTTTATGACGCTTATGGGCGGTCACACCACGTTTTACTCTAGGCATTATTCAACTCTCCCATTCTTACGCGTAAGGAATCTGACGATCCAGTTGTGCTACATCAGCAGGTGCTACCATCTCCATACCACGAAGATGACGCTTACGCTTAGTGCTCTTTTTAGTAAGAATGTGGCGTCGATGCGATTGAGCATGCTTGTAACCACCTTTACCGGTTTTTTTGAAACGCTTTGCAGCGCCACTATCGGATTTAATTTTTGGCATTGCTTTTTTACTCCAGATATTAATAAAAATACAGCTGCAGGTCGCATTTTGAAAAGTCATTATCACTAATTACTTAACTATGCCGTTTGTTACCTAACAGTGTTAATAAAAAGAAGGATGGCCTAACGGCTATTCCTTCTCACCAGTCCCCACAGGGTTGCCAAAAACCTTGCAAGGGACAAAGCAGTAATCGATAAAAATCTAAAACCGCTTATTCGTTATCTGCGCGAAGCGCAGTCTAGGGCGGAGGGTTAATTAAACGTTTTCGGTTTAAAACCTCGCTCCCCGCTCTTTTTAGCTCGTAGCTCGTAGCTCGTAGCTCGTAGCTCGTAGCTCGTAGCTCGTAGCTCGTAGCTCGTAGCTCGTAGCTCGTAGCTCGTAACTAAATTACTTCTTTTTCTTAGGCGCAATAACCATAATCATCTGGCGCCCTTCTAATTTTGGTCTGGCTTCTACTTCGCCAAACTCTTCCAAGTCTTTTTCAACACGGCTCAATAATTCCATTCCCAACTCTTTGTGAGCCATTTCTCGGCCTCGGAAACGAACCGTTATTTTCGTTTTATCGCCGTCACTTAAAAATTGCTGTAATTTTCGCAATTTAACATTGTAATCGCCAATGTCAGTTCCCGGACGAAATTTAATTTCTTTTACATGAACAATCGTCTGTTTTTTCTTAGCAGCGGCTTTCGCCTTCTTCTGCTCAAAAACATACTTGCCATAATCCATGATCTTGCATACTGGCGGCTCTGCCCCAGGCGAGATCTCAACCAAATCCAACTTCGCATCATCCGCTGCTTGCTGTGCTTCAGCATTGGAAACGACTCCAATGGCTTCTCCATCCGGCCCTATCAGACGAACTTCTGGGGCGGAGATATTCTCGTTTATATTGGCGCGTTGCTCTTTTTGGCCCGCTTTTGGTCTTGGTCTTTTAATTGGTAATGTCCTCTATTAGTTCAAAATAATTGCAACAGTGTAGTCTAGACGTTTATGTCGTCTTTTTCTAACACCTATTCCTCATATCGGCCTTTTAATGCGATATCAGCGTTTAATTGCTCAGTAAATGCCTCTAATGACAAACTGCCAAGGTCTTTTCCTGAACGAGTGCGCACTGACAATGTGTTGGATTCGACTTCTTTGTCGCCCGCCACGAGCAGATATGGAACGCGTTGCAAAGTATGCTGGCGAATTTTAAAGCCGATCTTCTCGTTTCTCAAGTCCGAATTCACTCTAAACCCTTGAGAATTCAAATATTTCATACATTTTTGGACATATTCGCTCTGTTTGTCCGTAATATTCATGATGACTGCCTGATTTGGCGCTAACCAGGGCGGAAATTTTCCGGCGTATTCTTCAATTAAAATACCAATAAATCGCTCTAACGAACCCAAAATCGCACGATGGATCATAACAGGCGTCTTTTTCTCGCCATCTTCAGCAACATATTCCGCGCCGAGACGGCCAGGCATGGAGAAGTCCAGCTGAACCGTACCACACTGCCAAACACGATCCAGGCAATCACGCAGCGAGAATTCAATTTTAGGACCATAGAATGCGCCTTCTCCAGGCTGTAATTCATATTCAATATCTTTAGACTGAAGCGCCGCGGCGAGTGCTTCTTCAGCCTGATCCCATTCCGCATCGCTGCCTACCCGTTTTTCAGGTCGAGTTGAAAGTTTAATTTCGATTGCAGTAAAGCCAAAGTCAGCATAAACGTCATAAATGACATCAATTAACGAAGCGACTTCCGCCTGAATTTGATCTTCTGTACAAAAAACATGCGCATCATCTTGTGTAAATGCCCGTACGCGCATTAAACCGTGTAACGCACCAGACGGCTCATTACGATGACAAGCGCCAAATTCTGCCATTCGAAGCGGCAGATCACGGTATGATTTAAGACCTTGATTAAATATCTGTACATGCCCGGGACAATTCATCGGCTTTACTGCATAAGTTCGATTTTCCGACTCAGTCGTAAACATATCGTCGTGGTATTTGTCCCAGTGACCCGATTTTTCCCATAGACTGCGGTCCATGACCTGCGGCGCCTTAACTTCCTGATAATCAGTCGCTTTGAGTACGGTCCGAATATAAGCTTCTAGTTCTTTAAAAATGGTCCAGCCATCGTTGTGCCAGAACACCATACCTGGTGCTTCTTCCTGAAAGTGGAATAACTCCAAGGCTTTACCAATTTTACGGTGGTCGCGTTTTTCTGCTTCTTCGAGGCGATGCAGGTATTTTTTCAAATCCTTTTTATTTGCCCAGGCAGTACCGTAAACACGTTGTAACATCTCGTTATTAGAATCACCGCGCCAGTAAGCACCAGCCAGTTTCATCAGTTTAAACGCTTTAATTTTGCCTGTGCTCGGCACATGCGGACCACGACATAAATCGATAAAGTCACCTTGGCGATAAAGCGAGATCTCTTCCCCTGCCGGGATACTTTCAATAATTTCCGCTTTGTATTCTTCACCCATATTACGGAAAAATTCGATGGCTTCTTCTCGGATCATAGTGGTTCTTTCAACCGGCAAATCCTGCTTGGCAATTTCAGCCATCTTAGCTTCTATTGCTTGAAGGTCATCTGGTGTAAAAGGTCGTGAAAATGCGAAATCATAGTAGAATCCGTTGTCGATAACCGGACCAATCGTGACTTGCGCCTTGGGGAAAATAGCTTGAGTTGCCTGCGCCAATAAATGTGCACAAGAATGACGAATGACTTCAAGCCCTTCGTCATCGCGCTCGGTAATCAGCGATAATTCGACATCGGTATCGATAACATAACTGGTATCAACCATTTTGCCATCAATTTTGCCCGCCAAAGCAGCTTTGGCGAGTCCAGGACCAATATCGGCCGCCACCTGGTAAACAGTGACCGCATTATCAAATTCTCTTTGACTTCCGTCAGGGAGCGTAATTACTGGCATTTTACTCGTTAAACCTTGTTAAAAAAGACTGTTTTATATCCTTTCAGCGTACCAAAATCGGCCCCTGAAAAAGCGCGAAAAGCACCCGAAAGGTGCTTTTTAAAACTTTATAAGGATAGCATCTGCTAAATTAGGCGGATAATAGCTAATCAGCGCCTATAAAGCAATAAAGGAGCGAGGAGCGAGTAGCGAGTAGCGAGTAGCGAGTAGCGAGTAGCGAGTAGCGAGTAGCGAGTAGCGAGTAGCGAGTAGCGAGTAGCGAGTAGCGAGTAGCGAGTAGCGAGTATAAGATTTACTCGCTCAGCTCGTGGCGTCAAGTATTACTAAAGATATATTGCTAGAAAATGATTACTTTCTTCTTCCATCTCGCTACTAAATTCTAGTTACTAGTTACTAGTTACTAGCTACTAAACAACTGCGCATACAATGACTTAGACAGAACCAGAAAATATGGATTTAAAATGTCTTCTTCAGCATTATAAAGCAGGTCGCTGCCATCAGTTTTACACACAATTCCACCCGCAGCAGAAACAACTGCGTGCCCTGCCCCGGTATCCCATTCGGAAGTAAGGCCTAAACGCGGATAAATATCTGCGCTACCTTCCGCTACCATGCAGAGTTTGAGCGAGCTTCCTTTTGGCACAATTTCCGGATTCACAAAGTCAGCTAAAAACGACTCCATGTCAGGGCTTACATGAGAGCGACTTCCGACGACCTTTAAGTTTTCCAGGTTTTCGGGGCTGGTGAGATTGATGCGGGTTTCCTCACCGGCAATTTCCCGATACGCGCCCTGGCCCACTGCGCCCCAATAAGTTGTTTCCAGTACAGGCGCATAAACAACGCCGAATACAGGTTGATGATTTTCAATCAATGCAATATTGACGGTAAACTCACCATTGCGTTTTATAAATTCCTTGGTGCCGTCAAGTGGGTCGATTAACCAGTATCGGTCCCAGCTTTGTCTTTCTGCCCAGTCGATTTTGACCGACTCTTCCGACAGAATGGGTAGATCCGATATTTTTGCCAGACCTTCACAAATCACGTGGTGAGAAGCGAGATCAGCTTGAGTGAGCGGGCTGTCATCGGCTTTGGAAACCACTTCTATCTCCTGGCTATAGATATTCATGATTGCAGCGCCCGCTTCCTTGGCAATGTGTTTTACTTGATTGACTAACTCTGGAGTTAATTCTGTTGTCATTTTTAAATCCTTGTTTTAATGCAATTCCCATACTAATGGAATAATAGTCAGTGATAATACCGCCGATATCAAACTCAGCGGGATCCCCAGTTTTAAATAGTCACTAAACTGATAACGACCGGCACTATAGACCATCAGGTTAGTCTGATAACCCAATGGCGATATAAAGCTAGCTGATGCAGCAATCATAATTGCGATCGCATAAGGCACCATATTGTAGCCGAGCGCAGCGACAAGCCCTGAGACTAACGAATAAGCGATAACCGCCGCTGCGTTATTAGTCACAAGCTCCGTCAATAACATGGTCATCAGATAGGTCGCGACCAGTAATGCAAATGGGCTATCGCCAGTCAGTTGTAAGATTTGGCTTGCGAGTAACTCGGCCCCACCCGATTCATTAAGCGCTGCGCCGATGCCAAAAGCGGCGGCAATTGTCAGCAACACTTGCAAATCGACACTTTGTTTGGCGTGTTCAAGGCTGAGACAGCCGGTTACAACCATCATAATGGCTGCGACAATAGCCGATTCAACGACCTGCAATAAGCCACTGGCAGCAGTAATTACGAAAAATAAGGTGATACCCAGCGCCCAAAGCCTTTTATTTTCCGGGGCTAAAAATAGCTCATGATTGCCACTCACCAGCATAAAATCCCGTGAATAGCTGTGCTGTTCAAGAAAGCTGCGGCGAGCGAGCAACAACAAGGTGTCACCGGGTTTGAGTTTAATATCCCCAATTTTCTGCCTGA
>Ga0209475_10005678_pt1 | contig 10117 bp, 10 predicted proteins | sample tdDd471_FD_187128 | JGI IMG/M metagenome (GOLD analysis project Ga0209475, IMG submission 187128) | Marine sediment microbial communities from the Atlantic coast under amendment with organic carbon and nitrate - tdDd47.1 (SPAdes)... | ecosystem: Environmental > Aquatic > Marine > Coastal >...
GTGGCGTCATAAAAAAGGCCTGAACTAGTCTGTATGTGTGAACGATCTATCGGACGACGGTCGATTGCGACGCGCCCGTGCAGGCGCCGATTCTAGACTAATGCGGCGGAAAAAGTCCGGGCCAGAGGCAAAAAGCAGGCGACAGGCAACACGGATCGTCCTTTAAAATAGCGTGATTGTGTATCATTGAGCGCTTTTCGCACGGCAACACGATTACGCCGGTGATTTGGCTGCTTGAATTCACCCTGAATTCTTCTTGAATTCTTATAAGGGAAACGAAATGCTGCTTGACCTGTTTTGCGTGTTTGGCGGTTTTGCCCTGCTCCTGTGGGGAGCAGACCGGTTCGTCATAGGCGCCGCCGCCACGGCGAACATCCTGGGCGTTCCACCTTTGCTTATCGGCCTGACCGTCGTCGGATTTGCCACCTCAGCGCCGGAAATAATGGTTTCCATATCAGCCGCATCGAGCGGGCTGACCAGTATGGCCCTGGGTAACGCAATTGGCTCTAATATTGCCAATATAGGCCTGGTGTTGGGGACCTGCGCCCTGATTCGCCCCGTCGGCAACCATCTCTCTGGCACACTCAGCAAAGAACTGCCGATACTCGTATTGCTGACGCCAGTCACCATCGTTTTTTTTCTGGACGATCACATTTCCCGCATTGAAGGGACAATCCTCCTGACCGGACTCGCCCTGTTCCTCGGCTGGATGACTCGACTAGGGTTGACCATGAGCGCAGCGTCTGACCCCATTGTCGAAGAAATGGCCGATGAGATCCCGCAGGGCATCACCATAGGCCGGGCATGCCTGTGGATTGCCGTTGGCTTTGTAACACTGCTTGTCGGGGCAGAATTGTTGGTAACTGGCGCTGCAAACCTGGCGCTGGCTTTCGGGCTGTCCGAACTGGTCATCGGGCTGACCGTCATTGCCATTGGCACGAGTCTGCCGGAATTAGCGATTTCGCTGATCGCTGCCTTGAAGGGCGATACCGGCATCGCCGTGGGCAATGTCATCGGCTCTAATGTATTTAACCTGCTGGCAGTGGTAGGTGTCGCAGCCTGGATCAGTCCGGCCGACCTGGATGTATCTATCCGGACTTTTCACTACCCGGTCATGATCGGTTTTACCGTCCCATTGATGCTCATAGCGTACAATCCGTTCGGGAATAAAGGATTGAGCCGAGGCATGGGGTGCATACTTCTCGCAGCCTTTTGCGCCTATCAGGTGATCTTGCTGAGTCAGGCTCGGTAATCTTTAGCAGCGATTTTGGAGCATCCACGGATGACAAAAAGCCCGGACAAACCGGAGTCGGACAAAGCAGAACTGGGGAATACCGCCCGCCGGGTTCTTGAAATAGAAGCGCGCGCGATCCAAGACCTGATACCCCGCATAAACCAGAGTTTTGCCGCTGCTTGTGAACTGTGTCTGCAATGTGCAGGACGAGTTGTTGTGACCGGCATGGGGAAATCGGGCCACATTGCGGGAAAGCTGGCGGCCACATTGGCGAGCACAGGCACCCCGGCATTTTTCGTGCATCCTGCCGAAGCCAGCCACGGTGATTTGGGCATGATCACCCACATGGACGTAGTCATAGCGCTGTCCAATTCGGGCGAAACTGCCGAACTGATTACTTTATTGCCCTTGTTGAAGCGGGCCGACGTCGCCCTGATCACGATGACCGGCAACCCGGAATCTACGCTGGCCAAAGCTTCCACCTCAGTATTGGATGTAGGCGTCAATGAAGAAGCTTGTCCGCTTAACCTGGCACCTACCGCCAGCACCAGCGCCGCGCTGGCAATGGGCGACGCTCTGGCCGTTGCACTGCTTGAAGCGCGCGGCTTTACCCAGGAAGATTTTGCCCTTTCTCACCCGGGCGGATCGCTGGGTCGCAAACTTTTGCTGCGGGTCGAGGACATCATGCGGACGGCGGATGACATTCCCTGCGTCTCGCCCGACACCCTGGCCATTGAAGGACTGATGGAAATGACCAGCAAAGGACTGGGTATGACCGCCGTCGCAAATGCCGACGGTCGTCTGCAGGGAATATTTACCGATGGCGACCTGCGTCGTCGTCTGGATGCCGGTATCGATCTGCACTCGGCCACAATGGAACAGGTCATGACGCGTCAGTGCAAAACAACTTTCCCTGAAATGCTGGCGGCGGAAGCCGTCCATTTACTGGAGCAATACAATATCAATTCACTGGTCGTAGTCGACGATGCCGGGCTGCTAGTCGGCGCGCTAAACGTACACGACCTGTTCCGCGCAGGAGTAATGTAGCGTGACCTATAAGAAAGTTGACCTCGATAAAGTTCGCCTGCAAGCAGCCGATGTACGACTACTGGTGCTGGATGTAGATGGAGTGCTGACTGATGGCAGCCTGCCATTCGACGCCCGAGGCGGTGAATGCAAGGTTTTTCATGTGCGTGACGGCTATGGCATACGCAGGATTCTGGAGACCGGTATAGAGGTCGCGTTAATTTCCGGCCGAAAATCAGTTCCGGTGCAAAAACGCGCGGAAGAGCTGGGTATTCGTCATGTGCTCCTGGGTGTAAAAGATAAACTGACAAAACTGGAGAAGCTTGCTAACAAGCTCGGCCTGACCTTCGATCAAATCGCGTGCGTGGGGGATGATGTTCCCGATCTCGCCTGCATGCAGGCAGCCGGACTCGCCATTGCGGTAGCAGATGCACACCCTGATCTGGATGCTGTTGCTGACTGGCATACGCATCTGGGTGGTGGCAGGGGCGCCGTGCGTGAAGTTTGCGACTTGATTTTGTCGGCCCACAACCAGGCAGGCACCCGCTAGTGTATACACCCGATCCACGCAACGTTGCCCGGCTGGTTTTGTTGCTGGCCGGTGCAGGGATCAGCAGCCTGATGCTTATAGACACCCAGGACAGTGACAAGAAAAGGTCGAAGCCGGAACTGAGCCTTGCCTACTATCTGGATCAGGCCGAATTAATAGGGACCGGGCCTGACGGCAATATCCTTTACCAGGTATGGACAAAGCGGGCCGCACAAACGATGGGCGATGAAAGCGTCAATATGGAAGAAGTACGGATGGTTTACGGCCCGCCTGACGGATTGCCCTGGGAGCTTTCAGCAAACAATGGCAGGATCCCGGCAGACGCAAGCGTTATTGAACTTAGCGGTAACGTAGTTGCAAGTTCCGGTCGCACCAGGCAGGACACGACGACCATTCGCACTGATAATCTAAGCATAGACCCTGCTACCCGGCAGGCGACCACGCAACAAAAAGTAGTCATTGAATATGATGGCCGCGAGCTTAATGCCACTGGCATGCAGGCAGATTTCGAAGCAAACCGGCTCAACTTACTCTCGAATGTAAATGGAAAATTTGCTCCTTAAATTTATGAATACTGATTTCAGCCGCTGCGCAACGCTATTGACGACTCTGACTCTGACGGGAGCTCTTGTTGCAACCGGCTACGCGGAGTCGAGGCGGCCTGAACTGCCCGAACTGCAGCCGGACATGCCGATCACTATCGACGCCGATTCGTCTGAGTTTGACTATGAAACCAGCAGACTCATCTTCCGTGGGTTGCGCATGGACCAGGGCACCCTGGGTATCGAAGCTGACATCGCCGAAACGGACAAGCTTGATTTCACGAATGGGCAATGGATATTCACCGGCAACGTCATAATTGAAGCTGAAAATGCAAAACTGAATTGTGACAAGGCAATAATTACGTTTGTGAATCACCAACTTATATCCGCTGATCTAACGGGCTCTCCTGCGCGATTCGAACAACATGACCCGGAATCTGACACAACGAATATCGGTGAGGCGACCAATATTTTGTATAAGCTCAGCGCTGGAACTTTGGAATTAACCGAAGCCGCGCGATTTTCCGATGGCGCCAACGAAATATCAGGCAACCTGATCACCTATGACATCGGTGCCAGGCACCTTAGCGCGGGATCCGACGATAGCGGCCCGGTAAAAATACTGATAGAGCCTCCCAGCGACTTAAAGGACAAGAACCTAAAGGAAATGATTCAAACACCGTGAGTATCCTCAGCGCTGACAGCCTCTGCAAAAAATTTAAACTCAAGGAAGTTGTTAAAAATATTTCTTTTGACATCAACAGCGGCGAAGTCGTCGGACTGCTGGGACCCAATGGCGCCGGCAAAACAACCGCTTTCTATATGGTTGTCGGCCTGGTCGATGCCGACAAGGGGAAAATAATGCTGGATGGCGCCGACGTCACCGCACTCCCCATGCACCAGCGAGCCAAGCTGGGCATCGGTTATTTACCGCAGGAAGCATCCATATTCAGGAAGCTGACAGTCGCCAAAAACATTATGGCTATATTGCAAACTCGCCAGGAACTGGATCGCGCTGAAAGAGAACGCATACTCGAGGAATTACTTGAGGAACTGCACATCAGCCATGTCCGCAACAGTCTGGGCCTGAGTCTGTCTGGCGGCGAGCGACGCCGCGTAGAAATAGCGCGCGCCCTTGCCGTGGAGCCCAGGTTCATACTGCTGGATGAACCCTTTGCAGGTGTCGACCCCATCTCTATTCTCGATATTCAGAGAATAATCAAGCACCTGTCCGAACGCGGCATTGGCGTACTGATTACCGACCATAATGTGCGGGAAACCCTTGGAATTTGCTCCCGAGCCTTTATTGTAAACCAGGGTGCAATTATTGCATCGGGCAGCCCTGATTCGGTTCTGGAAAACCAGCATGTAAGGGAAGTGTATCTTGGAGAAAACTTTGAGCTATAGAATCGTACCCGCAAGCTAAAGACAAGTATCGGCACATGGATTGTTCCAGGTCAGGCAAAAACGTAGAGGCAGTCAGGAAGACTGCGCAAACAAATGGCTAAACTATCGCTGCAGCTAAAACTTGGTCAGCAACTGACCATGACGCCACAGCTTCAGCAGGCAATTCGCCTGCTGCAGATGCCAGTACTCGAGTTAAATACGCAACTTCAGGAAGCCCTCGAGACCAACGTTATGCTCGAGCAACTCGACCCGCCGGAAAACCAGCAAACCGACGAAGCGCCCTCTGTAGTTGCCGGCAACGAGTCTGATCAAACTGAATGGGGCGATATCTACGGATCAGGCCGCAGCAACGAAAACTGGTCAGGCGGAGACCTGCCGCAGATAGATATTCCCGACACCAGTGAAGAAACCCTGCGCGATCACCTGCTGTGGCAACTGGAAATGGGGCACTTCAACCCACGCGAGGCAGCCATCGGCGCAACGATAATCGACTGTATCAATGACGATGGTTACCTGACAGAAAGCCTCGAAAATATCCGCGGCATACTGCCGGACGATGCCAAATTCACGCCGGACGAGATTACGACAGTGCTCAAACAGGTCCAGGCACTGGATCCTGCCGGGGTCGGTGGCCGCGATCTTGCGGAGTGCATACTCATTCAGCTAAAACAATTCTCGCCTGATTTACCGGGCCAGGCATTGGCCTTAAAAATCGCCAAAAATGATCTGGACCTGGTCGCGGAGCATGAATATGAAATGCTGCGCAGAAGACTGCAGGTAACGGAGCATGACCTGGACACCGCACTGACGCTCATTCGCTCGTGCCACCCACGCCCCGGTTCCGCCATCCAGCCCAGCACTGCAACCTATGTGGTCCCGGATGTCTATGTGCGCAAGCAGGATGGCCAATGGGTAGTGGATATCAACCGCAGCGTAGCGCCCAGGTTGCGGGTAAACCAGGCCTATGCGGACATGCTGAAAGGCAACGGCCATCACACGATGCTGCGCACGCAATTGCAAGAGGCACGCTGGCTGGTGCGTAGCCTCGAAATTCGCAACGACACCTTGCTGCGAGTGGCGCTGAGCATTGTCAAACGACAGGTAGAGTTTTTCGAACATGGCGAGGAAGCCATGAAACCGATGATCCTGAAAGATGTTGCCGATGAACTGGAGTTGCACGAATCGACCATTTCGCGCGTAACTACCAACAAATACATGCATACACCCAGAGGAGTGCTGGAGTTTCGCTATTTCTTCTCCAGTCAGATTAGCGGACATGACGGGAATGAACAGTCCTCAACCGCCATACGGGCCCGAATCAAACGGCTAATAGGACAGGAAAGCCCAACCAAACCCCTCAGTGATAGTAAAATCACTAAAATGCTTGAAGATGAAGGCACTAAAGTTGCGCGCCGAACCGTGGCAAAATACCGGGAAGCTATGCATATACCACCCTCAAGTGAACGGCGCGAAAAAAGCGCCCGCAGATGAACAGACACCGCCAGCTACAGGAGCACTTTATGTAATAACAGCAACGACGCAGCGTATAGCAAGTTAATCCCACGTTGACGAACCCCTTGGTCAGCGAGACGATAGACTAAGTAAAGAGGAGAACAACAATATGCAAATCAACTTAACCGGACGTCATGTTGAAATAACCCCGGCAATCCGTGACTACGTGAACGAAAAACTCCAGCGCATTGAACGTCACTTTGAAAATGCGACCGATATTCACATCATCCTTACTGTCGAAAAACTTGAACAAAAAGCAGAGGCCACACTCAACGTTAGTGGTAATTCCCTGCACGCCCATTCAGTCGAAGAAGATATGTATGCCGCGATCGACTCCCTGACTGATAAACTCGACCGCCAAGTTCGCAAACACAAAGAAAAGATTACCGACCACCACGCTCGAGATAGCGCAAAGAGAAACTTCTCCTGACATGAGGCTCATCATCGTCAGCGGTCTGTCGGGCTCGGGCAAATCCGTAGCCCTGGATGCGCTGGAAGATATTGGCTTTTACTGCATCGACAACATTCCAGCCGCGTTATTGGGTGGGCTTATCGATCAAACCGTAGCCGCCCGCGATACTCTCTATGACAATATGGCCGTCGGGGTGGATGCCCGAAATCGGGCAGCGGATCTCGAATCGCTGCCCGATTTATTGCGTTCACTCAAGGATAAGGGCATCCGCCATGAAATAGTATTTCTGCACGCCGAGAACCAGGTACTACTGAAGCGCTACCGTGAAACCAGACGCAAGCACCCGCTGCGTAAAGCCGAAATGAGCCTGCAGGATGCTATTGAACGGGAACGCGAACTGCTTGGCCCAATCACGTATTCGGCGGACGTGGTGATCGACACTACCGCGTCCAGCATTTACGAACTCCGCGCGTTACTGCATCAAAGACTCGGCACACGCGAAGACAATGAATTGTCAATTCAGATTGAATCCTTCGGGTTTAAGCATGGCGTACCCTTTGACGCGGACTTCGTGTTCGATGTGCGCTGCCTGCCAAACCCCTATTGGGACCCGGACCTGCGGCCGCTAAATGGAAAGGACGCCAAGGTCGTAAGCTTTCTCGAAGATCAAGCCATTACCCGCAAAATGCGCGACGATATTCTTGGTTTTCTCCGTAACAGAATTCCTGAATATCTGGAGCACAACAGGAACTACCTGACCATCGCTATAGGCTGCACGGGCGGGCAACATCGGTCAGTTTACCTGGTAGAAAAAATTGCACGCGACTTGCAGCCTGAGTTCGATGACGTGCTGGTCCGTCATAATGAATTACCCATGACGGCCGAATCAGTTGCCAGGGCTGCCGTCACAACGTGACCTGACCCGTTTTCCCCGTTACACTCGCTTTGCCGGATTCGCCCCGAATCTGGCCTTTCGTCGCGTTATTGAGCCGAGGATCCGGGATGGAACTCGAAACAAAAGATAAAACCGACCTCGGCAGAATCAGTGCAGCCCTTGAGAGCGGGATGATGCAGCGGGTTGCTGCACTCCTGTCAGATCTCAATCCTGCCGAAATAGCGCGACTCATCGAATCACTCCCGCCTGCCAGACGCGACATCGTCTGGAACATGGTCAATGAAGATGATGACAGCGAGGTTCTCGCCGAACTCAATGACGAGGTGCGAACCCGGCTGATGGAGGGGATGGATACCGCCGAACTGCTGACTGCAACAGAAGGCATGGCACTGGATGATCTGGCGGACGTGGTTGCCGACCTGCCCGAATCCATCACCCAGCAGGTGATCAGTTCCCTTAATCGCCGTGACCGGGAACGACTCGAGTCAGTGCTGGCCTATCCCGAGGACAGCGCTGGCGGCCTGATGAACCCGAACACCATCGCGGTGCGCCCTAACGTTACGCTGGAGGTCGTGCTCCGCTATCTGCGCGCTTTGGGGCAGTTGCCCGAGAACACTTATTCCCTGTTCGTTGTTGATCGCAATGACATCTATATCGGCAAGCTCCGTATTTCAGTCATCGTCTCGCACAACTCAAATGAACTGGTGAGGGATGCGATGGATAGCGATGCGCAGGTTTTCGCTGCCGACCAGCCAGCGGCAGATGTTGCCCGGGAGTTCCAGGATCTCGACCTGGTATCAGCACCCGTAGTCGATGAGCGGGGGCGCTTGCTGGGCCAGATCACCGTCGACGATGTCGTCGACGTCATTCGTGAGCAAGCCGATCGCGACATCCTCAGCATGGCAGGCCTCGACGAAGAAGACGATATCTTTGCGCCCGTGGTCGCGAGTGCCTGGCGGCGCGCAATCTGGCTGGGGGTCAACCTGGCAACAGCTTTTCTGGCAGCTGCGGTCGTGGGGATGTTTGAAGAAACACTGGCCAAAGTCGTTATTCTTGCCGTACTGATGCCCGTTGTTGCAAGCATGGGCGGCATTGCCGGCACGCAGACGCTGACCATCATGATCCGTGGCATGGCAATGGGTCGGGTGGAAGATTCAAACGCCCGCTGGTTATTCACCAAGGAAATTGCCGTAGGCATCCTGAATGGTTTTGCGTGGGCTGCGATTGTTTTGCTTGTCACCATCACATTTTTCAGCACCTGGGATGTCGGGCTTGTGATTGGCGCGGCAGTAGCCATCAATCTGATTGTTGCGGCCTTCGCGGGGTTCCTGGTCCCGCTCATCCTGAGACGCATGCACATTGACCCCGCATTGGCGGGCGGCGTCGTTCTGACGACCGTGACGGATGTTATCGGGTTTACGACCTTCCTGGGGCTGGGAACGCTATTTCTTACCTGATCGCTTGAGTATCGGTAATTTTGCCGTGTACTCTTCGATTAGGTCGCGCCAGCCTGTCACTCGCGATGGCGTATTCATTGATTCGCCGGCCAGGAACGCTTCCAGTTCGGCACGCCGATGCATGGCATCACGATAACCAAGATCAATCAGCTCTCGGGTATAACCCGACTCAAACAACAGATAGCTGGCCAGTTGCATACCACCACGATTTAGCGCACCCAAACCCTTAAGCAATATACGCACCGGGCGCGGCAATTCGTGCACGTGCCGCTCAGCAATTTCCCGGATGTCTGCGGATGGCAGCATGACCAATGCATCTATGGGCCGCAATGCTCCTTCATCACCTTCAATATTTTTACCGGGCACCTGATCCAGCATCAGATTAATCCGTGTGAGCCTCTCAAGGTCCGCAGACAAGCCATCCATAAACAAGGCATCAAGCACGTAACCAGCTACGCGCCCCAGACTTGGGTACGGTACATCTCCGGTGGGATCAGGATCCGGATCAGGCTTTTCGTTGCGCGCGCCAATAACGAGAATACGATCAACACCGAGATGCACGGCAGGTGACAGCGGCGTAGCCTGACGCATCGCACCATCGCCGAAGTATTCATGCCCTATCATCACGGGCGGGAAAACGATGGGCACGGCAATACTCGCCATTAAGTGATCCAGATTAATGGTGGTCGGTCGACCGGTACGGCGAACGCGGTTCCAGGGGCCCACTTCAGACGCGCCCTGATAGAAAGAAACAGAGCGCGCAGACGTATAACCAGCAGCTGTTATCGCAATCGCATCCACATAACCTTTATCGATAGACCTTTGTACGGCAGCGAAATTTATTCGCTTGGCAAGCATTTTTCGGAGCGGTGAATTATCCAGCAGGGATAGCGGATTATGGCGATTCATTCCACCCAGAAGGACGGCAAGAAGCCAGTGCATGCTGTTTTTTGACAGCGTCCAGGCATCCGCCTTAAACACATGATGTGACCGGAAGTTACGCCAGACGTGCTCGAGTTCAGCGACAGCCACGTGAAACAGATGCCCACGACTCGCGATAACGGTCGAATTAATTGCACCTG
>Ga0209475_10005680_pt1 | contig 10117 bp, 6 predicted proteins | sample tdDd471_FD_187128 | JGI IMG/M metagenome (GOLD analysis project Ga0209475, IMG submission 187128) | Marine sediment microbial communities from the Atlantic coast under amendment with organic carbon and nitrate - tdDd47.1 (SPAdes)... | ecosystem: Environmental > Aquatic > Marine > Coastal >...
CGAGATGTACACATCGATCACATTGCTTCCGGGCTCATAGTTCATGTCCCAGACCTTCTCCGTAATCTGCGTCCGTGACAACACACGATTCGGATTCCGCATGAGATACTCAAGCAACCCGAACTCCTTGTTCGAGAGCTCGAACTCCTGCTCACCGCGCGTCGCCATGCGTGTGTACAGATCCAGTTTCAGATCATCACACTCGAGCACTCGCCCCTCGCTCGCCTCACCGCGACGAAGCATCGCGCGTACACGAGCGAGCAACTCCTCGAACTCGAATGGCTTGGTCAGGTAATCGTCCGCACCAGCGTCAAGCCCAGCCACCTTGTCGTCCGTGCCCGAAAGCGCGGTCAGCATGATCACCGGTGTCTCTACACATCGACGCCGAAGATTGCGGCACACATCCACACCATCGCGATCAGGAAGCATCAGATCGAGGATGATCAAGTCGTACGGTTCGAGAACCGCCTTCTCTTCCCCCTCGAACCCGCCATGCGATACATCGACGGCGTAGCCGTTCGCCTGCAGGCCCTTCTGGATTGCCTGGGCCATCTTCGGGTTGTCTTCGATTACAAGTATTCTCACGCGCAAACTTTAGCGACAAAAACCTCAAGAAGTCTCCTGCAAGACGCGCATTTTCGAATGAGAATTATTTCATCTCACGCCGCTTCCGCGATGTCCATTACGCTCTGGCTATCAGCGCATCTCCGCTTCCCCGGCGAACGCAACTGTTCACCTGCCAACTCGCCCATTTTGCACAACGATGTCCTGAATGTACAAATAGGCATCGAGCCGTCATCTTGGTCAGCTACGCGTGCCATATCCACAGAAATTGAACCATGTACATGTCCAAGCGAAACAGTGAAAAACACAAGGAGCACGATTAAGCCGCACGCTACCCGCGCGTTATATCGATCCGAGATCAGGCATCGTGTAAGCGTTCGAGCCCGATGAACACCGAACGCACCAGACGATCACAACGCGTCCCATCGAAAGTCAGTGACTGCCGGACCGAGCCCACCCCATCACCCCCAAGTACCGCGGCCAGCTTCGGCTTCGCCCGGAAAAGCGAGACCTTGACATTGCTCTCGCTCAGCCCGAGGCTCAGCGCGGTCTCCCGCGTGCTCAGGCCATGAATTACCCTCAGCATGACCACGCCCCGTTCATTCTCTGTCAACGCGTCCATCGCCTCGTCAAATCGCCGCATCCTCTCCATCCCATCCATACACGACTCCGGGAGTTGCGTTTGAGATTCAGCAGCAGCTTGCTGCACACCGACGCGCTCACGCCTCGTAACCCTCGCCCTCCGCGATCGAAAACGGATCGACTCGTTGAACACAATCCGCGTCATCCAAGTCGCAAGAGTCGATCGCTTCTCGAACGCCGACAATCCTTTATACACACGAATGTACGCTTCCTGCAACGCGTCCATCGCGTCGGTGTCATTCGAAAGCACAGAACGCGCCGTGCGGAACAATCGCTGATTGTGACGACGCATTAGTAACTCAAACGCACCCGTATCACCCGCGAGGACCCGGCCCACAACCTCCTCATCGCTCAACGGTGCGAGCTGCTCAAGTTTCTCTGACTGAAAGCGCATGACGCTCCCCCGAATGCTGTGTGGAAGCTTCGTTCCTACGACGCGATTGTCGATGCATGACGATCATGCTCACCCGAACCAGGAAGCAACAGTTCACCGCGATACGCGGCTAACCCCGATAAGGTGTACGCACCCAGCGCCATCACGATATCACGAACCGCGATGTCGAGATACCCCGCAACCGCCACATTGACCGCGATCAGAAGCAGCCAAGCCATCACGACATAACCACCCAATCGCGTAAACTTCGTCAATACGGCCAAGCCAGCGACGATCTCGATCACCCCAACGATCATCATGAAGACCCCCGGCTCAAACGGAAGCATGCCGGACAACGCTTCAGGGAGATACTGCGACCAGTCGGTGAGCAGGTTGGTGAACTTGTCCGCCCCAGCAACAACGGGCACCAGCCCATAGCACAGCCGGAGCGGGATATAGAGATTGTTCAGATGCTCATTCCTATTCATGTCTTTGATTCCTTTCGATGTCATTGACCCCGCCCCGCCGCCATCCGTTACAGCTCCATGCAGAAACTTCTCTCGGCTCTCCCAAGAACTGGGGGGCGACCCAAGCCCGGCACGCGCATCCGTGAACGGCGTCAGCAGCATGCCCCGCACCGTTTCGGTGTGCTCAGGCGTGTACCCGTCCAAGCCAACCGGAACCGAACCGGCGTTCGGATGGCGAGAAAGCGTGCCGAAGAGCCGATCCCAGATCGACAGTACCGCGCTGTAGTTGCTGTCAGTCAGCGGCTGCCAACGGGCATGATGCAGTCGATGCAACCCGGGCGTCACCACAACCAATCCCAGAGCAGACTCCAGTCGCTTCGGGATCCGCATATTCGCATGATGAAACATACTCGCAGGCAGCAGAACCGCGTTATAGATCGCGATATCGTGCACACGCACACCCAAAAACATGACAAGCGGGAACAGCATCACCCCCTGGAGCACAATCTCGATCGTGTGAAACCTGAACGCCGTAGTGCTCTCGACCTGCTCCGCATGGTGATGCACCGCGTGCAGCCGCCAAAGAAGCGGCACCTTGTGCATCAGCACATGCCCCGCATATTGGCAGAGATCAAGCAGAAGAAATGCCACTATCCCAACACACCACGCTGGCATCGAAGATGCGCGAATCACCCCGCCTCCGAAATCACGAGTACCCGATTCGCAGTACAACAGACAAGCCACAATCGCGAGCCCCGGTATCCCGTTCAACGCCCCCAACGCGAGATGTCGACACCGAGCCGCGCCAACTCGCGAGGCATGCACTCCCGGCAACACCGACTCGAGCAGCCAGCATGCGCCTAGCGCCACGGAAGCGATGAGCGTTTGTGTCTCGAACTGCATCTCGCGGTTGCACCTCCGCACAATCGACCCGATCCGATGTGGGATGGTTACATCTCATCAACTAACAGAAACCCATGAATAAGTGTGTAACCAAGGACAACCCACGCGGGTCAAACCCCGCGAGGAACCATTTGTACTGTTCCGGGAAAGGAATACCGAACCATGACCATGAAAACTACCGCCATGCAGCTGATCGCGATGGGGCTCATCACAACCCTCGCCAAAGCCGACCTGATCGGCGTGAACTATTCAACCGGTGATGTGTTCTCGATAGATACCACAACCGCCCAATCCACACGAATTGGTCAGACAAGCACCGGCATCATGGGTATCGATCGGGATTCGAATGGGCGAATCATGGCAATAACCGACGGCATCGTCGGCAAGCTCTCGGTCCTCAACGAGCAAAGCTGGGAGCTTGAGACGATCGGCAATCTCGGCGCTGGCTTCACCTCAGAGGGCGGGCTGGCCGTCAATCACAATGGCGAGCTCTACGCCGGAACCCGACTCGCCGGCGGGGGACGGGCAATCTTCAAGCTCGATCCAGATACCGGCTCCATGATGCAGAGCATCACGCTCTCACGATCCTCACTCGATCTCAACGGGCTCCAGTTCCGCAACGACGGCGTGCTCGTCGGCATTGACGCACTCGCCAACGAACTCGTCAGCATCGACCCATTGAGCGGAGATATGACCGCCATCACATCATTGAGTTCCACCAGCCCGGGAGCCGTCGGCGGACTCGCCATCGAAAACGGAGTCGGGTACTTCGTGACCGCGGGAACCGTTTCGGGAGCAAACGGCGATAACAGTCTCTATAGCATCGACCTCTACACAGGCGAGCAACAACTCATCGGCTCACTCGATGCAGACGCCGGATCAGGATTCGGTATCGGCGCACTGACCGGGCCCGCCGTACCAACTCCCGCCAGCAGCCTGCTCCTCTGCGTGGCAGGCGCATGCTCCAAGCCACGCCGATCAAGGCGCCGTTAAGGTACCACAAAGAGACACTCATCGCGTAGGCGGCATGCTCGAGGAGCAAACCGCCGTGTGCCAGACGCGGCCCGCAAACTTTTCGGGCCGCGTTTGCTTTTATGGAAATCCAAAACTCCGCCTTTAAACCCCTCTGAAGTCCGCTTGTGAAATTTCTTTCCCAGCGCGTGTCACCTCAAGACTGAAACTCTCGCTTTGTCTGATGGACGCGAGCTTCAAGACACTCGCTCCGCAACAACAAGTTGAAACCCAATTTAGAGAGGCAAACCCCATGCTCCCACGCACCACGACCCTGTGGGCCTGCGTTCTCGCCGCCGGCTCCGCCACCGCACAAGCAGACATCTTCACCTGGTTCGCCAACTCCGGCATGTGGGAAAACCCCGCCATGTGGAACGGACCCGCGGGCCAGTACCCCGACTCAATCCTCGACACCGCAACCATCAGCGGAACCACAACCACCGCCACGCTTGGCCAGAATCTCGCGATCGGAACGCTCAATGTCATCAACGGCGCCGCAGTGAACACCGCGGGTAACTCAATCTTCGTCAACGCCGATACGGTCATCTCCGGCATCGGCAGCACGATCAGCGTCACCGAGAGCCCATCACTGCGAGACTTCGATACCGACACACTCACCCTCGACAACGACGGGGCATTGGTACTGTACGACGGGCTCGCACAGTTCGACGAAGCTCTGAATATTCACGACGGCGCGGTGCTCGGCACCGGCACCATCGAGATGAACAGCACCACCGGAAACCTCGTCCTCGGCGAGGGTTTGCTCTGGACACTCGACGGATCCGGCACGGGCGATGGACTGCTCATCACCCGCACGGCGAACAGCACCGCAAGGCTCGACTGGACCTCCTATGACGCGGGGATCACAATCTGGGATGGCAAATCCATCCACAACCAGCTGCCGTACGAAGGGTCTCTCGGCGGGAGGATCTGGGTCGCTGCCGACAACAATGCCGCCAGCTTCATCAGCGATGAGGCCATCGTCGCCTCGCTCAACGCTGAGTTCAAACTCCAGGGTTCAAGCGAATCAGCGTTCGCTCGCATCGAGGCACCCATCGTCGACACAAGCGGGCGAATCACAGTCTCGAGCTACGCAGAGATCGACTCTCCGATCGTCGCCATCCGCGGCGAGATCGAACTCTCAGAAAACGCGACCCTCTCGCTCCCCGCAACACTCCTCCGATTCGATAGCCTCAACATCACCGCAACCGGACCCAACTCGGGCATCCGACTAGAGGGAAACAACAGCAGTCTCGATATCATCGGCGGAACAACCACCATCAATCTGGGTATCGGGGGCAACTTCGATCTCGACGGGCTCGGCGATAAGGTCGTCAACATCGACGATGGCTCAACCCTCTCGTTCGAGACAGAGTTCCTCGATACCCACATTGTGGGCCCATTCAACGGCACCTTCAACATCGAAGGCGCCCTCCATGTTGAGCCGGTAAACGGTAGAGACACATGGAACAACTATGGCGAGATCAATCTCACTCAGGGCGAAATCACCGGACGCGGGATCATCAACAACGGGATCATCCGCGGCACCGGTTCGATCGAAGGCTCGGTCAATAACAACGGCGAGATCATCGCCGACGGCGGGACACTCCAACTCGGCCAAGTCACCATGGACGGCCAGGCCAACGCCGGCACCGGCGTCATCCGCGCCCAAACCGGCGACATGATCATGAACATGCAGGCGGACGGCGGCGACCAGTACTTCACCGGATCGATCTATGTTGGTGACGGGATCGGTGTCCGAGAGGTGCTCAACGCCGATGTCAACCTCTGGCTCCGCGAAATCGACGGCGTGCGCGGCTCAATGAACCTCAATTCCGGATTCGTCGCCTTCAACAACTTCCTCAGCTACGGCGATGTCACAGTCGACGGTGATTCGATCCTGCGCGTCACTGACTCAAGCGACACCGATCAGATCTGGTTCAGCACCGGCAGCGTCACCACCATCAACGGCACGCTTCAGGCAGACGGGAACACATGGTTTGCAGCCAGCGCACAAGTCAACGGGTCCGGGACGCTCGATATGGTGTCGACCCAAAAGAGCATCCACCTGCAGAACGGCTCCGACCTCGGTGGCGTTTCACTGATCACCTCAGGCGAAATCAACCCCACCGACCTCTTCTACGAGAGCACCGCCAGTATGCACGCACTCACCATGCGGAACACCGCCTCATTCAATGCATCCATGTACTACGCAGAGAAGGAAAACAAGATCGTATCAGACAAGCTCATCGTGCAGGATCACGCGATCCTCGACGGCACGCTCACACTCGTTAACTTCCCCGCCTCCGACCTGCCGGCTGGCGAAACCGTCACCATCCTCGAAGCCGCCAGCATCGAGGGCGAGTTCGACGCCATCGACTACTCCGCCCTCGGAGCCAACCGGCGTGCATTCGTCACCATCACCGACACCACCGTCGATGTCTTCGTCACATGCCTCTCAGACCTCAACGCTGACGGCGAAGCCAACTTCTTCGATGCCTCCGAGTTTATTAATCTGTACAACCAGCAAGACCCCATGGCGGATCTCAATGAAGACGGCCAGCACAACTTCTTCGATGTCTCCGCATTCCTGAGTGCGTTCGACCTCGGGTGCTGAAGTGAGGGAGCGATGACCTAGTCATCACGCTGACGCACCAGACGCGTCGGGCGAACGAGAGTCCGCCCGGCGTTTTCAATACCCTACTTACCAAGAGGCACCAAATGCAAACCCCAGCAAATTTACTAAGGAGTACGAGACGATGGAATCATAATAGAATCCCCTCCCCGCGCCGCCGCGCTGATATACTCGCCGTGAACAAACATGCAAGTGTACATCACCGCGTGCAAGGCAGGGACGCAATGAGCCCAGACCCGAACCACCAAGAGCCACACAACTCCCCCAGACAGGGCGCCGGCGATCTCACAATCCTCATCGAGGAAGCCCGCTGCGGTCAAGCCGAGGCCCAGAAGAAGCTCTTCAGCGAGGTATACAACGAGCTCAAGGTCATCGCCGCCGCCTACATGCGATCTGAACGCCCCGAGCACACCCTCGGCGCGACGGCGCTCGTCAACGAGTCATACCTCAAAATGTTCGGTATCGACTCAAGCACCCACACGATGAGTTATGCCCACCGCCACGCCTTCTTCAAGGCCGCCTCCGTCGCGATGCGGCGCATCCTCATCGATCACGCACGCTCGAAAAAATCCGCGAAACGATCTCCAAAGAACGGAAAACGCGTTATCAGCGTCGATCTGGAAATAGCCGCTGAAAGCGCCAACCCCGCCGACCTCATCGCACTCGACGAAGCACTCGACCTGCTTGAGCAAGAAGACGAACGATCTGCGTCGATCGTGCACCTCCGTTTCTACGCGGGACGCCAGATCGAAGAAATCGCCGAGATGATGGGCCTCTCGGCACGAACCATTAAACGCGACTGGGAGTTCGCACGCGCTCGCCTGCAACAGATCCTCGATCATCAGTCAGAACCAGGGGAGCCCTGACCGATGACCAAACCAGACCGATCGCATGTCAAGGCACTCTTCGGCGAGATCCTCGAAGCCCGAGAAGCAGGCGACGACGCCAAGGCAACACAACTGCTCGCGGACGCTGAGCCGCAACTGCGTGACGCCGTCTCGGACCTTCTCAACGCATTCGTCAAGGCATCAGGCACACTGCTCGACGACTCACAGTCCACAAGACAAGATGAACACCCCACACGCTCAACCCCCACCATCTCGGGCTACGAGATCAGCGACGAGATCGGCCACGGCGGTTTCGGTATCGTCTATCGCGCACGCCAGAAGACTCCAATCGACCGACCCGTTGCAGTGAAAGTCCTCCGGCGCGAACTCGTCAGTGACGAGGCCATCACCCGCTTCCGCGCCGAATCAGCCCTGCTCGCCCGCATGGACCACGACTATATCGCTCGTGTCTTCGACGCAGGACTCACCGATCAGGGCCAGCCCTTCGTCTCCATGCAGCTCATCGACGCAGAGCCGCTGCACCATGCCTGCGAGCGCATGCAACTCAGCACCCGCCAGCGCGTCGAGCTCATCGCCCAAACCTGCGATGCCATCCAACACGCCCACCAACGCGCCGTCATCCACCGCGACCTCAAGCCCGCCAACATCCTCGTCGAGAAAACCACCGATACCATCGCCCCACGCGTTATCGACTTCGGCATCGCCAAGCTCCTCGAGGACGACCCCAAATCACCCCACACCCGCGCCAGCGTCCGACTCGGAACACCACGCTACATGAGCCCCGAGCAACGCGCCGGCAACCTGACCAGCGACACACGCGTCGATGTCTACGCACTCGGCGCGATACTCTGCGAACTCCTCGCGGGAGATGTCCCAACCGCAAAAATCAACAAGGATAACCCCAACGACACGACCATCACCCGCCCGAGCAAGATCGCCAGCGAACAGCCACATCGCACCGCCGCACACCCCAAGACGCTCCGAGGCGACCTCGACCGCATCGTCCTGAAGGCCTGCGCCGACGATCCCGATCTCCGCTACCCATCAGCACAGGCCATGGGCGAGGACCTCCGTAGATACCTCAGCGGGCTTCCTGTCTCCGCGTCGCCGCCAAGCGTCATCTATGTCGCACGAAAGTTCGTCCGCCGTCACCGCGCCTCCGTCTCGCTCGCCGGCGTGCTCGGAATCGCCCTGATCGCAGCCATGAGCATCGCCGCCCTCAAGTGGCGCGAGGCCAGCATCGAACGCGACCGCGCCCAGGCATCCACCAACCGCGTCGCCTTCATCGGCGACTTCCTCATCGAAATGCTCATCCTCTCCGCGGACTACAACACCCGCGGCGCACCACCCATCCTCTCCGAGTCTGCCATGAGCGATCTCGCAGACCGAGCACGCGCCGGCCTCGCCGACGACCCAGATCACCTGCTCCCCATGCTGGTCGGCATCGGACGCTTCCAAACGCAGTCCGGCTACTCGCAGCAGGGCACACAGACCATGCGCGACGCGCTCGACTTCGCGATCCAATACCACGGTGTCCCTTCGGAAGAGGTCATCAATATCCGCATACTCCTTCACGACCTGCTCTGGGGACACGGCCTGAATGGAGCCAAAGAACAGATACAACTCGCGAATCAAGAATCCGCACAGCTATACGAAGACAACGATCCTCGCAGACTCCGCGTCCTGCAGCGCGCCGACGGCTCAATCGAGAACCTCCAGCGTATCATCGAAATCTACGACCAGATGGACGATGTTGATCCTGCAGAACTGTATCATGCACTCTTCGCCCTCTACATGCAGCAGCGGTTCAGCCAAACCCCGATAGACCAACTCCCCACACTGAAGAGACTCTACGAAGTCGCACAGTCCCACTACCCCCCCGATCACAGCGCCACCATCGACGCCATGGCGTTATATGGCGACGCCATGTCAACATTCGCGCCATCTCATGAATCCATCGACCTGCTCACGAACGCATACGACATGGCCGTGCCCAAGTATGGGTTTGACCACTTCACCACCGAGTCCATCCGGCGCGCGCTCGCACGCACCTACGGCACGCTCGGACAACCCGAAAAAGGTATTCCCTACGCGCTCGACGATCTCAAATCCGTCAGCCGCACCTATGGCGAAGAATCAATCCAATACGCCAACGCACTCTTCGAACTCGGACGCCTGTACCAATACGCCGAGGACTTCGAGAGCGCCAAAGAATCGTTGGAGCAAGCGAACGATCTCCGCAAACAACAATGGCCCAAAGGCCACGCACAGATCGTAACCTCACAGATCTACCTCGCCCAGGTCCTCTACGAGTTGGGCGAACACGAACGAGCAGTCATGCTCGTCGAAGAAATCTTCCCATACATTCAGGACCTGCGAAACGCCCGCACCTATGCGGCCGCAAACTCGGTCCGCATCCAGGTACGGCTAGACGCCGGCGATCAGGAAGGCGCAGACGCCCTCGTCGATCAGACCTACAAACACATGAAATCACTCGGCCTCGACGATGATCAGATGCGTGAAGTCCTCCGCGACAACTGAAAACCGCACCGCCCCTCTTCGGAGAAACAGGTGCGGCGTGTGGTTACTCCATCTCGTCGCGACTACGGGCACCCCGCCCCGTACGCCGACAGAAACACGCTGACATCAAAGAAGTTGAACAACCCATCGTCGT
>Ga0209475_10005682_pt1 | contig 10115 bp, 11 predicted proteins | sample tdDd471_FD_187128 | JGI IMG/M metagenome (GOLD analysis project Ga0209475, IMG submission 187128) | Marine sediment microbial communities from the Atlantic coast under amendment with organic carbon and nitrate - tdDd47.1 (SPAdes)... | ecosystem: Environmental > Aquatic > Marine > Coastal >...
AGCCTTCATCAGCCTCTCCACATAGTAAATGCGCCGCCGAAGCCACTAAATCCGCATATGCTTCTTGACTAACAACCAGTGTACGACCATATAAATCCTTGCGTCCGCGCAAGTCTTTAACAGCTGGCAAACCGGCTACACCAATTGCTACACCAATATTCCCAACACGGAATGGACGACCATGTGTATCACTAATCACAATCCCAACCGTTATGCCCAACTGTTCTTTTATCGCATCGCGGAATTCTTGCGCTGTCCGATCGGGGTCAATCGGAAGTAATAATACAGCCTCATCACCATCTTTTATATTAGATTGGTCAATACCAGAATTCGCGGAAACAAAACCAAGCCGATGCTGTGTCACCAATACCCCTTTGCGTTTACGAGAAACCGATAAACTTTCTTGTAGTGTCGCTTCAACGATACGAGGGTCTTTGTCTGTTTCTGCCGCAAGTGACAATGCCGCATCTGATGGTGTGATTGTATCTAGCCGAACCAATCGTCCTTGTGCTTTAGAGATGATTTTTGATGAAATCACCAAAACATCACCTTCTTGAAGGTCAAGTTGTGCCTGACTAATTTTGTCAAGCATTGTCGCTAGTACATTATCACCTTCTTGAATAAGCGGAATATCGGGTATCGCATATGCAGAAAATGATGGGATATGGGTCATGGATTAATCTTCTACCCCTGTGATGCGAATACCTGCGCCTTTGACTTTGTAAGTCTTATTGATATACAGCAAAACAGGCGTTAGGGATTCAACAGCAACAGCATTTTTCAACGCCCCCGCATCAATCCCACGCATACCAGCCGCCTTAACCAATTGAATCACTTCTTGTTTGGCATTTCCAACGTCACCACAAACCAAAACATCACAATCTACAGGTTCATTGACCTTCTTAAGCTTGACCGAGCTTACATTTTGGAAGGCAGCAATAACCGTTGCCCCCGAACCCAAAACAGCTTGCGCTTCTAATGCAGCCGCACCACCTTCGGGTAAGTTCACAGACATAAATTCTGGCGCTTGAAGCGGTACAGTCAAATCAACAACAATTTTACCCTGACAAAATTCAGCGACACTCTGAAGCGTCGGTTGATGAGCACTGTAGGGGACACTCAAAACGATCAGATTGGCTGCTTTAGCAGCGTCTTCGTTTGCCATACCTGTAATGTAATCCCCACCCAATTCTTCATTCATCTCGCCAGCACGGGTGATCGCTTTATCAGCCGAGCGCGACCCAATAATAACACGATAGCCATTAAGCGCCCAGCGCATCGCTAATCCTGCACCTTCTTTGCCCGTTCCACCCAAAATTGCTAGTGTGACTAGAATTTGTGAATTATCTTCTGTCATATGCAGTCCCTTTAATTTACGATTTTGCAATAATTCTATGATTGTATAATATCTTGAGCATTTCGCGTATACTGTTCCCAGACACGTGGTGCAAGTGCCAGTGCCTGTTCAGCAATATGATCTTCATCTAAGATCAGTAATTCACGATCACGCATCAGCATTTTGCCATTACAAATCGTGGTTGTAACCATTGATGATTCAAAACCAAAAATCAGATGCCACGGAAGATTACCTTCTGTCACCGGCGTAAACGGACGATAGTCTACAAAAATAATGTCAGCTTTTGCACCGACGCTAATTTCGCCGATTGTTGTATTCGGGAAGAATTGTTCAACCAACCGTGCATTATTATGCCATGCCATTTGTGCAATATTCATGCCGTTAGCATAACGAGGGTCGCGGTGAACAACTTTATGCAAAAGATAAGCTGTTTTCCATTCTGCCCACATATTATTACTAAAACCATCGTTACCCAAACAGAGCTTCATACCATGTTCAAGCAGATGATCAATGTCTGCTGCACCAACCCCATTATTCATATTAGAGCGCGGTTGATGGGTAATCCAAACCCCTTTATCCTGCAAAATTTGGCGTTCTGCCTCATCAATATGTACACAATGTGCCGCGATTGTCTTATCTCGCCAAATACCATAATCATCTAAACGTTGCACGACCCGTTTTCCAGATCGCTTGAGGCTATCATCTTCGTCAGCTTCATGTTCTGCAACATGAATGTGAAAACCAGTATCAGCAGGAATAGCATCCGCACATGCTTTTAAAGCATTATCATTTAGAGTAAGGCTTGCATGAAGTCCGAATGTACCAGCAACGCGATCACGATTTGATGAAGCTTGTATAAAGCGCAGGTTTTCAGCAATGCCAGCATGCATCTTATCCATGCCATCACGGTCAGTCACTTCATAACACAGTACCGCACGTAAACCAGCCATATCAACCGCATCAGCAATAACATCAAGGCTACCCTCTATAAAATTAGGGCTCGCATGATGGTCAATGAGCGAAGTTGTTCCATGTTTAATCGCATCTACAAGACATACTAAAGCACTTGCACGCACACTATCTTTATCAAGTGCTTTATCGAGTGGCCACCATAGCCGCTCCAATATTTGAGGAAAGTCCTTCGGTGCATCTCCCGGTATTGCCATCCCCCGTGCATATGCACCATAAAAATGCGTATGCGCGCAGACATTCCCCGGCATCACCAGTTGACCACTGGCATCAATCGATTCGACATCAGGATATTGTTCCCTGAGGTCTTGCGTTGTGCCAATCGCTTGGATCAAATCATCTTGAATATAAATCGCATGGTTGGGCAACACCTGCGGGTTTTCCCCAAGCGTGACTACCGTTGCATTAATAATCAACATATAATTTAGCCTTCTCTAAATAGGCAATTAAACAATCGGTATATCAATACTACTCGGTCCATCTTCACGTGCAATTCTGGCGAAAATCGCTTTTAAGATTTCATCTTCCGGAACATCTTCAAGTAAATTCATTTCCCCAGCTTTTGGTTCAGATGATACCACAAGTTCTTCACCATTATCACATATGAGACGAATCTGCGCTGGATAATTTGTATCTCGATAATCTGTTGACCAGTAAGGAGTCGCCGTAACCCCGCGATTACGAAGGGCGTGATATATTCGATCTACGTAATAATCCGCACGGCTATAGAGATCTGCGATTGTCTTCGCGCTGATAAAGCGATCCCACGTGGTATGGATAAACGAAATACGCCGTTTAGATGCATTAATAATCGGAGGGTCTTTTTCAATTAACTTATTAAGTTGAATCTTATAGTAGACTTCTTCAGGTCGTTTATCTTCATCAGGGAGCAGGTCTTTGCGTCGAACTAACTCATAACCTGTTATACGGGCGAAATATGCGATTCCGCCCGATTGTTCTTTAAACGGTTTTCCACTAAGGAAGAGTGCCACATACTCGGCATTAATACCGCGTGGCATCTGATTTTGCGGGATTCGATACCAGTGATTATCACGAGCAATCACAAAGTCTTTCTTCCGATTCACAACACCAACAAGTACGCGATCATCTGGATACATCACACCCCCAAAGGAAACTAATTACGTTTGGGTCGTTGTGCCCGTTCCTCCATAAGGCGATTATCAATCTCAGAAACTTGTGTTTGATGAGCAATCCACCATGCTGGATCACGCTGTGCATCTAATTCTTCAACAGTTTTACCTTGTTGTTCAACCCATGTATAATATTTAAGATTGTGCCAACGTTCACGGGCTTCACGCGTACCTTCCATGATCCAATCAGATCCAGCACGATGAAAAATTCCATCCACAAACGCAGTTGATTGTGCCTCATCTAACGCACCATGTTCATCTTTCATATTATTCATGACAGAGTGATAGCGTTCCATCGAATCAGTAGCGACGGTCACAATAACATCATCAGAAGACATATTATAATACTTAGCAGTCTTAATTGCACCGATAATATTACAAATCCCGCTAATACCTAATAATTCCGACAAGTTATTCACATTGTCCTCTGATAATCCAAAGCGATCAATCAGTGTCTTACGACCTGCTTCTTCTGCTAATACCCGTAGACCATTGACCGAATCCATATCATCAATGCACATTAAAGCATCCATATTATTGACATTATGCACCCATGTCACATGTTTATCGCCGATACCTTGAATTTCGTGCGTACCATACCCATTGTTGTATAATGTTGGGCACTGAATCGGTTCTAAACCCACGATTTTATGATCATGCCAGACTTGCTTAAGACGATCCCCTGCCGCAATTGTCCCTGCACTCCCCATTGACGAGACATACGCCGAAATTTTACCACTACCGATGCCTTGCTCTTGTAATTCACTGGCAAGTTCAACGATCGTATTACCTGTCACATGGTAATGAAAGCGATAGTTCCCCATCACTTCAAACTGATTGAGAATTCTTATCTTGGCATCGCTCTTGCGGAGTCGGTTGACCTCGTCATAAATCTCTTTAACGTTACTCTCACTACCTGTTGTGCGGATAATCTTTGCACCATAGCTCGTAATACGGTCAAAGCGTTCCTGACTCATCTCTTCGGGCAAAACCACAATACTATCATATTCCATACGACATCCGATAAATGCCCCACCGATACCATAATTACCCGTTGAGGGCCAAACTAACGTATGGACATCAGGCTCAACACCATTTATCAATTGCTCTTCAATAAGGACAGAATATGCCGCACCAACCTTGTGACTCCCTGACGGAAAATCCTTACCATAAATCACAACAATATTAGCGTCAACACCTGTCAATTCTTTTGGCAAAACGATGTGATAAACTTTATTATCTGGATTACGCCATGTGATATTAAAAAGATTAATCGGATTAAGCGGGTCACCTTTGAGTGCTTTAATCGCTTCCGCTCGTATCTCAGGGTCAATCTTGTGAGGGTGTAACATCTCCTCAAATGTTGGACCTGTAATCATTACCTTTTCTCCTAATTTTTCATGTTAATAATTAATCGTCAGTATCCAAGTTCAATTGCTGTTCAAGGATACGCATCTCATTGAGTGCTTCATTCCGCTGGTCTGCCCAATCCCGATATTGTTTAAGGTCAGCTTCTGACATATTTTCTGTACCACCACCATTTGCCATAATAAGGCTGTCGATTTTCTCATCAAGTTCTTCATAGATAAGTACTTGTTTGCGATACTCTTGCACTAATTCAAGTTGTTTTTTGCTTTCATCATTCATCGTTGGATTCCTTCTGCTGTTCATCGACAGATAATCCATATGTTGTTGCTACAATATATTGGCGAGAATCTATTCTTTGGCTGGCAACGTGGGGAGGCTCAAGACCAACTGTTGAAGCAACCACATAAAGTGGTCTATCACGGGTTTCATCATAGGTACGTGCCACATATTGTCCGATGATAAACAAGAAAAACAGTTGAAACGAACTCATCAACAGCAGTAGAACAATCGTTGTAGCTTGTCCACCAAAAAATTCTTCGCCCTGTGTAATACGTAAAATTGATATGACAACACCCACACCCAACGATAACACCGCTAACGTGAGGCTAATATAAATCATAATCTGCAACGGAAAGAACGAAAAGCTGGTCACAGCATCTAGTGCAAAAGCCAACATCTTCCGAAAGGGATATTTTGTTTCCCCCCAAAAACGTTCTTCGCGGACATATTCAACACCGGTTTGCTTAAAGCCAACCCAACTTGTCATGCCCCGAATAAAGCGGTGATGTTCACGCATTTGACGCAAGACACTGGCAACTTTAGCATCCATCAAGCGAAAATCACCCGTATCGACAGGGATGTTAATATCCGTAATACGATGAATCGCCCGATAAAATAATTTTGCAGTCAGCTTCTTAAAAAAACTCTCCCCTTTGCGTTCACTACGGACAGCATAGACTACATCAAAGCCGTCTTGCCATTTCGCAATTAACTCAGGAATAACCGCCGGAGGGTCTTGCAAATCAGCGTCAATCAGGACAACTGCTTTACCAGACGCATAATCTATTCCCGCAGTCACCGCTACTTGATGTCCAAAATTCCGTGCAAAGTTAATCACTTTCACACGCTCGTCAGTCTGTCCCAGTTCTAACATCAATTCTAGCGAACCATCTTGGCTACCGTCATTGACCATCAGCAACTCCCACGGCTCACCCGTAGAATCCATCGCTTTTTTGACTTCATCATAAAAGAGTTTAATATTACCAGCTTCGTTATATACTGGTGCAACAATAGAATAGATGGGTCGCGTTGTCATGTTTTCCTTATTCGTACTAATGCTTCACGCACAGCGTTGATATTGGGCTGCACACGAATCCCCTGTGCCACCGATTGTTGTGCACGACGAACATCCTTTAAACCATTACCTGTCATCAATAAACAGACACTCTCGTCAGCATGTATAACGCCAGACTGCACCGCTCGTTGCGCTCCTGCATAGGTCGCAACCGCCGCAGGTTCAGCAAATACACCCGAAAGTTGTGCAAATTGTGGTATAGCTGACACAATTTCATCATCAGATACAGTCACATATGCGCCATTCGTATCGCGCACAGCCCGTAAAGCCTTAGCCCGATCACGCGGTAATTCAGAGGAGATGCTATCGGCAATAGTGGTAGCCGTCGTTTGCACAATATCCTCCGCTTTAAGCCCATTTTTCCACGCATGAGCCAGAACAGAACTACCCGCTGCCTGTACACCAATCAGGCGCGGAATTTTGTCAATCCAGCCTAAACGATATAAGTCAACAAAGCCCTTATGTGTCCCACTGATGATACTACCATCCCCTACGCTAACGACAACCACATCGGGAACGTTCCATTTTAGTTGCTCGGCAATTTCCAATGCAACAGTTTTCTTGCCTTCTGTTGTAAATGGATTAACACCTGTATTACGTGAGTACCAGCCTTCTGCCTCACAGACTTCCATACACAAATCAAAGGCTTCATCATAGCTACCTTCAACCAGCATGACTTGTGCGCCATAGACAAGGAGTTGCGCGATTTTAGCTTCGGGAGCCGTCGCTGGGACAAATATCACAATATCAATTTCAGGCACAGATGCACCTAACCCTGCCAATGCCGCCGCCGCATTGCCTGTACTAGCTGTACTAACTGTTGAAATACCTTGCTCTAATGCTCGCGCCAGAACCAACGTACTTGCCCGATCTTTTAATGATCCTGTTGGATTTGCACCATCATCTTTCACCCATGCTTGACGTACACCCAAAGCATTTGCAATACGAGGCGTATCATAAAGCGGTGTCCAACCAACATTCAATGGAGGAACTTTGCTATCAGGGGCAATTGGTAACAGAGGCTTATAACGCCAACTCGTCATCACACGGCTAGCACTGATTTCATCGCGATCTATTGTATTTTTGAGAGCTTCATAGTCGTAGAAAATATCGAGTGTCCCAAGCTCCCCGTGTTCAGGACACGTATAGGTTACATCTTCAATCTGATGTGTGCATCCACCAATAACACACCGAAGTTCTTTTATATCTGCCATTCCTACTTCAATTCTGTATACGTCTCAATCAAACTGCTTAATTGTGCAGGCACTTTCAATTTATTGTTTTCCATCGCAGTATATTGTTTGACCAATTTACCGATCCAGGGATTTATTGCTTTCTCCCCTTTGGTTGTATTCCGTACCAGCCGATGATAACGCCCTATGAAAGTAGCACTTTGCTCAATTTCATAAAATATACGATCAATAATATTAGGTGGGTATCCGTCGTCGTGAGGAAAATTTGCTATTACAGTTTCGATGAAACGTTCAAGTTCGGCTTTATCCATTGACATGTGGTTTTTCCCATTAATCTATAGTTATATTTAAATATACACGTAATTTACATAAAAGTCGTTATCAACCCGGAATAATTCGTGTGCCTGTTTCTCCGTTTAAGGCTCGTGTTAGATTTTCTGGATTAGTGATAATCGCCTGTGGACCACCATTTTGCACAAAATCAACCGCCGCCTCGATTTTTGGAAGCATACTGCCCTTTGCAAATTGTTCGTCTAATATATGATCTTGTGCTTCAATTAGCGTTAACTGATCTAAATCTCGTTGTTGCGGTGTATTAAAATTTACACTCACTTTCTCCACACCAGTAGAAATCAGAAGCAAGTCAGCTCGTAATGTCTGCGCCAATAAGCTACTCGCACGATCTTTATCGATGACAGCATATACCCCTCTTAGGCTACCGACTTCATTCCGTACTACCGGAATCCCTCCTCCACCACAGGTAATCACAACATACCCACTGAGCATTAATGCTTGAATCGCATTGATCTCGTGGATTTGAAGAGGTACAGGAGATGCAACAACTCGTCGCCAACCACGTCCAGCATCTTCTATCATTTGCCACCCGTCTGCTTTAAATTCTTCGGATTCTGATTCGGTCATAAATCCACCAATAGGTTTAGTGGGATTTTCAAAAGCAGGATCATTGGGGTCAACCCTTACTTGGGTGACGATTGTTGCGACCGTCCGATTAATCCCTAAACGACGCAAGGAATTATCAAGTGCCTGTTGAAGCATATACCCAATGCTACCTTGTGTATCAGCGACGATTAAATCAAGCGGAACATCGTGAATATTAGCTTCGCGCTTGGCAATTTCACCACGTCGCATAATATACCCGACCTGCGGGCCATTACCATGGGTTATCACGACGTGCCAACCATCCGCAATCATGTCGGCAATATGTCGGCATGTTTCACGAGCGGCATCCCATTGCCGAGCAATTCCTGGATTTTGAGGGTCAGTAATCAACGAGTTACCACCGATGGCAACCACAACTAATTTTTCAATCATTCTATATATCTTTCAAAAAGGTATCTAAATATAAAAGTAGTGTATCAAAAACCGCCTACCCTAAGTATAAGGCAGACGGTTCAATATCAGAAATGAAATCATACACAGTTTACGAGATTATCGCATGGTTAGTGCCATAGCAGCTTTCTGAACATGTAAACGATTTTCAGCTTCATCATATACAACACTCTGCGGACCATCAATCACACTATCGGTCACTTCAATATTGCGATCTGCTGGTAAACAATGCATGTAAATTGCATGGTCGTCAGCTAATGCCATACGGCGATCATCTGTAATCCAGTCCGTATATTGTGCCCCAATTTTTGCGGATTCATCATTATCTTCAGTGGTTAACCAACTACCCCAACTCTTCGGATAAACGATGTCTGCACCTTTAAACCCTTCATCGAAATCTTCAAAGATTTCAAATGAACCACCGTGTTTTTTGGTGTTTTCTTTGGCTTGTTCAACAATGTCTGGCATAAGTTTATACTCTGGCGGACGAGTCAAGCGAACATTCATGCCAAAGCGTGACATCAATAATACCAAACTCTGTGGCACAGAAATTGGTTTTTGATAGCTCGAGGCATATGCCCAACTAACGTTAATCGTTTTACCGCGTAGATCACGACCAAATTTTTCTTGAATGGTCATCAAGTCAGCAAGAATTTGGAAAGGGTGATAGACATCACATTGCATATTCAGGACAGGTACACGACTAGCTTCGGCAACCGCATTAACATACTCATTACCAACGCCCCAATCACATTGACGGATCGCAATACCATCGGTGTAACGTCCAACAATTTCACCGATTTCTTTTGCGGTATCACCGTGACTGATTTGAGTCGTGGTACTATCAATAAATTGGGCATGTCCACCCAATTGTGCCATACCTGCCTCAAAGCTAATGCGGGTACGGGTGCTGGTGAAGAAGAATAGCATCGCCAAGACTTTATCCCGTAGCAGTGCATGAGGTTCGCCTAGTGCTCGTTTGCGCTTCAAATCCCATGCGACATCAAGCAAAGTTTCGATTTCTTCTTTCGACCAATCTTGTGTACTAATGAGGTCACGACCTCTAAGGTCAGTTTGCATAAAATTCTCCCATACTTAAAAGCGTTCATCTAAATTAATTCAACACATTCCAGACGAATACCGTCAGGGTCATGCCATTCTACCCAATAATAGTTGTGGTATTCAAATCCTTCGAATATTCCCATTTCGAACGGGATATTCAATGATTGTAGCGTATCCATAATTGTCTGTACATCGGGGACACGTATAAAAGAGGCAACACTTTGTCATGTCGCCTCTTCTCAATTTAGCTATTTAGCACTTGTGTCATGATTTGTTTGACATGCTCAAGCTCATCAAGATTAATGGTATGA
>Ga0209475_10005683_pt1 | contig 10114 bp, 3 predicted proteins | sample tdDd471_FD_187128 | JGI IMG/M metagenome (GOLD analysis project Ga0209475, IMG submission 187128) | Marine sediment microbial communities from the Atlantic coast under amendment with organic carbon and nitrate - tdDd47.1 (SPAdes)... | ecosystem: Environmental > Aquatic > Marine > Coastal >...
GGACATCGTGAGCGCAGGCGTCCGTAGAATAACCCATCTTCTGACGATCGTGGCAGGATGGTGTAAGCTTCCGTCACGCGATGATGATAGTCGCCATGTTCGGGTCCATTAAAATATTCCTGAACCCGCCATCTCTGCTCGTCCCCGTTGGATTCGTCCAGCCAAGTACGACTGTGACGATCACGGGTAGCCTTACAACTCACTACCCCTGCGTACCGGCTTGATCCATTGAGCGCGGACTCGGTCCCGCAAGTGGTATCTGCTCGCTGCCAGCGATTACTCCGATGGTGTGACAGCGCTGCGCGCGACAGTGTCTCGGAGTGTCATGGCAGTTCGGCTTTGTCGAATGATCAAGAGGTTGAGGAGCGCCATGAACTCTGTGATCAAGGCTTGATCTGTAGCGATCGTCTCCGAATGCCATGTCCATGCGAGATTCATGACCGCCGCCAGGTCATCGGCGAGCGGGTCTCGCTCCCAGTCGTAAGGGCGAAGAGCTTCCGCGATGCGTCGCAGCCAAGGCACCGCAGGACGGAGAAGTGGGCGGGCCCCTGGCTGACGCAGCAGGTTCAAGAACGCTCGCAGCGAGCGTGAATTGTACAAATAAGCATCAGCCCAAACGCCATACTCATCTTTCATCTTCGCGAACTCAGCCTGATTCCCGTCTGCGGCCACGATCGAAGCACCAAGGTGCATCCCAAGCAAATGCTCCCACAGGCCAATCAACCGAAACCTGCTACCTCCCTCGGGCATCCACACAGGAGATTCGATCGCGTAGCGAATCATCTGACGCCAACGGTCAAAGTAGCGTTCGGACGAAGTGGCCATTGCGAGTGCCGAGACCGTCCAATCACCAAGAAAGCTCTCAACCCAATAGTCTGCCTGCGGGCCGAGGTTTAAGATGGGTTCCCAGAGCCTGCGCGCGATCTCGTCAGACTCGATCCGGGCTACGCAGTTGGCAACATGGTCAAACACCCATGTATCGTACTCATACGGGGTTCCCTCGACCTCGTTGTGGTCGTCGTCATGACTCTCTGGGATCATACTAAGTGTCACACCGAGCAGCCGATCCAGCCACGCAACGGTTTGAGTGGTCTGTATGGTATCGGTGGTGCTTGGGTCCTTGAGCCAAACGAACGCATGACGTAAGGCTTCGATATCGAATCCGGGGTGAAGGCGGGCGATCTTGTTTCGTCTCGTGCTAAGGGTGGGTGTGCCGCGGTTCGCACGCCGTCGCAGCGTTGTCGCCCCATCGTACTCGGGGAACCGAAGGCAGTGCGCTCGGTCGCGCGCACGTCGTGCGACATCCGCCACAGCATCCCAGTCAAGCATGTCGGATGGGATGCGACCCGCAATAAACGCGGATTGCAGTCTCACGGCCCGCATTTTAAACCGCTTGATTTCGTTCTCCGAGGGGTCGTAATAATGCAGCGTTGTCCTCAACGCCGCCCACAGGACCGCCAGATTGACGAGGCGGTTGAACTCGTCTCCGAGCTCGGCTCGGTGTCGGTGAGCGGCCGTCAATGTGACGCCCGTGGTCGCGTACCAGTTACTCATGACACAGAGTGAAGCGAGCTCTCGCGCATCCGTGGCGTTGCGGTCTTCCACCAGCCAGGTGATGGCAATGTATGCGAGGAAGCTGTGCCACTTATCGGTTGAGATAGAGTGTTCGGAATCGTAAATGGTCCTCGTCGGAGCGCTGGAGATAACTCTGCTGATCTGAGCCCTACACCACTCCGCATGGTCGCCGTGTGCTAATAGCCACTCGGGCGCAAGCATTTGTAGGACTGCAACGCCGCCGAGCACCGCATCGAGTCGCCGTTCGAGACTCAACTCATCGTCATCCTCGGGGGACGCCGAAAATGCCTGGGTTTCCTCCCAGATGTTCCGAGCCTGATCGTCATTGATCGGCTCGCCTTTCTCCAGGAGTTCCCTGCACCTAAACGGGAACGCGATGAGACGCATGCCGTCTTGAGCCTTGTGGACATTTTCCTCTGTTCGGGCCTTAATTTCGTCCGGCCATTCGAAGTGGACCTCGTAGGCCCCATCTTCAAGAGGTACCGCCTTGTAGTTGTCTGGGTCAAAGCGGGGGATCAAGAGTTCGAGCGACACGGGGTCAGGACAAGACCCGCTCTCAAGCTCTGCTTGCCACCCTGCACGAATCGCCTTGTACTCTTCACGGGTCTCAGGGTGAGTCAGCAGAAGGCCTAGCGCATGGTCGCGGAAATGGGATTTCCTGTGAGGCATCGTGTGCCAATCCCGCGCGGAGTTGAATAACCGTTCCCCTGATCGAGTCCACTGGAAGAACCCAATCTTCCAAGAGTCGCCGTCAATCACGAGTTGGATGTCCCATCCATACAGGTGCCACCCCGCGAGGAGCGGTTTAAGGCATCCCGCGAGCAACTCGGGCTTATATTTGGCCACCGACACGAGGATCGCGAGTGTCGCGACGGAACGGCCCGTCGTAAGTATTTGCGTCACGACAGCGTCGATGGGCTGGTCCTGATCCAGACACTCGTACAGAAATCGTTCAAGAGCCATGAGCGCCGAGGAGAGCAGGTTGGCATTGCAAAACCGTTCACGGTGCCACCCATAGGTCCGCATATTCCCATGCCACACGCGTTGAGTACCGTCTGTCGTCAGCGACATCCTGGCCGCAGCGCGTTGCTCATCGGTCGGGCTTGGTGGCAGTTCGTTCAGTTCCCACTGTTCGGTGGCGTGATCGACGAGCCGCATGATGCAATCCACACCGAGGGAGGGATTCTGCCGGATGAGCTGGAGCCACGGGCCACGGAAGTACATGGGCTGGTACATGCCCCGGATGTTTTCGATGCCCAAACGATCAAGCATCTTCATCAGATTGTCTCGACATACATATCGTGGCGGTTCAAGTGAGCAAGCCAGCAAAAGCTCTTTGGCCTCGTCGGGCCGGATGGACGCGAGCGTGATGAGACCCTGGGTCTCAAGCACCGCTCTTTGTAGCGCATCATCGACTTTGTTAGCGGGACCATCGGGAAACTGGGAGCGTAGCGTTCCTTTGTCAAAAAGCATGGAGGTGTCAGAGTAGTCTTCCTTGGAAGGCGGATTCGTGGCGAATTGGTCATCAATTTTCTTCTCGAACCGCTCCTTATAGGCTTTCGCACGAACTACGACGTCCGGAGGGTCGGGCCGACGTCTGGCGAGTTCCAGGCAGAGGGCCGCGACTTGGTCAGGATGCTCGGGCGAAGCCAGCAGTACGGCCTCAAAAACGACCGTGTCGGAGTTGTCGTGATAGTACCGGCGTTCCTCGACCCTCGCGACTTGGATTTCCCGCCCGATCGCCAGCGCGATAGTGCCCGCCTCGGTTCGCCCGATAGCCCCGATGGGGATGCACCGGAGCCAGAGCGCGCACACCTGCGCAGCATCGATTGGGCAGAGCCGGGCAACTTCGTCGGCGTGCACCGCGAGTGTCGAGAGGACCCCGGGCCAGAGAGGCCACCAAGGGAACCTCACGAGCATTGCCAGCTCTGCTTTCTCCTCTGCAGTTGAGGACATCGCGGTCACGCGCGGGTCGGGAATGGTCGCCACATGCTGGAACCGACCGAGCATCCGTTGCAGAAGGAGGCCTTCATTCTCGGTGAGCGCGGGCCATGCCTTTTCGAGCAACTCCGAGGCAGCGGGCGTGCAGAACAGCCCTTCAACAAACATGTCGCGGACGAGCATGGCGTTTGTTCCATCGCCGTCGATCGATGCCAGAGCATCCGTCCATCGGGCAGGTGCGGCGTTGTCCGCCTCCAGGAGTCGCTGGCCGTACAAGCGGATCGCGTCGTGCCAACGTGGGAACCTGGCATATTCAGCAAGCGCTTTCCCGCGAGGCGATTTCTCGATCAGGATTCTGAGTCGCGCCCAATCCCCAAGGATGTCATGGCGGAACAGCACCCGCTCGTCGGAGACAGTGAGGAGGTCCAGAGATTCCAGCTCATTGAGGGCGCCGTGTTCTGCAGTGTCCAACTCGGATGTGCCCACTCCTCGGAGGAGACCTTCCCCTTCAAGTCGGCCGAGTCTTTTCATCACGCCCGAACGGGAGGCGGAGGCGCTGTCATTGCCGACCCATCGGCCCCAAAGGGCGTTGATAACACCTGTTATACCCGCCCAGGACTGTACCTCACTCTCCTCGAAACCATCGCTGTCACTGGCGAGCCAGTCGAGGATCTTGAGATTTGCCAGCGCCGTTCGCAGCTCTCGGCGGATGAGCACACCATTGAATCCCCGACAAGTCTCGAGTACCTGGGAGCACTCATCATCAGACGGCGGCTTGACGTACACCGTGCTGCACTGCTCCGACACGATGCTCGCACGCGCGATGAGCTGGTGTGCGCTCACAACGGCTTGCGGTCGGGTGGTCGCGAAGACGGTCCACCCGCGCAGCGAAGGGTCCGGCCCGAGCAGCTCCAGGATTGAGCTGGCGCGAGCGAGCGAGCGCTGACTGAAAACCTCAAGGCCATCGAGCACCAAGCACGCGCGCGGGCCACTCCCGGCAGTGAGCAAAGAAATGAGCGTGTTCTCGATCCCGAGGAATCGTTCGACCTCAGCAACGGAATCAAAGTCGAGGGCAGCCGCGTTCAACCACAAGCAGCGGTCGAACAGGTCGGCGTATTGAGCGAGGCGCTTCGCGATACTAGACTTGCCGCTCCCTCCATCTCCTACGATCAGAACCGGCCCGCCCTCCCAAGTGTGCGACCGCAACTCGTTTATCAGTTCGCGGCGAACAAGACACACTCGGTCTCCTACGGTATCTCGTACGGACTTCATCACATCAGCGGAGCGGCGATCGAGAGTCACCCAGTCCCGGCTGTGATCAATACGGTCCTTGAGTGCGTACTCGGTCCCGAGCGCTTCGATGAGACCTGGATAGTCGAGGGCTCCACCCGATGCACGGCGTTCGGCCGCGATGCCGATCAGTCGATTCCAGAGTCGTATGGCCTCATCCCCTTGGCCCGACAAAAGCGCACCTTGACACATTTCTATTGAGCGTGCTTCGTCGCGGGACTCGTTCTCTGTGAAGTCGAAGTAGAGCAAGCGGACTTTTTTAATCAGTCGCACGGTCTCGGTGTCGGGTTCTTTCTGCTCTACAGCGAAACTCCGAAAGAGGTCGCGGCCGATCTTGTTTGAGTATCCCTTGCTCGTGTATCGGACTGCGACACTATTTGGGTTTCCGAACCGAGCTTCCTTCAATAGAGCGTGCCATGACTCCCGAACTGCGCCCGCGAGTTGCCCAACAGCAAGGCAGGGAAAGTCAGTGGATGTCCCATCGCAGCACGCGCTAGCGGCCTTCACAAAAGCACGAGGAAACCCCGACTGTGTGACCTGGCGATTGCTCTTGATGGAGATCGCAAGACGAATCGGGATCGCGGCGGAAGAGGTCACGAGGAGGTCGTCGAGACCCGGTTCGGTGTCCGGCACTTGCCACTCAAGCAAGGACGGGGTTCCGATCTCCGGCCCACACGGGTGAGAGCGAGCGAGCATGGATGCGAGGAAGAACGCGGCAACATTGTCCTCGAAGTTGAACCCGGGACCGCCGGTGACTCGTACTGGAGCGGCGTTCTTTGGCATGCTTGATTTTATGACCTGCACTGGCGTTTGCGACAGACTCGTGGGAATGTTTAACTTCCCAACGATTCTGACGAAATATTGTGAATCTATCAGTCCAACAGTCGAACAGTTACCTCACTGGCCTCCTCTAAGGCGGATTTTCGATGTGTTGATAGCAGCCAACTTCAACGCGACACCCGGTTGCGAACAGGAATGGATCCGGCGATTACCGTAACGCTCGCTGCACAAGTCAGAGACCTGACCTGGCTTCTCAAATACGCCCATCCTACTTGAATACTCCCAAAAGAATAGACTCAGATACAAGGTGCAACTCAATCAAATGCAAGGCGATGATGTCGCGCGAATCACATGAGGTCTCCGGCAAAGTAGATCCTGAGTTGAGAAGCGGCTTCAAGACACATAGTTGTGCGACCATCATGGGATTGTCCCTACAACACAGCAGACTCGTGGACTCTGATCTGCACTAGCATCTGTGGGCATAATCGCTTAGCTAGCATTGTTATACAGGTGCCCACGATGGATACACAAATATGCGTAGCAGACTGCGCATGATGTCCGCATTCTGATCAGCCGTACAGTTGCTGATAGACTGTGACATCATGCGTGATGAGCAGCGAGGACCACATGAAGATAATTCATATCCGAATCAAGAACTTTCGCCTCTTGGCCGAGGCAGACCTCGGGCTAGAGAATCTCACAACCGTCATTGTGGGCCGCAACAATAGCGGCAAGACCTCGCTTGCAGAGTTGATGCAGCGCTTGCTCGACAAGCAGTCCCCACGGTTTCAGCTTGAGGACTTTTCGTGTGTTTGCCATGACAAGTTCATCGCTGCCGCAGATGCGATCCGGCGTGGCGAGGACGAAGACCTTGCGCGAGCGATGGTCCCGTCGATCGAGCTCCGACTCACATTTGAGTACAGTGACACAGAGCCGTCATTTGGTGTCCTTTGCCCGTTCATCGTCGATCTTGACCCCGACTGTCACGAAGTTATCATTCTTGTTCGATACGAACTCAAAGACGGGCACCTCTCTGATTTGTTCGATGGCTTGACTGTGGAGGAGATTGGCGACGACTCCAAGGCTGGCTTCTTCCGGTCGATCCGTGACCGGGTGCCAACCTGCTTCACTACCAAGGTCTTAGGAGTGGCTCCCGGCGATGAAGACAATATAAGGCTTCTCTCCGCGAGTAACCTCAGAGAGCTGCTACACACCGGCTTTATCAATGCGCAGCGGGGGCTTGACGATGTAACCTCGGGCGAGTCAGACGTGCTCGGCAAGACTATCGAATTGCTCTTCGCGACCGCGTCGCTCCCATCTGCAGATCCAGCGGACCGGGAGATCGTTGATGAACTCGGCGATGCCGTCGTTGACATCCAGAAGCGGATCGACAAGAGCTTCGGAGGTCAGCTTAAGGGGCTCATACCCGCGTTGAACAGCTTTGGGTATCCCGGACTCGGCGATCAGCTCCTCCGGGTGGAGACTATCCTCGATGTCCGTAAACTGCTCTCCAACTTTACAAAGGTGCTTTATGAGGGCACGGGCGGCGTACCGCTGCCGGAGTCTTACAACGGCCTCGGCACTCGAAACCTTATCTTCATACTGCTCCAGCTCGCCGGATTCTACAAGGCGTACTGCGCCGAAGAACAGCCGCCCGGCCTCCAGCTCATCTTCATCGAGGAGCCCGAGGCACACCTTCACCCACAGATGCAGGAGGTTTTTATCCGCCAACTCGCCAAGACCGCTGAACTGCTCGTCATGAACAACGCGTCTCAGACTCCGTGGCCGGTTCAGTTCGTGGTCTCAACCCACTCGTCCCATATCGCGAATGAGGCAGGATTTGAGTCGATCCGTTACTTCCTCGCAGTCCAACGGGACAGCGGACGGCACACACGAATCAAGGACTTCCGTCGGGGACTGTACAATATCGATCTTGACACTCGCAAGTTCCTGCACCAGTACCTGACGTTGACCCGGTGCGACCTATTTTTCGCGGACAAGGCGGTGCTCGTGGAGGGCACCAGCGAACGGCTGATGTTGCCGGTCATGATTGACAAGCTCGAAGCCGCGGAGCCCGACCACCCCACTTTGTCGAGCCAGTACTTGACCACGATGGAGGTCGGCGGGGCGTACGCCCACCTGTTCTTCGATCTTCTCGCCTTCCTGGAGTTGCACACGCTCATCATCACGGACATCGACGCCGTCGAGCAACCAGGCGGGAAAGCTTGCACAGTCCATGAGGGAGCGGCCACCAGCAACGCGTGCATCAAGGGCTGGTTTGGCGACGAGAACGGGCTCGACGCACTGCTCGCTAAGAGCGACGAAGAAAAGGTGCGTGGCAATCAGCGTATCGCCTATCAGTGCCCTGAGGAGGAGGGTGGGCCGTGCGGACGGTCTTTTGAAGACGCCTTCATCCTGGCGAATCCTGCACGATTCGGGATCGAAGATGGCACGCCAGAGAACCGGGCGACTGCTGCGCGCGACGCGGCAATCTCCCACAAGAAATCTAAGTTTGCCCTCCAATACGCCATAGAGGAACTCGACTGGACCACACCCCGATACATTCTTGATGGGATTCGGTGGTTAGCGTCGTGTCCGGTTGACGCACCTGACGGCGAGGAGGCGGCCCCGGTGCCGGCTGATCCCAAGGGGACCACCAATGCCTGATGTATCACCTGCGGAGCTTGCGAGCCAGGAGGCGCTTGACGCCATGCAGCTGTGCTTGGACACGGGCCGCAGCTTTCGATTGGAGGCAGGCGCAGGCGCAGGAAAGACTTACTCGCTTGTCAGGGCTCTGCATTACTTGATCGAGCGAGATCGGCGGATGCTCGAGCGACGACGGCAGTCGATTGCCTGTATCACCTTCACCAATGTCGCACGGGACGAGATCATCGCCCGCACAGATCGAAGCCCGGTCGTTTTTTGCGAGACGAATCACGCCTTCTGCTGGTCGCTGATCCGTCCGTTCCAGAAGCAGCTCCGAAATCTGGTTGGCGATATGGAGGCATGGACCGAACGCATAGATGAGGCAGGGGGGGATATCGGTGATCGTGCAGTCGAGTACACCCTCGGCCATCGGGCGATCAAAGCTGACAGCGTGCTGCTCGGTCACGACGACATTTTGCCCCTGACGGTGGCGCTCATGGAGCACACCAAGTTTCGTCGGATCATGGCGGCCCGTCATCCCATCATCCTCATCGACGAGTACCAGGATACGAACTCGCAGTGGATGGATGGAATCTGCAGGCTACTGCTCGGGCATGAAGGTGCGCCGCTCTTGGGCTTCTTCGGAGACCACTGGCAGCGGATCTACGATGACGGGTGCGGCCTGTTCGAGCATCCCGCCGTAATCGTGATACCCAAGGAGGCGAACTTCCGATCCGTCGCTACGGTCGTTGACTGTCTCAACAGAATGCGCCCCGAGCTACCTCAGGATGTGGTCGACCCAGCCTCGCTTGGGACTGTGGACGTTTTCCATTCGAACGACTGGACGGGTGAAAGACGTGATCGCAACTGGAAAGGAGACCTGCCCGAAAACGCTTCACAAATTGCGTTCGAGTGGGTTCGCTCTCGCTTGGAAGAAGCCGGATGGGACTTCGACGACGGGAGCACTAAGGTCCTGATGCTCACCCATAAGCTCTTGGGGGCTGAACAGGGCTACGCGAGTCTGGGCGATGTGTTTCGTGACAACGAGGATTTCGCCAAGAAGAAACACCCTCACATCGGGTTCTTCGTGGATCGCATCGAACCAGCGTGCGATGCATTCGTTGAGAATCGCTTCGGAGCTATGTTCGAGGCTCTAGGGGCTACTGTGCCGCTCGTGCATCGTGCCAGTGACAAGCGTGCCTGGCATGAGGCGATGAATCGACTTATTCAGTTGAGAGAGGGCGGCACCGTGGGGGATGTGGTCGATCACCTCGCATCGACTCAGCGGCCGGGCCTCCCAGACTCTGTTGCGCGACGCGAGCGCGAACTCGGCGAGTTCGATGAAACCTCTGGCGAGGAGATGCCCAGGCGTCTCACTGAACTCCGGAATCTCCGCAGTGTCGAATACGCGGAGATCAAAGCGCTACGTGCGTATCTGGACGGACATTCACCGTTCGAGACTAAGCACGGAGTCAAAGGCGCTGAGTTTGACAATGTTCTCATCGTCGTCGGTCGAGGGGGTTGGACAAAGTACAACTTTGACAAGATGCTCACTCTCGCTCGACTTGACACGATTCCTGCTAAAGAGCAGAGCCTGTACGAACGCACCCGCAATCTGTTCTATGTGGTCTGCTCAAGACCCCGCAAACGGCTGGCGTTACTATTCACACAAGAGCTGTCACCAGAGGCAATGTCGACTCTTAAGGCTTGGTTCCTACCGGACAATGTGCATGCAGTCACATTTTCGCGTTAATCCCCTTGTCATCGAACGTGGGAGCCAGCGGCTGACATGGTGAGACAAATGAATGGGGCTGATCTCGCCTGTGCTGCTATCCCCCCACTTCCTCACTCGCGCGCTAGAGTATGTACAGCATGAAATTGT
>Ga0209475_10005684_pt1 | contig 10113 bp, 6 predicted proteins | sample tdDd471_FD_187128 | JGI IMG/M metagenome (GOLD analysis project Ga0209475, IMG submission 187128) | Marine sediment microbial communities from the Atlantic coast under amendment with organic carbon and nitrate - tdDd47.1 (SPAdes)... | ecosystem: Environmental > Aquatic > Marine > Coastal >...
TTAACCTGTGACCTAGACGTTAAGCGTTTAGGCTTTTATCCGGCAGGCGGAGGCGAGTGGCAAATAGCCGTTGCACCTTTTGAACGATGGAAATCAATATCGTTTGCCGCGAGCAAAAAATTAAGTGGTCTTTCGAGTCAGCGGTGCAAAATGACCGTCTTATTAAATAATTATGATGTAAGCATTGCTGAAAAAGAAGTGAAGATTGCTTTGAACTATTTAGATTGGGAAGGCGTTCCTTATGAAATCAAAAAGGGGCAAGCACGAGGGAAAGGAAATACATTCCAGATTCATTTTCAAGACGGTGAAAAGCACCTGATGTTTGAAAGTTTTGCTCAGAAGAAAGTAGTTGAAAGAGACGTAGCTCTTACCGCGACTAAGCATTTAAAAGCCTTCTTAGACGCAGAGGTAGCAGTTGAAGAATACTTAGCCGATCAATTGCTATTACCTATGGCTTTAGCTAAAGGAGGCGAGTTTACTACGACTGAGCCAAGCGACCATACGTTAACTAACATTGCTGTGATTGAGCAAATGTTGCCGATTCAGTTTCAAGTTGAGCAATTAAGTAAACGTCAGTGGAACATTAAAGTTTTGTCGTAGAAGTGTCGTGCTATTGAAGAGATTCTAATTGAGGAAATTCTAATTGAAGAGCTTGTAATTGATGAGAGGTGTTATACAAGAGCGGTTTTGCAATCGAAAGAACAGCGCTTTGGCCAATCAGGACGACAAGACGTTAACAACCATCGATGATTCAAGCACTATCGTCGATGATTGTTAACAATGCTTTTGCATATTAAGAGCGCTCATCACATTCTAGCGGTTCTCGGCACCAAAAGCTGTTGGTCTGTTTTTCACAAGCAGTCTTTGCCGCGGCCTTTGCGGAAATTAACGTTGGACCCTCTCCAAAGAAGGTTCCGTCCATACGCGTTTCTAGCATGCACGAATAGGTGCGTCGATCACGCCAGTCATTATCATATGACGCGGTTTCTTCCAAGCGATAGACCGCTCGTTGCATCTGTCTAACGGCACGTTCCAATTGACGAACCCGTTGACGGAGCTCTCGATTCGCACGGTAATGCGCTCGGTAGTTATAGCCTGTTTCACGCATATAGCGGTCAAACTCTTTGTCATTCGGCTGACGCTCTTTATGCTCTTGAATTTGTACCATTGGCTCGACCGATGATGCCGCTTTTTTGTCTTTTGCATCGACAGATATCACCAGTGAGCTAACTATTAAGGCTGAACTTGCTATCAGGGCTAGCTTTTTCATAGTGGTTTCCTCATTTCAGTTTACGAGTTCAGAATAGTTAGATTTGAATGAATTGAAACTGAACGAATCAATTGAATAATAGGGATGGTAAAATTACCAGAAATGAATAGAAGTTGCCGCCACTCTTGAAGAATTTATTGGGCAAAATTAATCGACCTGCTTAATCCAATGCTTTAGGTCTGAACTTTCTGCATCAATTAACTCAAAGCCACATTCGAATTGATCACCGGATTCTCGACACCATTTCACCTCAGCGTACAATAGCATCAACTGCTGGTTTTTACTTTCTATACAAAGTTGCGTGATAAACCCAATAGGCAGCACTTGAGAGATCATGACCCTTAGACCGGTTTTTGATATATCAAGCGTAGTCGATGATACCTTTACAGACTGTTGTTCTTGATCGATGAAGGATATTTCGAAGTTTACCTGTGACTGCCGTTCATGTCGGGGTGCTTGTCGACGATCTTCTGATTGCTTTTGAATTAAGTCTTTATGGTCATCTTTCATAGTTTATACCGTACTTTCTTGCCGTTTACTGCGTTGCGAAGCGACGATTTGCTCCATCGTCATTTCTGTAGATTGGCGACTGGCTAGTAACTCAATTTTTTGATCAACAAGTTTTTCTGCAAGTTGAGCGGGCAGCCACTCACCGACTCTAACACCTCGTTTATCAACAAAAACCATTTTCTCTGTTTTATTTAAACGAAGAACGAACTGAATAATTTGCTCATCAAGTTCGTGAGCAATAAATGTAGAGCCAGAGACTAAGGTTTTTAAGGTCTCTTCCCATTCTTTAATGGCGAGCAAACGTTGTTGTTTTATCTCGGCTTCTCTTGCTCGTTTCTTTGCCTGCTGCTTTGACTTCTTGGTTTCTAATCGCTCTAGTCGTGAAAGCTCAAGCCGCTCAAGAACTTTCTGTCGAGTTAAGGCTCTCTCTTTCTCTTTGAGTGTTGTTTTAATTTGTTGAATTTCAGTTAAAAGATATGAGCCTATTTCATTAACCTTCTCTGCGAGTTGGCTGTGAAGAGATAAGGGTGTGAATTTTCCTGAGGCTAAGTATTCAGCTGCTTCAGAAAACTTTAAGCCCTCAACACGCGCACCTGAGTAATTGACCAGAATGACGAGGTTTAAAGCTAAACTTCGCTCAATCACACGGCATTGATAAGTTTGCTGATTCGTTCGATAAGTAAACCAGGTTCCGACGCGACACTGCGCTGCGACTTTGCGTTGTTGTTCGTCATCAAGCTGATTATTTGATTGTGCCTCTGTTTCTATAGTAATCCAGGTATCACTCGTTTCTTGACCCTCTAGTATGCGAATGTGGAACGACTCGAGTTGATTCAAAAAGTGCTCCAAGATGTTGTCATCAATAGCAATACTTGAAAACATAGTTCGAATATTTTCTCTAAGCGGCATAATGAGTTTCGAAAAATGACTTTGAACGTCTTCAAAAGTTCTTAATTTCAAGCTTTCGACTAACTGTTGTAGGAGTAGTTTGCCGTCATCCACTATTGGGTTTTCGTCTTCTTTCTTGAGTAAAGAAAGGTGGAATAATCGATGCCACTGTTCATTTATAAATCGATAGGCCCAATCGGGTACCTTTTCGCCTGCGGTGACTTGATTAATGATCGCTCGAGCAGTCAGAGATGCACTGGAGTTATGCGCTTGTTGCTGTTCAAATTGAATCACACGTTGTTCGAAGGCTCTAATGCTTTGTTGGAAACTCTGAAATGCGTTGGTCAGCGTGCGTTGTAATGGTAGCAGCTCTTCCTCGAGTTGAGTCTTTATAAGATGTTGCTCAAATATCTCCGCAAATGTTTCAAGTAATTGTTCAAAGCTTCGACCCGATCGATTGTCGTAAGGCCTTAAGACCCGAGCCGTAAATTCAAGGATGGATTGAAACTCATAAAGATAACGCTGTGTTGAGAATTGTTGAATCCAAGTACGCAACGTCCATAATGAAAATGCTCTTAAAAATTTGGGGCTTTGTTCATGTAAGTGAGTGAGTGGTAGAATTTGAGCCGCTAGTTTATCAACGACACCGATAAAGGCCTCCAGAGGCGTTGAAAAGCTAAGAAGATTCTGTGAAGTCGTTGTATCGGTATTGTCTAAATCATTGACGGCTGCGCGCCAGAGCGATTGATTTTGGTAAACTTCTCCGAAGTGCGTTCGGAGGTCGTTGATATCATCTTGGCCTGTGCCTTCGACGATGCACGACAAATACTCTGCCAAAGGGTCATCAATACGACTAAACTCTGACTCCATTCCTTTTATACTCCCTTGCTTTAGTTGCTCCTTAATGAACCATCAGACCAGCGTTGATATGGTCACTTTCTTATCTGCGCTGTGTACAAGCTAGCAAGCATTGTCAGAAAATACAATAGTGTCATTAATGGCTATCTTCTATCGTTTCTGTGGTAGTTTGACGATGTTATTGAAGCTGAGTCAATGTTTGCCATTGAGTTTCACTTTAAGTGCGGTTACCAAGTTTTTGTAGCGGCTGACTCTTTAAGGGAAAGTCGGCTTTTGGGCGACAAAAACAGACATGCTCGTTATTGCCACTGCGTATTGTTAGAGGGAGACAATCTACCGATATTGATGCAGCGAAGCCTGCAGAATTAGTCTATGCTTTAAGTTGCAGGTAAAGTGAGAGACGGATCTTAATATTAATGAAATCAGTTGCTTATAAAGTTATTCTCATCTGGGTTGCTGCCGTGATGTTGGTTCTCTTTGGTGCTTACAAGGTTCAGAGTGGACGAGACTTGCAGCATCAGCAGCAGTTTCAAAGTTGGCTGAAAGTTCAGCAAGCTGAAATTGGTCGGCGTATCGCGGGCATCAACTTTACACCGGTTGAGGTCCGTCGAGATACCATGGGTGAACTTGCGTTGCTCGAAGATATCGTCGCGATTCAACTAGAAAGCAATGGTCGAGTTGTTGAGAATTATGGCGATGTGGCAGAGAGTTCTACAAGTAAACCTTGGTTACTTATCTACCATGTGCCGTTTAACGTGGGAACCGATAGCCTAGATACAGCTGAGCTCACGGTGTTTCTTGTTCCTCCAGAAGGTTCATTGCAAGGCGCGGAGTTTAGTGGCTTTACGTTACTTTTGGTTGTCATTGTTTTGGGAGCGATCGTAGGTACCTTTTATTGTTTGTCCCCGCTATTTCATTTAGAAGATAAAGCGGAGCAGATATTAACTGGAGACTTCGACCCTCAGCATTTTTCTCCGTCTGACGAACATCCCTTAACTTCTGAGTTAGCGATTAACTTACTGTTAAATGAACATCATTATAGTCGTCAGCAGCAGACAGAACTGTCTAATCGGTTACGTCGACATTCGTTTGTGGACTCATTAACAGGACTGGGCAACCGCGAATATTTCGATGCAGAATTAGAGGTTCACCTTACGGCTGATGAGAACGTCACTGGAGCCGTAGCTATTTTTTCATTTGAGCCTCTAATGGAGATTTATCATGAACAACGTGAGGCGTTTAGTTCGTTGATAGAACAAGTCGGTCAGCGATTCGTCGAACTTTCAAATGAAGAGGAGCTTTATTGGGTAGCTAGGCGGGATAATACTGATTTTGCGTGGCTTACACTTGAGAATGCTCCTGAAAAGGTGAATCGACAATGTGTTAAGTTAGTCAAAGATCTGGCTCGGAGTGTGTTTGATTCGACGGAGTTTAAACATCACTTTGTAGATGTTGGTGTGACTTTTTTCAAATCTGGAGACGCCGCCTACGATGTATTAGCGAGTGCCGATATGGCTTTGCGTAATGCACAGCTAGAGGGCGAAAATAAAGTTCATTTATACCAACCTGATCATCTTAGTAAAGATATGATAAAAGGCGGTGTGCGGTGGCGTAGCTTTTTACAGAAGAAACTTGATCAGCGAGAAGTCATTCTCTATTTTCAACCGCAAGTCAGTGATGAAAACCTTGAATATTCAAGTTTCGAAGTGCTTTCGAGAATGGAAGATAATGGAAAAATTATTCCTGCCTCCGTGTTTTTACCTATGGCGAGTCGCTGTGGTTTAGCATCAGAATTTGACCGATTAATTGTTGATAAAGTTATTAAGTCGCTATCGTTTGGAGAGCAGTTTGACGATGCAGAGTTATCGATTAATTTATTTTCTGACAGCATTCGTAATGAGAAGTTTATCTTATGGTTGGTGCAGCGGTTATCGAGTTTGCCAGAGTTAAGTGAACGACTCTTCTTTGAAGTCTCTGAGTTTTCAATTATGCGAGCCGATCAAAAGTTTCACTGGGCACTTGAGCAAATAGCCGATCTAGGGCCTCGATGGTGCGTTGAAAGTGTCGGATCGCCAAACGCCGATCTCTCTTACTTAAGAAAGTATCCTATTGACCGATTAAAAATTGGACATTCAATTGTTCGCCATATCGATCGACATCAAGACAAACAGCTGTTTGTACAAACATTAATAACTGCCGCTAATCAAGCCGGCGTTATGGTTTGGGCGGAAGGTGTTGAGAGTGACGAAGAGTGGGCGACATTACAAGAACTAGGCGTCACGGGTGGACAAGGGTATTTGTTTGGCATGCCGCAAGATCAGCTGTTGCTAAGTGACACAATTCGAGAAGAAGTATGATGGTTTGTAGGTGCTAGATAGAAAAAAAGCCCGCATTGCGGGCTTTTTTATACGATGGTTGTGATTAGAACTTTTGCTCTAAACCTAAACCTAACCAAGATTGGTCATTGTTATCGGCATCGTCAGACTTGGTGTAGAAAGCAAAAACTTTCGTTGCTTTACCTAGTTTTACGTCCCAACCGATTGAAGATACTTTCTTATCAACCGCAAGCTCGTCACTCTCACCAGTTTGCAACTTTAGAGTGTGATCACCGGCTTTATAAGCAACGCTGAATAACATACCTTCTTCGTCGATAGTGCCGTTGTCGTGCTCATTGTAAATAGCACCTAGACTGAAGCTACCGATTTTGTATTGAGTCGTGAATCGGGTAGTTGTCGTATCAATTCCTGAAACGTCATTGTCTTGTGCAATGGCAAAGAACCAATCATCGTTTGAGTATTCAACAGAAATCGATGACGCTGAACCAAAATCATTCTCGTCAGTTTCTGCCGCACCCTTTGATGGAGTCATGGTCGCTAATTTAATTTTTACACCACCAAATTTTGGAGAAGTGTATTGTGCAAAGTTGCTTGCACGAACTTCACCATTGAATAGTGTTTTGATGTCACCTTCGATGTCGTTGAATAAATCAACTTTGCCCTGTGCTTTTTTCAGCGGGCTGTCGTGACGACCAACGATAACTTCACCGAAGTTACCCGCTAATCCAACGATTTGGTTACGAGCTTTGATGTGATCATCAGAGCTGTCACCTTTATCGGTGGTATCAACTTGCCACTCTAATGAGTAAATGGCTTTTAAAGAATCTGATAATTTAGCTTTTCCTTTAAGACCGAAGCGCGAGTTGTTGCTCTTTACTTCGCTGCCGTCAAGTGAGCTGTCATCAGTCATTTGATAAGTAACGTTGATTTTACCATATGGTGTTACGGTTGCTTCTTCAGCTAAAGCTGGGGCAGCCATACCTAATGCGACGGCTGTAGCAACCGCAGTTCTAATAAGTTTCATATTGTTCTCCCAGTTATAACATTCAATATCGTTTAATACCGAACTGGCGGCAATGATAGTTGAGTAATGTGACAGTTTTATTTCATATGTCATTTTTTTGTAGCAACTTGAGTTATTTTGGTCGCTACATCTAAAGTTTTTGCCAAGTCTAGACCAGCATTATGCTGAGGCTAGGCATATTTTCGCCGCTAATGAACGTCTTTGGGTCAGCCAAGTTTGGTCCCGAAGATACATCATTGGGTTAAAAATTAGACTAAAATGACATTTATGTCATAAATATGACAGGTTGCGCGCCATTCTACTCGATTCTGCGACGTAAGTTAAACTATTTGTTTTTTGAAAGTCTATTAAAAACAAAGAGATAGCATCATTTCGCGGTAAGCCTTTCTGAATATGACAGTTTGTCATATAACTGTCATGTTTGGGCTCTACAATAGCGGCATCTTGATAATAGGCCTAAATAGAAAAATTCGATGAATGATTTAAGTAACGACTACGAAGCCGTGAAAGATCGGGTTCGTGAATTACTCGATAAACAGACAGAGGGTGGTCACCACACGTTAAGACGGATTAAGGACGTGTTGGCGCGCCATAGTATTGCTATCGGTGGTGTGTCAGTCATTGTCGCCGTGGTGATGATTTTCTTCTATCTATTATATGTTGTATTTCCAATATTCCGCAGTGCTGAGGTGTTGCCGCAGCAAAGTTACCAAGTGGAAGCATCACAGCCACTCCTTTGGGGTATGGAGGAGTACGGAGAGGTTGCTTTTCGAATTGAAGCGGATGGTCAATTAAATTATTACTACGCACAGACCGGTGAAGCGATCAGTCAGTTGTCTTTGCCACTTGAAGATGACGAGCAAGTCACTCAAGCCGTTTTCGCCCATCGTGAAGAGTCTCTCGTGGCAGTCGCATTGTCGTCTGGCCGTGTACTTATGCCGAAATTAACCTTTAGCATCAGTTATCCGAATGATGTTCGCACCATTACGCCGGGTATTGAATATCCCTTTGGTGAAGACGGTTTGCAATTGATGGACTCATCGATCGAGTCTATAGCGGCAGCGAAAAGCGAAGAGTATTTCAGTATTGTCACTAGCGATGCTGAGCAGAACATTGCGTTCCAGCGCTTTGAGTTGCAAGAGTCTTTTCTCACCGATGGCGTACAGCTTGAGTTGTTGAGCGAACAAGCGTTGCAAGGAGATTTCGCGATTAAATATTTATTGCATGACCCAACCGGACACTGGGTTTATTTAATTGGCGTTAGTGGTGAATTACAAAGCTACTGGTTAGAAGGCGATGAACTGATTCCTAATGAGCGCCTATCGTTGGTAGCAAACACTGAACAAGTGACTGATGTAAAACTGTTGCTTGGCGGAATTTCACTTTTGGTTGGCGACAACACTGGCAAGGTAAGCCAATGGTTCCCTGTTCGTGATGATAACAATACTTATCGATTGAACCTTATTCGTTCGTTTGAGTTTGGCGATGCCGACATTAAAACAATAATTCCTGAAATTCGTCGTAAAGGTTTTTATGTTATTGACGCTGAAAATAACTTAGGCATTTTTTACACCACATCACATCGTGAAGTGCTATCGGAAAATATTGCCGAGTTGTCAGGCGAATCTCGACTTATTTTGAATCCTCGTACTAACCGCATGCTGATAGCTTCAGCAGACAAAGTTCATGTCTGGTCTATTGAAAATGAACATCCCGATCTTTCTTGGTCTGCTTTGTGGAGTAAAGTGTGGTACGAAAGTTACCCTGAACCTCAATATACTTGGCAGTCTTCGGCATCAACGACCGACTTTGAAGCTAAGTTTTCTTTAGTTCCACTGAGTTTCGGAACCTTGAAAGCGGCATTTTACGCAATGTTATTTGCAATGCCTCTCGCCATTTGCGGCGCTATTTTTACCGCTTACTTTATGGCTCCCAAAATGCGTTCGTCGGTGAAACCTGCGATTGAAATCATGGAAGCGTTACCTACGGTTATTTTGGGCTTTTTAGCTGGTTTGTGGTTAGCTCCCGTAATGGAAGAGAACCTGCCCGGCGTGTTTATGATATTGATACTCATGCCGCTCGCTATTGTTGGCTTTGGCCTGATTTGGCATTTTTTACCAAGCTCAGTCACTTCTCGAATTCCTGATGGTTGGCAAGCCGCATTATTGGTGCCTGTTGTTATTCTGATCGCATGGGGTTGTTTTGCTATCAGTTACCCAATGGAAAAAGTGTTGTTTGATGGCAACATGCGAGTATGGTTAGAGTCGATAGGAATCACTTACGATCAGCGCAACTCTTTAGTCGTTGGTATTGCAATGGGATTTGCCGTTATTCCTACTATTTTCTCAATTGCTGAAGATGCCATCTTTAGTGTGCCTAAGCATCTGTCGAACGGCTCACTAGCGTTAGGTGCTAGTCCATGGCAAACCTTAGTTCGTGTTGTCTTACCAACGGCAAGTCCTGGTATTTTCTCGGCGGTTATGATCGGTTTAGGGCGCGCAGTCGGAGAGACCATGATCGTATTAATGGCAACAGGTAATACGCCCATTATGGAAGCCAATATTTTTGAAGGCATGCGTACCTTGTCAGCGAACATTGCTGTCGAAATGCCAGAGTCAGAGGTTGGGTCATCGCATTACCGAGTACTCTTCTTAGCAGGCTTTGTGCTCTTTGTGTTTACTTTTGTGTTTAATACGTTAGCCGAAAATGTACGACACCGTTTACGTCGTAAATACGGCTCACTTTAATCTTTGAAATTAGGCAAGATCGATGAAAGATAAGTTTTTTAAATCTGGAGAACACTGGGTCTGGTTTAATGCTGGAGCCATCGCCATTTCATTGGTAATGGTGGTGAGCTTAGTATTATTCATTGCAGTTAAGGGCCTAAGTCATTTTTGGCCAGCAGATATCGTTGTGTTCGAGACACAATTGGCCGACGGCACAAAGCAACAAGCCATGGGTGAAATTTACGACGAAGAAACACCGAAAGGTCAAGATCCAGCGGTTGCTAAGCAAATTTTGTTGAAAACCGGTAACCGAGATCTCTATGGCTTAGACTTTCGCTGGCTGAAGGCGAAAGACGTGGTCGGTCAATCGAGTCGCGATGATGTATTAGTGATTGAGCGACGAGAATGGGGCAACTTTTACGGCTTTCTTACTGCGGTTGAATTGGATGGAAAAACCTACACTGAGAAAGATGCTGAGTTCTTCTTAATGATGGAAAATGC
>Ga0209475_10005692_pt1 | contig 10103 bp, 11 predicted proteins | sample tdDd471_FD_187128 | JGI IMG/M metagenome (GOLD analysis project Ga0209475, IMG submission 187128) | Marine sediment microbial communities from the Atlantic coast under amendment with organic carbon and nitrate - tdDd47.1 (SPAdes)... | ecosystem: Environmental > Aquatic > Marine > Coastal >...
TGGGCAGAAATCGAGTAGAGTCCTTTAAAGAAGCAAAGTAAATAAACTCACTTTCTACTGATATCGCTTGACCATTAAGAGCTTAGGATTTTAAACATTCATCGGCGTACTTCTTTCATTAACATTTAAGCGCTATCATTTAACCGAAATCAATTAATCCATATCATTTATACGAAACCATTTATACAAAACCATTTGAAAAATTAATTCACTTAAAATTGCCATTAAGGACATCATAAATGATAACACCTAATCATTGGCGAATGCCTGAATCAAGGCATCGCCGTTTCATAAAGGACTACCCGTTTGCGACGCTTTTTGGTCCGAATCAAGTGGTCGATCATTTACCATTGCACCTCGATCACGAAGGGCAACGATTGATTGGACATTGTGCGAAAGTCAATGCACTTTGGCAAACCTGTCATCAGGCCGCAGTAACCGCTGTTTTTCATGGTCCACATGCCTACATTCCGGCCCATGCATATGACACTCAACCAGCGGTTCCGACTTGGAATTATGCAGTATTGCATGTAACCGGGCGTTTTAGCGCACTCGATGAGCAGGCAACTTGGTCTATCATACAAAGTATGCACGCTCAGTTCGAATCTAATGTTTCTCAAGAAGAAGAGCAATTCCAGAAAAATATGCTCAATGGTATCGTTGGTTTCGAAATCGCTATCGACGCCATCGTAGGCAAAGAAAAGCTTGGCCAGCACCGCAAAGCGGTCGATCAGCAAGCGGTACTCTCTCACTTAAAAAACTCTAAAGCCACTCAGGCAAAAGATCTGGTAGAGTATATGGACCGTACACTCTAGCGGGCAAAATTAAAAATAGAAGGAAACATTATGTTTGAGAATTACACTTGGGTTTACTGGGGTTTATGGACTATCGGTTTTACAATTTTAGTTCAAGCATTGGTCGCGTCGATTGCTCATCGTCGCCAAAAAAAATACATTCCGGGTATCGTCGATAAAAATTTGAGCCATGAGTCGTTTGTCTTTCGAAGCCACCGAACGTTTCTAAACTCTCACGAAAATGTCGTGATGTTTCTTATTCCTGTCTTTGTTGGACTCTTTAGCAAAATGGATGCGAGCACTCTGGCGGTGATTGTTTGGATCTACGCTATCGCTCGATTGATTCATATGGCGCTGTACTACAAAATCGCGACTGAAAAAAACCCCAGTCCTCGCAGCTATTTTTACATCATCGCTTTGCTCGCTAACTTAGTTTTATTCATTTTGCTTGGAATGCATTTAATTAAGTAATCAGCTATAACGGCGATATATACCTTGTCGCTAGTTGGCCATTTCAGTACTCTGGCCACTAGCGAACGTTAAGGTGTATTAACGCTCTTAAGAGCGCTCTAAGGAGAGTAGATTATGAGCCATTCGAAAACTCTGTTTATCAGTTTCATGCTATTGGCATTGCTGCCTGGTTGCAAAGAACTAAAGCCCTATTTAGACACCGCAAAGGACTTAGCTCAATCGACCGCTCCAACCAGCCAAGAAAGTGCACAAGCCATACGCACGACCCTCGATCAAGGTATCGAAAAAGCCGTTGCTGGCTTGGGCAAACAAGGGGGATTTTCAAGCAGTCGTTATCGAGTGCCTTTGCCTCAATCATTGACTGACTTTGCCTCACGCGCTCGCCAAATTGGGTTGGGCCGTTACGTCGATGACTTTGAAACGTCCATGAATAACGCCGCCGAAAAGGCGGTACCACAAGCACTGACGATCTTTAAAAGCAGCATTCGAAACATGACGCTGACCGACGTGGTATCACTGTTGCGAGGAGGAGACACTGCCATCACTGATTTCTTTCGCAAAAACTCGACAACGCAATTAAAGTCGGCATTTTTGCCCAAAGTACAACAGGCTACCAGCCAGGTAGGTGTCACCCAAGATTACAAGCGATTGACCGACCAAGTCAGCCAGTACGGGCGATTACTCAACATTAAACCACCCGCACAACTTGATCTAGATACCTACGTTACCGATCACGCCATTGCTAGTTTATTCACTGAAATAGAAGGACTGGAAAAGAACTTTCGAGCCAATCCATTGCAGCAAAGCAGCGCATTAATACGTAAAGTTTTTTCCTATTACCAATAAGAACTAAAGCGTCTTCACTTCCATTGAAGACGCTTAGCTTTAACTACTTCGTTGATGCATTAAGTTTTCTACAATGCCAAGCAAAGAGTCGGGACGATGAGTAGGTGTCACTTTTTGCCCAGTTAGACGCGACACTTCACGAAAGTCAATACAGCCAACGAGCCGCCCCTCTTCGCTCACCAATAGATAATCTAAAGACTGCAAAGACATTGCACTGACCAGTTGCTGAATCGTTAAAGTTGTCAGAACCTCGCGATCAACAACAAACAATTTTGCGACGGGAATCATCAGTAAATCAACAGTCAATTCTGCTCGACTTATCCCGCGTTGCGACGCAATCGACATTGCATCGCGGCCACTAATGGTCGCCTTGGTAATCAGCCCAACAACGTTACTCGCGTTGTTCACCACAAACGCGGTATTCGATTGAGTTTGTTTAAAAATCAGCTCGGCTTGAGCCAAGGTTGTATTGTCTTTCAAAGACAACGGAGCGGGTAACGATAACCCATGCGCAGCAACGACCGCTTGGCTGTCTGATTGAATGGCCGAATTTGGCTGTTCAACATGCTCACGAACAACCAAGGTATAAGGATTAATATCAAGTTTAGTTGCAGTATTCATAACACCACCTATGCAGTTAATTAAGTAATTAAAAATTAAGACCTAACTAGACTTGCCAAGGCGGCGCTCGGATATGATATCGAGCTTGGGGCGGAAATGGAAAAGGAACGAACTCAACGCTGTTGGGTTTAGACACAACTCCTTTTAAAGGAGTATTCGTTGACACACGAAGAATGACATCACCATCGAAGTCATTATCGATATCTTGAGAATCCAAAGTCCAATTGCAAACTGAACTTTGCTGTTCAACACCTTCCGCAAATACCTGTTGCGAGAACTCTAACGCTCCAAGTATGACGAAAACACTGATGAACGACCAACGAATGAACATCTAACTACCTCAATTCTATGATTACATAGTAGACAATTTTTCTGTTCTTCACTGTTCTAAAATCGTTTCAAAATATTTCCCTGATAAAACAGCTAGTTACAGCTGTTCATCGCAAGGTTCAACGTCTGTCGTGACAGGTAAAGCAGCATCACCAAACCACAATGCCATAAAGTCCGCTATCAGTTTCTGCTCAATTTCAACCGCTAACTCGGTAGGACAAAAAATGGTTATGGCAACAACAATATGAGCCAGCTCATTGGTGGTGATTTGAATGTCGGGCTCGGGTCCTGAAATACTCACATCCAGTCGTTTCTCTATTAGCATACTGTATCGTGTGGCCACGTCATTAAACGGAGCACAGTACTCTTCGGCTTTTTCAACTAAAAACGCTTTAAACGGTACGACATTCTTGGTGGGCTCAAGTGTGATATGAAACGTGTGTGATGCGTAACGTCGAAGGTAGTTTAAGTTCTTAACAGACTGAGTCACAAAACGATTATTCGGTATCGTCAACGTCTTACCTGTGTAGGTATAGGTTTGATTGTCAACCTCTAACAAAGTCACTTTTAACCAGTCGCGATTGGCCACTTCACCATACTGTCCATCAATCTCGATCCAATCACCGACCGAAAAGGCTCGTGTGCTCGACAAATAAACAAACCCAAGTAAACATTGCACGTACTCTCTGGTAGCTAAAATAATTGCCACCGTAAAAGCCGCAATCGATAAAGCAAAGTCTTTAATATCGTCAGACCAAAGAATAAAGATTAAAATAAAGACGACGAAATTGGTTAAGTTTCTAATCGTACTAATCGTCGAGCGACGATCAACACCTTTTCTCTTAGAGCGCTTACGCACACCCTTAATAATGGGCTCTCGAACCGCCATAACCAATATAATGAGAATTATTGAGCTCCACAATTTGTGGTTAACAATAAAACCGGTCACCAGTGTAAATAATTCTGAAGGAGACATTTTTTCCCAATTACATCAATCGCAAGACGCGCTACATTAACATCTATCTAATTAATAATAAAACTCTTCTATTAACAATCCGACTTAATTTCCAAGTAAAATTTGCCTCAGTTGAGAAATTTCTTGGCGCGACTCATCCAACACTTTAATGCTTAATTCTGGTGTCGACTCGCCGACATGAATTCGTTTAAACGCTTCCAGTTGATGAAACTTTGGAAGGTCATGATAATGGTGTTTCTTAATACTTTCATGGAGCAGAGCAATATTCAGTAAATCACTATAATCCGGTGTCATTACTTCAGGTTTTTCCCAATGCCTTAAATACTTCATGCACAGAAAGTAAACATGACCTAACTGCCAATTGGTAATGATGTCACATGCAACCTGTATTTCGTAGTCACGCACCAGCGATTCAATTGACTCCGTTAACTTTAAGAATCCTTGATAGTCGCTTGCAAACGCATAGATCGACATAGCACCGATTTTATGCAACAGACCAGACAACATCGCAACCTCTGGTTCGAAGTTCAGTTGACTGTGCTTCGCGAGTACGGCAGCGATGACGGCAACATCGACACTTTCTTGCCACATTGCACGAAAGGTTTCTTGCAGTTCTGGCTGATCACTTCGAAACAACTCTTGCAAAGAAAATATTTGCACCAACTTTCTAGTCGTATTGATACCAAGACGAATAACCGCTTCGGAACAGGTTTCAACCGGCGACACACCTCGAATAAGAGGGCCATTTGCGTACTTTATCAACTTCACCACCATGGCTGGGTCGACCATTAATACGCTGACGACATCTTCAATTGAATGCTCATCACCTGCCGTGTACTTCTGAATACGCAATGCTACATCGGGTAACGATGGAATACTTAATTCACCACGGCGAATCGCTTGCTGAATTTCCATGGTAATCATACTCGGTGTCAATTCTGCATTTGCAAACTCAATGAGTTTCTCGCGACTTTCTTCAACATTGTGAGCTTCTAGAATATAACTAAGTAAGTCGTGTGGAAGCTTGAGGAATGCACTGTCTTCAATACAGGTTGCAGCGTACTTACGTGGTCGAAGGTTTGCCAGGGGTCGACTCGCATTAGCCGATGAGTGAGCTAATGTATAGGACTTACCATCAGCCGCCACAAGTTCGACCTTGCCCTGTACAATAAAGTAATCGTGGCTATCAATTTGATTTAACTTGAAAATGTCTGAACCACTCTTGATTTTCACTAATTCAGACTGGCCTGCCACTATGGCTCGCTGTTTCGCATTTAAGAACTCGAACGCAGTAAAACGCTCCATCAACTCGACGATCGTCTCCAAACGGTCCATGTGCTCTCCAAAATTAAAGGGCGATGTCTCCAAGCCATATCGGCCGCTTTAACCAGCGGCTAGTTAAGCTTTAAAACTTGAATAACTCGAAAGATATCGAGCACCAATACTCCTATAACTCTAGAACACATAATAGGATTGCTCAACTTACTGTTTTTCCGTAAAAACTGTATTTTTTCCATAGACTTAGGCGAATCCGCTGATATGCTTGAGAATGGATGAATTAGAACCGTGACCGGCTCGGCACATTGCAATCATAACGATTGAATTCTAGCCAAATTAACGTAGTATTTCGAGACTACCGAAACTAGGGAAATGAGTATTATGTCGTATCAGGACCAGATATCCTCCGTCAACATGATTGCCGAGCATATACGCGAGAGCATCAAGACGTCGATTAAGGCGCTGGAGAAATATCATTCTGACGAGCAATCGAGTGGTGCACGCAAGGACGCTTGGTCGGGAATTTACCAGTTAAACCGAGTGTTTACATTTATCGAGCTGCAAGCAGCTTCATTAATGACTCGCGATATCTGTAACATCGTTAAGAATATGAGCGATCCTTTTAATCCGGAGGATGAACAGCGTCTTGAAGCGGTTATTTATAGCCTTACCTTGCTTGAGCGTTACATAGATTTCATTTGTAATAAGCCCTTCGATCTGCCTCAGCTTCTGTACGTACCCATCAATGATTTGCGCTCGATAGCACACATTGAACAATTCCCAGAATCAAGCTTTTTTAAAGCGAATCATCGAAAGGTTCGCGACTCTGGACAAGCCAATGACCGTCTTGATGACTATGAAATTGTCAAAACATCGCGTCGATTACGACAAATGTATCAAATGGGCTTAATTGAAATCATTCGGAAGACCAACGTTAGCGGTGGACTGGCGATGATGGGGAGAGCGCTCAGTAAACTCGATCGCCAATGCGGCTGCCCTAGCGCACCCAATCTTTGGTGGATCGCAGGTGGCGCTATCGAAGCCTTTCATTCTGGCGGTCTGTTGATAAACTCAACGCGACTTAAGTTGTTGTCGCGGCTCGACTTGCAAATTAGAGAATTAGGGCAAGTTAACCATAATATTAATTATAAAAACCGCGAAAAAGCTGAGCAACTCGCGTTTGAATTGCTTTATTTAGTCAGTTTATCTGATGCTGAAGATGAACAAACCGAAACCTTAAGAAAGCACTTTGAGTTACCCAACCTTGGCTTAACCGAGCGCAACCTTGCTCAAGAATTTCAATTATTAAAGGGTTTGAACGAAGGAGATTATGCCTCTCTCTTCGATACCATACTCGACGATATTTTAAAGGTTCAGACGGATTTAATTGCCGAGGACTACAAAAGTGGATCAGAAGAGTTGACGCAATTGTTTCATCAACTTAAACAGCTGCACAGTTTATTCTCAGTACTGGAATACAAATCTCTCGAAATTCAATTAAAGGAAGCGGTTGAACGCATTGAACTTACAATCAACAAAGAAATTCATTTGAAAGATCCCGATCGTCAATTCGTATCTGACGTGCTGGCGAAAATTGAAAGCTATTTGGTTGATAAACGACAGCGCGGTCACGGTGGGCAAACGAATTTGAATCGAAACACTTTGAGTCCTGCTCAAATTGAAGCCTGCAACTATGCTAGAAAACAGGTTCATCAAGTCATTAATCAGATTGAAAACTACAGTAAGCAAGATCACGATCCTGAGTTACTGCACTCAATGCCGGCCTCTTTACAAAGAGCGGTCGAGAAAATAGATGTACTCGACGTTAAAGAGTTAATAGCTTTGATCAATGAGCTATCTGATCTTTCAAATCAATACTTCTTGAAGCAGCCAGCTACCATGCAAGCCCTTGAACTGTTAGCGGATATACTTTGCAGTATTGAGTTCTATTTAGAAACCATGGAAAGCAATCACATACCCAGTAATAAGATTTATCAATTTGCGGACGAGAATTTAGCGCGACTCAAGGCTTACTTAAACTTAGATTAACTCAATATGCGCTGGCTAGTTTTTGTTACTTTATTATGGGCCTTCTCGTTCTCTTTGATCGGAGAGTTTCTCGCCGGTCAAGTCGATGGCTATATTGCCGTTGCTACTCGAATGCTGTTGGCTTTTTTAACGTTTCTCCCCTTCTTAAAATGGAACTCAGCAAACAGTAAAACCGTTTTTGCCTTAATGGGCATTGGTGCTATTCAAATTGGAGTGATGTATCTTTTTTTCTACCACAGCTTTCTATTTCTTACCGTTCCTGAAGTTCTGCTTTTTACTATTCTTACTCCGGTTTATGTGAGTTTGCTTGATGACCTAATTTTCGTAAAACGATTTCGATTGAATTGGCTACTCCCCGCAATCATTGCCGTTGTCGGCGCTGCAATTATACGTTACCAAACGGTTAGTTCAGATTTTTGGACCGGCTTGCTCTTAGTTCAAGCCGCCAATCTTTGTTTTGCATTCGGTCAAGTTGCCTATAAACGTCTAGCTATTCCTAGTCACTTAACACAGAAAAATATCTTCGCTTTCTTCTTTTTTGGGGCATTATTAATCAGCCTACTCCCGGCTATATTCATTGCTGACTGGACAAAAGTGCCCGTTACAATCACGCATTATGCGACATTAACTTGGCTCGGCATCGTTGCTTCAGGGCTAGGGTATTATTTTTGGAACTATGGAAGCAAGCAAGTCAATACTGGTCAACTAGCAACAATGAATAACTTACTTATTCCGGCAGGCATTTTAGTAAATGTGGTGTTTTGGGGACGACCAGCCAATTGGCTTTCGTTAACCTTTGGTGCAGTGATTATTTTAGCGTCTATTCTTATTGCAAGTTACTACTCAAAAGCCATGAAAAATAAAAGTGCCGATAATTAAAATAGCGATAAGTTATCACCTGGCTGTAATTCATCGACCGGCTCAGCACAGTCGGCAATATCCTGAGAAACATTCTTAACCGTTTCTGCGACTCGGAAATGATGCATACCCGAGTATTCTCGAGAAGAAAGTAACGGCAACATCGAGTCCTTTGAAGAGTCACTTAACCACTGCTCCCAAAAGGCCTGAGGAACAATAATTGGCATACGATGGTGAATTGGGGAAACTAATTGGTTTGCTGCGGTTGTTAAAATACAAAAACTTAAAGAACCGCTTTGAGAATTTTCGAATGGTTCATCTTCAACCGACGGTTCTTCAAACGTCGTCCATAGACCAGCCATCATAAACGCCGCTTTATCGTGATGTTCAAACAAATGCCATGGACGATTTCTTTGCGTTGCGCTGCCTTTTGGCTCATAAAAACCATCAGCAGGAATTAAACATCGCTTCGTATGAGCAGACGTTGCAAACATTTTGCTTTCGAATACGGTTTCAGAACGCGCGTTTATCTTACTAAATGATGCTTTTGACCAACTGGGACGAAAACCCCATTGCATACTTGCTACTCGCGGTGACTGAGCATCCCAATAGACCACGGTTGCTCGTTGAGAAGGTGCAATATTAAATCTTGCAGTAAAGGGCTGAATGTCAGCCCAATAATCTTTCCACTGACTATGAGTTGCCCAATCTGGTTTCTCTCTTAGTAAATAGCGTCCACACATTTTTGATGCACTTACCTTTCAATCGCTTGCTTTTTCCCTTGGTCATCAACACTAACAAAGGTAACGCGTGTTTCAAACAACAAAGGGCTTGCAGAAGTTCGCTTCCCGGTGACCGCAATGTGGTAGGTTAACGAGGTATTACCTTGTCGTTCAAGGCTCACATTAAAACAAATTATCTCACCGCATTCGATGCGATGTTTAAATTCGACATTATCTAATGCAACCGTGACGAAGCGATGACCTGGAAACTGCAAATTCGCAGAAACATAAGCTACTTCGTCGATCCACATTAATAGATATCCACCGAATAAAGAGCCCTGATGATTCATGTGTTCTGGCAATACCAATTTATGGTGCTGCATAGATGGAGACGTCATTAATTGCTACTCATTGTATTTTCACTTGCTCTAATTTTAACTCAATGGCTAAATTTATCAGATTGATAGAAAAATCTTAGAACAAATTGATTCGATTGAACAGAGCAGTATACTGCTTTCACAAGCTAAACAATTGTAATCATACCGAGTTAACGCTTATATTACTAAGCAAAGAGACTATTGAACAAAATTTTAAAGAATACTAAGCCAGCCGGATAGCCAAGAGTAACTTACCATGCGTCACGGACAATTTGCAGATTACAACAACGAACAAGTCTCTTGGAAGACTTTAAAACAATTGGTGCCATTTCTCACTGAGTTCCGGTGGCGAGTCTTAGCCGCTTTACTTTTTCTAATCGCTGCGAAAGTTGCCAGCGTTGGTGTTCCTTACGTATTTGGTATTACGGTTGATCAACTCAATTTATCGTCTGAGCAAGCCGTCGTTGTGCTACCACTCACATTGATCCTCATGTATGGAGCCCTTCGTTTATCGACCGTACTATTCGGAGAGTTTCGAGATCTATTATTTGGCCGAGTTACTGAAAGAGCGATGCGCCGAATCGGCCTTGCGGTTTTCAAACACCTACATAGTCTTGATATAGATTTTCATTTATCTCGTCGTACTGGTGGCGTCGCAAGAGATATTGAAAGAGGCGTATCAGGCATTAATTTCCTGTTGCGCTTTATGGTATTCAATATCGTACCCGTTTTCTTAGAAATTCTTTTTGTTGTATTGATCTTTCAAGCTAAGTTCTCAACT
>Ga0209475_10005694_pt1 | contig 10103 bp, 6 predicted proteins | sample tdDd471_FD_187128 | JGI IMG/M metagenome (GOLD analysis project Ga0209475, IMG submission 187128) | Marine sediment microbial communities from the Atlantic coast under amendment with organic carbon and nitrate - tdDd47.1 (SPAdes)... | ecosystem: Environmental > Aquatic > Marine > Coastal >...
CTCGTGAATGAAGTAGGAGGCGGGGCCGAAATCATCCGACCAGCCGTACCGGCGCTGCCAGCGGGAAACCCAGGCCGGCGTCCGCTCGGCGTGGAACAGGTGCTCGTGATCCGGGATGACGTTGATGGGAAACGTGACGATTCCATCGGGGTGCGCCTCGGGACCGGTCGACGCACGTCGGACCCCGTCCGATACCACCTCGATCCCCTCGGCTTGCAACGCGCGCTCCGTGCCCGGACCGTGCATGTACATGTGGTTCCGCCAGCAGCGAATCCGGCGCCCCGTTCGCTGGCGAATGATGTCGATGGTGCGTCTCGCATCTCGACGCTGCATCCATGCCGGACCGTTGTAGCTACCGGTCAGCTTGAGACAGGCGCGATGCAGGATTGCGGGCTGGAAGCAGGACCAGTTGTGGCCGCCGAGTTCGACGGATTCGCTGATGCAGAGCGGCTTGACGAGCTCCCATTCCTCGGCGAGGGTGCGCCCCGAGATGAAGTAGGTCAGCTTGACCCCCGCCTCTTCCGCAAATCGCAACGCGTGTTGCGCGGCGACGGCCTCCGGGATGTCGCTCGCCCGCTGATTGCCCGTCTTCAGGCTGCTGTGGTGGATATCTCCCGTCAGGACGATCATGACGCCTCCCGCCGCGAATGCAGCAGTTCCCGCAGTGCCCGGGGAAAGTTCTGGTCACCCGCTTCGGACCAAAGCCGCAGATACCCCGCGCGCAGGGCGGCGCGACTATCGTCAGCCGCTCCCAGCGCCTCCGCCGCCACACGGCGTGCCGCGCCGGAGACGTCGTACGCAACGACCGGAAACAGCAGAGTGAGCAGGCCTCGCGTGCCTATCGCGCGCCAGCAGAGGCGCGCGGTCGGAGAGAGGCCACGGGGAGCGCGCGAGGAGCGAGCAACGTTCCGCGCCCGTCCGAGAATCCTGCGGGAGCAACCGAGATCGTCGGTGGCGAGGCTGCGGCAGGATCTCTCCATGTCGCGCTCCCAATCCATGGATCCGCCTCCGAGGCGATGGGCCTCGAACGCGCGGTGGATTGGCTCGAGCCGGGTCAGCAACGAGCGCGTATCACGCGCCCAGTCGGCCCCGTGGGGGTCGGGCCGAAACCGGTACTTCGCCGCAGCACGGTACAGACCACGGAACCCGTGCGGGGCATCGACACCGCAGGAGATGCGTCGCAGCTTTTCGACGTAGCTCCAGTGGTAGCGCTTCGCTTCGAACAACAGGGCATCGCCGTAGCCGAGCACGGCTTTTGCCGCGTGCTTGCTGACCCACCCCGGAGGAACCGCACGGTCCGGCAACGCCGCCCGCGCCTCCCACTCCTCGTTGAGAAGCAGTAGGGTGCCGCGGTTTGCCACGAGGTGCGCCATGTCCGCCGGCTCGATACGATCCGGTGAAAACCGGCTGAGCCCGGCAACGAAATTCGGATCACCGCGGACGACGTGGTGGCCGAATCGCACGTCGTGCCACATCACGAGGCAGGGGGCGCGACGTAACGCACGCTGATCGACCGTGGAGAGATCCAGGCCGACGTCGAAGCGCTCGGCGAGGGGCCGCAGTCGCTCCGAGAGCAGCGCACAGAGGCGATCCCGCCGCGCACCGTCGAGTTGGCGCGTAACCAGCAGGAAGTCCAGGTTGTTGTGCGGTCGCTCCTCACCATTGCGAACCGCGACACCGCCTTCCCCGCGTCCGTAGCCGCCGAACAGGACGAGCGATCGAACGCGCGCCGGATCAACTGCCGAGTCGACGATCCCGCCGACTCGATCCACGACATCGGCCAGCATCTTCTCGACGCGATGGCCGCCGCCGTGGGTGAAAGTTCGCGTGGTTTGCATGGTTCATCCTGCGGCGCGAGTTGACGTGAGCCCCGGCCGCGATTGAGCCGCGTTCCGAAAAAGGCGAAGCAGCGAGTCGACGTGCGCTTCCGGCGTGAACCGCGCCCGCATCGCGTCAACGGCGCGCTCTCCCATGCGACGGGCGGTCGCTGGCCGGCTGACGATCTTGTCGATGGCTGCGGCCAGGCCGACCGGGTCGTTGGCTTCGACGAGCAGCCCCGTCTTACCGTGCTCCAGCCACTCCGGAATCGCACCCACGCGCGTACCGATCACCGGGGTACCACTCGCGAGAGACTCCACCCCCACGAGACCGAACGTCTCGGGAGTACGGCTGCACAGCACCGTGCAAGCTGCCCGGCGCATGAGAGCGGACAGTTCCTGGCGCGACGCGGACGGGCGAAACGTGACGCGCCCCTGCATTCGAGCGGCCTGCCTTCCGTACTCCGCCCCCTGTGGTCCGCTGCCCACGACAAGCAGGCGTGCCGGCTCATGGGTGCGGGCGAGGGCGGCGAGCAGCACGTCCACCGCCTTTCCGCGGGTCAGCGCCCCCACGAAGAGCACCAGGTTGTCGTCGCGGAGGACGGGTCGCGGCGGCGCGGCCGGCATGGATGCGAACAACGGCAGGACGTGGACGCGCTTCGGGTCGAGACCGTGCGCTGCGGCGTGGCCGGCGAGGTAGCGCGAGCCGACGACAAGGCCGTCCAGGCGATCGTGGAGGCGTAGCCCACGCCGGAGACTGCGCAGGGACCGCAGGCGCAGGCGCCCTTGATCGCGCCCCACGAAGCCCAGGCATGCATGACAGGCCGCTCCCGCGGTGCGCTCGCAGGGTGACTTCGTCCATGTCGTGAACTTGTGCTCGCGCAAGCAGAAGGGCGCGTGGTCGTGGAGGAAGCGGAATGCGGGGGCCGGCGCCGCGGCAGCCGCAGCAATCCACGACGGATCGCGCACCTGATGCACGTAGACGACGTCGGGCTCCGCCTCGCGCAACTGGGACTCGAGCTCGACAACCGGAAACGAACCCGCGAAGGCGCCCCGCACTTTCGAAGGGGCTCGGGCCCCGACATCGTGATAGAGCAGATTCTCGTGTCCGCGCAGCGAGAGCAGCCGCGCGGTTTCCCGGGCGTAGAACTCCGCGCCGCCTTGGGCCGCGATTCCCGTCGTGATCCATGCAATCCGCATGCATGGGACCAAGGCAACCGTCGTGCCGATTCAAAAACGGCGCGCTCCGCGGGAGATGAGCGCGCCGGTCAGGAACGTATTGCCGGATGGCGGAAGGAACTACGGGTCGGGCTCCTCGTACCGCTTCAGCTTGTTGTAGATGGTCTTGTCGCTCACGCCGAGCATGCGCGCGGCCGCGGCCCTGTTGCCATCCATCGCCTCGATCGCCTGCAAGATGGCGGTCTTCTCGATTTCCTCAAGCGTGCGCCCCACGAGATCCGGAACGCTCTCGTCGGCGCGAGGCGAGAGGCGGCCGAACTCGAGATGTTCGAGTAGCACGGTCCCGTCGTCCGTCCATGCACACGCACGTTCGAGCACGTTCTCGAGCTCGCGGATGTTGCCGGGCCATGAGTGCGCTTCGAGACGCTCCATGACCTCGGGGGAGAGACTGTAGGCACCCCGACCGTGCTTCTGGCCCGTGCGCGACACGATGCGCTGGACGAGCTCGCGCAAATCCTCCCGGCGATCCGCCAGCGGCGGGAGATGCAGCCGAAGCACATTGAGCCGAAAGTAGAGGTCCTGGCGAAACTCGCCGCGCTCGCACATTTCTTCCAGGTCCTTGTGCGTGGCGGCCACGAGGCGCACGTCCACGTGCTTGGTCCGGCGCGCACCGATGCGCTGCACCTGCCGGTCTTCGAGGAACGTGAGCAGCTTCGGCTGCAGCTCCAGCGGAAGGTCCCCGATCTCGTCGAGGAAAAGCGTGCCACCGTCGGCTGTCTCGGCCAGCCCTGCGCGTGCGCTGAGCGCACCCGTGAACGCGCCCTTCTCGTAGCCGAACAACTCCGCCTCGATGAGCTCTCGGGGAAGCGAGGCGCAGCTCACGGCAACGAAGGGCTTGCCCGCGCGCACGCTGGCATTGTGGATCGTACGAGCAAGCAGGGTTTTGCCGGTGCCGCTCTCGCCGGTCAGGAGCAGGGTCGAGTCGAGACGCGAGATTTTGTGTGCGCGCGCGAGCATTTCCCGCGAAGAGTCCGAGAGCGCCACAAAGGACTCCCCCGTCATCTGCAGGCCGGTCGGCTCGCGCAACGGTCGTGACTCGCTCTCCAGCCGGGCCATGCGCAGCGCCTGCTTCACATGAAGAATGATGTCATCGGGGAACAGCGGCTTCGTGAAGTAGTGAAATGCCCCGAGACGCATCGCCTCCACGGCATCCTCGATGTTGCCCTCGCCCGAGATCACGATTACCTGGGTGTCGGAACCGCTCTCCTGGAGTCCGCGCACGAGATCGAGGCCGCTCGCGCCGGGCATGATCAGGTCGAGCACCGCGACATCGATATCGTCGCTCGCCAACCGGTCGCGCGCGGCCGCGCCGTCCGCAGCCGTGAACACCTCAAGCCCCGCGCCGTCCAGATAATGGCGCAGCAACTCCAGCGTGACGGGATCGTCGTCAGCAACCAGCACGCGCGCACGCGAAGTGTCGCTTATGGAAGTCGCGGTTTTGGCCATCATGCACCCTCGCACGGAACCATCCTCTCCATACTCGACTCGAACTCCTGCCAGCGGAGACGGAGGCCGGACGTCAGGTGGTCCTGTTCGCTTCGATCCTGCGCCTTGAGCTCGACTCCCGCAAGGTCTTTTCGAAGTCGTTGGCAGGCGGCGACCAACCCTCGCGCGCCCAGCGAATCCGAACTACCGCGGAGCTTGTGCAGGCGCTCATACACATGCTCGGCATCCCCTTCGGTCACGGCCGCCGCGATCGCCTCGATCAGGAGGGGCGTTTCGCGCGCGAAGACGGCGAGCAGTTGTCGCTGTAACTGCGTGTCCCCGGAAGTGATCACCGCGAAGTGCTCCTCGTCGAGCGCAGGCGGGATTCCGCCATCCTCGACGAGGTCGGTGGTCCGGCGTTTCGAGGCAGGCGAGGGACACCAGCGGGCGAGGACCGCGGCCAGTTCATCAGGCAGGACCGGCTTGCTCAGGTGATCGTCCATGTCGGCGGCGAGGCATCGATCGCGATCCGTGCTCGCGGCCTGCGCGGTGAATGCGATCAGGGGCAAGCGCCGGCGATCGCCGTGCATCCGCGCCCGAATGCGACGCGCCACCTCGAAACCGTCCATGCCCGGCATCTGCACATCGAGCAGCACGGCATCGAACTCGTGTTCTTCGATCCGGCGCAGTGCCGTGGGCCCATCTTCGACACAGATCACGGTGTGGCCCATGCGCGTCAGCATTCCACTGGCAACCTCCCGGTTGATTTCACTGTCTTCGACCACGAGCAGATCCAGCGCACGTTGCCTCCCTCCACTCCCGGAGGGAAGCAGGTTCTCGGGAGAGGCGGCCGGCAACGGAACCCGCACCACGAACGTAGTGCCCTGGTCCGGCTCACTCTCGACCGTGACGGCTCCACCCATGAGCGTGACCAGCCGGTTCGTGATGGCAAGTCCAAGGCCTGTGCCGCCGTGGCGGCGCGCCGCGGAGGGATCGACCTGGTAGAAGCTGTCGAAGACCCTCGACAGGTGGTCGGCGGGAATCCCCCGCCCCGTGTCCGACACGCGGAAGATCACCGCGTCACTCCCATCGGAGTCGCGCTCCACGTCGAAGAGCAGGGAACCACGCTCGGTGAACTTCACGGCGTTGCCGAGCAGATTTCCGCACACCTGGCGCAGCCGGGTCGCGTCACCACGAACCCACGTGGGAACGTCGCTGGCGATCTGGTACGTCGCCCCGAGACCGTTCTCCTTCGCCGTCCCCTCGTGCAGGGAAAAGCACTCGCGAAGCAGGCTGGGCAATTCGAAATCCGTCTCGTTCAACATGAGGGTGCCCGCCTCGGCGCGGGAGAGATCGAGGATGTCGTCGAGGATGTGCAGCAGGCCGACCGCGCTGTCGCGGATCGTCGTGGCAAGCGCGCGTTGGTCCCTGCCGAGGCCACCATCCAGGAGCAACCGGGTCATGCCGATCACGCCGTTCATCGGCGTGCGAATCTCGTGACTCATGTTGGTGAGGAACACACTCTTGGCCTCGCTTGCCGCCTCCGCGCGCTGTCCAACCTCGCGTAGCTCGGCCAATTGCGCGTGGCGCCGGGTCACGTCCCGCAGAATGCACTGGACGAAGCGTTCGCCGTCCATCTCGAACAGGCTGGCCGAGAGTTCCGCCGGGAAAGTCCCGCCATCGGCCCGCAAGGCCTCGGTTTCAAAGCGGACGACGCCCGAGCGGGCGGCCTCCTCGAACGCGGCTCGACACGGCGCGTGGGCGGAGGGAGGGTGCAACTCAGGCACGCGTAACTGCCGAAAAGCGGCCCGGTCGTAACCGAACAGGTCGAGCGCGTTGCGATTGCACTCGAGGATCCGGCCATCAAGGTCGTGGATGAGAATCGCGTCGTTGGAGAAATGGAACAGGTTTGTGAACAGCTGCCCGGTCCGGTCCGAACTGCTCCGCGTGCCGTGCTCACCTCCCGCGCCCCGCAGGCGAAACACAAGGAGAGCACCGGTGAGCAGAGCGAGAAAACAGCCGAACAAGCCAAGCGGGACGAGTCGGCTCCACGCCCGATGGCTTGCGGTCCGGAGACGAACCTGATCCGCGCGCGCGTCGCGCAATCCACCGCGGGCCTGTTCGAGCAACATCGCCTGGCTGGCCAGCAGCGCGTCGTTTCGTGCGAGCCGCGGCCCCTTCATCGGCAACGGCTCCGACATCGTGTCCAGGTGATGCAGCACCGCCTTCCCGCAGGTGGCCGCAGCACCTTCTCCGGAGCGATGATTCGCGGCCCGGAGGGCGGCCTCGCGCAATCGCGCCATGGAACCTTCAGCCGCGGCCGGGTCGGTGTCGTCACGCATCGAACCCGTCAGTTGCAGGATGGACGCCTCGAGTTCGGAAAGCAGGCCCACCTCTGCTGCGAGGGTAGAGCTCTGCTCACGTCTTCCGCGGGCCGCAAGGACGATGAGGAGAACGCCGATCGAGGCGCAGAGCGCAAGGGCGGCGAAGGTGGCGCCAACGGCACGGAGCCAGCCGACTGCGGGGGAGGTGTGTTGCGGAGTATCCACGGGGATACTCCTTGCACCGCGCGGGCCAGTCCTGGCGCACGCGCAAACCCCTGCGGATCCCTCATTTCTCTCGACCTCGCACGCAACGAGCCGGAACGATCACCCCGAGGCCGGAAAGTCTTGCCGGTCCGCACCCATCCGCGCGAACGAGTCGGTGCGCGACGTAGGGCGGGGCCGCGACACGGCCGCGGCCCCGCTCCGATGTCTCGAAGCACGGAGCGGCCCCGGCGCTGCGGGCAGGAAGGCGATCCGGCGGGGGGAGCCCCCCCACCGGATCGAGGCGGGGTCAGCGAGCGGGAAGGGTGACGGTCCAGTCGCGTGCCGGTACATAGGCCGCCAGCGGACTGCCGAGCAGGTTGCTCGAACCGGGTCGCGTGTACCAATCCGCATCCTGCGCCCCGGCGGTCGTGCGCCAGCTGTCAAAGCGCAGGTAAGCCGCGGAGATGCGAACCTTTTCAAGAGGGAAGCGCCAGTCGGTGGGGATGCGAATCAGCCATGGGAAGCCCTGATCGTCGAGGAAGGAACTGGCGCCGGACTCCAGCGGGAGATCGGCCGGCCGGTCGCTGAAGCCCGGTGACCCGGGTAGGTGAACGTCGCGTTCGCCGTCGGATCGGATGGTCGAGAAGTAGATGTCGTAGGGCGCAGTACCAAGCGCAGAGGCCGAGACCGCGGAGTCGAACTCGATGTGAACGCGCGCCGACGCCGCGTTCCGATCAAGTGTTGTGGAGGCGGTGTTCGTGAACGGACTGCCCGCAAGAGGCGGAAGCGCCGCACGCGACGAAGGGAATACGTCCGTGATTCGGCGTTGGCCCGTCGTCCGCAAGAGCGTGATCGTGCGGTCGGCAGGCTGCTCGACCGCACCGTCGCTGAGGATCCGTTCGAGCCGAACCGTTCCGGTCGCGTCATTGGGAATCCCCGGCAAGTGCAATCCGAGTCGTGAGTCGTAGCCCGCACCTCGCGCAATCAGGTGGAACGTACCCATGACGTCCTTTACCTCACCGGAAGCGTTGGTGACGATCTCGAAAACGTAGGCCAGGACGGCGTCGTTGTAGTCCGCGTCTCCGCGGGTGGGATAGCTGTCTTCGAAACCGAGGACATGGAATCCGCTGTCGGGATAGCGCGTGGTGGTGGCGCGCGAGGCGTCGTTGGGGAAGTGATCATCCGTCCCCTCCACACCATCGCCGTCCGGATCGCCATCGGCGAACGTGAACACCTCGGTCGACTCGAGTGCCGTGATCGGGTTGGATGACAGGATGAAGACGCAGTCGTTGAAATCGTCATCCGACGAGGAGGCCCGATTCAGGTCCTCGAACCCGGTCAGCAGGAACGACTCGCCATCCAGGAATCCTTCGATCCCTTCCATGCGGATCATTGCGACATGGCGCGCCAACTCCGTGGAGCCGCTGGCGAACTCCGGGTTGAGCCGTTCGATCGATGTGTAGCAGCCGCGGCCCCAGGCCGCGTTGCCGGCCGGAGTCGATGCGGGAATGGCCGGCGTCGCCGTTCCGTTCTCCCAGTCGCGGATGACGGACTCCCTGCTGTAGCCGTCCGCCACAACGAAGAATCCGACCTTCTCGCCGGCTTCGAACGTGCGCGGATCGCCGTCGGCATCACGCAGGACGGCGGTATCGCCCGTCGCCATCGAGCCGGCGGAGGGAAACGAGACGTCGGCCCACACGAGGCCCCGGCTCAGGATGGTGACCGATCCGTCGGGCTCATCGCGATAGGTGAAGTAGCCGAGCGAGTTGCGGTATCCCGCCCCTTCCCACACGAAGGTGACGAACACGTTGCAAGCCTCGGTAACCACCAGATTCGGGGAGTAGGACTCCGATACGTAGGCGGCCCCGGCGTTCGAACGCTCCGGAAGAATGTCTCCGACGGTGTTGAGTACGGCGGTCGGTACATCGACGAACGTCGTGCCCGTGGTGAGGGTTGCTCGCGCCGCGCCCCGGAGGAGTACGGCAAACATGAGGATCAGAATGATTCGGCGCACGGTGTTACTCCCGGGTCAGTTGGAATTCGAGTTGGCCGAGGTCGGCAACGGGCACGCGGACGCGTGCGGACGGCGAGAACGGGCCCCAGGTCTGACGCAGCGACTCGTGGGTGTACGGGCCGACGGTGCCGCGTGCGTCGATGATGACGTCGACGGCCTGCACCGTCAGCGGCAGCGGCACCGGACATAGGATCCGGCCGTCGTCATCGGTGTAGCCCTGGTAGTAGGTGCCACCGGTCGTCACATCTTCCAGCGGCTGACCGTTGGTCGGCGGGACGAGTTCGTCCACGATCGACACGTGTGCCCTGACCAGCGGCAATCCGTCACGGGTCACGACGACGCGAAAGTCGACATCATCGACGGTCTGGAATCCGAACGGGGCAGGCGGAGCCGGCGGCGGCGGCGGATCGGCACTGGGCGAGCTGCCCCCCCCTCCACCACAGGCTGCGCAAAGGAGACCGGCAAGGAGACAGATGGAGATTGACTTCATCCCCTACCGGTTGCAAGCCGCGTTCCACGTCCCAAACCCCGTTGGAACGGCGGATTGCGCAGCGCGGACCGGCAGAGTTTTCCGGGCTCACCCCGAAGTTTCCGGGGGACGCCGCGACGGCGGCACGCAGCCCGACGTCAACCCGCGGATCTGGCCAGCGATTGTGAGAACTCTCGCAGGATTCACGAGGAGGCGAGATGGCTCGAGTAGACGGGTTCACTGCGGCGCAGGAGAGATCCGCACAACGGATCAGGACGCTCGCCGCAGGCGGGCGTGCCTATCCGCCACACTCGGTCCCCCATTCAGTAGCCACACAAATCGCGCAAGGCCCCCTGGGGGGGGCCGAGTGTGGCGGAGGGGGGGAGGGTGCGAGCCAGCGACTCCCGACCACACGCAAGCCGACGGAAGGCACGCAGTGCCTTTGGTCGGTCTCACCATCGCACCCCACGTCCAATGCCATCGCATGCAACGGATCAGGACGCCCGCTGCAGGCGGGGGTCCCCCTCCGCCACCATCCCCCCACGGGGATCGCACGAAAGCCCGCAGGACTCTCAACAGGGGGGGATGGTGGCGGAGGGGGGGGGTTTGGA
>Ga0209475_10005695_pt1 | contig 10102 bp, 7 predicted proteins | sample tdDd471_FD_187128 | JGI IMG/M metagenome (GOLD analysis project Ga0209475, IMG submission 187128) | Marine sediment microbial communities from the Atlantic coast under amendment with organic carbon and nitrate - tdDd47.1 (SPAdes)... | ecosystem: Environmental > Aquatic > Marine > Coastal >...
ACCCTTTCAATATTACTTTACAGGAAGGCACGCTGGCTGCTGGCAAATTTACATTCAGATCGCCTGCAGAAGAGATCAGGGAGTTTGTCGCCTTTGATAACAGTGGATTCCTGTCAGTCGAGTTTGTTGAAGCTGTTGCCAATCAAAATTTGCATGGCTTTGAGTCAGCAGACTATATCATCCTGAGTCATCCCGATTTTATTCCCCAGGCGGAACGGATGCTTGAACTGCACCGTATGATAGATAATATGACCGGATTTATTGTCACACCACAACAAGTTTATAACGAATTTGGTTCAGGCAAGCAGGATCCTTCAGCTATCAGGGATTTTGTACGGATGCTATATGAAAATGCTGACACCCTGATGGGGCCTAAATACCTTCTCCTCATGGGAGATGCTTCCTATGATTATAAAGACCGCCTACCTGACAACACTAATTATATCCCTGCTTACCAGTCGGTGGAATCGCTGAAGCTGGGGTATTCCTTTGTTACCGATGACTATTTTGGTTTGCTAGATCCCGGTGAAGGTGTAAATGGCTATGGCAAATCCCTTGAAATAGGTATCGGCCGCTTTCCTGTGCATACTGTTAGTCAGGCTGACCAGATGGTTGATAAGGTTGAATCTTACCTTACCCTCAAGCCACAGGTGTTTGACAGCTGGCGCAACCTTGTTGGCTTTATTGCTGATGATGAAGACCAGAACCTTCATTTCAACCAGGCCGAGAAGCTGGAGTATATGCTTGATACAGGCTACCACCAGTATAATTGCCCTAAGATCTACCTTGATGCTTTCCCCCAGGAGTCTACACCATCAGGCCATTTATATCCCGAGGTAAATAAAGCCATTGACGACCTGGTTGAATCCGGTTGTCTCATTGTTAACTACACCGGCCATGGCGGTGAGCGTGGCTGGGCCCATGAAGGAGTGCTGGACATCGCCACAATAAATAATTGGTCCAACTGGGACCGCCTGCCTCTCTTTATCACTGCCACCTGTGAATTTAGCCGGTACGATGATCCTAGCATGATATCAGCTGGAGAATGGGTGTTCCTCAACCCCTATGGTGGCGGAGTAGGCTTGCTCACTACCTCAAGGCTGGCATGGGCCGATCCAAACTTCAGGCTCAACAAAGCAGTGTACCAGTTCATGTTCCGACAAAAAGAAGGTGAATTCTATAAGATCGGTGATGTGGTCAGATTAGCTAAAACAGATCAGAACAATGGTACAAACATTAAGAATTTTGTGCTCCTGGGTGATCCTGCTATGCAGATTGCCTATCCTGAGCTAAGGGTCAAAACACTGACCATCAACGGAAAGAATATCTCTTTTCAGGGTAATGACACTCTGAGCTCAATGTCTGAAGTGGAGATCCACGGCATGATATCAGATTATACGGGAGATACAGTATCAGACTTTAACGGGATCCTGATCCCGAAGATGCTGGATAAAGATGTAACGATGTCGACACTAGGGAATGATCCGGGCTCCATCCCGGCACAGTTTACCGTACTGGGTCAGCAGCTTTTCTCAGGCAAGGTGACCGTGGAGAATGGCTTGTTCACATTCAGTATGTTCATGCCACAAAATATGGCAAGCAATATCGGCCTGGGAAAGATCAGTTACTATGCCTATGACACTGTTTACTTAAGGGATGCCCATGGATATTCAAGAGTGAAAGCCGGAGGTGTCAATCCTGATGCTGCCCCGGACAATGAAGGCCCAGACCTGAGCTTGTACATGAACAGTACTGATTTCGTCTCCGGTGGCTTAACCGATAGCGAGCCGGTATTCCTGGCATATCTCACCGATGAGCACGGGATCAACTATACGGGTAACGGAATTGGCAGGGACATCGCCATGACGCTCGATGATGATCCGCAAACAACCGTCGTCCTGAACAGGATTTTTGATCCTGATCTCGACAGCTACCAGGGCGGATGGGTGAGCTACCCCCTCTCAGGACTTGAAGATGGCGTACATACACTCACGCTGAAGGCCTGGGATAATATGAACATTTCATCAGAGAAAAGTATAACTTTTGAGGTCAACGTGGATGGTCCGGTGGCCCTCACAAAAGTTTATAATTACCCCAATCCTTTTGTGGATGAGACAAGCTTCACCTTCAACCATAATAAACCGGGTAACAGCTTTGATATTGAGATAAAGATCTTTAACATCAGTGGCCAGCATGTGCGCACACTGCAAGATTATTCTACAGCGGAGGGACTGGGGATCAACCCTATTGTTTGGGATGGTACCAATGAAGGCGGTCAGGAGTTGGGAAGCGGAATTTATATATACAGAATGTTTGTTACAGATGAACAGGGAAACCAGTCCGTACAAAGCTCTAAACTGATCTATGGCGGAAGGCCCTAAATGATTCGATCCTATCAAAAAGCGGATGAATGAATATCTGGAAAGTCCCATGATCACTTAGATATTTGAATATAATTGATAACGTGCAATATAGTTTATAAATAATCGTTAACTTTGCACGTTCAAAAATCAGAAGATACTATATGAAAAGAAGTAGTTTACTATTGTTGATTTTCCTGGCAGGAATGATTTCGTTGAATGCGCAGCAGGTTGACCCGGGTGTGGATGGGTCAGGCCGGGAACAGACAATAAATACGATTACCACAGCAGTTCCTTTTTTGATGATCGCACCTGATGCCAGGGCAGGAGCCCTCGGTGATGCTGGTGTTTCATCAACACCTGATGCTAATTCCATGCACTGGAATCCGGCTAAATATGCATTTATTGATAAACAAATGGGCTTCTCATTATCTTTCAGCCCCTGGCTGAGGAAGCTTGTAAATGACATTTACCTGGGATATCTTTCAGGATATTATAAAATTGACGACCGTCAGACGGTGGCCATGAGCCTTAGATATTTCTCACTTGGAGAGATTCTCTTCACCGATGAGATCGGTAACCCCCTGAACTATTACAACCCTTACGAATTTGCCCTTGATGCGACTTATGCAAGGAAATTTTCTGAGAAGTGGGCAGGTGGTATCGCCGGTAGGTTTATTTATTCCAACCTTACACAGGGTCAGTATGTAGGTGGAGCGGAGTCGAGCGCAGGGATCTCTGTGGCAGCTGATGTTTCAGTTTACTATCGTACCGATGTTGAATTTGGTGCCATTGACGGACATGTGGCAGCTGGATTGAATATTTCTAATATCGGTGCCAAGATCTCATACAGCTCAACCAACATCCAAAAAGATTTTATCCCTACAAACTTCAGGATAGGGCCTTCATTGCTCATGAATATCGATGAGTATAACAGCCTGACCTTTATGTTTGATATCAATAAACTGCTGGTGCCTACACCTCCGATTTATGCAAGGGATACCAATGGGCAGTTTATTACCTCTGCGGATGGCGAAAAAGTCGTGTACAAAGGTATGGACCCCAATGTCTCTGTAGTTTCGGGAATGATACAATCCTGGTACGATGCCCCAGGCGGCTTCTCCGAAGAAATGAGGGAGTTTAGCTTTGCTGTCGGAGTAGAATACTGGTATAACAAACTCTTTGCTATCAGGGGCGGATTCTTTTACGAGGATAAAACCAAAGGAAACCGTAAGTTTTTCACCCTGGGTGCAGGATTGAAATACAATGTATTCGGTATCGACTTTGCGTACCTGATTCCTCTGGAACAACAAAATCCTCTTGAGAATACACTCAGATTTACACTGTTCTTCGACTTTGACGCATTCAAAGGTCAGGAGTAACCCATGAATTTTCGTATTGGCCACGGTTATGACGTTCACAGGCTGGTGCCTGGAAGGGATCTTTGGCTTGGCGGTGTTCTTATCCCCCATGATAAAGGACTGGAAGGGCATTCTGATGCAGACGTGCTGATACATGCCATCTGCGATGCGTTGCTGGGTGCCTTAGGGGCCGGTGATATTGGCAAGTTGTTTCCCGATACCGACCAGGTATATAAAAATATAGAGAGTAAGCATCTCCTCTCTAAAGTGAAGGAACTGCTCGACAGCGAAGGCTGGCAACTGGCAAACCTTGACAGCACTTTGATCCTCGAATCCCCCAGGATCGCACCCCATATTGATCAGATTAGAAATACACTTGCTGGGATATTAAATTGTAATGTAGCTGACGTTTCTGTAAAGGCCACCACCACCGAAGGCCTGGGCCCTGAAGGTAGGGGAGAAGGAATCTCCGCTCATGCAGTGGTACTTATTAAATCTGATATCTGATTTCTGATATTTGATATTTGATTTCTGAAATTTGTCTACTGCCTACTTATTTTCCTCCACCAATGTCGTCTTTGAAGAAGGCTTTCCTGGCGCTCCATCGCCACGGTATCCCATCAAACGCCCATCATCCTGGCGAAAGTAATAATCACCGTCCCAGAAAAAGGATTTCCATCCCGTAGGGGAGAAATTGACCTGGATAATATTGCATTTGAACTCATCAGAATATCCGGTGAACACTTTCTCAGCACTAAAGCTGTGCAGTTCCATGTCGGCGGGGCTCTCAGTGCCTATCGACCAGAACACGATTTCCTCTTCATCAGAAAAGATAAACTTTTCAAAGCCCGGATTGAGTGGGAAAAGCTGAATCCAGAATTCATCATCATCGAGTTCTTCCATCTCATCCAGTTCATCATCATCAAGATAGCCTTTGATATGAACGCCCTCGCGAGTTAATTGTGCCAGCACTTCAGTGTGTTCGCCAAAGCGGAAATACCACCAGCTGAGGGTTTCATAATCATTGTTGGTGATCAACACCTGTTTGTCGAGGGTATCACCATTATTCATACGGGCTACATGGATCTCATATCCTTTCGCTATTTTATTGAATGAATAATAGTAGTCGTACTCCATATCGCCACTCTGCTCATAATATTTGAGGTTTTGAGCCTGGAGGCTGCCTGTAGATATGAGGAGAAAGGCAAAGATGGTGGAAACAAATGTATTAGAAATAATTTTCTTTCGATAATCAAACATCATATTCAGATTTTATAAAGGCCATCAGGCTGATGCCAAAAATATTAAAATTACTGTCATTCCCAAAAGCTATCCATGAAATTTACCAGATAAAGCTTGTCTGTGGCTCTTGTGATGGCTGTATATAACCATCGAAGGTATTCCTTGTCTATCATGTCCTCCTTGAGGTATCCCTGGTCTACAAACACGTGTTTCCATTGCCCTCCCTGGGTTTTATGGCATGTCAGGGCGTAGGAGAATTTCACCTGCAGGGCATTAAAATATGGGTTTTCGCGCAGTTTGGTCAGTCGGTTGGCATGAGAAGGTATGTCAGCGTAATCCATCATCACGTTCTCCATAAACTTTTCCTGGCTCGGATAAGGTAATGCAGGTGATTCAGCCATGAGTGTGTCAAGCATGATAAAGGCATCAATCTCTTTCTCACCCGGGTAGTCGACCAGCCGGAAGGTGACATCCGCGAAGCGATGGCCATAGAGCTCCTTTATATCTCTTATCCTCAGAACTTCTATCATGTCACCATTGGCTATAAAGCCAGTTTCGGATCCCTTGGGCAGCCAGTAGTAGTTATTCCGTACCACCATGAGGTAGTCTCCTGCACTGATCTCTCCTTCGTGATAAATGATACGGTTTCGAATCTCGCGGTTAAAGATGTTGGCCCTTTTGTTGGATCTGCATACGATCACGATCTCATCCATCGAAGCTGATGAATACACATCCTGCAGAAACTCCTGAAGCTCGGTGCCATCCAATCTTAAAACATCAGTAAAGCCCGCATTGGAAAAGAAAGGTGAGCCGTAGTCTTCCATCCTGACCTTCTCTCTTAATTCTGTAGCATTGGTAAGTATGCCTGAGCCAGTGGCCTGGCGTACTACCTCACGAAGTTCAAAGGTTTGCAGCTTAAGGTTGAAGTTACTATTCAGGTATTCAGGATGTAGTGCCGGGCTGATGTCGATACCTACTGGAGGCAGCTGTGCTGTGTCTCCTATGAGCAGCAGTTTACAGTTCTCGCTGTTGTACACATAATCAATGAGGTCGTGGAGCAACCTACGGCTTCCAAAAAGACTCCCGTCGGAGCTTGAGCTGTCAGGGATCATAGAGGCCTCATCCACGATGAAAAGGGTGTTCTTATGCCTGTTCTCGGTCAGGCTAAAACGAACCCTGCCATCGGAGGTAGGTGTTTGAATATAGAGTTTGCGATGAATGGTAAAGGCTTTATGTCCTGAATAGGATGAGATCACCTTTGCAGCCCTACCGGTCGGTGCCAGGAGCACGGATCGCATCCTGAGTGTTTTTAATATGTTTACGAGGGTGCTGACAATGGATGTCTTTCCTGTGCCAGCATATCCCTTGAGTAAAAAGGCGCTTTCCGGATCAGTGTCCAGTATGAAATGTGAAATCTGATGGATAAGCTCTTTCTGGCCTTCCGTAGGTTGATATGGAAAGGCATGAAGCCATTGTGCTGCAAATGATCTCGCGTCTGTCATAAGCACATAATATCAGAAAGGATAGCCTATACCAAAGTTCCAGAACCATATGCCCTTTTTGGCTACCCAGCGGTTTCCTTCCTGCTGGGAGGGGTCACGAAGGCGCATGGCAAAGTCAACCCTGAAGATGAAAAAATTAAAATCGAAACGTAATCCGAGACCTGCATCTATGGCGATCTGCTTATAGAAGGTGCTAAAGTTAAATTCCCCGTCAGGGAGTTTGGTGTCCTGGTTTAGCAGCCAAACATTTCCTGCATCGACGAAAACTGCTCCCTTAAAAAAGTCGTAGATAGGAAAGCGGTACTCAACATTACCTTCTAGCACAATGTCACCCATTTTGTCAATATTGGTGCCCGGATCCGTAAATCCCCCGGGTCCCAGTCCGCGGTATATCCATGCACGCATACTGTTTGCACCCCCCAGGTAGAATCCTTTCTCAAAAGGCAACACTTCAGAGTTACCATATGGGATGCCGATGCCTGCCAGCATTCTGAAAACTATCTGGTTGGTCTGTGAGGCCATCAGGTAGTAGCGGAAGTCGGTTTCTAATCGGGCGTACTGTGCGTACCTGATCCCAACAACCTTATAATAACCGGCTGAATCTTTCTCGCTGTCCAGCAGATTGTTAAAGGCGTAAAAGATGTTCCCGGAGGTCTCTATATCCCCTTTGAAATAAATAAAGTCCTTCACCTTCTTTATATCCTGGTTGTTATAGATGAAGCTGTATTGTATGGCTGTGATAAGGTGGTCGGTATACTGGTTTTTGAGCCTGGGATCATCGATCGCATCGAGTTCTTCAAGAAACTCCTGCGTTGGGTCAACCTTTACAGAGCTAATGTTAAAAGGTTGAACAATATGTGTTTTGTACTCTGATTCTTTCCAGTCGTAACCAAAAGTAAAGTTTAGGATGTACCTTGTGTATGTGGGCCGGTGCCTGTAATTCATACCTGTGCTCACAGTCGTTGAGGGACGGAAATATTTAGGGAACCTCTCCATCTTCACCGGTATCAGAAATCGTGGAAAACGGATGAGAGCCTCAATACCATACTCGTAGGTATTAAAGAAAAGGAAAGTCTTCTGATCTTCCTGGTTAGTCTGGGCCGATCGTTGAGCTTCGAGTGCACCTCTCAGCCTTAGCTGAAATGTTTCTCCTCCCCTGAAAATATTTCGGTTTCTGTAGGTGATGTTACCCCCCATCCCAAGGTCACCACCGGAGTTGGTCCCCTCAGCCTCAATGTTGTATTGATGAAGGGGCGCACGCTGAAGCTTTATCCTGCATTCAAGACTTTTAAGCTCGTTGCTGTCCACAACCTCAGTTTTATAGGTAGGGGCAAATGAGATGTTGGCATACTTGAAAATGCTTAAGCCTCCAAAGCGCTTATGCGTTTCCTTGACATCCTTTAAATTATATGGCTCATCGTTCTCAATGAGAATATTCTGTGATAATACCTTGGGCCTGATACGTAGTTTATTCAGGTACCTGATATGATAAAAGTTGGCAGGCATGTTGGGATTGATCTGGTGAACTTCCTGTACCAGGGTGTCAAAAGCCAGGGAGTTGAAGTTGACGATGGAGGGATCGAAGCTGGGATATACCACAACCTTATTGATCTTGTATCTGTAGTGACGTTGTTCAACAAAAACACCTGCAGAATCAGGATGTGGCTGGCTGGGATTTTTTATTTTTAAAAAAACATCCATCTCCTTAGAGTGTAAGGCGCTGTCGACCTCAAAATAGATGTAATCTTTAACGAAACCAAAGTATCCATTGTTATTCAGGAACAAGGTGATCCTTTCACGCTCCTTGTCCAGGGTGTAGGCATTATAAATTTGTCCGGTCTTGATAAGTGAAGCATTGGCAGTTTGCATAACCCAGGAAGAAAGTTCAGCATCCTTGATCTCGTATTTCAAACCTTTGATATGATAAGGCTCGGAAGGCTGTACATTATAGATGATATGCGCCTTTTTTGACTTTTCCTTAAACTGTATGGAATAATCTACCTGAGAATAAAAATACCCAACATTACCCAGGTACTTTTCCATTTCCTTGCAGCTTTCTGCAATGATAGAGGTGTCGAGGATTACCGGACGCTCACCTACGGTCTCTTTCATCCACCCCCAGAACCAGTTCTCCTTCTTATCTTTTGAGATTGTGTAGCTCCAGAGTTTGAATCGTGTCACACCCATGAAGCGTTTATTAGGCCTTAGCTTCACCAGACCATGCAGGTCGCTAACTTCAATGTCTGCCTTTTTTTCAGTAAAGGCGACATTGCTACGTGTGACGAGATACTGGTTGGTGGTAAAATCCCGCGTATTGCGGCATGATGCCAGCACCAGGATCAACAACAGTATACTAAGAAGCGAAAATAAGATTCGAGCTTTCAAGATCCGGTATCAATAGTGCTATACAAATTTAACACAATTAGCGAAAGCACAAAAAGGGAAGATTATCTCTGTAAATTCATCATCTGAAACATCAGGAGAATATTCACATTTGGCTCAAAACCATTGAGGTCCTCAACCTTAAAATCATGCAGGTTGACAGGGGCGTTGGCACGCACATCATGAAATTTTACCTGCGTGTTTTTAACATATGCAATATTGAAAGTGTAGAGAACAGGTACAGTAAATTCCTTGATTTTCATTTCCAGTTCAACGGTGTATGTACGCTGCTCTTGCTGGTTATACAGTATGTCGTTCAAGGGCAGAAAACCACGGATCTTAAGAACATCCATTTCCGGGTCTGCAGATGATTCCCTGTTTTTATTCAGAAGATCTAACTCCACCAGGTTCACAACACCATTGATCTCCCCGGTATTATAATCTACGGTCACACCAAAGACCTTTGTTTTCTTTTCAACGGGTTGATCATATTGCACTCCGTTCATTTGAAAGGATTGATTTTTAATAAGTACCATTTTTGTCACCTGGGAGAATCCGGCTGACAGGGAAAATATCAGAATTATTGTTATTAAAGTTTTCATCGTTATTTTATTTAAATAGTCTAACAAATATAATCAATTGTACACTATGATCATACCTATTCCTTGTTGCCTTCATAACAATGATTATCAGGATGAGAATGCCACGAATTAAAATTGACTATTTTTGCAATTCTTTTGATGTACGATTAAAATGTATAAGATTCTATTATTGCTGGCAGGTGGCGGGATCGGGACAGTAGCACGCTATGTTGTTTCTGATTATACCCACAAATATTATCTCGGAAATTTTCCTTTGGGAACATTGGCAGTAAACATGCTAGGATCCTTCATTATTGGACTGCTCTGGGGCCTGTTTGATACGGAAAATATGTCGCACAGCTTGAGGGCTTTCCTTTTTATTGGTATCTTAGGAGGGTTTACCACATTCTCCACTTATGCGCTGGATTCATACACCATGTTCAAAGATGGAGAGTTTAAGCTTGCTTTGCTGAACATCATGGCCAATAATGTACTTTCGATTGGAATGGTGCTTCTGGGCTTGATAACCACCAACCTCATGCAGAAACTATAGCAATCAGTGGTAGTTTTTTAGTTGAAAGAACAATGAAGTTTACACGGGCCAGGATTATATGGATTTCACTGATTATCATACTTCTGATATTCATCACCCGTTTCCTGATTTTCAGTTTCAG
>Ga0209475_10005696_pt1 | contig 10099 bp, 10 predicted proteins | sample tdDd471_FD_187128 | JGI IMG/M metagenome (GOLD analysis project Ga0209475, IMG submission 187128) | Marine sediment microbial communities from the Atlantic coast under amendment with organic carbon and nitrate - tdDd47.1 (SPAdes)... | ecosystem: Environmental > Aquatic > Marine > Coastal >...
ATCACCTCGGGCCAGTTGCCCTCGAAGGTCAGCTCGTACTGGTCGCCGCGCCGTTCCAGGTGATAGGGCGGCAGCCGCAGCCCCTCGAACCATTCCATGAAGTCGGAGCGGAACATCTGCCGCTTGCCGTAAAAGGTGTTGCCGCGCAGCCAGGTGCTCTCACCTCGGGTCAGGCTGAGCGAGCGGATGTGATCGAGCTGTTCGCGCAGCTCCCCCTCGTCGATCAGCCTGGCCAGCGGCACCTGGTCCGAGCGGTTGATCAGCGAAAAGGCGACCTGGGTGTCGGGCTTGTTGCGAAACACCGACTGGCACATCAACAGCTTGTAGAAATCGGTGTCGATCAGCGAACGGACGATCGGATCAATCTTCCATTTGTGATTATAGACGCGTGTTGCGATGTCCAAGGCCGGCCTCGTAATTTTGTGCCCGGCCGTGATACGTCAGTCCGCCCCCCCGGGCCAAGGGGGAATCATTGCGCCGGCTCCGACTGTACCCGTCCGGCCACCGTCACCAGCCCGGCCAGAAGCTCGGCCCGGCGCACCGGCTTGGTCAGGAACGCGTCCATCCCGGCGTCGAGACAAGCCGCCCTGTCGCAGTCAAAGGCATTGGCCGTCAGCGCCACGATCACCGGCTGGACCGCCGCCTCGGCGCGGATGCGGCGGGTGGCCTCGATACCGCTGAGTTCGGGCATCGACATGTCCATGATGACGATGTCGGGGCGGCCTTTCAGGGTCTTTTCGACCGCCTCCAGCCCGTCATGCGCGAACCCCACGCGCAGGCCGAGCCCGTCGAGGTACTTGCCGATCAGGGTGCGGTTGACCTCGGCATCCTCGGCCACGAGCACCTGCTTGCCCGCCAGCAGGGCGAGGGCCTCCGCATCCGGCATCCGAACCTCTCGCGTCTCGGCCCCGGGGCCGCGCCGGGCCTGGGCAAGCCGGAGCGAGATCGCGAAACAGGCGCCCTTGCCCGGCTCGGACCGGACCGTGATCGTGCCGCCCATCTGATCGATCAGCATCCGCGAAATCGTCAGGCCGAGCCCGGTTCCGCCGAATTCCCGCGTGGTCGAGGCGTCCGCCTGCGCGAAACGCTCAAAGATATGCTCCTGCTTGTCCTTGGGGATGCCGATCCCGGTATCCTCGACCTCGATCCGGAGCAAGGCCGCCCCGGCCCCGTCCGGCGTGTAGCCGACCCGTACGGTGATGCCGCCCTGCCTGGTGAACTTGATCGCGTTGCCGATCAGGTTGATCAGGATCTGCCGCAGCCGGCTGTCGTCGCCATGCAGCCACGGCGCGCCCTTCCCCTCGTAGTCGAAACGCAGCGACAACCCCTTCTTGCGGGCCTGCGGCCGCAACAGGCGCACCGGTTCCTGTACGCAGGACTTGAGGTCGAAGTCCACCGGGTCCAGCGTCATCCGCCGGGCATTCAGCCGCGACAGGTCGAGCACGTCGTTGATGATGGTCAGAAGGGCCTGCGCCGAGCTGCGGATGGTATCCGCATAGACCCTTTGATCGGCATTCAGGCCGGTCTCGACCAGAAGGTCGGCCATCCCGATCACCCCGTTCATCGGCGTCCTTATCTCGTGGCTCATCGTCGCCAGGAACTCCGCCTTGGCGCGTGCGCCGTCCTCGGCGGCCTGCCGGGCAAGGGTCATCTCGCGCTGGTGCTCCTTGGCCGCTGTCACGTCGCGCTCGATGGCGACGATCACATCCACCGCGCCGGTATCGTCGATCACCGGCACCTGGTTGGTCTCGATCCAGATCGTCTCGCCCGATTTGGTGCGGTTCTGGATCTCGCCGCGGAACGGAATCCCCCGGGCAATGGCGTCGTTCAGCGCAGCGACGACCCCCGGGTCGGTTTCCGGCCCGTTCAGCAGGTCGCCGGGGCGCTGGCCGATGGCCTCTTCCGGCAGGTACCCGGTGATCCGCGAAAACGCGTTGTTGACCCAGGCGATGCGGCCGTCGCGGTTGAGCAGCAGAACGCTGTCATGGGCATTGCGCGCCACCAGCGACAGCCTTTGCGCCTCTTTCTGGCGCTCGGCAAGCTCGATGTTCAGCGCCTTCAGTTCCTCGCTCTTCTCGATCACAGCCTGGGTGCTGGCCCGATGCCGGTGAAACCCGGACACTGCGTAATTGAGGAAAGAGAACACCATGAACCCCAACATCAGCGTTCCCGCCGCGTTCATCGAGAACAGCGTGTCGGGCGGCCCGCGCAGGGCCGCGGCCAGGACATAGAGCAGGATGGCAAGACCGATGTAGATCGACAGCCGCACCGTCCCCGCCGCCCGATGATAGGGCAGCACCAGCCCGCCGTTGATCGCCGCGCCGGCAAGGAAGGCAATGGAAAACAGCGGCGCCGCGCTGGTGGTTTCCCCGAACCAGGCCAGCGCGATGCAGACCGAAAGGGTGAGCGCCTGGAACCCGGCGGTCACAGTGCTGATGGCATAGACCCGCCCCAGCGCTTCGCCTTCCTTCAGCCGTCGCTCGGTGCCCCGCAAATACAGGCAATCCACCGCTTCGCCGGTCAGGGAGATCAGCAGCGCGGCGAACCCGTCGAGCGGCCCGTTCATCATCCATAGAAACAGCCCGCCGGCGACCGTCATGATCTGGCGGCTGCCAAAATTCGTCACGCGCCCGCGCGCGTAGCGCAGCAACAGACCTTCCTTGCTGTTGCGGTGCCTGAATTCCGCCAGCGGATCGGCCTCGGCTGCATCCCCGAATTGCATCGCCGACCCCTTTCGGCTGAACCTGCCCCCGGTCCAGTTAGCCCGCCGGTCGTTAACAATTCCTTCAGGCGAGGGTGACGCCGGCCTCTTTCATCGCGCTCAGCGCGGCGGCGAGCGACCGGTCGAGGTCGATGGCGCGGCAGGCGTCAAGCCGCACGGTCACGGCGAACCCCAGCTTCGCGGCGTCCACCGCCGAGAAATGCACGCAGAAATCCGTGGCCAGCCCGGCCATGGTCAGCCGGTCGATCCCGCGGCTGCGCAGGTAGCCCTCCAGCCCGGTCGGGGTCTCGTGATCGTTCTCGAAGAACGCCGAGTAACTGTCGATCTGCGCCCGGAACCCCTTGCGCAGGATCAAATCGGCCTCGGTCCGCAGATCGGGGTGGAAATCGGCCCCCGGCGTGCCCTGAACGCAGTGATCGGGCCAGAGCACCTGCGGCCCGTAGGGCATCTCGGTCATGTCGAAAGGCGCCTTGCCCGAGTGCGAGGAGGCGAAGGAGGAATGCCCGGACGGATGCCAGTCCTGGGTCAGGATCACCGCGTCGAATTCCGGCATCATCGCGTTGATCGGGGCGACCACCGCGTCGCCCCCGGGCACCGCCAGCGCGCCGCCGGGGCAGAAGTCGTTTTGCACGTCGATGACGATCAGGGCATGGGTCATGGTCGCTCTCCTTTGCCCAAGGGGTAGAAAGCCGCTGCGCCCTAGTCAATGGCCGCGCCGATCTGCGCCCTTGCTCAGGCCGACACGACCGCTTAAATCCGCGCCATGTACACGATTGCCGCGCTCTATCACTTCACCCGCTTTCCCGACCCCGCCGCCCTGAAACCGGCGCTGCTGGAGCTTTGCCTTGCCCATGACGTCAAGGGCACGCTGCTGCTGGCGCGCGAGGGGATCAACGGCACCATCGCCGGGCCGCGCACCGGCATCGACGCGGTGCTGACGCATATCCGCGCGCTGCCCGGCTGTTCCGACCTGGAGTGGAAGGAGGCGGTCAGCGATCATCCCCCCTTCCCCAGGATGAAGGTGCGGCTTAAGCGCGAGATCGTCACCATGGGCCAGCCGGACGTTGATCCGCGCGCCAAGGTGGGTCATTACGTCGAGCCGCAGGACTGGAACGACCTGATCCGCAGCCCCGACGTGGCGCTGATCGACACCCGCAACGATTACGAGGTGGCGATCGGCACCTTCGAGGGCGCGGTCGACCCCGAGACCGACAGCTTCCGCGATTTCCCGGCCTGGTGGGAGGCCAACAAGGAGCGGTTCCACAACAAGCGGATCGCGATGTTCTGCACCGGCGGCATCCGCTGCGAGAAATCCACCAACTTCCTGCTCGGGCAGGGGGTGGAGGAGGTCTTTCACCTCAAGGGCGGCATCCTGCGCTATCTTGAGGAGATGCCGGCAGAGAACAGCAGCTGGCAGGGCGAATGCTTCGTCTTCGACAACCGGGTTTCGGTCGGCCACGGGCTGAAAGAGGGGCCGCACGAATTGTGCCATGGCTGCCGCCGCCCGATCCTGCCGCAGGACAAGGCGCGGCCCGAGTACGAGGCCGGCGTCTCCTGCCATCTGTGCATCGAGGAGACCTCGGAGGCGGACAAGATGCGCTTTCGCGAACGGCAGAAACAGATCGCGCTGGCCCGCGCGCGGGGCGAAAGGCACCTCGCGGCGGAATAGAGGCGCACGCCATCCGGTTCTGTACGTTTTGCCCCCGAAACTCCCCGATCCGGGGCAGCTCAGGCCATCGCCGCCCGTGGCGCGCGCGGGCGCGAGCGTAGCAGCAGCGTGCCGATGATCACGATGTTCAGCAGGTTCCAGGCGATGCCGTTCAGGAAGGCCATCTGGTAATTGCCGGTCAGGTCATAGATCCAGCCCGACATCCAGCCGCCCAGCGCCATGCCGAGGATCGTCATCATCATCACGAAGCCCACCCGCGCCCCGGCCTCGCGCGCGGGCATGTATTCGCGCACCACCAGCGCGTAGGAGGGCACGATTCCCCCCTGGCTGAGGCCAAAGACCGTGCTCACCACGTAAAGCGGCACCATCGCGTCGTACGGCAGGTAGAGCATCAGCGCGATGCATTGCAGCACCGAGCCGACCAGCAGCGTCAAGACCCCGCCCAGCCGGTCCGCCACCAGCCCCGAGACGACGCGGCTCGCCACCCCGCCCAGCAGCATCAGCGACAGCATCTCGGCGCCCACGGCGGGGCCGTAACCCAGCCCGACGCAATAGGCGACGATATGCACCTGCGGCATCGACATCGCCACGCAGCAGGCGATCCCGGCAAATCCCAGAAGGTATTGCAGCATACGCGGGCTCAGCCCGGCAGAGCGCGCCCGCAGCGCCGAGGCGGCCTCGGCATGGGCCTGCGCCTCCAGCGGCACGCGCCGCCGCAACAGCAGCGACAGCGGCACGATCACCGCCACCGCCACAACGGCCAGCGTCAGGTAGACCATGCGCCAGCCGCTGCCCGCCAGCATCCCGGCCAGCAGCGTCGGCCAGAGCGCGCCGGAGAGGTAATTGCCGCTGGCCACCAGCGCCACGGCGATGCCGCGCCGGCGCATGAACCAATGCGAGATGTCCGCGATCAGCGGCCCGAACCCCACCGCCGTGCCCAGCCCCAGCAGCAGATGCGCCGCCGCCAGGGTGGGGATCGAGGGCATCACGGTCGACAACACAAACCCGACCGCGATCAGCCCCGCCGCCCCGATCAGCGCCAAGGTCACGCCGAACCGGTCCAGCAGCCGCCCGATCACAAGGTTGCCAACCCCGAAACCCACCATGGTCAGCGTATAGGGCAAGGAGGCCTCGGCGCGCCCGGCGCCGAACTCCTCCTCCACCGCGGGCATGATGACGATGATCGCCCACATGCCGACGTTGGCCACCATGGCAATCGCCAGGGTGACGCCAAGCCGCAGCCAGGAATAACGACTGTCGTGAATATCCGCGCTGTCGCTCATGGCGGCACGCTAGACCGCGCCGCGCGAATTGCCCAGAGCGTTCGTGCACCAACGAACACAGGATTTGACACAGCCGCGTTACGCCATAGCTGAGCGTCATGAAAAACGCTGTGATCATCGGGGCCTCGGGCGGACTCGGCAGCGCGCTGGCCAATGCGCTGGAGGCGCGCGGTACCGCCGTGACGCGTCTGTCGCGCCGCGCCGACGGGCTCGACCTTACCGACGAGACCTCCATCGAACGGGTGCTGGGGCGGCTCACCGCGCCGCAGGATCTGATCCTTGTCGCCAGCGGGGTTCTGGCCGCCGATGGCCACCGCCCGGAAAAATCGATCCGCCAGGTCACGACGCAGGCACTGGCGGCGCAATTCGCGGTGAATGCCATCGGGCCGATGCTGGTGCTGAAACATGCGCTGCACCTGATCCCGCGCGACCGGCCTTCGGTCTTTGCCACGCTCTCGGCGCGGGTCGGCTCGATCGGTGACAACCGGCTGGGCGGCTGGCACAGCTACCGCGCCTCAAAGGCGGCGCTGAACCAGTTGATCCACGGCGCCGCCATCGAACTGTCCCGCAGCCATCCGCAGGCCTGCGCCATCTGCCTGCATCCGGGAACGGTGGAGACGGATCTGACCCGGCAATTCGCCGCCGGTCATGCAACGGTGACACCGGCGCAGGCGGCGCAGACCCTGCTGCGGGTGATCGACGGGCTGACCCCTGACGACACCGGCGGATTTCTCGACTGGGCCGGCGAACCGATCCCCTGGTAGGCGCGCCCGGTCAGGGCAGCGGCGAGACCCCGATCACCCCCGGATGCAGCGCGATCAGCGCGCCATAGCCCGCCACCCCCAGCGCCAGCCGCAGACCCAGCATCGCCCAGCTTTGCGGGCGGGCGAGCAACGGCGCGCGCGCCACCTGGGCGCGCAGCGCCTGCCAGCGCCCTGCCCCCATCTCGCGCCGCTTGCGCCGGTCGATCAGCCCCATGCCCATCGCCGCGAATCCCGCGAACATCCCGAACAGCAGCACATGCGCCAGATCCCCGTTCGGCAACAGATGCGCCCCGGCCCAGAGTGCCAGCGCCAACAGCACCGGGTGCCGCACCCAGCGCACCACGCCGGGGCGGTCGGGATCGAACCCCTCGTTGTGCATCCCGCCGAAGGAAAACGGGTTGGGCCGACCGAGGCCGAGCGCCAGCACAAGGCAGACCAGTGCCATCACGCTCAGCGCCGCATGGGTTTGCCACGCCGCCCGGGGCCAGACCCCGACCCAGGGCGCGTTGCCCGCCGCGCGGATCAGCCAGGTGAGGATCAGGATGGACAGCAGCGAATAGGCCAGCGTGAAGCCCCGCGCGCCGAGGCGCGCCACCAGCGGCCCCTTGACCGGCGGGCGCAGCAACAGCGAGTGGCTCAGCAGGAAGACCGCGAAGGCGGCGATGAACTCCATCCATCCCATGGCGGGCTCTCCCCCTTTCGGATCAGGAAGCGGCGCTGTTCGCTATTCCCATTCCATCTGTTCAAAGGTGGCCTGGGCGTTGCGCCCGGCCAGCGAGTCAAACTGGGCGAGATAGGAGAACGCCGACTGGTCGATCTCCGGCGCCGCCATGATGTCGCCGCCCTCCTCCAGCAGGGTGCCGATCCGGCTGCGCAGGTTGGTGAGGTAATCATAGGTATCGGCCCGCGCCTGGTCCAGTGTGGTCGCCGGGCCGTGGCCCGGTACAACATGCCTGGGTGTATGCGCCGCCATCGCCTCGAACACCGAGATCCAGCTTTTGACGTTGGATTGCGGCCCGACGCCGAGGATCCGGTCGATATAGACGATATCGCCGGTGAACATCACATCGCGCGCCGGCAGCCAGACAAAGCTGTCGCCCGGGGTATGGGCCTGCCCGGCATGGGTGATCTCGAAGCTCAGCCCGCCTACCTCCAAAGTGTGGTTTTCCTCAAACCGCACATCCGCATAGGCCGGCACGGTCCCCGCCAGCCTGTCGCCGAGGAAATTGGCCAGCGCTGTCATCTGCATCGAACCGCGGTCCTTGTGGTCGGCGACGGCGGCCTCGGAGGCGATGACGGTCGCGCCCTGCGCCTGCCAGTAGCCGTTGCCGAGCCAGCGGTGATCCTGCCCGCCGGTGTCGATCACATGGGTGACCGGCGCATCGGTGATCTTGTCGATCGCCGCGTCGATCATCGCCGCTCCGGCCCAGGAGCCGCCGGGATCGATCAGCACCACGCCATCGGCGGTCTCGACCACGCCGAAGGTGGCGTTGTTGCCCAGGTTCTCGGCATCGCGCTGCTGCATCGGACCGACCAGCGCCCAGACGTTCGGCGCCACCGGCTGGATGTCGAGCACATCGGCCAGCGCCGGCGCCGCCGCCAGCGCCAGAACGGCGCCGAGCGCGCCCAGCCGAATGCGGCCGCCCGTTGTCAATTGTATCCCCGGCATAAGTCTCCCCCCCTGCCACCACCACGCCGCGCGTGCCGAAACCGGACTGGCGCCGCTGTTCGAGGTTAGCTTTAGCGACCGGACCTGCCCAGGGAAAGGGAATCGCCCGCGTCGCGACGACGCGGCCAAGGCGTTATTCGAGAACCTGCCCCAGAGGCGATCCTGACCAGCCCCTGACCCGCCCCCCCGGTTGCGCCGGTCCGCGGCAACCGGAACCGGCTGCAGAAGGCGTTGATGATGTGACCGCCCCCGACGGCATCATTGTGCCAAGGTGGGTCTGCAACGATCCACAAAGGAGAGCGGTCATGTCAGAGATTATCACGGTCGGGCTCGATCTGGCGAAGAATGTGTTTCAGGTCCACGGGGCAGATGCAGCGGGGCAGCCTGTTCTGCGCAAGAAGCTGCGAAGGGGGCAGGTGCTGGCCTTCTTCGGGCAGCTGCGACCATGCGTCGTTGCGATGGAAGCGTGCGGAGGGGCCCATTACTGGGGCCGGAAGATCGGCAAGCTGGGCCACGAGGTGCGGCTGATCCCGCCCGCCTACGTCAAGCCCTTCGTCAAATGCCAGAAGAATGATGGTAAGGAGGACCGTGGCTGCAGTGCAGCCGCGTAAGCTGACGAACGATGCCGAAGCGATCTGCGAGGCGGCCCAGCGTCCGACGATGTATTACCCGGCAGGCGATGCCCGCATCGCCGAGAGGGCGCTTCGTGCCTGTGAAGAGCGAGGAGACGCAGGGCACGGTCATGGTGTTTCGCGTGCGCGAGCTTCTGATCCGGCAGCGAACCCAGGCCATCAATGCCCTTCGAGGGCATTTGAGCGAGTTCGGACAGGTCGTGCCACAAGGGGCGGCCAACACGCCGAAGCTGATTGCAATCGTCGATGACCCGGAAAGCGGCTTGCCAGCCGATGCCGTCCCCACACTCAAGGTGCTGATCACGGCCCTGACCCAGCTGGAGGCAGAGATTGTCAAACTCGATGCCGAGATCGCCCGTCGGGCCAAGGAAAACGACGTGGCGCGCCGCCTGATGACGGTGCCGGGCATCGGCCCGCTGATCGCTACGGCCATCGCGACCCTCGCTCCGCCGCCCGGGACTTTCCGCAAGGCCCGGGATTTTGCGGCATGGCTTGGGCTCACGCCCCGCCAGCATTCGACAGGCGGCAAACAGCGGCTCGGAGCCACGACGACCCTCTCGGGACAGTGCTTCGCACTGCCCTGCCGGGCAGTGGATGGGCGAGCGGTCCCTCAGACGCCTGCTGATCATTGGCGCCAATAGCGTCATCATCAAGCGTCATGTCCATGCCGAGGCCCGGCCGGGCACCTGGCTGGCCGGAATGCTGTCACGCAAGCCACCGATGCTGGTACGGGTGGCGCTCGCGAACATCCCTCTCACACATGCAAGCATGTGTTGCGGGCAATGGATGGCGCGGATCGTCTGGGCGTTGATGGCCCGGGGCGGCGTCTACCAGTCTCCGGCCGCGGCGGCATAAGCCGACCAGCGGTCGCGAGGACGTCGGAGCACAAGAGGGCAAGGAGCAGTTTGGCGCAACAGTCGTGAGACGGGATCGGGAAACCAGTGTGCAACAGAGTGCCCATGAGCACGCGGCTTTGATCTGGATCCGACCTTCGAGCACCATACGGGCCCTGCGGCATGTGTGCGCCGCATCAGAGGCCGGATACATGTCAGCACCCGGTGACGCGCCAAGATCAGCTTTGAAAATACCTCTTGCGCAAGGGGCGGTTATACATGTTGCACAACTCGGTTGAGGGGATTCATCTTGTGAATCCAGCGTGATAGCTGGAGGGCATGAACAGCTGGGCGCCAACGAAGTACAAGACCGCGAACTGGGCTTCGTACAACATCGCACTGAAGCAACGCGGATCGCTTTCGATCTGGTTTGATCCCGGGATGATCCGGGTGCCGCCGCCGAGCGGCAAGCGTGGTCGACAGCAGCAATTCAGTGACGCGGCGATCCAGACCTGTTTGACCGCTGC
>Ga0209475_10005697_pt1 | contig 10099 bp, 9 predicted proteins | sample tdDd471_FD_187128 | JGI IMG/M metagenome (GOLD analysis project Ga0209475, IMG submission 187128) | Marine sediment microbial communities from the Atlantic coast under amendment with organic carbon and nitrate - tdDd47.1 (SPAdes)... | ecosystem: Environmental > Aquatic > Marine > Coastal >...
CGTCCGCACCCCGCGCTTCAAGCTCATCGAGGGCGCCGGCGGCCACCGAATGCTCTTCGATCTCGAACGCGATCCCCGGGAGCGACGCAACACCGCCGCCGAACGACCGGAGCTCACCGCAGGTCTTGCGGCCGAACTCGAGGCCTGGCGGACGGCACGTCCGACGCTTGACGAGGAAGCCTCATCACGCACCGAACTCGACCCCGCCACCGAGGAGCAGCTCAAGGCCCTCGGCTATCTCGACTAGTTGGTCACAAGCGCGACGGGATGCTGCCGACGACGGTGTCAGTCGGCAAGAGCGAAGAGACAATTTCGGCAGATGAAGTCCTCGGGAGCGTCCTCCACACCGTAGGTCCAGCGCCTCAGCAGGGCGATCTCTTCACCTCCCAGAACCTCATCCACGCTCCGGGTGGCGAGATTGCCGACGGTGTGGACCTCGTCATAGTCCTCGCAGCAGAAGACGACACGGCCGGCGGCGGTGATGTGAATGTGCTCGAAGGGGCGGGAGCCGAGATTGTCGCAGCCGCGCAGCCGGCGATGGGGTTGCGGTGGTCCCACTCCGATATCGAGCCAGCCGGCCCGGTCCATGATGTCAAAAGGCCTGACGACGAAGTTGGAGTCAGCAAATCTCCGGCTGAGTTCCTCGGTCTCCCGGTGGTGAGCCTCGTCGTTGTGGCCGAGGACCACCAGAGCCATGGTCTCGGCGACGGGCTTGTCCTTCATGTACTCGAGATGCTCAAGGACCTTGGGCAGATGATCTTTGCCGCGGTCGGCCTTGTAGCGCTCGCGATCGGTGGTGGAGATATTGATCCCGAGGTAGAACAACCCACCGAGTTCGATCACCGCATCCACCTTGGCCGGGGTGAACCCGGAAGCGTTCGAGAGCACCGCGGGCGGTAGTCGGTGCTCGCGGATCAGCGCCACTTGATCGACAAAACGACGATCGGCGGTGGGTTCATTGTAGTTGGACAGGCTCACAGCCTCGATGGTGTCCCGGTGCGCGGCGAGCTGAGAGACGATGCTCTCGAAAAGATCGGTGGGCATGAACTCGGTGGGACGCGGCGCCGCGCCGACCGGACAGAAGTAGCAGCCCTGGGTGCAGTTGGAGCAGGTTTCAAGGGAGACATAACGCAGCCGGAAGTCGTGCGACCGGTCCGCAGTGACGGGCTCGAGCCAACCCTCTTTCAACCACTCCCCTTCGGCCTCACCCAGGATGGTCAGTTCGCGACCATCCTCGGCGAGTCGGCGTAGTTCATCGTAGCCGGGCTGACCCCGGAGCAGCTCGCGGTTGGTCAATGGGTGAAAGAGCCGTTCATTTTCGCGATGAATCCAGGGACTGACCCGCCAGGGTCCCTCGGCGGATCGATTCGATGAGTGCGTGGTGCAAGACATGACGCGCATTATACGGATCGATCCTCCACCAGTGTTTGAGCCGACGGTCAGAAGGTGAAGGTCGCGCCGAGGGAAAAGAGATAGACGCTGTCGGCATCGGCGATGTCGAAGTACTCCACCTCGGCGCGCACCGCCAGCCCCTTGAACCGAACCTGGGCGCCGATGCCGAAGACCATGTCGGTGCCGCTGTCGGTGTCGAGTTCGATGATCTCGCCAAAGGCCGTCCGAATATCGGCGTCCCAACTGACAAATCCGACCTTGGCGAAGATATCGGCAATCCCGAGGGGCAGCATCCCCATGGCGAAGGCGTCGAAACCCTTGAGGTCCGTATCGATGCCGACGTTTCCTTCGCCGGTGTCCACCGAATCGGACAGCTTGCCGAAGTCGATGTAACTTCCCTCGACGGCGAAGAAACCCATGAACCGATAACCGAGGATGATCTTGTAAGACGTGCTGTCGGCCTTGTAGTCGAACTCATTCAGATCAAGGTCGAGATCGTTGATCTTGAGCGTCGTCAAGCCAAAGCTGCCACCGACATAGAACCCGTTTTTTGCCGAAACCGGACACGCCGCCAAGATCAGCACCGCCACCGCACACACGACCAACCCTCTGCCGGTCACTCGATTCATTGCACGATCTCCCTTCGCCCACATTCCAGGGCACAGTCTAGTGCACCCCGCCGTAAACGGGATGGTCCCCGGTCACATGAGAGTCCGAGCGGACTCAGCAAGAAATAACGCCCATTCCCCCGTCTGCGCTACGATCACAAGCAGTGAATATGTCCGACCCTCCCCCCGCCGGTGATCACCAACCGGTGAGGCTACGTGACGAGGACATCCTGCTGTTCAAGGTCTGCGTTGCGGCGATCTGGTCGGATGGTTCCATGGCCGCCGCCGAGCGCGACCATCTGAGCCACCTCCTGGACCGGGTTTCGACGACCAAGCAGGAACGCCACGAGCTCCGACGGATCGCGTTGCACGATGTCAGCCGCAACTCGGTGCTGGCTGAGGTGGACTCCCTCGAACCAGAAGCCAAACGCCGGTTCTACGACCGCTGTCTCGCGGTTTTGACTGCTGATCGCCGTCTTCGTCGCGGCGAGCTTCGATTCATCTCTCAACTCCGACGACGCTGCGGCATCTCATTTTTCGACCACCGGGCGACTCTGTGGCGGGCCACACCGATCCGGCAACGGCTCGGTTTCGCGGTGCTGGGGGGAGTTCTTCTCATCGTTGTCCTGACGATCATCATCCGGTCCTCAGGCAATCCCGGGATGAGCCCTCCCAACGAGCTCGGTATTCACCCCGAGATCCTGCTCCGCCAGGCGCCGGCGGGCTCCGCAACCATGGATGGCGAGACCCTGTACGAGGCCGTCCGGCATTCGGTGGTCAAGGTCAACGTCCTCATCGATCAGGCCGTGGTCGGTCACGGTTCGGGGGCGGTGCTCGGTGTCGACAGCCACGACCAGCTCTATGTCCTGACCAATCGGCACGTGGTCTATCACCGAGTGGAGAATCCATTCCTGCTGAGCTATGAGATCGAGCTCGAGAACGGGATCCAGCTGCCCGCCATGCTCGATTTCTACTCACGGACCCACGATCTCGCCGTCGTCGTCGCCCCGGGTCTCACCGGCTGGGGTCTGCCGGTTGGGCTGCGGATGTGCAACGATCTCTCGGTCGGCGAGGAGGTCTTCGCCCTCGGCAGTCCCATCGGTCTTGATCACAGCTTCACACGAGGGGTGATCTCGGCGCTGCGGTGGCCCATGATCCAGACCGACGCCACGGTTCACTCGGGATCGTCGGGCGGCCCGCTCTTCGATCACCGCGGCAGGGTCTGCGGTGTCATCACCACCTCACACATGGAGAAGGATTTCTCCTTCGCACTGTGCGGTGAAACCATCCTCGAGATGCTCGACGAACGCGCGGCCGTGGAATAGCGCAGTAACTGCGACCGCGGATTGAACCGCAGGGAAACATCGCAGTTTCACCGCAAAGATCGCCAAGAACGCCATGTTCACCGCAAAGAACATCGCATGATTGACCCATCGCAACATCTCATCGCACCATCGCAGGCGGGACGCCTGCGCTACAAGAGGCCGCGCTCAGCCGAAGGACCGTGGGTATCCGGTGGGGTGTGGCTGGTTTTGGGGATCACGCAGTGAAGACCAGCCGAAACCGATAGCGAACACAACCTACTTCAACCCCTCAACCCCTCAAACCCTCAAGACCTCAAACCCTACTTGCCTCCGAAAAGCCCTCCGAGAAGGCTGCCGCCGAGCTTGGCGAGATCATCGGTGATCTGGCCGTCGCCGTCGGAGTCGAGGAGACTGCCGATGAGATCGACCGCCTCAGGCGCCTTTTTCTGAGCGGCCTTGCGCTCGCCACCCAGCAGATCGGTGAGTCCGCCAATATCGAGGCCCTGCTGGCGCTGGTTCTTGCCCAGCATCCCCATCACCAGCGGCGCGAGCATGGCCAGCAGCTGCTTTGCACTCCCGGCATCAATCCCGCTCAATCCGGCCAAGGAGTTCTCCACCGAAGACTCGCGAGAGCCGAAAACATGTTTGAGGATGCCCATTCCGGCGGCGGCAGCACCCGAGCCCTGGCCCAAAAAGCCGCTGAGATCATCGAGGATCGAACCATCGTGGTCTTTCTGCAGGGCGCCGAGCAGCGAAGCTGCGCCGCCGGAGGCCTCCGAGTTGCGCATCAACCCGCCGAGGAGCATCGGCAACGCTCCCGCCACGGCCTTCTCGGTCTGGTCGCGGCCGAGACCGAGTTGGCCGGCGATCTGGTCGATCCCTCCGGCGCCCAGTTGACGGCCGAGCATTTCGAGCATTGAGTCATTGTCGGTCATGTGCTCCCCTTTTCGAACGGTATTTCGGTTCGCTCACCATAACTGATCCTTCGGCGAGGTGATTTCACCAAATGCGTAAACTCTGCTCCGACGGCTAGAAAGTCAACTGGGACTTTCTTGACACATGCAGAACGGGACCATAATATGAAATTGAGCAAGATTACCGCTTGGGAGGGCGCAATCATGAAAGTGAATCGTCGTCGTTGGACCGTTCTTGCAATCGCCGTGTGGGTGCTGGCCTTGGGCCTGACGACCGTACTTGCACCGGTACCGGCGGAAGCCAAATTTGATGCCGTCGGTTGGATGGTCTACTCACCCAACCACCCCAACGCGTGCAGCCCGATGCCATTCGACTGTTACGTTGTCATGGTGGTTCCAGACTGATTTTCTGAGCATGGGACGCCTCGTCACGATCGTTGCCGGGCTGGCCGGTGCGATCTGTCTCGCCGGTTTCGCCAGCGGACTCGAGCCCCCGGATCTCGGCTCGTCCATTCGCTGCCAGGTCCGGAGGATCGCCATCACGAAACCTGCGTACATGGTCGTGGATGCCGTCGTCCGGGGCGATCGGCTGCTCCTTCCGGACTACACAAACGGTCTGCGTGAGATCGATCTCGGCACCGGTTCGGATCTGCGATCGGTGCTGCCCATGGGCTCCAAACGCGGCCAGGTCACCGGTCCACAGCATCTTGGCTGCGGCGGCGGTCGTTGCGTCGTCTCGGGCGACCGCTACTACTGGATCTACTATGACGAGGGCTTCGAGTTCATCGATGAGATTCCCGGGATGACCACCGGCGCCGGCGCCCAGCCGCTGGTCTTTGCCGACCGGATGGTGGTGGCGGGTACCGCCAGCCCCGAGATCAGCGGCGGTGGGATTCCCTTTCTCTTTGTCCAGTACGACGACGGCTCGGTGGTACCGCTGCAGGAGTACCCGAGCGGAATGGCCATCCCCGAGATTGCCAAACGGATCCACTTCTCCGGACCCACCGCGGGCGGGGTCAACCGCCTTGCCGATGGCGGGTGGCTCTATGTCGACCCACGCAGCTACGGAGTGTTTGTCTTTGATCTTCGCGACCGGTTGGTTCGCGCTTGGCGGGGAACCAACCCTCGCTTCCGGCCGCCCAATTTCGCGGTCTACGAGCCGGTGCACGATGCCTCGGGACGGGAGTCCTTCTCCCGCTGGAGCCTGGCCCAGACCCAGGTTAAACGGCCGGTGACCCTGGGCGACGACCTCGTCGGTGTCGTGGTGGGGATTCCTGACGGCGAGTTGAATCAGCGGCACGAGCTCGACCTCTACCGGTTGGACGGCACGCCGGTGGCCATTGGTATGGACCTCCCGGGGATCCGGGGTGGTCGGGTTGTGGTTGCCGACGCCGGAGCGGGCCGCCTCGTCGTCGTCGGACAGTCGAGTTGGGAGCCGGGGTCCGAGACCACGGCGTGGCTGGTAGATGTCTCCGGTCTCGAAAACTGAGTTGTCGCGCCGAAGGCGCGTCGCCCACCGTATCTTCTTGGAGGGCACGATGCAGCGCGGGGTAGTCGGGGCGGTTGTTCTGGTAGTGGTCGCGGCGGTCGTCGGCGCGGCGCCCCAGGTGATCGGTCCCGACGATCGCGTTCTCGACCGAGCATCCGTGGTCGCCGAGGCGGGTTCATTCTGGGTCCGCGACGGCGTCAATCTGCCGGTACTCCTGACACCCGATGGTGATGACCACCTTCGGCTGCCGAACCTCTCCATCGCCCGCCTCCTGGTTCTCGACGCCGCAACCGGCGCGCCCATCGATTCCGGCCGGCTCCGTTGGTCAGACCCTGAAATCCCCGATGCCATCGCGGTCGTGACCTGGTCCGACCAGCGGGGTCGACTCGATCTCGGTTGCCGCGGTGGTGAGCAGGTGGAGCTCGCAGTTGACGGCTACCGGACGCAGAGCATGAACCTTCAACCTCAGGACCGCCGTCGGGCGGTTCTCCTGGAACCGAACGGCGATCTCGAAATCGTAGTGCGGCCGCCGGCCTCCGGGCAGTTGTGGCTCGCCTCGCAGAATGAGCTCTCAGCGCTCGAACCCTTCCACTCGGTCGCGGTCAAGCACGCGATCGACGATGAGGGCTTCGCGGTGGTCCATGACCTCGACGCCACTGCCGAGTTCGATGGCGTCGCGGTGGTGCCCGGGCACGCACCGGTCGTGGGTCGGATCCACGGTCTGCCCAGACGCCTCGAGCTACGTCTGACCAAGGGCCTTGCCGTATCCGGCCGGGTCACCGGCCAGAAGGGCGAAGCGCTGGTCGGCGCCCGGGTTCAGGCCACCGGCGTCATCGAGACCCTCGGCGGTTTTCGTTATCGCCAAAAGGTGCGAACCGATTCCAAAGGTCATTTTTCGATTACCGGTCTGCTTGCCGGTGAGATCACCATCAAGGCCTGCGCCGCCGACCACGCCTGTTCCGAGGAGACCCTCGTTCTGGCCGATGCCGCCGGGGCTGAACCCATCCTCCTCCGGCTCGCACCGGGACACGATCTGCGTCTGGTCATTCAGGATGAATATGGCCGGCCGGCCGCCGGCGCCACCGTCATCGACACCGCTGAATACCGCAAACACCGCGCCGACGATGATGGGGTCTTCGTATTCGAGGGCGTCGAGCTCGGTGAGGTCTTTGAACTCAAGGTTTCGGGCGCCGGCCTGCAGCCATGGCAGGGTCGAGTGGAGGCCGTAGGGAACGAGGTGGTGCTGCGCATCCCAGTCGGAGGCGTCCTCGAGTGGCCGATTCTCACCGACCGTACGATCGATGAAGAAGATGTGGTGGCCGGCTGGTCCAGGCTCAACGGCCGGGGTCGCGAGATCGGGGATGGTTTTGCCCACTGGGACGCCGATCAGCAACTCATCCGAGCCGAAGGGCTCGAGCCCGGTCTTCACCGTCTCCAGGTCCGATTGCCCGGCGCAGCCACCTTGTTGAGTGAGATCGTCGAGATCGGTCCCGGTGAGGAAGTCCACCTCGCCGCAGTGGTGCCCGACAGGGGACTCGCCATTACCGGTCGGGTCCTCGACGCCGAGACTTCCCAACCGGTTCCCGGGGCCCGGGTGAGCTGCGAAGGAGGATCGCCGAACCAGTTCAGAAAGCCTCAGCAGCTCAAGCACCCTCAGACCACTCTCAGCGACGCCGCCGGCCTCTTCCTCCTCGAAGGACTCGATCCGGGACACTGCCGAGCGATGATCCGTGCACCGGGCTATGCCGGTTGGCGGAACGATGGCGTCGAACCGGATGAAGCGGGCGCCGATCTCGGTGATATCGAGCTCGACCAGGGCATGACCATCACCGGCCGCGTCGTCGACCGATCCAACCGGCCTCAGGCTGGAGTGACGGTGGAAATCACCGAAGACGCGGCGTATGCCTATTTTGCCGAAGCCAGCACGAGGACCGATCACGACGGCTGGTTTCGCGCTGTAACCCTGCCGGTGGGCGACTGGGTGGTCCGCGCCAGCCGCGGCGATCAGACCGCACGCGCCACCATCACCGGTCGCACCAACGAAACCTCATCGGTCGAACTTCGACTGGGCGGTCTTCGACTCGAGGGCGAGATCTTAATCGGCGACCGGCCCGCGTCCGGCGGCAGCCTGGTGCTCACCACCGAGGGGGCTCGCGGTGATGGCGTTGTGGTCATGGTGCAGACAAACGCCGATCAACGACGATTTTTCGGAATCGCCGAGCCGCCGGTTTCCATTGCCGTCGATGGCGCCGGAAGATTCGCCGCTGACGGGATTTCCTCGGGCATCTACACCGCTTCCTACACTGCCCCCGGAAGAGGGGGTTCACCAGTCGGCCGGGAATTGGTGATTCCCCAGACCGAACACCATCGCTGTCTGATCCGGTTCTCCGATGCGGGTCTCGACGGATTCGTCGTAGATCCCGATGGGATGCCGGTGGCAGGCGCAGCGGTCTTTGTCCAAACGCCGAGCGGCCGCTACCTGGCCAACGGCTTCAGCGATGGTAACGGCGAATTCGCCTTCACCGGGTTGGACCCCGGCGCCGTCCGTATCGGGGCGATCCACGGCGAGTTTGGCGATGTCGAACCGAAGGATCTCGATCTCAGGGACGGTGACCGCGTCGGACCGATCACCCTCGAACTGAAGAGCCCGGAAGGTGCCGAGATCACGCTGAGCGTTCGATCGACCGCGGGATCATCATCCGGCGCTCCGGTCTATCTCGTGGGTGTCGAGACCCTGACCGGTTTCACCGACGCCCAGGGGACGACCGGTTTCACGGGGATCGAACCCGGTCGCTACCGGCCATGCGCCGCGGCCTTCGGCGGCGGGGCCGGTTGCGGTCCCGAGGTCGCACTCAAAGACGGCGAGCGCCGCGATCTGGTCCTCGATCTCGGCCGAGGCGGCGCAGTGGATGTGCTGCTCGGACCCATGGAGCGGCTGCCGGCGCTTCGAATCTTGACCGCCGACGGCATCGACTTGACGAGCATGCTGATGATGGTCAGTCCACCGATGCCGGGACCCGAAGGTGTGCGGATCGGCCCTCTCAAGGTCGACGACTACCGCATCACCGTCGCCATGCCCGAAGGCACCAGGCAGGGCACCGTCAGCGCGATGGACGGTCAGACGACGGTCCTCGATCTGCGCTGAGACTCCCGTAATTCCCCGAAGGTGAATTGCATGGGTTAGAATGAGTCGATTCCGAGATCTGGAGGATCCAACGATGAAAAAGGTCGTTCTCATTGCTGTTGTGGCCGTCATGGCGGTCGCCTTTTCCAACCCGGTGGCGGCACAACAGGTTCGCGACCAAACCAAGCTGACTTACGACGTGCTGACATCCGAATGGACCAACCTCATCGGCGGGGTGCTTGATCTCACCGATGCCGAAGCGAAAGCCTTCTGGCCGCTCTACGAGGAGTACGGCGCGAAGAAGGGGGACCTCTGGAACCGGCGGATCGATGTCATCAAAATCTTCCTCGGCAGTTACTCCGACATGACACCGGAGATGTCGCGGATCCTCCTCGACCAGAGTTTCAACCTCGAAAAGCAGATGCTCGAGCTCGCGATGACCTATGCGGAGAAGTTCGACGACGTGCTGCCGCCCAACAAGGTCACCCGTCTCTTCCAGGCTGAAAACAAACTCGAGACCACCATGATGATGGAGATCGCCAAGGACGTGCCTCTCGCCAAATAGGACGCGGCGCGGACCTTTCCGGGGCTTCGATCAAGAGAAACGAACACACCAAGGGCAGGGCCTGAGCCCTGCCCTCGTTCGTTGGTTCCGCTCGCTCCTGTGATCGGGTTCGATCCCTAGGAGAACGAAGCGATGGCCATTTCCTGATCGTCGAACATTTCGAAGACACCCACCAGTTGCGCCATGGTGAGGAGCTTTCGCGCCTTCAGGTTGACATGCAACAGCTTGACCTGGGCGTCCTTCTCGGATGCCGTCACTTTGCAGCGGATGAGCTCGCCGAGACCTGACGAGTCAATGACCTTGACCTTGTCGAGGTTGACGATCACCTTGCGCTGACCGACATCGAGCTCGTCGACGAAGGCGCCGCGAAGAACCACGTCCCCTTTGCCGATGGTCAGTTTGCCATCGAGATCAAGAATCACCACGTCGTTTACTTCTCGCCTTGTAACTTCCATTCTTCACTCCTGGGGCCCGATGAGCGGGTCGGCCCGCGTCGAGCGTAGATTCCGCTGCATTATGGCACACACCCGATCCCGGCGGACTCTCAGGCCTCGTCCCCGCGGGAGCCCTCGGTGTCGGCCGATTCGGTCATCTCCACAGATCACCCATCAATATCGACTTTGGTTTGATCTCCGGCGAGGCGCACCGCCGCCTGTCCACCCACCGTCCGCAGGTGGAGATCCCGCTGCGGGAAAGGGATTTC
>Ga0209475_10005702_pt1 | contig 10095 bp, 7 predicted proteins | sample tdDd471_FD_187128 | JGI IMG/M metagenome (GOLD analysis project Ga0209475, IMG submission 187128) | Marine sediment microbial communities from the Atlantic coast under amendment with organic carbon and nitrate - tdDd47.1 (SPAdes)... | ecosystem: Environmental > Aquatic > Marine > Coastal >...
TACCCCACGAATTGTTTTCACTCTTTTGCTCAGTGGAATGCTGTTTGTTGCTAATCCAGTTATAGCTGATAGTCCGCCACCACCACCGGCACATGGTCAAACAGGAAACGAAGTTCCCGGAGGCGGAGCACACATTGGTGGTGGCTTGCTGATCCTTACTGCTTTGGGACTTGGCTATGCTGCAAAAAAGTATTATGATAATAAAATGAACACCTCAACCCAAGAGTAACTCTCGAATAAACTCACGGGGTTTAAATTATTTTAAACAGCACGGATTGATATTAATTGATCCGTGCTTTTTATTTTTGGTGAATCAGGAGGCATTTGTTTGGGAACAAACAATTCTAATCGTATAATTTTAAAAACTCGTAAGAATTTCCGGTCCAATCAAGATAGCGGATAAAATCATCGAAAGCCAGGATAAGTGATGCTGTGTTTACATTGGGATGGAAACTGATCTTTTCAGATTGCTTCAGATTTTCATCCAAAAATAGGTGGACATGGTTTTCGTCATCATTAATTAACCCGAAAGGAGTTACTGATCCGGGTTCAACTCCCAAATACTTGAGTAAGCGCTTGGGTGAAGCAAACGAGAGTTTTCCTTGTTTCAACCGTTTTTCCAGATCATGGATAGCAAGGTTTTGTTTGTGCTCAATGACCACCAGGTAGTGCATGTTCCCTTTATGATTTCTGAAAAATATATTTTTACAGTGTGTGGCCTCCATTTTTGACCAATATTTCACCGCTTCCTCGATGGTTGGCAAAGGCGGGTGTTCATGCAATTCAAACGAAATTCCAAGACCCGACAAAACCTCTGATACTTTGCTTTTTCTGATTTCCATGATACAAAAATACAGATTGTTACAAAGTTGACGATTTACTAATGTTGCTTTTCCAGATTATTTTTTACTACTTTTGCACAATTATTGGGGATTTCTAAGGCATTTATGCTTTTATCTTGCTGATGAACTAATAGTTTTTTCAACTTTAGTTTAAGGTAGTTGGTAAGTACTTTTGAATCAGGAATTGTATCAATTGGCAATTTAGCACAACAATGAATCATCGCGTCCTTGTATATGTCCAGAAGCATCGGGATTGGGGGAAAATAAGGTTGTTATTGGAAAAATCTTTTCCGGATAACTCTTTTACATTTTCTCAACATCTTCAGGATATTAATGCTGCTGTTTCTGTAAGCCATTCTCCTAAAGCAATAATCTTTTGCCTATCCGAAAGTAATAAAGCTGAAGAAGCCAATATCACTAATTTATTTAAAGAGGATAAATTAAACTTCATTTCAAAAATCGTAATTTTCGATGAAGGAGTTGATTTATCGGTTTTCAATACTATCCATGTCGATGCTTTACTTTCATCCGGAATGAAGGAAAGTATGTTCCCGAAAATGCTGTTACCGTTTGTTGGCCATAATAACGTTAATATTATCAGGCAAGAAGGCAATGATTTTGAAGTGCAAAATCACTTCAATGGATTGATGGAGTCTGCTTCGGCAGGGATATGGTGTCTTAAGCCAGAGCAACCATTCCCAATAGACTTACCTGAAGAAGAATTGATAGAGGCCTATTTTAATTCAACCTGTGTTGAATGCAATGGTGAATATGCAAAAATGTTGGGCTCTTCGGTAGATGATATTATCGGTTTAAAGCTTGATGAAATACTACCTAAAACCGATGAAACTATTAAATTCCTTAAAACATTTATAAGGAGCGGATTTAAAATCACCGATGGTGTTTCGCATGAATTGACTCCGGAAGGGGAAGAAAGATACTTTTCTAAATCCTTCGTGGCTTCCATTAAAAATGGATTCATTTATCAGACCTGGGGCACCCAGACAGATGTTTCGGAATCGAAAATGACCATGGATGCTTTAAGGGAGACTGAGCGCCAGGTTACAACAATGATCGAAAACTTACCAGGAATTGCATACCAGTGCAAGAATGATGAGAACTGGACCATGAAGTTCATCAGTAAAAATGTTTTTGAACTCACCGGTTACCCAAGTGAGGATTTTATAGAGAACAAGAACATTACTTTCAATGATATTATATTCGCTGACGACCGGGATTTTGTAAGGGATTCTATAGAGAAACCCATGCTTAACAAAAGTGCTTTCCAAATTGAATATAGAATCATTACCAAAAGCAACAAGGTAAAATGGGTTAGGGAACAGGGCAGGGAAGTTCAGGTTCAGGGAAGTTCTGCAACGCTTTTGGAAGGTCTTATCTTCGATATCACTGAGAAAAAAATGTCGGAAATACGGCTTGAAATTATGCAAAATATTGGCGAGGCAGCCAATCAAACCAATGACCTTACCGAGTTGATCGAATTGATTGAAAAGGAGTTGGGCAAAGCTGTTAATACCCGCAATTTTTTGATTGCTCTTTATGATGAGCAAACCGATCGGTTTTCCTTACCATATATGAAGGATGAAAAAGATCATTTTGATGCGATCCCTGCCTACAACACAATAAGCGCCCTCGTTGTCAGGCAAAATAAATCCATGCTCCTGAAAAGTTCTGACATTGAATGGCTTGAGAGCAGTGGTGAAATCAAGCGGGTTGGTTCACCAGCCAAATGCTGGCTGGGTGTCCCCCTTAAAGTTGAAGACAAAGTTACAGGGATAATCGTACTTCAGGACTATGAAGATGAAAATGCTATTGGTAACGAGGACAGGGAACTTATTGAGTTTATATCCACACAGGTGGCTGCAACCATTTTCAAAAAACAAGCTGACGAAGAGATCAGAAGACTTTACCAATCTATCCAACAAAGCCCTGTATCTGTTGTTATTACAGATACAAAAGGGAAAATAATATATGTTAACCGTAAATTTATTGATGTTACCGGATATACAAGGGAGGAGGCTGAAGGAAATACATTTAGCCTGATCAAGTCGGGCAAAACTACAGTGGAAACCTACAAAAACCTTTGGCAAACCATTACTGCTGGTAAAGAATGGCAGGGTGAATTTTTAAATCGTAAAAAAGATGGCGAGCTATTTTGGGAGTCGGCCTCTATTTCGCCTGTGAAAAATAGTAAAAAAGAGATTACCCATTTCATTTCTGTTAAAGAGGATATAACTTCACGAAAGGATATGGAACAGGATTTAATAGATGCCAAAGACAAAGCAGAGGAATCAGACAGGCTTAAAACTGCTTTTCTTGCCAACATGTCGCACGAGATCAGAACTCCGATGAATGCCATTATTGGTTTCACTGAAATGCTCGACGAGGGGGATTATCAGAAAGAAGAACGCAGAAAATTTAGCCAACTGATTATCGAAAATGGCCGAAGGCTTTTAAACATTATTGATGACATAATTGATATTGCCAAAATTGAAGCCGGACAACTTTCGATTGCTACTGATCGTTGCTCTGCCAATAAAATCCTTTTTGATAATTATTATAGTTTTAAAGAACTTCGCTCAAAATTAGGCAAGGAGCATATTGAAATCCAAGCAAAGCAATTTAACTCGAACCAGAATTTTATTTTCTCTTCCGATCCGCGAATGATAAGCCAGGTAATTTCAAACCTGATGAATAATGCCCTGAAATATACCTATGAAGGATCCATTGAATTGGGATACGAAATTCATAACGGTCAGGATGGAAACTTTATCGATTTTTATGTAAAAGACACCGGCATCGGGATCCAGGCTGAAAACATCGAAAAAATATTTGACCGATTCAGGCAACTTGATGATAGCAGTACCCGTGAATTTGGTGGAACCGGACTTGGACTTGCTATCTCGAAAAACATTGCCCGATTGTTGAATGGTGAAATAATTGTATCTTCAAGTGTTGGAAAAGGATCATCATTTCACTTGATTCTGCCATTTGTCGAGGTTAAGCAAGACCGATTTGAGCCCGCAAAAAAGGAAATACTGATTAAAAAGCCTGATTGGTCCAACAAAAAGATACTGATCGCTGAAGATGAAGATTCCAATTTCCATCTTCTTGAAATCATGCTCAGAAAAACCAAGGTAAAAATTATCAGGGCATATAACGGTAAGGAGGCCATCGACTTTATCCGTGGAGGAAAAGATGTTGACCTGATACTTATGGATATGCGCATGCCCCTTATGGATGGCTATGAGGCTACTACTTATATCAAAAGGCTGAATCCTGATATCCCGATAGTGGCACAAACTGCCTACGCACTGTCAGGTGATCGTGAAGTAAGTATGAATTCCGGATGTGACGACTATGTTTCAAAACCCATTAAAATGGAAGAACTTTTTGGGATTGTCACAAAATTCTTCGATTGATCCCTTCTGCGAACTTTTACTAAAACAACAATGGATAAAAAATAAATGGGGCAAGTATGCATTTGTCGCTGAACCTGTTTTGTACCATTGTTTTCCTGGAATTGATGAAGTAGGTTTTTCTTATGAGCAAATAATTTTATTCCAGGGTTTGAACCCTACTCTTCCCACTGCTTTGTTTATCCAAAATTGCTAAAACGCTTCCCCGATCCTGAAATACAAACCCCAGTCGCCTTTACCAACTGCAGCATCGATACCCAGGTTTATTTTCTTGTCTTTAATTGCCATATAGCGTAACCCAGCACCTAAGCCAGGTAACAAACCGCTCCAGGATTCTGTATCTTCGCTTAAACTGTTATTGGCTGCGGCAAATCCCAGAAATGCTACAAATCCAAAGTGATTACTAAATGTATGACGATATTCTGTTTGTATTGTGTAAATTTGGTCACCCCTGTATTCACCTTTTGAGTAGCCTCGGATGTCGTCGCGACCAACAGTACGCAGGCCTTCAAATGGCACTTCGCCCAAGCCAGTATAAACAGTTATCCGGCTGGCAAGAACAGCATGATTATTTATTGGCCAATAGTAATTCGCGTCAAAATTGAGCGAGCTATAGTTAAGGTCACTACCCACCCATTTTTTATAAAATAGTGTCTTCATGTTAATATGCAATCCACTCGAAGGATTGAAGGTATTGTCACGTGAATCCCAGCTTAAAGGTATCCCAAAACCTGAAACTGTCTTCAAACTGTCAGGATTAACTCCTATAATATCATCCAGGTAAAAAGTTGTACTCATGCGGTTGCGCATATAGCCTAAGCCTATGTACAAACGCTTGTAAACCCTTGGTGTTAACTCAGCATAAACAAACCGGGTACTGGTGGTATAATCGATAAATCCATTGCCGGTTCCAGGTAAACCTTCAGCATAAAACTGAAAATTTATGTTACCATAGCCAAATGCCCAGGCCGCACGCCAGTTATCCTCTGCCCAATAAAGCCTTTGGCCCAGCAGGCCAAACCAGGTATTGTTGGTGGTGTAAAATCCCATACCGATCAAAGAAGAAGTAGGAGAAATAGTATCAGCCCGCTTAATGTCGAACATCATCATACCCAGCGCACCCAGTTGCAGCCCAAAAGAGTTGTTATACCCCACTGTTGGCATACCGGTTACACGTACCCTTTTGTATTCGATTGAATCTTTCTTTGCAGACAATCGTGCCGAAAATCCCATTAACATCAACGCCATGAAAAACAAACCAATGTATTTTATTTTCATTCTTTGATTCTTTTAATGTTGAAATACAACGTTTTAGTTGCTTCGAAATATGTTCATCGTTCGGGTCCGCACATCATTATTTCAAAAACCGATCAAAATTAGTTCAATTCTGGCATAAGACGGGATAATCTTTTCATGACCAAATGCACTCATAAATTATGGTTGGCGGTTCTAATCAAACAATTCACAGCTTTGATTGTTCTACTTGTCAGACCTCACATTAATCCTAAATCATATTGTTTGCAAAGTCAATTTCAAATAAGATACAAAGGGCTATACGCTATCATTAGAATCTGTATAATTACATTCATGATATCAACTGAAGTAATTGCCAAGGGGCAGGGAATTACAGACAGTTTAACCAATGTCTGGAAGGATCCAACACTGCCTGTGGATGTACGATTAAAATGGATGAACCTTTGTTGCGATAGAATTTTACTGCGTTCCAACCCCGATAGTGCCTATCTCGTTGCAGAAGAAATGATAGAACTGGCAAGCGGAACAGGAAACAAAATGTATCAGGCAGAAGCTTTAAGGATACAAGGAGAATCATTTCATTTCCAGGGTGACATTCCAAAGGCTCAAACCTCATTTGAGCAGAGTTTACAGATAAGTATTGAAGAAGGCTACAGTAAAGGGATGGCCAGGTCGTATAATAATATTGGCAATATTATGGCCGAACAGGGCAAATACACTGAAGCCCTTTCATATTACAACAAAAGCCTGGAAATCGGCAATCAAATATCTGATAAATCATCAATGGCCAATACGCTAATTTCGATGGGTATAATTTATTATGACCAGGGAAACGCCCTTCAATCACTGGCACTATTTGAAGAGGCACTGGAGCTTAATAGCGAACGTGGTGACATCAGGGATATGGGACGTATCAACAACAATATCGGTGTAATTTACCATGAACAGGGAAATTATAAATTGGCAGAAGAATATTTTAATAATGCACTGATTCTATTTGAACAAGCTGGTGAAAAAAGGGGCATGGCCAGCAGCCTGAACAATATAGGGGATCTTTACGCAAGCCAGGGAAAATACGAAGAAGCCCTGCCCTACAACATGAGAAGCCTCGAAATGAGAGAGGCCCTTGGTGACAGGAGAGGCATGGCAAACTGCTACAATGTAATCGGAGACAACCAGAGCAAGCAGGGGAATTTTGCAGAAGCACTGAATTGTTATTTACACAGTGCCGAAATCCGGGAAGAATTGGATGAGAAAAGAGCCATGAGCCGGGTTTATGGAAATATCGGCCAACTGTTGCTGATCCAGGAGAAATTCAGCGAAAGCATGGATTGGTGTACAAAAGCGTATGATTTGTCGAAAAAAATAGGGGCAATGATGGAGGAAAGGGAAGCTTGCAATTGCCTGTATCAAATCAACAAAGCCACCGGAAACACTAGAGCGGCGTTAGCCTACCATGAACGGTTGACTGAAATCGAAGAAGGACTTAAAGTTGAAGAAACTGCCAAAACCTTGCAGGAGTTCGAATTTAAAAAGATCATTCTTGAAGACAGCCTCAGGAAGGAGCAGGAAAAAATTAACGTTGAATTGAGGCATCGTGAAGAGGTAAGCCAAAAAAACATCCAACGAAACATTTTTCTTTTTAGCGGATTGGGTATTCTGGTTATGGCGGGTGGCTTGTTCAGCCGTTTACGGTACATTCGAAAATCCAAAGCTGTGATTCAAAAAGAAAAAGAGCGTTCCGACGATCTGCTTCTAAACATTTTACCCGCCGAAACAGCCGAAGAGTTAAAATTAAAGGGTTCGGTAAAAGCACGGAATTTTGATCTGGTAACCGTGATGTTTACCGATTTCAAGGGTTTTACATTCATGGCTGAAAAACTATCTGCTCAGGAACTGGTTAGTGAAATCGACTTTTGTTTTAAGGCCTTCGATGAGATCATTGCACGACACAATATCGAGAAAATAAAAACCATTGGTGATGCATACATGTGTGCCGGTGGTCTGCCAGTTACAAACCAAAGCAACCCTGTGGATGTTGTGAAAGCTGCACTCGAAATCCAGGAGTTTATGTTTAAACTTAAACAGGAACGTTTGGTAGCCGATAAGCCATGTTTTGAACTCCGGTTGGGAATCCATACTGGTTCGGTTGTAGCCGGAGTAGTTGGTACACGTAAATTCCAATACGATATCTGGGGTGATACAGTAAATCTGGCTGCTCGCATGGAATCGAGCGGAGAGGTGGGAAAGGTAAATATCTCTCATTCGACTTTTGATAGGATCAAGCAAGATTTTGTTTGCTCCCATCGTGGAAAAATCAATGCCAAAAACAAAGGAGCTGTTGATATGTATTTTGTTGAGGGTCCTGCAAAAGTATAATTCGTTTATGTGTGTTCCCGCGGACTTGAAATCCATGGGCTAAACTCCAAACATTAGATAACTCCAAATGCTTAATTTTGTACCATGGTTACAGAAAACGAAGGAAAAAAGAATCCCGAGGAACAGCCCAACAACTCCTTGCATGGTGTGAAACTGGCGGACATACTGGACGTTCTGGTTGCAAAATTCGGATGGGAAGAATTAGGATATAAAACTAACATTCGTGTTTTCGAAAACAATCCCACCGTAAAATCCAGTCTCAAATTTTTAAGAAGAACACCATGGGCAAGAGAAAAAGTGGAGCGGCTGTATCTTCGGACTATTAAGAAATAGTGTCATAATCGTGCCTGGCAAGTAAATAACTAAAAACAAAAATCCCGGAGTTTCCGTTCCGGGGCTTAAATATTAAGGGGATGGCAAATTGTTGTGAGCTGATTTTTGCCATCCTCTGATATTCAAATTCTAATCCAACACTTTGAGTCAAAAAATTAATGTAAATGACAAACCGGTCCTAATATAACAAAAAGATTGTAATAAATGACAAAAAATTGTACATTTGCATAACTGTCATTTATATAATTAGAAATTATGAAACACTATATTGTCAGGAAATCCTATAAAAAACAAATCGAGAAATATATCGGGAAAGAAATTATCAAAGTATTCATTGGTCAGCGGAGGGTTGGGAAGAGCTATATGCTTTATCAAACCATGGATAGTGTAAAACAATTTTACCCTGAGGCAAACTTCATTTATGTCAACTTAGAATTAAATGAATTCGAACCGCTTTCAGATTATAAACTCCTGTATGATTATGTGAAATCCGAATCGGTTGCCGATCAACTAAATGTATTAATGATTGATGAAATTCAGGAAGTTGATCAGTTTGAAAGAGCATTGAAAAGCTTACTGGCCGAGGGTGGTTTTGATATTTATTGCACCGGAAGTAATGCACATCTTCTGTCTGGAGAACTGGCAACCCATCTTGGGGGAAGATATGTTGAAATACCTGTTTATGCTTTAAGCTATCGCGAATTTTTATTGTTTCATGAATTAGATCATGATCAGGAAAGCATAAATATGTTTCTGAAATTTGGTGGATTGCCCTATTTGATACATTTGGAACTGGAAGATGATACGGTTTTTGATTACCTGGAGAACATTAATCAATCTATACTTTTCCGTGATGTTGTATCTCGTTTTCAGGTTAGGAATGTGGAGTTCCTGGTTCGATTGATCAGATACCTTGCCGGAGAAACCGGTAATACAGTTTCGGCACGAAATATTGTTAAGTATTTAAAATCTCAAAACATCAGAATTTCAATTAATATAGTCCTCAACTATATTAATTATCTTACCACTGCAATGTTGATTGCAAAAGTAAGACGGGCTGACATCCAGGGTAAAAAGGTTTTTGAGGTTGGTGAGAAATATTATTTTAATGATATTGGAATTAGAAATGGGGTTGTAGGATTTTCACCATTTGATATGGGGCAAATTTTGGAGAATGCCGTTTATCTGCATTTGAAATTTCTTGGCTATTCAGTTTTGATTGGAAAACAAAATGGTAAAGAGGTGGACTTCATCGCAGAACGAAATGGGGAGAAGATCTATATTCAGGTGGCACTGCGTATTACCGAAATGCAAACTATGGAAAGAGAGTTTGGTAATTTGAAAGCCATAAAGGATAACTATCCCAAGTATGTGATTACTCTGGATGAATATACGGGGGTAAGCCATGAAGGAATCATGCATATTCCGTTAAAGGATTTTCTTTTTGAATTTGATTAATTTTGAGCCACAATAAAAATCCCGATTCGTCAGCAGACGAACCGGGGCTTTAAATATTCAGGGGATGACTAAACAATGTTATCGAGATTAGTCATCCCCTGAATTTCCTCAACTCTGAAAAGAAAAAAAGCCCGGATTTTACTCCGGGCTTTACCTAACATTTACAAAAAAAGAGTATTCAAAGGAAAGGCATTAAAAAGTTAATAATTCAAAAGCCCTTCCAGGAACTTTAGATTTGCCAACTATCAAAGCTAGTTTCCGATCACCAGTTTTTCTATTTTCAGCCCCTTGGATGTTTCAATCTGAACAAAGTAGATACCTGAGGTCAGGTCTCCAATACTTATGGAGTTACTAATGAGTGGTGTGTAATTTTGATATACTACCTGCCCTTG
>Ga0209475_10005703_pt1 | contig 10085 bp, 9 predicted proteins | sample tdDd471_FD_187128 | JGI IMG/M metagenome (GOLD analysis project Ga0209475, IMG submission 187128) | Marine sediment microbial communities from the Atlantic coast under amendment with organic carbon and nitrate - tdDd47.1 (SPAdes)... | ecosystem: Environmental > Aquatic > Marine > Coastal >...
AATTAATCCTACTTATCGCCAACGATTAGTTCGTTGAAGGCAGCTATACTATCTTCCAAAACTCTTCCATTCAAGTTTGTAATATTGTCATTTGCTACAGAATCAATTCTCTTATAATCTTCAATATCCAAAAGTATGTACTTAGGCTTATTATTTTTCAGGATAATAACATTGCCTTTGTCGTCTACTTGTCTTGCAACTTTTGAGAAGTTTTGATTTGCTTCTGTAATTGATACTAAATTCTCAATATTAATTTGCATAATTATTTCCCCCTAATAACACCTAGTATTCATCCTAACATTTATGGTATTATTATACAATATATTTATACATTGTTCAACCTTTTTTTACAATTTACTACACTATTTTATGTTCCATTTTATATAATTATGTTGTATTTATATTTATTAATGATATACTATATCTACATTATTAAATTGACTTATAAAGAGGGATGGAATATGCGTATATTTTTGTTATTTCAGGATGAATCCTATATACACGAAAGAATGGGTAACTACATATGGGCACCTGAAAGACACTTTAGCGACATAGGCAAGTATAAATGGGAAAACATACAGAGAATGCAGAAAGGCGACGTAGTATATAGCGTTGTTAATAATAAAATAGTATCAGTAAATATTATAACATCTGATTCAAAAAGAAGAAAAAAACCAGCAGATTTAGATATCCCTGCAGCAGGCGACGGCTGGTATGTTAGTGCAAATTATTCACAGCTTAAAAGACCTATTCTTTTAAATTATACACATAAAACAGAGATAAGGAATTTAAGTGTAGAAAGAGAAATTCCATTTAACGAAACAGGTGATCCTATAGAAGGACATGTGTTTGAAATACCTTATGAGACTCATAAGTATATGATGGGACTTGTTTCTACATACAATTTTTCTAATAATTTCGATTTACCTGAGCTTAAGCAAGAAGATGTTGTATTAGCACACCAACTAGAGCATCAATTAGAAAAATATGAAACTAAAGAACATAAAATTCTTGCTATTAGAATGGGAATATTAGAAACCCTTTTAAAGCAAAGATTATTACGACATACTAAAAAGTGTGCAGTGTGTGATATTGATTATTCAGAATTCTTATCAGCAGTTTATTGCAAACCTTGGGATGATGCTTCTACCTCTGAAAGATTAGATATAAATAATTTGCTATTACTGTGCCCCCTTCATAGGGATATGTTTGAAAAGGGACTTATTTCATTTAATGATAAAGGTATGATTAAAATATCAAGCCAAATGAAGTTTGAGAACTTCAAATCACTTTCAATAAATATGTTTACATCTATTAACTTAACAGATGAGCAAATTGAATATATGAGATGGCATAACTTAAATGTTTTTAATGAATAAGCAATAATAATAAATACAAATAATTGAAGGCATAATTTAAATATATGAATTATGTCTTTTTATTTTAGCTATCATTATTGATAATTAAATAATATACGGTTATAATGTTGATATAAATATGATAAATATTGGTGGAAAAATGGATAATAAATGCTGGTTTTGTGATTCAAATGAAGCTATAGAGGAAAAATCATACACTGTTTCATTAAGAAAACATGACAATAGAAAAGATCAAAAAATTATAAAAATAGATAGATGCAACGAGTGTGCAAGCAAACACAGAAAAGGAGACATTATTTCTAATATAATGTATGCGTTAGAAGTTGTGATGGTTGCTGTTGCATATTTTGTGTTTAAAATAGATTTTGTTTATGTAATTGTTGGCTATCTTTTACTCCGACGTCTTTTATCGATGTTGTCAGTGAAAGTAAGGCATTGGACAGCTCAACCTTTCAAATCAGTTTGCGTAATCGCAGATAATGAAGAAGTTAAAAAAGCACTTGAAGAAGGATATATAGAAAGCAGAAAATTTTAGGTTAAAGTATATATGAATAAGAAATCATTAATAAAGTTAGAATTAGATAAAATAATTGATATGGTAATTAATTACTGTATGTCAGATTCAGGAAAAGAAATTGCAAAGAACATGTCCCCTATGATAAATAGCTTGGAGATAAATACAGCATTAGATGAAGTTGATGAAGCATTTTGCTACTTTGAAAATGTAAATACTTCACCTATCAGAAGGTTTGATGAAATAGTTAATCATGTTAACAGAGCAAAAATAGGTGCATGTTTACACGGAGGCCAATTGCTATCTGTTGCTTCATTTTTAGGAGTTTCCAGAGAGACTAAAAACTCAATTTCAGACAGTGAGCTAGCTATTCCTATACTTAAAGGGTATTGTGATTTGCTTGCAGTAGATAGATTTATTGAAAACCAAATAAAGAAATGTATTCTATCAGAAGAAGATGTTGCTGATGATGCATCTGAAAAACTCTATGAAATACGTAAGGGCATTAGAAGGAAACAAAGCCAAATAAGAGAGAAAATGGACAGCATGCTTAGGTCTGCTTCTACCTATTTGCAAGAGAGCATAATAACCATGCGTTCAGGTAGATATGTACTACCTGTAAAAGCTGAATATAAGGCAAATGTAAAAGGTATAGTACATGACGTATCTTCAACAGGCTCTACTGTTTTTATCGAGCCTATGTCTGTAGTCGAGCTTAACAACTCTATTCGCACTATGGAACAGGAAGAGCAAAAAGAAATTCAGAAAATCCTACAGTATTTATCATCTTTAGTTTTGGAAAAAGCTGAAACTATCTTACTTAGCTTTAATACACTAAGTAAACTTGATTGGATATTTGCCAAAGCAAAATTAGCCATAGAGCTAGAAGCTATACGCCCTGTAATCAATGATGAAAGATATATAAATATTGTTAAAGGACGTCATCCGTTAATAAGCAAAGATGATGTAGTACCAATAAGCATTTGGTGTGGTAAGGAATTTGACTGCCTTATCGTAACGGGACCAAATACTGGTGGTAAAACTGTATCTTTAAAAACATGTGGGCTTTTTGTCCTAATGGCTCAATCAGGTATGTTAATACCTGCTGGGAATGGAACGACGTTACCTATATTTAAGAATGTTTATGCTGATATTGGAGATGAACAATCTATTGAGCAAAGTTTATCTACCTTTTCATCCCACATGAAAAATATAGTTAATATTACTAAAGAAGCAGATAATGAAAGTCTAGTATTGTTAGATGAATTGGGAGCAGGAACAGATCCTACAGAAGGTGCTGCACTTGCCATCAGTATATTGGAAAATTTAATTGCTGTTGGTTCTGTTGTTTTTGCAACAACTCACTATAGCGAGCTTAAAGCTTTTGCGTTAACAAAAGAGCGAGTTGAAAATGCAGCTATGGAATTTAATGTTAAAACCCTTTCACCTACTTATAAAATGGGAATAGGTATACCTGGTAAATCTAATGCGTTTGAAATATCAAGACGTTTAGGTCTTGATGAGTATATTATACAAAAAGCACGTACTCATATTGATGAAGAAGGTATAAAATTCGAGGATATTATTCAATCAGCAGAGCGCAATAGATTGTCTTCTATAAAAATGCGTAAAGAAGCTGAAGAAATGCATCTTGATGCAAAAAAGCTTCGTGACCGTCATCAGGATGAATGGACCAAAATATATGGAGAGCAACAAAAAGAAATACAAAAGGCCAAAGAAGAAGCTAATAAAATACTAAAAGAAGCTAAAGAAAAATCAGATGAAGTTATTAAGAGATTGAAAAAGATGGAAAAAGGCGGATATTCTAATCTAGATAGAGAAAGACAAGAAATATCCGATTCTTTAAAAAGCGCTCAACAAGACTTTGACTTTGTTAAAAAGCAAAAAAATACAACACAGAGAATAAAGCCTAGTCAGATAAAGCTTGGTCAAAGCATTAAATTAATAGATACAAATACAGAAGCTACTATTTTAAAAATGCCTGACTCTAAAGGAAGAGTTCAAGTTCAAGCTGGTATTATCAAGCTAACAACAACATTAGATAACATTGAATATACATCTAAACCAAAGCCTAAACATAGTCACAGTGCATCAACTAGAGGTATAAAAACGAACACTGCTTCTATGGAATTAGATATTAGAGGATGCAGTGCAGAAGAAGGAATTATGCAGCTAGATTTATATTTAGACAACGCATTTACTTCTCACCTACCCTCTGTTCAAATAATCCATGGTAAAGGAACAGGTGTGCTAAGAAGTGCAGTACATCGTTATCTTAAATCTCATCCTCACGTTGCAAGCTACAGATTAGGTAAATATGGCGAAGGTGAAGATGGTGTAACTGTAGTTAAAATAAAATAAATATATGAGTTATAATAATTTATACAATTATGTGATTTTTATTGAAATACGGTATAATGTTCACATTTATGTAACATTTATATGTTTCAATTAATATATTAATTGCTTATTCTATATATAAATAAAAATGGAGGCAAGATTATGAATGAGAATGTACATATTTTAGTAGTTGATGATGATGTAAATATAGGTCATTTAATCAAACTATACTTAGAAAAAGAAGGATTTTCTGTTTCCATTGTTTTACGGGGTGATGAAGCGATCCAAACATTCAAAAGTGGTAGCTTCAATTTGATTATTTTAGATATTATGTTACCTGGGCTTGATGGATGGGATGTTTGCAGAGAAATACGAAAAACAAGTGATGTCCCAATAATAATGCTAACAGCTAAAGGTGAGACTTTTGACAAAGTATTAGGTTTGGAATTGGGTGCAGACGATTATATGGTAAAGCCGTTTGATCCAAAAGAATTGGTAGCTCGTATAAAGGCTATGCGTAGAAGAGCTGTCCCTAAATCACAAGGTGGCAACATACTAGATTTTGACAATTTAACAATCAACATGAATACTTATTCTGTTGAATACTTCGGCAAACCTATGGAATTACCTCCTAAAGAGATGGAGCTTTTATTCTTCCTTGCTAACCATAAAAATAATGTTTTCACTAGAGAACAACTACTAGAACAAGTATGGGATTTTGATTATTTTGGAGATTCCAGAACTGTTGATGTGCATATAAAAAGATTAAGAGAGAAATTCCCTGCAACAGCGGAAGTTTCTTGGAAGATTAAAACTGTATGGGGTGTAGGATATAAATTTGAGGTAAAATAATGTTTCGTTCGATATATGCCAGAATGCTTATAACGTATATTATGATAGCTGCTTTTATATTGCTTTTGCAGTCTGTTCTTTTAGTTCAATTATACAAAAGATCATATATTGAAGTAACAGCACAAAGTACAGTTTCACAAGCAGAGCAAATAGCAAAGATTATGATATCTCATGAAAAAGATAGCTCTAGACCTGTTTCTATGCTGCTAGGAACTCTTGAAGTATACGAGACAGATTCTATCCATCTATGGTTGGTTGATAAAAATGGCATAGTATTAGAAGCGGATAAAAGTAAAGAAAAATATTTAACAGAAGACGAGTTAAAGACTTCGTTAGAACAAGTTTTTAATGGAGAAACTGTTATTTTAGAAAGCAAAACTACAACATATTTATCAGGACTTACTATAACAGTAGCTGTTCCTGCAATTAAAAATGATGAAGTTAAATATGCTATATATTTAAACGAACAAATAGACTCAGCTAAAGGTCTGGACTCAATGTTTTACAGACATTTATCCATATCTACTATTATTACAATATTGGTTAGCACATTATTAGTTTTAATTTCTTCTAGACATATAACTTTACCAATTAAGCAGCTTAATAAAATGTGCATTGATATAAGCAATGGCAATTTTGATACCCACATTCTTACAAGCGGTCAAGATGAAATAGAACAGCTTGCAACATCTTTTAATACGATGGCTCAAAATTTGAAGAGACACGAGAAACTACGCTCATCATTTGTTGCAAACGTATCACATGAGTTGCGCTCCCCTATTACTTCTATTCATGGATTTGCAAAGGGTATGCTAGATGGAACTGTAGAAGATAATGACAGAGATAAATACACAAAAATAATAGTTGATGAAAGCATGAGACTTAAAAAGCTTATTAATGAACTTCTTGATTTATCACAAATAGAATCTGGTGAGTTTCCATTACATCTATCTAAGTTTGACATAAACGAGCAGATACGCAGAATAATTATAAGATATATTGATAGAATGGAAGAAAAGAATATTGAATTAAATATAAACTTATCAGATGAATATTGTATGGTTTTCGCTGATATAGATAGAATAGATCAAATTCTAGTGAATCTAATAGATAATGCATTAAAATTTACTCCTGAAAAAGGTACTATCAGTATCTGGACAAGAACAGATGAAGAAAAAGTATTAGTTGGAGTAAGTGACACAGGCTGTGGAATACCAAAAGAAGATCTTGATTATATCTTTGAAAGATTCTATAAATCAGATAAGTCACATACAAGCAAAATAGGCTCAGGGCTAGGATTATCTATAGTCAAGAAGATATTAGACCAGCATGGAGAAACTATATTAGTCCGCTCTTCCAAGCAAAAAGGTACTCAGTTTATTTTTACTTTAACTAGCACAAGAGTTAATTGATATAGATTAAGAATTTTAATAAGAGGTGAAATTATGGAAAAGTTTGAATATGAATATAACGAAGCTCCAAATTCTGGAGGTGGTAAAAGAATAGTCTTAATAATAGTAGCTATTTTATTAGTTGCTTCAGCCTTTTTTATTGGAGCAATGTCTAGAGATTATTTTGATATATTACCAGATAAAGAAGAACGCATTGAGCTAGAGGCTGAGAGTACTGACCCAGTAGAAGATAATGAAACTATAAAGCTAACACCTACACCTGAAGTAGTAGAAACACCAACACCTAAACCAACAGATGCACCAACACAGAAACCTCAAATAGCATTGCAATATACTGACATCCCTACAATTGTTGAAACAGTATCAAAGGGTGTTGTCAGTATTACTGGATACTATTCATCAACTTCAAAAAATATTGAAGATTGGGAGCCAATGTCATATGGAACTGGTGTTATAATATCAGAGGATGGATATATTGTAACAAATAATCATGTAATTGATGAAGCTGTTAATTTAACAGTGACATTGTTTGATGGCGAGAAAGTAGAAGCTAAAGTAATTGGAAAAGATAAGTATGTAGACTTAGCTGTAGTTAAAATAGAAAAAGTAGGACTATACAATATTCCTTTTGGAGATTCATCCAAAAGCAAACCAGGTGAACAAGTAATTGCAATAGGTTCTCCATTAGGAGACGAATTAACAGGTACTGTTACATCAGGTATAATATCTGCAGTTGACAGACAACTAATTATTGATGGCATACCTTTTACTCTTTTACAAACTGATGCTGCTATTAATCCTGGAAACAGTGGTGGACCACTAATGAACATGAAAGGTGAATTGATTGGTATAAATACCTTAAAAAGTATATTCGCTGGTTATGATAAATTTGGTATGGCCATAGCAGCTGAGGGAATAAGCTATGCAATACCATCAAACAGCGTAAGTGAATCAATTAATGACATTTTAGAATATGGTGGTATAGTTCGACCATTTATAGGTGTATTTGGCAGTGATGTGAATAACTTAGAAACACCTGATAGCAACTTACCTGATGGATTTTTAATAGCTGAAACTGTTGAAGAAAGCCCTGCACAACTTGGTGGTATTTTAGCTGGTGATGTGATAATAAAAATTGAAGGTGAAGTAATAACTGGGTTTACTGATTTATACACCATTATCAATTCTTATGAGATAGGCGATACTGTTATATTCACAGTATACAGACCTGATAGTACTGAAGAAATTGATTTAGAAATCACCCTCGGTTCCAATCAAGACTTTAACAAATAAATTTAGGCTAAGTAAAAGAGGCTGGTGTTTGTCAGCCTCTTTAATATTACTTATATAGATTAATTAATCCTTAAATTGTACATCTGTATATACTCTTTCTTTCAACACCCCTATATATGGTAAGTTCCTATATAGTTCTGCGAAATCCAATCCATAACCTATTACAAATTCATCTGGTATTTCAAATCCTGTATAATCAACTTCTATAGGCTGTTCTCTTCTTTCTGGTTTATCTAACAATGTACATATTTTTAATGATGCTGGTTTTCTGTCTCGTAGAATATTTGTAATGTAATTCAATGTGTTTCCAGAGTCTAAAATGTCTTCAACAATTAAAATATCTAACCCTTCAGCAGGAATTGATAAATCTTTTAGTATTCTAACTTCACCTGATGATTTAGTGCTTTTCCCATAGCTTGATACAGCCATAAAATCCATTGAAACAGGAATGGTTAAGTTTCTTGCTAAGTCACTGTAAAACATAATAGCACCTTTTAATATACAAAGCATAAGTAAGTGCTTACCTTTATAATCTTCTGATATTTGCTTTGCTAGTTCTTTTACCCTTTTTTGAATCTCTTCTTCAGTAATTAAGACTTTCTTTACATCGTTATTCATTATATTCTCCCTTTTTATATGTTATCTTTAAGGCAAGGGCTGTCTTATCGTCAATTTTGTATTTGTCATTAACCCCAACGCCAACTGCCCATATTATGTCATTTTCACTTGCTATGAGAGGTATGTTATCCCTTTCCCACCTATTAATCTTCTTATCTATAAAGTAATCCTTTAGTTTCTTTTTACCTTTTGCACCTAAAGGATGGATTATATCTCCTTGCTTTCTTACTCTTACAACAGGTTGACCAACTAAAGACATATAATCAATATATTGAATATTTTTAGAGTGAGGCTTCCTACAGTTTTCAAAATTCTCTACTGTCTCACATGTTATCATATCTCCAGTGCTTAAATATGTAACTCCATCTAAGTTTAATATAACCTCTTCAAGTACAGCTAATGCACCTTCTTTTTTTACCAACTCAACACCCATAACATGAACTCTTGCTTCATATTCACCAGGTATTTCAATAACTGCGCCAGTTCTCCTTTTAGAAAAAAGAGAATCAATAGATGTTATGTTCTTTTCATATAGATCTGTTTTTTTACCTAGCTTATTTAGTAGTATCTTTATTGCTCGTTTTCTTATACTAGGATTTAGATACATAAAATCTTCATCTCCAAGCATAAATCCATTATCTGTTTTAGTTGCTTTTTCAACGGCTTCTTTTGCCATTATATTAACAAAATCCTTATCTTCTTTAAAGGATTTTGCTTGATTGCATAATGTATGCACAACAGACGGATTAAGATTTTCTTCTATTCTAGGCATTAATTCATGCCTTATGTAATTACGTGTGTATTTTGTATCTGTATTTGATTTATCTTCACGCCAACTTAATTTGATATCTTTTGCATAAGACATTACTTCTTCTCTGGTTAAACACATAAGTGGTCTTATGATATGTTTATCTTTACTAGGCATAGGAGATAGTCCATCTAGAGAGCTACCTCTTATTAATCTCATCAATATAGTTTCTGCCATATCATTCATATGATGAGCTAGTGCAAGTCTAGCACCTAAATGCTCGTTTAATACTGTTCTAAAAAAGCCATGACGCATATATCTAGCAGCTGTTTCTATTGATACTTTAGCTTTTTTAGCTTCTGCATTAACATCTGCATCACAGGTGTATAATGGTATATTATTTCTATCACAATAAGCTGCAACAAATAGTGCATCTTCTGCTGATTCATCTCTAAGTCTATGATCCATATGGGCTGCAAAAAGTCTAAATGAAACAGCTCTTTTATACAGCAACAATATATCACAAAGAACCATTGAGTCTACCCCACCAGATAATCCTATTATAACAGTATCATCTTTATTTATTAACTGCATCTTATCTATAAAACTATGTACTTTTAGGGCAATATCTTTATTCAAAGTAGCTCCTTATTCTTTTAGTCTTTGCTATATTTCTAATATTATATTCTATTTACCTATCTTGGTCAATGTAACATTCTATTCTTTATTATTTATTAATAATTATATTATTATTACTATTTAACTTTAGTTTAATCATATATTAATGCAAAATTAATCTAGATAGTAAAATTTTGATTGTAGATATTGGAATTAAAAGATATAATGTAGTTCAAAGGAGAATTATATGAAACTTAACAAATCACGTACAATTTTAGTAGGATTAGCAT
>Ga0209475_10005707_pt1 | contig 10080 bp, 7 predicted proteins | sample tdDd471_FD_187128 | JGI IMG/M metagenome (GOLD analysis project Ga0209475, IMG submission 187128) | Marine sediment microbial communities from the Atlantic coast under amendment with organic carbon and nitrate - tdDd47.1 (SPAdes)... | ecosystem: Environmental > Aquatic > Marine > Coastal >...
GCCTGACGATGGTGGTCGATCTGATGGGCGATCTGCGCGCCCGGGCGCAGGACGAGGCGATCGCGGTCTTTGCCCGCAACCTCAAGGATCTTCTGTTCGCCGCTCCAGCGGGCGCGCGGCCGACGCTCGGGCTCGATCCCGGCATCCGCACCGGCGTCAAGGCGGCGGTGGTCGATGCCACCGGCAAGCTGGTGGCGACCGAAACGCTTTACCCGTTCCAGCCCAGGAACGATCTGCGCGGCGCGCAGGTCAGCATCCTGAAATTGATTGCTGAACACGGGGTGGAGCTGATCGCCATCGGCAATGGCACCGCCAGCCGCGAGACCGAGCGCATGGTGGGCGAGGTGATCCAGAACCTGCCCGCCTCGGTCAAGGCCCCCACCAAGGTGGTGGTGAGCGAGGCCGGCGCCTCGGTCTATTCCGCCTCGGAACTGGCGGCGCGCGAGTTTCCCGATCTCGACGTCAGCCTGCGCGGCGCGGTGTCGATTGCGCGGCGGTTGCAGGATCCGCTGGCCGAACTGGTCAAGATCGAACCCAAGAGCATCGGGGTCGGCCAGTACCAGCACGACGTCGATCAGCACAAGCTGGGCAAATCGCTGGAGGCGGTGATCGAGGACGTGGTCAACGCCGTCGGCGTCGATCTGAACATGGCCTCGGCGCCGCTGTTGTCGCATGTCTCCGGTCTCGGGCCGGGGCTGGCCGAGGCCGTGGTGATGCACCGCGACCTCAACGGCGCCTTCAAATCCCGCAAGGAATTGCTCAAGGTGGCCCGCCTCGGGCCGCGCGCCTTCGAGCAATGCGCCGGGTTCCTGCGCATCCGCGACGGGGCGGAACCGCTGGATGCCTCCGCCGTGCACCCCGAGGCCTATGCGGTGGCGCGCCGCATCGTCTCGGCCTGCGGGCGCGACATCCGCCAGATCATGGGGCATGAGGGCGCGCTCAAGGGGATCCGGGCCGAGCAATTCGTCGATGACACATTCGGCCTGCCCACGGTGCGCGACATCCTGAGCGAGCTGGAGAAACCGGGCCGCGATCCGCGCCCCAGCTTCAAGACCGCGACATTCACCGACGGGGTCGAGGAGATCACCGACCTGAAACCGGGCATGGTGCTGGAGGGAACGGTCACCAACGTCGCCGCCTTCGGTGCCTTCGTCGATATCGGCGTGCACCAGGACGGGCTGGTGCATGTCAGCCAGCTGGCCGACCGCTTCGTCAAGGACCCGCATGAGGTGGTCAAGGCCGGTCAGGTGGTCAAGGTGACCGTGGTCGAGGTCGACGTGCCGCGCAAGCGGATCGGGCTGACCATGCGCAAGGACGGCGGCGCCAGCGCCAAGTCGGATCGCGCCGCGCGCGGCCCGGACAATTCCAAGGGTGGCGGCCCGAAGGGCAAGTCGCGCGGACCGATGTCGTCGGGGCCCAAGGGCGGCGGGCAGAAATCGCCGCAGACCGGCGCGCTGGGCGATGCGCTGAAGGATGCGATGCGGCGCAAGTAAGTGCCGCTCAGCTCCGGCGCAGCACCGCGAAATCGAACTGCTGCGCCACGCCGCCGGGGGTTTCGTGCCGGTGGCGGCGGCTGTCCAGCAGCGTCACCTGCGGCCCGAGGAACCCGGACAGCTCCTCCGCCGCCCAACGCCGCACCGGCAACCCGCTGCACCGCTCCGGCCCGTCCGGGGCAAAGGTGCCGATCACCGCCAGCGCGCCGGGCGCCGTACCCGCGAGGAAGGCGCGGCGATAGGCGCGCTGATCCGCCTCCTCCACCAGGAAATGCATCACCGCGCGGTCGTGCCAGATGTCCCAGCGGCGCGGCGGCTGCCATTGGGTGATGTCGGCGGCCAGATAGCGGATGCGCCCGCCGCCATCGCCAAGCCGGTCGCGCGTTGCCGCCAGCGCGGCCTCGGAAATGTCCAGCAGCGTGATGTCGCCGTATCCCTTCGCCAGCAGCGCATCGGCAAGCCGCGCCGCCCCGGCGCCGATGTCGATCACCGAGGCCCCCGGCCCCGGCCCGTCGCGCTCGATCAACTCGAGGCTGGGCTGCGGCGCATCCTGATACCAAGACAGCCCATCGTCGGGCTTGTCGGCATAGGCGGCATCCCAGTGGCGCTGCCGCGCGGGGCTGTCGGCATCATCCGCCATGGCAGTTTCCGGTTCCCGCGCTCAGGTCGTCGAGGATCGGGCAGTCGGGCCGGTCATCCCCTGCACAGCAGGACACCAGGTGTGCCAGCGTCGCGCGCATCGACTGAAGCTGCGCGATCTTCTCGTCGATCCGGGCCAGGTGGCCTTCGGCGATCTGCTTGACCTGGGCGCTCTCGCGGCCGTCGTCCTGGTAGAGCGCTAGCAGCGCGCGGCACTCCTCGATGGTAAAGCCCAGCGCCCGGGCGCGGCCGAGAAAGGCCAGCCGGTGCAGATCGCTCTCGCGAAAGCTGCGATAGCCGTTGGGGCTGCGCGCGGGCCGGATCAACCCGATCTCCTCGTAGTAGCGGATCGTCTTGGCCGGCAGCCCCGAGCGGCGGGATACGTCTCCGATGTTCATGGTCATCCCCTTTCCTATTCCGCCGGTACCGTACGCGGCGCGGGCGCGGTCCCGGCGCCTGTCGGCGCCTCGTCCATTGTCGGGCGCACCCGGCGCAACCGCAGCGCATTGCTCAGAACGAAGACCGAGGACAGCGCCATCGCCCCCGCCGCCAGCACCGGCGACAGCAGGACGCCGAAGGCCGGGTACAGGATGCCGGCCGCCACCGGGATCAGCGCGGTGTTGTAACCGAAGGCCCAGAACAGGTTCTGCCGGATGTTGCGCAGGGTCGCGCGCGAGATCTCGACCGCGTTGACCACGCCGCGCAGATCGCCCGACATCAGCACCACGTCGGCGGATTCGATGGCGACGTCGGTTCCGGTGCCGATGGCGATGCCGACATCGGCATGGGCCAGCGCCGGGGCATCGTTGATGCCGTCGCCGACAAAGGCCAGCTTGCCGCCCTCGCCCCGCAGCCGGTCCAGCGCGGCGACCTTGCCCTCGGGCAGTACGCCTGCGATCACCGTGTCGATACCTGTCTCGCGCGCGATGGCCTCCGCGGTCTCGCGTTTGTCGCCGGTGATCATCGCCACCTTGAGCCCCATCCCGTGCAGGGCGGCGATGGCGGCGGCGCTACTCGGTTTCACCGGGTCGGACACCGCGATCACCCCCGCGACCCGCCCATCGACGGCGGCGAACAGCGCGCTTTTGCCGCGCGCGGCCAGCCCGGCCTCGACCTCTGCCAGCGGCCCGGTCTCGATCCCCTCGCGCACCATCAGCCGGTCGGCGCCGACCAGAACCTGGCGCCCGGCCACGGTGGCGCGCACGCCGTAGCCGGTGATCGAGGTGAAGTCCTCGGCACCCGGCGTCTCCGCCCCCTCGGCGCGGGCGGCGCGCAGGATCGCCTCGGCGATCGGATGTTCCGACCGCGCCTCGACCGCCGCGACCAAGGCCAGCACCTCGGCGCGATCAAACCCCTCGGCCAATACCAGGTCGGTCAACTCCGGCCGCCCCTCGGTCACGGTGCCGGTCTTGTCCAGCGCCACCACCCCGACCGAGGAGAGCTGTTGCAGCGCATCGCCCTTGCGGAACAGCACGCCCATCTCGGCCGCCCGCCCGGTGCCCACCATGATCGAGGTCGGCGTTGCCAGCCCCATGGCGCAGGGGCAGGCGATGATCAGCACCGAGACCCCGGCCACCAGCGCCAGCGTCAGCGCCGGATCGGGACCGAAGATCAGCCAGACCAGCACCGTCAGCAGCGCCGCCGACATGACGGCAGGCACGAACCACAGGGTGATCTTGTCGACCAGCCCCTGGATCGGCAGCTTGGCGCCCTGGGCCTGTTCGACCATGCGGATGATCTGGGCCAGCGTGGTATCGGCGCCGACCCGGGTGGCGCGGAACCGGAAGCTGCCGGTGCCGTTCACCGTGCCTCCGGTGACCGGGTCGCCGGGATGCTTCGCGACCGGCAGCGGTTCGCCGGTGATCATGCTTTCGTCCACATGGGCGCCGCCCTCGGTCACCTCGCCATCGGTCGCGATTCGCTCGCCGGGGCGCACCAGCAGGATGTCGCCGGGGCGGATCGACGCAATCTCGACCTCGACCGCCTCGCCGTCCCGGATCAGTCGCGCGGTGCGGGCCTGGAGCCCCAGCAGTTTCTGGATCGCCGCGCCGGTGCGGCCCTTGGCCCGCGCCTCGAGGAAACGGCCCAGCAGGATCAGCACCACGATCACCGCCGCCGCCTCGAAATACACGGCGCGCACCGCCTCGGGCAGAACGCCGGGCAGGAAGGTGGCGACCACGGAATAGAGATAGGCCGCCGCGGTGCCGACCGCGACAAGGCTGTTCATGTCGGGTGCACCGCGCAGCAGCGCCGGGATCCCCTTGGCGTAGAACCCGCGCCCCGGCCCGGCCAGCACCAGCGTGGTCAGCACGAACTGTACGATCCAGCTGGTGTTTTGCCCGATCGTGCCGACGATCAGGTGATGGACCGCCGGGATCATGTGGCCGCCCATTTCCATCACGAAGACCGGCAGCGCCAACGCGGCGGCAAGCACCGCCTTGCGCGCGGTGTCGCGGGCCTCGCCCTGCTTGCGGGTGGCACGGTCTTCGGTACCCGTTTCGCCCGCCAGCGTCGCCGGGTAGCCGGCCCCGGTCGCCGCCGCGATCAACGCGTCGGGTGTAACCGCGCCCTCAAGATAGGTCGCGGTCGCGGTCTCGGCGGCGAGGTTGACGTTGACCTCCAGCACGCCGGGCAGCGCCGCGAGCGCCTTGTCGACCCGCCCGACGCAGGAGGCGCAGGACATCGAGGCCACGTTCAGCGTGACATCGGCGCGGCGGGCGGGATAGCCCAGCCTGTCGAGCGTGGCGGTCACCTCGCCCAGGCGCTCGGGCGCATCGATGTCCATCTGCGCGGTTTCCGACGCGAGGTTCACGCCAACCTCCGACACCCCGTCCAGCGCGGCCAGCGCCCGGTCGACACGGCCGACGCAAGAGGCGCAGGACATGCCCTTGATGGAGAGCGTGATAGGACGATTCGCGGTCATGGCGACCTCCGTGGTTACTGTCTTGTCCCGGAGATAGGGCCTCCAGTCACTGGAGGGTCAAGGGGTCGGAAGGAAATTTCTTTGACGTGTCCGGTGCGCTTGACCTTCCCACGCTGGAGCGCGGAAAGCTGCGAGAACGTCGAATCGAGAAAGGAATGAGAGCATGAAATTCAACGTTCCGGACATGAGCTGCGGCCATTGCACGGCGGCCATCGAGGCGGCGATCAAGGCCGAAGATCCGGCGGCGCGCGTTTCTTGCGACCTGGAAGGGCGGAAAGTCGCAGTACAAAGCGGCCTTTCAGAGGAGGCAATCACCGCCGCGCTCGCGGCGGCCGGGTATGCCGCAAAGGCGTCTTAGCCGACAACACCGGGCCGTATTGCGTGGCCTCGCGGCCCGGGAAACCCAAAGCTCCGAGTGTTTCCATGGAGGAAACAACTGAAGAGCGAAGTGGTGTTACAGTGTTAACCACGAATCAGTCTGCGCCGAATATTTTGCGGCGCAGTCTTTATTTAGTTTCGTTTTGGCGAATGAGCCGACCCAATACCTGGTTTCATTCGTAAAACTGGGGGGACACCATGATTGAAGTTTATGACGGCAAGAAGCTGACCGGCAGCTACGCCACCATCCAGGATGCGGTCGACGCGGCCTCCGAAGGCGATACCATCAAGCTGCCAGCCGGCACGTTCAATGAGACGGTGACCGTGGACAAAGCGCTGAGCTTCGAGGGCGCGGGTGCGGGGTCGACCATCATGGACGGGTCCGGCCTGGGAGGATCGGGCCTTCACCTGGTCGGGGATCTCGGTGACAAGGAAAAGGTCGAGATCAGCGGCATCACGTTCCAGAATTACTCGGTCGCGGGCGTCGAATTTGACGATGACGCGACCTTGAAAGAACTCAAGATCACGGACAGCCACTTCGAGGACAACGCCTTGAACGGTGTGCGTGTCGGCGGCGACGACGACCCGGTGGCGCTGGAGAAGGCCGAGATCAAGGATTCCAGTTTCGTCAACAATGGCGACGGCAGCAACAACGGTGACGGCGATATTCTTTTCTTCCAATACTACGGAGACGCCAAGATCGAGGATGTCTCGATCACCGGCGGCGGCACCGGCGACAACGGCATCCAGTTCCGTGGCGACGACGGCCCGATCGGCAAGGTGCAGCTGAAAGATGTCGATATCGACGGCAGCTACGCCAAGACCGGGATCGCGGTATACAATTACAGTGATGGAAAGGGATTGAAATTCAAGGACACCAATGTCACGGCGGCCAGCGGCTGGGACAAGCAGGTCGTCATCGACGATGTCGGTGGAAAGATCGACGCGAACGGACTCGACACCAGCGACACCTGGGGCTGGGCCGAATTGTCGGGCAATGACGGGAAAAACGATATCAAGGCCGGTGACGGCGCCGCGATCCTCAACGGCAAGGGGGGTGACGACAAGCTGAAAGGCGGCGACGGTGACGATCTTCTTCTGGGGGGCGACGGCGATGACAAGGCCGATGGCAAGAAGGGCGACGACGCCTTTATCGGCGGGGCCGGTGACGACAAGATCGACGGCGGCAAGGGATTCGACGTCGCCACCTATGACGGTGCAATTGACGACTTCGACTTCACGATCAAGGGTCACGACAAGATCACGATCACCGACCTGCGTGGCGGCAGCCCGGAGGGCACCGACAAGTTGAAAGATGTCGAACAGTTGATCTTTACCAACGGCACCCCCGACTCCAGCGACGACCAGATCTACGAGGTTGCCCTCGGAACTCTGACCTCGTTCGATCGAGATGTCACCCCGGACGCGATCTTCGGCAGCGGCAACACGAACGGGTCCTATACCGTTTCCGTTGTCGAAACCGAGGATCTCAGCGTCGAATTGGGATTGCGCGGCAAGCTGCGTTTCAATGCGTCAAACAACCCTGAAAACACCTTCAATTCGAACGGCGATGGAACCTACAGCTTCGAGAACGATCTACCGCCCACCGGGTTCGGCTTCGATTCGGGATCTCCGACCACTCCGATCTGGAATTTCGAGTGGTCCATCAACACCGATGCGTCGGGCACAACGGGCAACAAGCTGAATGACTTCATCTATGTCTTGGAGCTTGATGGCGACCCGACCGATGCCACGGATTTCGACGGTTTCGTCTTCGATCCGGTCAACGTACCTTACGCGGATCATTCCATCGGCGGGAACGGGACGCCGAACGGTAGCGGCACCTCAGCCAGCACTCCGGCGGAATACGCGGCGCTGATCGATGGCAACAACGTCGCACAAAACTCCTGGAGCTACGAGTTCTTCAACGAGCCAACGGACGGGGTCTACCTTGATCAACTGTCGACATTCGATCCGACCGAGAAGGGCGAATACACGATTCGATTGTCGGCTTACGACGGCGGCGACCTGATCAACCGGGTAAGCATCGACATCATCGTCGATGACTTTCTCTAAAAAAGGGGCGCCGACGTTACCGTCGCTTTGACAGCACCCGCGGCCCCGATCGGGCCGCGGGTTCGTTATCGAAGCGCTGCGGCCTCGCCCTGCCCGAGCACCTGCTCCAGAAACTGTCCGGTTTCGCGGTAATGTTCCTCCAGCAGATCGGCGGCCCGGTCGGCGTCGCGCTCCAGCGCGGCGTCGAGCAGCGCCTTGTGCTCGGCCTCCAGGTCGCGGTCGCGCCGCAGGGTGGCGGACCGCAACGCAAGTGTGCGGTAGCGCTCGGTCTCGGTGCCCAGCGTGCCGGCAAAATCCAGCAGCCAGGCAGAGCCGCAGGCAGAGATCAGCGCCGCGTGAAACTCCCGGTGGCGCCGCTCCAGTTCCTCCAGCGCGGGTGCGTCGGCCCCCGCGCCCAGGCGCTTCACGACCAGAGACAGCGCGTGGAAACCGGCGACCAGCCCGGCCTCCCAATCGTCGCCGCCCTGTTCGACGGAGCGCCGCAGCGCCTCGCCCTCGACCAGGATGCGGCTTTCCACCGCGTCCCACATCTCGGTGACCGAGAGCGCGCGAACGCGGAACCCGCGCTGCGCGGCGGAAACCACCAGCCGTTCGCCCTGCAACCTGTTCAGCGCCTCGCGCAGGGGCGAGAACCCCACCCCGTATTGCTGTTTCAATTGCTCCAATCGCAACGGCTGCAACGGCGGGAACCGGCCCTGCACAATGTCGGCGCGCAGCCTTTCGTAAACGGTATCGGACAGGGTCATGGCGCCTCCGGCAGGGGTCCGGGCGATCCCGGATACACCATGTTTGGCGGCGAAATCCTCATTTGTCCAGAATTTCGAAAATATGGCTTTACATCGAAACTAGGCTCCCTCAGGCTTCCCGCGACCACACGAGGGAGTCCCCCATGTCGAGACATGACCAGTACCGCGAGGAGGTGGCCGGCCGGGCCAATGTCGAGGACACGCCCGAACTGGTTGCCTATTACGGCGACCTTAAAAAGAAGGGCGCCGGCGCGCTCTGGACCGTGGCGAACAAGATCGAACCGTGGGAGCCGGTCTCGAGCTCGGTGCCGATGCTGTGGCGCTATGCCGACCTGCGGGCGGATGTCCTGCGCTCGCTCGACCTGGTGACGCCGGAAAAGGCGGGCCGGCGGGTGATCTATCTCGACAACCCGGGGCGCTCGGACGTGGCCGCCGCCGTCGGCTGGATCTATGCCGGATTGCAGGTGATGCGCCCGGGCGAGCGGGCCTCGGCGCATCGCCATTCGGCCAGCGCGATCCGCTTCATCATGGAGGGCACCGGCGCCTATACGGTGGTGGACGGGCACAAGATGACGCTGGGCGCCAATGATTTCGTGCTGACCCCGAACGGCACCTGGCACGAGCACGCGGTGGCCGAGGAGGGCAGCGAATGCATCTGGCAGGACGGGCTCGACATTCCCTTTGTCAACGCGATGGAGGCCAATTTCTACGAGGTGCACCCGGACCTGCAACAGGCCGTCACCTACCCGGTGAACGACATGACGCGCACCTGGGGCAACCCCGGCCTGACGCCGGGTGGCGGCAAATGGGAAAAGGGCTACAGCCCGCTGTTCAAGTACGAATGGGAGCGCACGCATGAGGCGCTGTTCAACCTCGCCGGGGTGAGCGACGGCTCGCCCCATGACGGCATCCTGATGGAATACGTGAACCCGGTGACCAACGGGCCGGTGATGCAGACGCTGGGCGCCAGCATGCAGATGCTGCGCCCCGGAGAGAGGACCAGGGCCCACCGCCATACCGGCAGCTACCTGTACCAGGTCTGCAAGGGGTCCGGGCATTCGGTGATCAACGGGCAGAGGTTCGACTGGTCCGAGCGCGACATCTTCTGCGTGCCGAGCTGGGCCTGGCATGAACATGCCAACGATTCTAGCGGCGAAGAGGCCTGCCTGTTCTGCCTGAACGACCTGCCGGTGATGCGGGCGCTGGGACTGTACCGTGAAGAAGCATTGGCCGAAAACGACGGGCATCAGCCCGTGGCCGCCTGAGGAGATCAATATGAAACTGGTGACTTTTCGCGCCGCGCCCGATGACGCGGGCCGGCTGGGTGTGGTTCTGGATGACATCGTTGTTGATGTCGCCGCGCTGGGGGCTGCGATCGGCCAGCCCCTGCCCGGCACCATGCTGGATCTGATCGACCTTGGCCGGCCCGGCCTCGATGCCCTGCAGGCCGTGCTTTATGAGCAGAGCAACCTCTGGCCGATGGGCACGGCGCGGCCGCTGGCCAATGTGACCCTGCTGGCGCCTATCCCGCGCCCGCGCAAGAACATCTTCGGCATCGGGCTGAACTATGCCGAGCACGTGCAGGAATCGAGCCGCTCGCTCGACACCGCCAGCGAGATGCCGACAGAGCCGGTGATCTTTTCCAAGCCGCCGACCGCCGTCACCGGCCCCGGCGCGCCGGTGCAGCATGATATCACCCTGACCCGGCAGCTCGACTGGGAGGTGGAACTGGCGGTGATCCTCGGCAGCCGTGCGACCAGGGTGAGCGAGGCAGAGGCGATGGATCATGTCTGGGGCTACTCGGTGATCATCGATATCTCGGCCC
>Ga0209475_10005710_pt1 | contig 10076 bp, 8 predicted proteins | sample tdDd471_FD_187128 | JGI IMG/M metagenome (GOLD analysis project Ga0209475, IMG submission 187128) | Marine sediment microbial communities from the Atlantic coast under amendment with organic carbon and nitrate - tdDd47.1 (SPAdes)... | ecosystem: Environmental > Aquatic > Marine > Coastal >...
AGCGTCAATGTGTGGAGGCTCGCTCTCTACATATCCTGGTCCTTCTGCATATATCCCTCCACTACTGCTAAATAAATAAACAGGATCAGTAGTTAAACACACAATAGGTAAGTCATGTTTTCTTTTGAATATAAATGTTCTTGTCACTATAGTACTAGAAAGTTTACCTTCAGCAAATGTAGCTGCTCTTATTACTGTATCATCAACTATAAATATAGGTTCTGTATAAACTGGAGATGAAGAAACTGGAGATTTTCCATCTGTAGTATATCTTATAATTTCCCCTTCTTTGCATTTTAGTGTAAGTAATATACTGTCCTCGTTTATCATTCCACCAGATTGGGAAAACGCAGGTGGGGTACAATATGATGTTAAAATTTCTCTACTGTTTTTCTTGTTTGGAGTTTTATTTGCAAAAAAATAGCGCTTGCTGCCCTCACCTTCTACTCTGCCAGAGCTGACATCGCCTGCTAAAAACCCAGTACTAAAATAATCAATAATAACACCACTTGGATTTTTAAGTATCAGATTTTCCCCGTTTGAGCTAATTGACATATCTACATTAATAACATTATGACTGTCGATGGTACTACCTTTTAATTGTAGACATATATATTTATTTGGACCTAAAATTATATACGGAAATGTCCACGACTGACTATCATCACTTATCGTAAACCCAAGTAAGTTCATACTCTCCTGTGATGAATTGTGCAACTCTATATACTCTTCAAATGCAGTGTAACTATTTTGATTGTAGTTTATTTTCCCTGCTGATACTTCACTTATATATATGTCAAAAAGGTAAATATCCTCATTCTTTTTCATCTCTGTCTCATAGCGGCCACTATTTTGGCTACCTGGAGTAGGGATTAAAAAATATACACAATCATTGTTTTCTAATCTCCCCTTAGATACATTTCCTGGCATTTGCTCAATATCCATAGTACTTGCAATTGCACCTTTATTATCAACTAACATAATCCTTTCATCAGTACTACTCAAAGCAAAACTAGCATGAAGCTCACCACTTTTCACCTTGTTTTTATCACTCATAAAGACTACTAAATATTCTCCAGGTTGTATTACAGTACCTTTTGGAAAAACCCACTTGTCTAGCTTTGTCAAGTCATCACTAAGTGCATATCCATCCATAGAAATCTCATAATTAGTAGGGTTATATAGTTCTATCCAATCGCTGCTATCTCCATCGATATCCAATAGTCCATACTTGTTATTGGACATTACTTCGTTAATAACAATAGGTGAATCTGAGATTCTATCTGGTACAATGTCATAAGTCCTGCTAGGTTTTGTAGAGTTTGGTTCTTTTGGTGTTGGTTGTGCAAAGTAAGCCCAACTACCATCTGCATCCAAGCCTGCCGATATATCAACTGGCAATGGCTCTATATTACACACATCTACTTCAACTCCATTGTAAGCAGACACAACAATATTTATGTCATTTCTACCTAATGAAAAAGGTATATAAATTGTACCATTATCTATATGTGCTTCATCATCTGCATAAAGTATTACATATTCACCTGCACCCAAAGTATAATCTGGCAAACGACATTTACCACGACTTGCTATATCATCTGATATAAAGTAGTTACATAAGTTTAGTTCTTCATCATTTGGGTTATAAAGTTCAATCCAATCTGGAGATTTATCATAACTGTCTTTAATGGTATATGTATTGGAACTCATGTATTCACTGATAACAATTGATAGAACATCCATTGGTTCAGCTTTAATTGACAGGTTTTTATTACCCAATCCATTGTTTTTAAACCCTGGTGTAGGTGTTTTAAAGCAAACCCACTTTCCTTTTTCATTTACCCCTGCAGACGTATCAACTGGTAGGTTTTCTACTTTACAGCTATCAATTATATCAGATTTGGTAGATAAAAATATTTCCGTATCATTTTCACCAAGCTTAAAATTTGCATGTACTTCATTATCTATCTCATTAGTTTGCGAGGATGCATAGACAATAATATAGCTTTCTGGCTCAATTACTAAATCGGGTAGATTAAACTTAATAAGGTTATAACTATCATCACTTAAATACTTATCACCTAGCCAGATATCTTCAGTTCCATAATTATATATTTCTATCCAGTCAGGAGTATCCCATAACGAATTTCGTAAGGTATTTTCATTATGAATCTGATACTCATTAATTTGTAGGGTTATTTCGTTTGACAGATCATTATAGACTTTTGCATCTGAGCATCCATATAGTCCACTTAATATGATTATTAAAGCTGCTAAATAGAATATTATTGTATTTTTAGATTTATTTTTAATTGTTGTACAATTCATTTACTTACCACTATTTTACTTATGTTTTTCCTAATATTTACATAGATTATATACTCTAATTAATATTCTGTAAAGTAATTATACTAGGTATGTATATTAAAATTATCTTAATATTTTGAAAGTGATTATTTGCACATCAAAAATCCCTTGACTAAAAAGCAAAGGGATTTATAATCATAATAATGTAATTTCTAATTATTTATGCACTAGCTACCTTTTTCGCCACTTGTGACTTTTTGCGGCTTGCAGCATTTTTATGAATAACACCTTTTGATGCAGCGTTATCGATAGCTGATATAGTTTGCTTCAAGATTGAATCTATATCTTTGTCCTTTGCATCAAGTGCAGTATCGAACTTTTTCAATTGAGTTTTTAGTGCGCTTTTAACTCTTTTATTTTCTAAGTTTTGTCTTGCGCTCACATCAATTCTTTTCTTTGCAGACTTATGATTGGCCATATAAAAGCTTCCTCCTTTACAAATATTCAGCCTTTGAATTGTACCATGTTTGTTATGTAAATGCAAGAGAAAAATTAAATATTTATGAGTTTATATTCAAGCAAATATGTATCCCATATTCTTAATATATTTACTTCATTTATATACATTTTTTACATATGCAAATTAAAATCTTCATTATTATAACATGCGTTTTGATGTATTCCTATTTACTAATAAATTATAATATATTATTATATAATAATGAGGATTAAGAATATACTTGTGAAAATAGTTAATAATAAAATCGTGAAGGCTATATTTTCAACTTTCAGTAGAGTTATTAAAAATATTAACGGTAATAGGATTTATAACAAAGGAGCAGAACTTGCTTACTACATGGTTATAGGTTTGTTAACCATATTAGTAACAGTAGTATACGCTGCTCACTTTATTCCGAACTTAATTCAAACTGTTGATAGGCAAGTCTTAGCTCTATTGCCCGATAATATAAAAGACTTAATTCTTAATGCTTTACTTGAGATAAAGATGCCAAAATCTATTTCAGTAATTATAGCTACATCTTTAACATCAATATGGTTTGTGTCAAGGGCCATGCACTCTATTATGGTATCCTTTAATGAAATATATGGAGTAGCTGATCATAAAATAGGGTTTAAATCAAAGGCATTTTCAATTTTATTCACTCTCGCTCTTGTAGCAATGTTTTTAGTTTTGTTCTCCCTTACTATCGTTCAAGGTTTACTATCAGGATTTTTAGAAGAGTACTTCCACCTTTCTACCGATATATTTAGAGAAAATGAAATATGGGAGACTTTAATATCAGCAGGCATCCTGCTTTTCATATTTAACGCTCTTTATTATTATCTGCCAGATAAAAAGCTTAGATGGTATTTCTCTGTTCCAGGTGCAATGTTTGCAACTATTACATGGTTATTAATGTCTAAAGGTTTCACATTGTATATTACAAGCATATCCAGCTTTTCATGGATATTAGGCTCGTTTGGATCGATATTTATATTTTTAATATGGATATATTATTCTGCTCTATTTTTACTAATAGGTGCTGTTATTAATTCCATTATTATGAGACGTATGGAAGCTAAACTTGCACTAAGGGAAAGAAATTCTAAATAATCATTTGTATTCTATCCTTCTCAAACCCTAAACACTAATATAAAACTATTATTGATTTATTATAAGTATTATTCATATAACAAGAGTAATAAATTAAGAAATGGAGCTTATATGATAGTTGGAAGTAATGTGAAACTACGATTGTACAGAAACGAATAGGAGATAAAACGAAAAATTGAAGTTTTTAATAATTTAAGTCAAAGGTCTCCTACAGACCATTCCGAGATATATTCAGCAAACAAAGCCCTGGCTTCATTTAATGAAAATGGTTTATGGACTTCAACACAAAGATCATTGCTTATTACTAATATTTCAGATGAAATCATAGGCGATATTAGTTTTAGTAAAACAACAGATTTTGAACTAAATATAGGATATAGATTATTTGAAAATAAGAATAGAAAAAAAGGATATATGACACAAGCATTAAAACTGTTTTCAAAATATCTTTATTCTACAATACCATCTGTAACAAGGCTTTCTCTATACACTGCAGAAGATAATATCCCTAGTCGCAAACTAGCTGAGAAGTGTGGATTTGTACAAGAAGGTATCTTAAGAAATGCATATTTTTATAGAGGTAAAATATGCAATTGGATTATCTACTCTTTATTGAGAGAAGACGTTGTTATCTAATAGTACATTTAGTTATATTAAGCAAATTACAGCAATGGCTGCCTTTATTAAGCAGCCACTAATTGTTAAATAATTTTTAAAAGCATAGAGTGTGTATCGTCAAATTCTACTTTTACTATTTTGTCTTTTTCAAGCTCTTTCATAATGTCAGAAAACCTTTTAAAGCCTAGCTCTTTTTCATCAAATCCTGGGTAGTCAGATTGTACTGCACTTTTGATTATCGATGGATTAACTCTTTCAAATCCATCTTCCTTAAAGTCTTTAAGTTTTTGTACAAATATCTTTTTCCAGTTTGCCTTTGTAATCTTGCTAGTTGTTTTATCATCTTGTGCTAAAGATACCATGATAATATTTTTATCATCCTTAAGAGCTATTGTTTTATACTTATTCTTTAAAATCTTCAACAGCTTACTAAATGTTGAACAGCCAAATTCTTTCTCATCAAAATCAGGACGCAGTCTTTTTAATGTTTTCTTTAGTTCGCTAGCATACATTACACTGTCAGCTCCGCCTTGATCTGAAAGTATTCTTTCAATTAACACATTAAGCTCTTCAATAGTCATTGATGACTCATCATTAGACTTTTTCTTGTTCCTTGTTTTCTTTGACGCCACTGCAACGGTTTCTAAGAATACAAACTCGTTACATGCATTTATAAATATTTTGCTTGCTACTTCACTTCTTGAGATTCCGAGTACGTATTTTCCCATAGATTTAAGCTTACCAACTAATGGTGTATAGTCCGAATCTCCTGATACAATACAGAAACAATCGATTAATTCGTTCTTATAAGCTACCTCTAGGGCATCTATGACAAGCTGTATATCCTGATTGTTCTTCTGATTATATCCCCAGCGCAAAGATGGCACTACGTAAAATGTATTACTCAATAGAGACGGTTTTAATCCTGAATATCTTTCATTATATCCATAGGCTCTGCCTAGCAGTATATCGCCTCTCATTTTTACTTTTTCTATTACGTCTTTAAAAGTCTCTACTTTGCCTCCGCAATTTTCAAGGTCAATAAATATAGCATAGTTGTTTCTTTCTTTATCCACTTTTTCACCTCCTTTATATCTATCTTTGTTTATATTCACATAATTTATACATATAAATTATGGATAATATTAGTCTATCATGTTTAATGTTTTATAGCAAGGTAGCAATACAATACATGGTATATACAAATCTGATACTCAACTTCACTTCAATAAATCATTATACAACAACCTTTTTAGCCACACAGTATCTTTCAATGTCCTCATTGGTAAACCAAATTGGTACTACAGCGTGGAAAACATATTTTCCATCTTCCCATTCTACATTTTGGCACACGTACTCATTCTCACCCTCATACCTATCCTCTGGCTTAACTTTAACAATATAATACTGTTTATATGTAATTATATCTGCCATTCCCCCATAAATTTCGTTCAGGCTTTCTTCTATATGACCTGTGGGCATTGTTCTTTTCCACTCCAATAAAAACACATTCTCCCAATTCGGATCCTGCTCTTGTGTAAATGTATATCTAAAGCATACATAAGTACTCCTTACACTAATTATATCTAGCCACGCACCATCAGGCACTTCTTGTGGAACAAAATAAAACTCAACACCTTCTATGCCTTCTCCTCTTTCCAGATATGTATTCTCTCCATTAATAGCCTTAACAAAATCTTCTTCACTATTAAACATAGCTGGCATAAGACAACCATTACATGCAATAGGTTGGTTTGTAGTTGACGTAGGAGTAATAGCATCTTCGAACTTTATGTTTTTTACTGTTTTATTACACCCAAGTAATAACATACTGCTTAATATACATAGTATAATTTTAGCTTTAATTTTCATATTGACCCCTTATGGAATTACGATTATTATCAATTCAACTTATTGTACTTTAAATTACCATATTTTACACTTCTATGTATCATATTCATATTATATGATTCTATAAGCATCCGTATATGCTATAATATCTATATACTATTTAAGGAAGATAAGATTATGAAAATACTACTTGAAACACAACGCCTAATCCTAAGAGAATTTATTGATGATGATTCAAGGCTTCTCTTCAAACTCCACAACGATCCTGCTGTAATGAAATACATACCACATAAAAAACCACTTGATGTACCTATGGAACGTTGTGAGAAATTTATAACTCACTTTATTTCAGAATACAACAAAAAACCAGGCTATGGTCTATTTGCAACAATATTAAAGGAAACTAATGAGTTTATAGGATGGAGTGAAATCAACCATCTAGACAATACTGAAGAGGTAGAAATAGGCTACAGATATCTAAAGGAGTTCTGGGGAATGGGTTATGCTACAGAAGCCGCTAGAGCGTTAGTTGAATATGGATTTAATATACTTAATCTAGATAAGCTTGTTGGTGTTGCAATGGCAGATAATAAAGCTTCAACAAGAGTATTAGAAAAGGCAGGAATGGAGTATCTTGAAATAAGACAGTATTACGATACAGACGTTGCATACTATGAAATCTTTAAATCTGACTTATAAGAGCAGATATTGTCATGAACCTAACAGACCAAGATGGTATCCTTTTATTGAAAGGTAAGTAATATATGAAATGGATTGACAGATTAACCGAATGTGTAGACTATATTGAAAATAACTTAAAAGGTAAAATTGACATGAATAGGCTAAGTGAAATATCATGCTTGTCCAACTTTTACTTTCCTCGTCTGTTTGAAGCAGTAGCAGATATCTCACTAAGCGAATACATACGACGTAGGCGCATGACTTTAGCTGCTAAAGAGCTATTAAGTGGTAGTAGAAAAATTATTGACATTGCTTTTGACTTTGATTATTCCACTCCTGAAAGTTTCTCTAGAGCGTTTAAAAGTGTACATGGTATATCCCCATCAAGACTACGCAGAGATAATCCAACAATTAAATCATATCCTAAACTTATCTTTACAATATCTATAAAAGGAGACAGTGAAATGGACTATAAAATTATAGACAAAGAGGAATTTAAAGTATTAGGAGTATCTATTACTGCAACAGACGTGGAAGGTGAAGATTCCACTGATATTCCAAAGTTCTGGCATAGAATAAACACAGACGGTACAATTAAAAAACTGTACCAACTCTCATCAAAATGCAATGAAATGTATGGAATATGCTTTGATATTAAAGAAGAAAGAACTTTTAAGTATTTAGCGGCAGTTCCATATGCTGGTGGTGACACAGGCGAGTTTGAAATAATGACTATACCTAATACAAAATGGGCTATATTCGAAAGTATAGGTCCAATGCCTAGCGCTCTACAAAAAGTATGGAGAAGAATATTTACTGAATGGCTCCCTGCAACAGAGTATGAAATCGCCTCATTGCCCCAAATAGAATTTTACTATCCAGGTAACTCTTCAGATTCAAACTACAAAAGCGAAGTCTGGATACCTATAAAATAATAAAAAGTCTCAAATAGTGTGTAATTTTGCCTTGTACATGAACACAAAAGAATTTCTTGCCATATATATGCATATGTGCTATAATCTAACCGTTAAAAAACCAAAGGAGGATTTGTCTTATGAGCTTAAAAGTGAATATATTATCAAATTGGAATGAAATCAAATCAATCCTTAGTTTAGGTACGAGTAATTAAATTTTACTCTTTATTATATTAACCTTGACCACAGGATTGAATACCTGTGGCATTTTTATGCCTAAAAACGACATAATAAAGGTGAAAATATAATGGAAAATTTAAAAATTCAAGATTATGGATATAATGAAAGATTTAAAACTTTAGCTACTCAATACGACAGCAATTTAACCCCTGCTCGAGTAATGGCAGTCTATCAAGGCGTATACGAAATAGTAACAGATTATGGAGTATCAAGAGCAAAACTAAAAGGTAACTATCTGTTTAATATGACTGAAGATACTATACCTACTGTTGGTGATTTTGTATTGGTTGACTATCAACAAGGCTCATTTAGTATAATACATCAACTTCTAGATAGGTACTCTGAACTAGTAAGAAAAGCCCCCATAGACAATAAAAAGGTAAGTCAAATAATTGGTGCTAATATCGATATTGCATTTATAGTCACGTCTATGAACAAGAACTTCAATCTAGGAAGAATAGAAAGATATCTAACATCTATATATCAGGGCGGTATAACTCCAGTTATAATATTAAGTAAAAGTGACTTATGCGAAAACCAAAGTGAGCTAGTCAGCCAAACTAAAGATATAGCCTTTGGTGTAGATGTTATCACTACATCATCATACACTATGGAGGGTATAGAAGAAGTAAAGGCTTTACTGGATAAAAGTAAGACAGTAATTTTCATTGGCTCTTCGGGTGTTGGCAAATCATCTTTATTGAATGCAGTGGCAGGAAAAGAAATTATGGATGTAAATACCATACGTGAAGATGACGACAGAGGTAGACATACAACTACACACCGTCAACTAGTTATGCTTGATAGTGGATGTATGCTAATAGATACACCTGGTATGCGTGGGTTTCTACTAATGGATGCACGAGATACCGTAGATGATACATTTAAGGATATACACGACTTAGCTAAGCATTGCCATTTTAACAACTGTACGCACAACAAAGAGATAAAATGTGCAGTTAAGCAAGCTATAGAAGATGGAATCTTATTATCTCATCGGTTAGAGCAATATAATAAACAGAAAAAAGTCTATGCCTATCAAGACAAAAAAAATTATAGCAGAAGCAAAGAAAAAAGAATGAAAAAGTATCATGAAGTAGGAAAAGAAGCAAGAAATCGAAAATCCTATGATGGGTATGATTATTAACAAAGGGACTGCCCTAGCAGCAATGCTGGGACAGTCTCTTGCTGTCTTCTATTTTAGCTATGCACTGTAAGGATATACTTTTTGGCAGTTGCTTTTTGCTATTTATAGTAAATTTTATACTCCATGTTAATTAAAAAGTAAAAAGCATCGAGAAAAAAGTGTTGACACTTTCGTAGTTTATCTTTTTTCATTCCTAGCAGTAATGCTCGAGCAATCCTTACTTCAAACTACTCCTGAAAAAGTAATTCTCCATCCTTAGTGTAAACAACCTCATATGTAGCACCATTTACCTCATTATTAGTACAGCTTTTGTAAATAGTATCATCTTCTAATTGAGTTTTTATATCTATTAATAATAACAATGATCCATATCCATAAACATTATAAACATTATTAAATGTATTATTTTCAATAGATAAGTTTTTTATCTTTGCATCATTACCAAAGTTAATAATAAAGTAACCAAGTCCAAAGTTATCATCTCTACCTTGTGTTTTTGAAAAGCTAAAACCAATATTACTAACAGTGTTATTCTCAAACGAAATATCAGACATTGTTGTATTTTTACCCTTCAACCACAACTCATATGCTGCCATTCCACAATTGTATATTGTGTTATCTCTATATGTAATGTTTGTCTGGTTTCCGCCCTTTTCCATTCCTTGATTTGTTACAGCAGTATCAAATATTTCGAAAATTT
>Ga0209475_10005717_pt1 | contig 10067 bp, 4 predicted proteins | sample tdDd471_FD_187128 | JGI IMG/M metagenome (GOLD analysis project Ga0209475, IMG submission 187128) | Marine sediment microbial communities from the Atlantic coast under amendment with organic carbon and nitrate - tdDd47.1 (SPAdes)... | ecosystem: Environmental > Aquatic > Marine > Coastal >...
GGTGAGACTCAGGGGATCGTCGTTCGGGGCAATCACCTCTACCGCTCCACGCTTGACAGCGCCGGGGTCTGCCAGGGTGTTTCCATGGTCATCCACGGCGAACACAGGGACCTGCTGATCGAAGGAAACGAGGTTGTGGAGGATGTAGGATTTGCCGGTCAGGGCTGCTGGGGTATCGCCGTCGATCCCGGCTACGGTTCTCCCGAGGGTTTCATCGGGGTCACCATCCGCGGCAACCGCGTCAGCAACACCGGCAACACCCTGATCGGCGTCGCAGCCTGTCAACAGTGCATCATAGAGAACAACGTCCTCGTCAACGCTCAGAGCTATGGCGCCAACGCCATCGCCGCTCCGGACCGGGGACTCGGGACCGGCGATCTCGAGCAGGACAACGTAGTGATCCGAAACAACTCGATCCATCTCGGCGTTGGCGGCGGCACTGGAATCTCGCTCGGCGGCCAGGGCGATCAGCACAGCGCCATCAGCAACGCCATACACTTCACCGGCTCAAGCAGCTCCTTCAACTGTTTCCGGTTCGACCTCCCACTTGCCGCCTACAACACCCTCGACCACAACATCTGCCACGCCCCGTCCGCCCCGGGAGCGGAGTGGGTCGATGGCTACGGTGATCTCTCCGCGTGGGCGACCGCCACCGGATTCGACGGCAATTCGTCGACCGGCGACCCCGGTTTCGCCGACCCGTCGGCAGGAGATCTGTCGGCGGTCTCGGACAACGCCTCAATGGTCGACCGGGGCCACCCCTCCCTCAGCAGCCCAACCGAAATCGGCGGCTTCCAACGCGACGCCACACCGGATGTGGGCGCCTACGAATGGGGCGTCGACGGGATCTTCAGCGACGGATTCGAGACCGGCGACGTATCGAACTGGTAGCCCGGTCATCGGTGGCGCGACGCAGCCGACCGAGCACCGCGAGCCCAGGCACGATTCGACGGGGAAACCTCATTTGCCAGTCCCTTTTGACTTCCTTCCGTGGGCCCGTCTATCCGGGCCCATGGCCTTGCAAGGAATCAACCAATACCGACTCGAGATTTGCACCGCGAGACGAGGCAACGGGACGGACTTCCCAATCAGGCCGAGGGGTTACCCGACTCGAAGTCCTCGGCAAAGATCAGTGGATCGTAAGCCGAAACTATGAGGCCCCCCCCGCGCAAGACCCCCCGCACCAAAAAACAGCACACCAAGGTTGTGCTAGATTGTCCACACAGCCACGATTCTTTGCAGAAATTTTGGACTATCGGAGTGCGTATATCACAACGAAGACCAATATTGAGGATCAAATGAAGCTCTCAAGGTGTCAATGGTGTCCCGTCACGGCCAGCATCGAATGCATGAGGGCCTGTCTTCAGCAACGAGCCGCCGAACACGACCCGGGGCGATTGTTCCGTCGTTGGGCATGGTTGCCGCCCCCTCCTCGTACGGACATTCACTGCTCAGACGACGACGGTCGACGGATGGATGCCCGGAGGAACGCTCCCTGAGCGATTCCGACCCGTAGATCGGTCCGTCCTATAATCGTGCAATGGCAGTCCTACCCAGCTTCCAGTCCTCTGCAACGGAAGCCCTCAAACGAATCCACAAGGGATCGTTCGAATCGATCACCCAACACAAACCGCAGCGAGTTCGTCGCATCGGTCGGTTCTTCTCGCGAAGACACGGCCGGTTGAGATACCATCTGTTCAGGAGAAAAGAGTGGCACCAAACGACGAAGAAGATCTTGAGACCGGTGGTTCTGAAAGGGACAACCTCCAGGAGATCATCAAGCGCCTGAAAGAGGTGCAGCGAAAGTGCGCCGACACGCCGGGAGTGGGCGGCCGCGGGAACACCGCGGTGGTCGGTCTGACCGCCATCCTCTCGGAACTCGAAGCGAGCATGGACCCGGGTTCAGAACTCATGGAAATCGAGATTCTCGATCTCCGGCTCGCGACTGTCGAGGAACTGTTCGAGGCAACCGGTTCTCCCGGCGTCGCGCGCGTCCTCGCCAGTGTCCGGACATCTTTGGCGCTCCCATCCGAGGACACCAGCAAGGAAGAAGAACCACCTCCTCCTCAACGATTCCAACCTTCGCCCACCTCCGCCGTCCGGCGGCGCCGACCGAGACCCAAAACTCGCAAGGGTCCCGCCAAGGCGCCTCCGAGCAAACGACGGTTCGGATCGGTGGCTGCTGCGATTCTCATCCTGGGAGCGATCGCGGCTGCGGTGATGTATTTTCAGCAGCTCGGACCATGGGCCACGCCCTCGGCTTCATCCGATCAAGCAGGGATGAACCGGCCGGTGATTCAATGGAGATCGACCACCACCGACTCGGCCACGGCACCCACGGGATCAGGATCCGGCCATGGGATTGATCTCAAGGAGGAGGACATGGCGCGGTTCACCTTCGAAATGAGCCTCGCCGAATCGAGCCTGCAGGAAGGGAACACCAACGAATCTCTCCGGCACTTTGCCGCCGCGGCCGCCATCGATCGGCAGCACCGCAGGGTCGTCGCGATGGGCAAGACCCTCATCGCATTCATGCTTTATGATGCGGATCTTGCGTACGTCAAGGGCGACAAGACCACGGCGGGGAAGAAAGTCGAAAACGCACGCAGTATTGCCAGAGGTCTCCAACTCGTCGGTTCCACCAGCGCCAAAACCACCGAGTCGAGCGTCACGACGCTTCGGTTCGAGGACATTTCACCGCGCGACGCCGAGGCACAAATCAAAGCAGTCGGCCATATGGTGCGTCTGACCCTCAAAACTCGAGACGTCATGTACGGCTACCTCATCCAGATCCGGGACGATCTCCTGGTCATCGATGTCTATTCCGGACCCGACGGCCCGGGAATCGACTCCTCGTCATCGATCCTCGATTCAACGATCAAAGAGGTCCGGGTCTACGACGTGGACTGACCCTCGGCAGGTTCGACGAGATCCGGTCGACCTCGAGACCCGCCGGTTGGAGCCGTTGGCTGAGTTCAGAATCTCCCTGTTCTCGAGGGTCAGTCGCCGGAGGGTTGAGCCGATTCATCCTTTGTTGCGGTGAACGTCATCTTTCCCATTCTGCCGCTTCCGGTTCCGCTGATGGTGTTGTCCTCCAGCCGTCCCTCGATGTCGACAACGTTCACATCCTGACCCATGTCGAAGCTCGCCTTGAACATGAGCGCCGTTCCATCGAATCGAACATCACTGAGGTCTGCCTTCCCCATGGCGAAGGACATGCCCCCGACGATATCTTCACCATCCATGAAAAACTCGAGGGTGAACGGCAACACCATGCCCTCGACATCCCCGTCTCCATTCCAGGTACCCATCAACGCCGCGATGTCATCGGCTGACGCCAGGCTCGAATCGATATCGCTCACCTTCTTCTCGTCGAGCTGTTCAGCATCAAACACCCACATTCCCCTGCCATGGGTGGCGATGACGATCATCCGGTCCCTGGGGTGGAAAACCAGATCATGGACGTAGACGAAGGGAAGATCGCCCAGGACCGCCCACTCCTCTCCTCCGTTCTTGGTGAAGTAAACGCCCGCATCGGTTCCGAGATACAACCTCTCGTCGTCGTCCGGATCTTCTCGAATCACATTGACCGGACCCAGCGGGACATTCCCGGAAATATCGATCCAGGTCTCGCCCAGATCCTCGGATTTCCAGACATAGACCTGAAAGTCGTCATCTCTCCGACCGGTCTGGGTCATGTACACCGTGCTCAGATCGTGCCCGGACGCCACCAACCGCGAAACCCACTTGGTGGGCACCGGCGGGTGGTGGATCTCCTGCCACTTCCCACCGCCGTCCTTGGTGCGCCAGACCCGGCCGTCATCGGTCCCCGCGTAGATCAGCCCGAATCTGAGAGGAGACTCGCTCAGGGTGGAAATAGTCTGATAGCCGATGTCGCCTTTCTTGGCGGGGTCGCCGAGGGACAGGTCCGGGCTGATGCTCTCCCATGTGTTGCCCCGGTCCCTCGACATCAACACGTTTTCCATGCCGTGATACACGATATCCGGGTTGTGGGGAGAGATGATGGTCGGAGCCAACCACTGACCCCGCATCGTCTCTTCGTCGGAATACCGGGGTGGAAGACAGGTCTTTTCGTCGGAGCCGTCGACGTCCCGCCGATTCAGATTACCGTAGTAGGTGCTGGCGTAGATCGTGCGGTCTCGCGGATCGATGGCATGCGTCGTGCCTTCTCCGCCAAGGGTACTCACAAACTCGATCGGTCGAATACCGGTCCGGCCCTCGGATATGTCGACCGTACCTGAGTAGCTTCCGTGGTCCTGAATCGAGCCGTACACCCGGAACGGTTCGGCCATATCCACGGCAACGGTGAAAAACTGAGCCAGAGGAAGCTCCTCGATCGGGGTCTTCCAGTTCTTTCCCTTGTCATACGAGATCGCCAGTCCACCATCTTGGACATTGAGCAGATAGTCACTGTTGTTGGGATCAATCCACAGACCATGGTGATCCATATGCATTCCCGTCAGCACCTCGGCTGTTTTTCCTCCGTCATTCGACACATTCAGGGCCAACCCCATGGTGTAAACGAGGTTCTCATCCTGCGGATCGACCCTGATTTGGGAAAAGACCCAACCGTACGTCCCCGAGTGAGTTTCCATGAATTTCTTTGTCGTTTCGTCCAACCCGCTCACCTGGTTCCAGTTTCGCCCGCCATCATCAGTGCGGAAGATGGTCGCGCCCTTGATCCTGTCCACCATCGGACGCCCATATGAGTCCTTCTGACCCTCTTTCGCCTCCTCTGCGATTTCATAGCTGTCGAGGTAGGCGTAGAGGACCTGAGGGTTGGAGCGCGCGATATCGATACCGATTCGGCCTCGATACCCGGGCTCAGGAAATCCCGAGTTGATCTCCTCCCAGTTTTCTCCACCGTCGGTCGATTTCCAGACGCCGTTATTGACGTGGTTGTCGAAGGTACGAGGATCATTCCACTTCAATCTGGTTCGCTGCCACGTCGTGCAATACAGAGTCTCCGGATCCTGGGGGTCGATGACGAGATCGTTGACCCCGGTTTCACTGTCGACCGAGAGGACCTCCTCCCATGTCTCCCCACCGTCCGTGGTCCTGAAAAGCCCACGCTCGGGGTTTGGAGTCCACTCGTGACCTCCTGCAGCGACAAAGACGATGTTCGAGTCTTTCGGGTGGATGCGAATCCTGGGGATGGTGTAGGTACCCTCGAGACCCATGCTCTGCCAGGTTTCTCCGCCGTCGGTGGTCTTGAAGACGCCGCACCCCGCACTCGAGCTGCGAAAGATGTTGGCCTCGCCTGTGCCCACCCAAACGACGTCGGGATCCCGGGGATCGATGGCAATGTCCCCGATCGAAGCGCAGGGCATGTCGTCGAACACCGGTTCGAAGGTGGTGCCTTCGTTGATCGACTTCCAGACGCCGCCGGTGGCGGCGGCAACCCAGATCGTGTACTGCCGGCCCCTTGGAGAGACCGCCTCGACATCCGTACACCTGCCGCTGATGTTCGTCGGACCGAGGTAGTTCCATTTCAAGTGGCGAAAGGGGGATTCCTCTTCCATCTCCGCGTGTTTGCCGAACATCTCCAGCCTTGTCTCGCTCTTTGAAACCGGCTGTTTCAGGTCTGAGTCGGCCGCGGCCGATATCGATATCGCTGACACGAGACACAGCAGACACGCGATGGAACAAGAACGCTTCATTCAATCCCCCATGATGTGGCATCTGAACACACGAAAGTCTGATGGACCTTTCGCAAGAATCGCAGCGCAGGCTACGCCGTCGGGAACCCCCGTACCGCCGATGGAGGCTACCACCGACCCTGGTTGAGTGTCACGTACGGTGACTGTCCTGAGACCCGCCCCTCGGCCATTCGCAAAGATCATCACACCGAAGATGATTCGGGCGATCAACCATCGGCCCACCTGCGGTCGAACCTCCTGCCAATCCGTGACTGCTGTACCATCACGTAATGAGAACAAGATTAATTCTTGATTCGCGCTCCTCGGGAATGGAAGCCGACGCCCTCTGCAGATGATCCGCCCGATTTTCAATGATGCGACGTCACGGTCCCTCGACTGCTTGAGCCTCGCCTTGCCGCGAGGCGCCCGGCCGGTCATCACCGACGCGCCGGGTCACCGCCATCCGCACCGACGTGACCTACGACTCTGCTCAGCGGAGTGGAGCACCAGATTCTGAGACCTCTTCTTCATCGAATTTTCATCACGCTGGCAGCGGCTATCGCCGTTGCCGCGACGACCGTCGACGCTGATGAGATTCGTCGGTGGCGATGGAGCGGTATCGAACGTGTGGTGGCGGTGGGCGATGTCCACGGCGCGTACGACGAAATGGTGGCCATACTCCGGGAGACCGCCCTTGTAGACGACGACCTGCGGTGGATTGGCGGCACGACCCACCTGGTGATGCTCGGCGACATCGCCGATCGCGGGCCCCGTCCTCGCGACTGTTACGACCTCGTCATGAGGCTTCAAGATGAAGCGGAGTCGGCCGGCGGCCGGCTGCATTTTCTGCTCGGCAACCACGAGATCATGAATCTTGTGGGTGATCTGCGCTATGTGGCGGATGAGGACTTCGCGTCCTACGCGGGGAAGGAAGACGAGGCCGAACGCAAACGGGAAATTCGGCGGCAGAAACGATATGCAATCTCCAACAACCGCGACCCGCGGCAAGGCGGCGCTCGTATCCGCAACTCGTTCCCGGACGGATATTTCGCCAGGCACCATGCCTTCTCCCCCACCGGGATCTATGGCCAGTGGCTCCTCGAACAGCACATTCTGGTTAGAATCAACGACATCGTATACATCCACGGAGGCCTCCCGCCCGGCCTCCTCGAGATCGATCCCGATAAGATCAACTCCACGATCCTCGGCACCCTGCTGGGGTATCTCAAGGCCGAGGCCCAACTGGTGGAGGCGGGAGCTCTACCACCGGAAATGGCGTGGCACAAACGCCTTGCCCTCGCTCGGAGACTGACCATCAGAAGCGAGTCTCAGAGGGAGATCAACGCCGCACAGGAGATGCTCGAGCTGAGCACCGAATGGCCATTCTTCGTCGATGGACCGCTGTGGTACCGGGGCACCGCACTCAGCCCGGCGGAGACCGAAGAGGACATCGCCTTTCGCGTCCTCGATCACCTTGGCGCGACGACCGTCGTTATCGGCCACACACCTACCCACACCGGCCTCATCTCAACCCGTTTCCGGGGCGCCGTTATTCAGGCCGACACCGGGATGTTGACCGCCCACTACGGCGGCCGCCCATCGGCGCTGGAACATCGAGGTGGCCTTCTCTTCGAACGCTACCCCGGCCGGCCGCCGGCCCCACTCGCTGCACAGCAGTGGGAACTCACCGCCGGAATGTTCACCGACGACACCGAGATCGAGGTATTCCTCGCGACGGCGCCCGTGGTCTACGTCGGTGAGTTGGGGAGTGGATCAACCCGACCCATGCGGGTCGCCCTCGCGGACAACGGGCGCCGAAGCCGCGCGATCTTCAAGACAGTCAGGACGACAGACCCGCCGGCTTCCGACGGCACGACTCCTCCGAGGAGGGAGAGCTACGCACACGAGGCCGCCGCCTATCGGATCGATCGCCTGCTCGGGCTCGGGATGGTCCCACCGACGGTCATTCGAACAATCGATGGGGTCGAGGGATCGCTCCAGATCTTTGTCGAAGGCGCCATCAATGAGGTCAATCGCGTCCAGGAAGACCTCCGTCCGCCTAACGAAGACGAGATGGCTCGACAGGTCGCCCGGACTCGGGTCTTCGACTGGCTCATCCTCAACCCCGATCGACCCGACGACAATCTGCTCTACACCACCGACTGGAGGGTTCACCTCATCGATCACAGCCAGGCGTTTGTTCCGCCGACTCGGGGGGACCATCGCGGTCGGTCCCGGGTTCCGGAAATGGACGATGAGCTTCAGGCTCGGATCGGCTCCCTCGACGAGGATGAATTGATCGCCGCGGTTGGAAACCTGCTTGAACCGGCAGAACTCGATGCGCTGTTGGCGCGATTCAAAAAAGCGAAACAGCGATAGGCAGCGATGCCACCCGAGATGAACTGAGAGCCCGGGGTAAACACCGGCGTCGTGAGGTTCGTAGAATGCAGTGACCATGACTGACAATTCTCCTGAGACCACACGCTTGGTTACCGGCGCGATCCGGTAATCGCCGGAGGAAGCAATGATGAAACGAGTGATGCTCGCGACCATCGTCTGCCTGGCATCGACCGTGGCAGCAGCCGCGACTCTGAACGTCACGAAGATCTCGGATGACCCGGTGAACGGGTGCGATTCCGACTGCAGCCTGCGCGAGGCGGTTATCGCCGCCAACGCAACCGTCGAGCACGACACCATCGTGGTGCCCGCGGGCACCTACGTACTCAGCCTCGTGGGAGCCGACGAGGATGCGGCGGCGACCGGCGATCTCGACCTCATCGAGAACGTCAGTATCGTCGGCAATCCAACGGGCGGCACCATCATCGATGGCAATCTCACCGATCGATTGGTGCATCTGAGCGGAGCAACCGTCGAACTGATCGATGTGGTGTTAACCCGGGGCAGCACGACGGGCGATTGGTACGGAGCCGGGGGAATCCTGGTCGAGAGCGGTAGTCTGACCTTGACCAGGAGTGTGCTTTCCGACTGCACCTGCGACGCCCACGGAGGAGGCATCTTCTCTCTCGGCACCGTGATCATCGATCAATCCGCCATCATCGGCAACACCGGTTACCAGGGAGGTGGGATCTACCACGCAGGAACAGATCTCATCCTGGTGAACTCCACCATCAGTGGAAACACAGCGACCACCCAAGGGTCCGGCGGGATCAGTACCGATGGGTTGGCGTTCACCGCCAATATCGACAGCTCCACCATCACCGACAATATGGGTCCTCAGTCCGACGCCGTCAGCTTCCTGTGCGAGGTCTGGGTCGCAAACACGATCATTGACGGAAGCTGCTTCATCAGCCCGGGCATGGGCACGGCGCATTCCGAAGGAGGCAACCTGGAGAGTCCGGGCGACACCTGTGGGCTGGATCACCCCACCGATCAGGTCGGGGTCACAGCCGGGGCGCTCGTTCTCGGACCGCTGCAGAGCAATGGAGGAGTCACCCCGACCCACGCACTGCTGAGCGGCAGCGCGGCGATCGACTCCGCAAACGATCCACTCTGCCCCACCACGGACCAACGCGACTGGCTCCGGTGGGACGGCAGTTGTGACATCGGCGCCTACGAGGTCGACGCCATCGGATCGCTTCTCTTCGCGAATGGATTCGAATCCGGCAACACCGACGCGTGGTCTGCGACCGTCCCAACCATGAGGAGGGTCTACAAGAGGCGGTCACCCGATCATGGTGAATTCAATGCGCGCACGGGACTCGGCCGGACCGGCTGAGCTCTGGGTCTGCGGCTCGATGTACCCAAAAGCCGCATCCAGACACGCTTTCCAAGACCATAATTGGAGTAGTGTGACCCGTCAGAAAGGCCACGATCCACGGGCTCTCACTTCAGGATGCTTCTCTTCTCGTTGTACTGCGAGCGGATCGCCGAGAACTCCCGGTGATCGAACTTGAGCTCTGTGGCGATCTTCCGGACCTCGCTCTCCTCGACCAGCGAGATCGAGTCGTCAGAGGCGGAGACCTCGAACAGACAGTGGAGGAGCCGCTCCTTCTGGTCGCGGTCCGAAATCTTGTTGAATTCACGGGTCACGAGGTAGTTTTCGGTGCCACCCTTGAGGAGTTGTTGCGATTTGGCGATCTGGATAACGAGGACGGCCTGCGCCTCGGTCAGCCCCCCGACATCGCGGACGACCGCTTCCATCCTCCGGTTTTCGTCCTCGCTGATCTCCATGTCCGAGTTCGCGACCCTCGCCAGGACAAACGCGAATGCGGCGAGGTACCGTGCCTCATCGGCATCAAGGAGATCGAGTTCACGGGTGATCCGGCGCACCGTTTCGGTGTCGTTGGCGGCCTGCGTCACCGCCTCGTCTTTCTGACCGAACAACTTGCTCAATAACGAAGCCACATCCACCTCCGAGCGGGCGAGTTTACTGCAGCCGACGCTCCC
>Ga0209475_10005718_pt1 | contig 10065 bp, 8 predicted proteins | sample tdDd471_FD_187128 | JGI IMG/M metagenome (GOLD analysis project Ga0209475, IMG submission 187128) | Marine sediment microbial communities from the Atlantic coast under amendment with organic carbon and nitrate - tdDd47.1 (SPAdes)... | ecosystem: Environmental > Aquatic > Marine > Coastal >...
TGCACCGCGATGAGGGGTCGCATAGAAGATCGCGCGCGTCACGAACGGCAGCGACTCGTAGTCCACCGCGGACCGGCACATGGCTTTGTCCGCGTCGTTCAGTTGCGTTTCGTCGAGCGGCACGCGGAAGATCGCTTCCTCGAGCGAGCGACCCGGATCGACCACCAGGAAGTGGGTCAGCAGCCCTCCCAGACTGTGGCCGCACAACACCGTCGCATCGAGGGCGCGGTGGGGGCCATCGCGTTGCAATTTCGCGTGCAGCGCGGTCACCCTTGCGCGCAGATCTGCCGCGGAGAGGATCACCGGCTGACCCGTCGGATAGAACCAGACCATGAACTGGAAACGGGTGCGAATCCGCTCGTCGGCCATCAGGTCGTTGTAGAGCGGGATCCAGGTGAACGGGTCCGAAGCGAGCCCGTGGATCAGGATGATCGGAATGCGGTCTTTGCGTAGGGGTTGCAGGGCGAAGAGCCCACCGCGTTTGGCCCACTCATCGCCCCGGAACAGCGCCTTGAGGCCGGGGCTCTGGTCCTCCTGTTGGGCGATCGAGTAGACGATGGGCGTGGTGAAGTCGATCTCGAGGGGAACGTCCATGCCCGCGATCGAGACCGACGCGGTCTGCGTAGGATCGAGGAGGTCATACGTTCCCGGCGTCGGCGGATCGTCGAGGATGGACGCATCGTCCGGGAAACGTATGAGGAACGTGACCGCGAACGCCCGTGGTTTCTTGCGGCGCGCCGTCGCCTTGTTTCCCGTCGCTCCCACTCGATCGCGATGGATCAGGAGGCACGGAGCACCGAGCCCCTCGAAGCGATGGGGAGGCGGGAGCCCCTTGATCTCGTAGTCATATGCCAGCTCGATGGTCTCGGCGCTCTTGAGATCCGCACCCAGTTCGATGCGGCCGGGTCGCACTACGGTCGAGCCGCCAACCCACGCGAGCGGTGCGGATCGCAGTTCGCGGTCGTCGCTCTGGCTGTAGCGGACCATGTCGCCCAGCGTGCGGTTGTAGAGGTCGCTCGCCCAGCGAAAGCGGATGTCGAAGCGGTTGGGCGGAGGCTCCAGTTCGGGGTCGAAGAGATATGCGTAGCTGTAGCGCAGGGTCGTCCCCAGCACGACATCGCTCGGGTTGACGGTGAGGCGCATTCGCGAATAGGAAATCTCCGCGATCGCGAGGGCGAGGTTCCGGTTCTTGGTACGGCGCATCTCGGCGTCGAGCACGATGCCGACCTTGCGCGGGTCGCTGCGCAACAGGTCGAGCAGTTCCCGCCGGCGCAGGATGTCCCGCGTCGTGTCGCTGACGTCACCACCGTCCAGCGCGCTGCGACGAGCTTCGGCGAACCACTGCTTCTCATCGGTGTCGCGGACCTGGTACCGCGGCGCGCACGCGGCGGCTACGAGCAGGAGAGGGCACAGCAGGGCCGCGCCCCGCACCTACGAACTCCGCAGCTTGAAGCGCTGAATCTTGCCCGTCGCGGTCTTCGGCAGTTCCGGGACGAACTCGATGCGGCGGGGACGCTTGTAGGCGGCCATGTTCGTGGCACAGTGCCCGATGAGTTGCGCCGCGGTGTCGTCGTCTCCGGAGAATCCCTCGTTGAGCTTCACGTAGGCCAGCGGCTTGACGAGCCCGTCACCGTCCGCGACGCCCACAACGGCGCACTCGAGCACCGCATCGTGGCGCAGCAGCATGCTCTCGACCTCGACCGGGGAGACCCAGATGCCACCGACCTTGAGCATGTCGTCGGAGCGTCCGCTGTGCCAGTAGTAGCCGTCTTCGTCGATGCTGTACTTGTCGCCGGTGACGAGCCACTCGCCACGGAACGCCCCACGGCTCCGATCGTACTGGTGCAAGTAGCAGAGAGCCGCGCTCTCCCCCTTGACCCACAGGTTGCCGGCCTCACCTGCCGGAACGTCGTTCCCGTCCTCGTCGGCCAGCTTGAGCTCGTAGCCGTCGAACGGCTTGCCGCTGCTGCCCGGGCGAATGTCACCCGGTCGGTTCGAGAGGAAGATGTGGTAGTTCTCCGTCGAGCCGATGCCGTCGATGATGTCGAGGCCGGTTCGTTCTTTCCACTGCTCCCAGAGCGGCGCGGGCAGCGACTCGCCCGCACTCACGCAGATCCGCAGCGACGAAAGGTCCCACTTCGTTGTGAGTTCCTTTTCGGCCAGTGCCATGGCGTAGCCCGTGGGTGCGTTGTAGAGCACCGTCGGCTTGAAGCGATGCACGGTGTCGAGCACGTTGGCCGTGATCCGGGGCGAACCGGCCAGCAGCACCGCACTCGCGCCCACGTAGAACGGAAAGATCAGGTTGCCTCCCGTGCCGAACGTGAAGAACAGCTTGGCGCCGGCGAAGGTCCGATCGCTCTCCGTCAGCCCGAGGATGTTGACGCCCCAGTTCTGCGCCGTGAGCGGGAGGTCCTTGTGGGCGTGGGGGATGCCCTTCGGTTCGCCGGTCGTGCCGCTTGAGTAGTTGAGGCAGCAGATGTCCTCGCGATGGGTGACGGTCGCTTCCAGCTTGTCCGATTGCGCGTCCAGCCACGCGCGGTACTCGGGTGTCCCGATTTCGACGACGTGTTTGAGGGAAGGAACATCGCCCCGCACCTGCTCGACGACCGCGCGATACATCTCATGGCACACGAGCACCTTGGCGCGGCTGTCCTCGAGCATCAGCTGGAACTCCTCCGGCGTGAGCATCGTGTTGAGGCTCAGTGCGATCGCGCCGATCTTGATCGTGCCGAAGTAGGTGGCGACCCACTCGACCGAATCGGGAGCGAGAATCGCGACGGTCTCGCCGAAGTGGACGCCCATCGCCGAGAGCGCGTTGCCGGTCCGATTGACCTCGGCAGCGAGGTCGCCGTACGTGATCTCCCGTTCCGCGCTGAGCAGGGCGGTCTTGTCGGGCCGGCGCAGCAGGTTGCGCTCAAGGATGTCGACGGCGTTGTAGTGCAGCGGGAGGTCGGCGGCCTTCATGGCCAAAAGATAGGGGGGGCGGGAGGCGGTGACAACCGCAACTCGGAGCGGGCAGACTGCCTGCGGCAGTCTGAGCCGCCAATCTCGAGGACCCAATCACGGGCTGTCGGCCTGCAACGAGGCCCGCGCGGAAGCAGGAACCGTTACTACCCGCGGGGGCGCGAAACAACCGCTACAAGTGCTTGGCGAAGACGATGATGTAGCGTTCGGGCGTCCCGATGCCGAAAGTCGTCGCGTTGGCGGGCAGATCCGCGTCCCCGTGCAGCATTTCGACGTCCTTCGTCCGCAGTTCCTCGTGCAGGGCAAGGGGGTCGTCCACGTAGAAAAGCGCATCGACGCCGAATGGGTCGATGCAGTGGGCCGGCCGCTCGGACAGATCGGCCTTGGTCTCCTCCAAAAGCAGGTGAACGCCGTCGCGCTCCAGCACCACGCCCTTGGGCGGGCCGGGGAGCTCTTTTTCGACGCGGAAGCCGAGTGCGTCCCGATACCACGGAATCGCGGCGGTTACGTCAGTGACCAGCAGGTTGGGGCAAGCGCCGGTGAAAGCCATGGACGAATCGTACGCCTTTCCGGATCCTGGGGAAGCCCCTGCCAGGGCGGGTTTGCGGTTTGCAGTTGGCGGTTTACGGTCGCGAGGGCTGCGACCGTGAACTGGGAACCGTGAACTGCAAACCGGTTTCGTGACATCGGGCGGACAATTCGCGGCTCGAACCATGGGATTCCAATGCGGCATCGTGGGCCTGCCGAATGTCGGCAAGTCCACTATCTTCAACGCGATCACGCAGAGCGGTCTGGCGCAGGCCGAGAATTTCCCGTTCTGCACCATCGAGCCGAACATCGGCGTGGTCCCGGTTCCGGACGAGCGCGTGGATGCCCTCGCCAACCTCGTCAACCCGAAGAAGACCGTCTACACCTCGATGAACTTCGTCGATATCGCCGGCCTCGTGCGCGGCGCATCGAAAGGCGAGGGGCTGGGGAACAAGTTTCTCGGCCACATCCGCGAGGTGGACGCGCTCGCGCACGTGGTGCGCTGCTTCGAAGATGACGATGTCGTACACGTCGACGGGAAGATCGATCCCGTTTCCGACATCGAGACGATCACCGCCGAACTCGCCCTGCGCGATCTCGACACGGTGCAGCGCGCCAAGATCCGCGACGAGAAGCTCGCGCGCGGCAGCGACAAGGCCGCCAAGTCCGCCCTGCCGATGTATGACGAGCTGATCGCGCATCTCGACCGGGGCAAGGTGGCGCGCCAGTACGAGCCGGCGACGGACGCACTCAAGAAGGTCTTCAAGAACCTCTATCTGCTGACCGCCAAGCCGGTGCTGTACGTGGCCAACGTCTCCGAGGACCTCCTCCCGGAAGGCGGGCCGATGGTCGAGCGCGTCCGGGAGGTGGCCGCGGCGGAGGGGGCGGAAGTCGTCGTCATCTCCGGCCGCATCGAGTCGGAGCTGGCGGAAATGCCCCTCGAGGAGCGCGCCGAGTTCCTCTCCGACATGGGCCTCGAAGAGCCGGGGCTGAACCAGCTGATTCGCAAGGGCTACCGTCTGCTCGGCCTGATCACCTACCTGACCGCAGGCCCGAAGGAGGTCCATGCCTGGACCATCCCGGCGGGCACCAAGGCGCCTCAGTCGGCGGCGGTAATCCATACCGACTTCGAGCGCGGCTTCATTCGGGTCGAGACGATCTCGTATGACGATTTCATCGCGTGCGGCTCCGAAGCGAAAGCGAAGGAAGCCGGCAAGATGCGCGTCGAAGGTAAGGATTACGTCGTGCAGGATGGCGACGTGATGCACTTCCTCTTTAACGTTTAGGGCTGTTCAACGTGTAGCGCGCAACGCGCTGCGCCGCCGCGCTTCCCGCGCTGGCACCACCGTGACCGGATAGGTGGTTGCCGCGGAACTTGGGATTTTTCTCCGGGTCTTACCTGTCTGGGGACGTATCCCCCGATAAGGCGCATGATCACCAACGGCTATTCCGGACTGGCTGCCTTTGCAGCGATCTTGCAGATCGCGCTGGGCGTGGTGGTTGTGTGGTTCGGTATCCGCGCACTGCGGCAACGTGCCGCATCGAACCCGTGCGTTGCGGACGAAGCGGACGCAGAGTCGAGCTACTACTTCCGCTTTGTTGTCGGGCTGACGCTGTGCGGCGTCGTGATCGCCGCGTGGCCCTTGTTCTATCTCGTGTTGCAGAGCTACGTCGGGCAGTGGCCGGGCGTGATGTGTATCGACGGCGTCGTCCGGATCGGGGCGTCGAGCGCCAACTCCGCTTCGCACCTGCCGGGCCTGGTCGCATTCATGGAGATCTCGAAACCGGCCTTGGTCTTTCTGGCGGGCAGTTGGCTTGTCGTTCACCTCCTGATGCAAAGTCAGCGGGGCGGGCGGCTCCAGCGAGTCTCGGTCGCCACCATGCTGACCTTCGGCCTGCTCGGCGTTCTCGACGGTGCTGCGGAAGGCGCTTACCTCGTCATTCCGAAGCAGGAGCAGGCGCTCGCGACCGGGTGCTGCACCGTGGACAGCCAAGAGTCGGTCTTCGCCAACGCCGGCCCCCGGGAACCGTCCGGACGCGGGCCGCTGACGGTCGCGTTCGTGGCTGCCTGCGCATGGGTCGCGTTCTGGGTCACAGCGAGCATTCGCCGGATTCGAATGTCGCAGGCCGCCGGGTACCGGCTGGCGCTCGCGGCCGTCGGGGCGGCCGCCCTGATCCCCCTGGGCGCGATCTATCTGCGCGAGGTTGCGGCCCCGCTGTTCCTGCAGCTTCCCTATCACCAATGCGCGTACTGCCTCGTGGGCGTCGCGCCCGAGGCGCTGGTCGCGGTCGGGTTGTTCAGCCTGGCGACGTTTGCCGTCGGCTGGGCCGTCATCGCGCGCGGGCTGGATCGATCGAACCAGGCGATCGCCCTCCCGTTGCTGCGCTTTGCGCGATTCGGATTCCTCGCCACGCTGCTGATGCTCGGCGTCCGGATGGCTACCGCATGAGAGCGCGCGGCCTGGCGCTCGAAGTGACGGCCCTCGTCGTCATTGCCCTCCTGCCTGCCTTCGCCGATCTGGTGCGCGGCTCCACATCTCGCTGCGCGCAGGACGGCGTCGCGGTCGATTCGAACTACGCGGTCTACGCCCGGTACGAGGGGGACGTCGAATTGGAGTTCTGCGGCGTCTCGTGTGCGGACCTCTGGATGCGGCGCAGCGGTAAGCCGGCGATCGCGGTGGAGGTGACCGACTGTGTCGATGGCCACCGATTCGCCGCCCGCAACGCACACTTCGTCAAGATCTACGTGGACTGGAGAGAGAGTGTCCCGGATCCGATTCGAGTGTTTGCGTCGCGCGAGGAAGCTCTCGCGCACATCCGCGAATTCGGCGGTGAGCTGCTCGTGGGACCACGTCGCCCGCTCGGCACCGCGAGTGACCTGCGGTGGGACCGAGCGTCCGGTGATCGGTAGCGCAGCGGTGCGGGAGCCGTGCTCGTGAAGGATTCCACGACCATGTTGTTGGCGTTCACCGTCGTGCTGGTTGGAGTCGCCGGCGCGCTGCTCGCCGGTGCGCCCGCTTCGCCGCCGGCGAAGACCGACTTCCAGTCGACCGTTGGGGGGATCGGGGCCGGTGTCGCCGTGGATCCGTCGCTGTGTGTTCGGGCGTTCGATGATTGTGTGGCCACGGACTGCGGCTGGCGTCACGGACCGGTGGCGGGAGGCGACCGCTTCTGTCCTCTTCACGGCTTCGGGCCGCGGCGCTGAATGATGATGAGGCCGGGACTGGCGATTGCGCGAAGCGGTGTGACCGCGGTGCTCCTGCATCCGGTCCGGAGCGCGACTGCCGTGGTTTGTATGGTCGCGATTCTGTTGCCCTACGTGTGCGGCGCGGCCATCGCGCGCGGGGTGGAAGGCGAGGCGCGTCAGGCGCTCGCGGCAGGACCGGACCTGCATGTGGTTCAACTGCGATTCGGCCGGCCCGCTCCGATTCGGGTCTCGATGGCGGATGAGTTGCGCAAGATCCCGGGCGTGCGCAGCGTGGTGCCGCGCATCGTCGGCGAGTTGGCGCTCGGGACCGAATTCGTGCCCGTCGTGTTGATCGGGGTTCCGCCCTCCCGACTCCCCGGTGCCGCGGAAAGCGCCTCGTCAGGACGGGCGATGCCGCAGTTTGTCGTGGGGGCGGAGTTGGCTCGCACGCTTCACCTGTCCGAAGGGTCGTACCTGCCGCCGTTTTATCGTGCCAAGGGCGGCGATCGCGTCTCGCAGATCGTGGGGGTGTTGGGTCGCAACGAGTCCGTGGCGAGCGGCCATGTGATGTACACCGCGCTGGCTACCGCGGCCGAGGTGTTTGACGAGGCGGAACATGCCACGGACCTGCTGGTCGAGTGTCAACCCGGCTACCTCGATGCCGTCCGCCGCAAACTGGGGCGTGATTTCCCGACCTGTCGGGCGGCGAGCCGGGATGAACTCGCCAGTCAGCTTCCCGCCAACATCCGCTATCTCGATGGTGTGTTTCACATGCTGTTCGTGCTTGCGTTCGCGGTCGGGATTCCGCTGCTACTGGTGGCGTCGGGGGTCGGCCTCGCGGAACGTCGAAGCGAGGCAGCGCTGCTGAAAGCGACAGGGTGGACCACGGACGGCTTACTGCTGCGCGCGCTCGTCGAGAGCGGCGTGCTCTGCCTCATCGCGGCCTCGTCGTCCCTCATCCTCGGGTGGGTCTGGCTGGCCCTCGGGAACGGAATCGGCATTGCCTCGATCTTCCTGCCGGGGTGGGAGTTCGATGCCGCGCTCCAACTTCCCTATCGATTGGACGCGGAGGCGATCCTCGTGGCGACCGTACTTTCCTTCTGCATTGTGGCGACGGGATCGCTCTACGCAACGTGGCGCGTTGCGAGCGCGCCGGTCCGGTTGATCCTGCGATGAGTGCCTCCGTGCTGGTCGAGTCGGTCGGGGTCACGCGCTCGTTTGCGCGGGTAGGGGACGTTCTTGCGGACGTATCGCTCACCGTCGAGCGAGGTAGTTGCGTCGCGATCGTCGGGCGTTCCGGCTGCGGGAAGACGACGCTGCTGTCGCTCCTGGGCGCGCTCGACGTGCCGACCCGGGGGCAGGTTCTGTACGACGGCACGGACTTCCGCGCGATGTCCGGTGTCCGCCGCGCTCGTGCGCGCCGGCGTATCGGAGTCATCTTCCAGCAGTCTCCGATGATCGCTCGCCTGCCGCTCTGGGAGAATGTCACCTATCCCCTCGTGCCGCGCGGGACATCGGCTGACGAACGGCGCGAGATCGCCGTTCACTGGCTTGAGCGCCTGGGGCTCGCGGATCGGATCGGCGCGCGCCCCGAGGAACTGAGCGGCGGCGAACGGCGCCGCGTCGGCGTGGCTCGCGCACTCGCCGGAGAGCCCGACCTGATTCTCGCCGACGAGCCGACGTCCGACCTCGACTCGGACAACGCGGAGGGAGTGCGTCGTCTGTTCGAGGAGTTTCGCAGCGCCGGGGGCACGTTGGTCCTCGCTACGCACGATCCGTTCCGGGACGCCCCGGATGGCGAGGTCGTTCGTATGGACGCTGGTCGCCTCCTCCGTTGAGGGGTGCACGACGCTTCAGCGCGCCGGTTCGACAACCTCGTGGATCTGCCCGTGCGCCGGTGACGCAATGGTCTGCACGAGTCCGGACGGCCAGCGAATCTCCGCGCGCTCCACCTCGCCGAAGCCGTCGAGCCCGAAGTGCAGCGTCTTCGAAGACTGTGCGAGGTAGCCCGTGGCCGCCTGGACCTGCCGTACCTGGACGCGCGCGCCGGAGTAGATGCGCACCACGGCGCCCACCGCGTCTCGATTGCTGCGCGTACCCCGGAGTCGAAATGCGACGTATTCCCGGCTCGACCAGCGGTTGCCGAACAGATGTGCGCGGTCGTTGAAGTTGTTGACGATGAGGTCGAGTCGCCCGTCGTTCTCGACGTCGAGAACCGCGGCCGATCGTGCGCTCCGCGTTGCGGATCGACCGCCGATCTGGCCGCCGATCGTGCCTCCCGGCGGCGGGTCGATTCCCGTGCTGCGCGACTGGTCGACGAACTTGCCCTTGCCGTCGTTCATGAGGAGGTAGTTGCGCCAGTAGAAGTACGGGTAGCCCATGCCGGACGGGAGAAACGCGTCTACGGCTCCGTTGTTGTCGAAGTCCGCGGCGGCGATGCCCCAGGGCCAGAACGTCTCGGCGCCCGCCTTGCCGGAGACTTCCTCGAAGGTCCCGTCGCCGCGGTTCCGATAGAGTCCGTTGCCGAAGAACACCGTGCCCTCGCGAATCTTCAGCCGCGCGTGATAGCGCTCCTGGGCAGCGATCCCATTCGGTAGTTCTTCGACCGTCCGTCCCAGCGCTCCCGGGTACTTTTTCGCCTCGCGGATTCGACTCGGACTGTACTGCGGCTGCATCCACATGTCGGAGTGCATGTCCACGATCATGAGATCCAGCAGGCCGTCTCCGTCATAGTCGAAAGCGCGGGTCCCCATCGAGCCCCAGGGAGTGGCGCCGAGGCTCTTGGCCGTGACATCCTCGAAGTGGCCCTTCCCGTCGTTCCGGTAGAGGCGATTCCCTCCGAACATGTTGCCGACGAAGATGTCGATCTTCCCGTCCCCGTCGTAGTCGAACACCGCCATGTCTCCGCCCCAGCCCGGACCGCCCAGGCCGGACTCTTCCGTGGCGTTTTCGAACTTTCCCGTGCCGTCATTGCGGTAGTAGACGTTGGGCTCGACCGGGCTGTCGACGAGGTCGAGCAGGGAAGGCGGGCCCTCGTAATAGCGGTCGCGGGCTTCAAAGCGCTCGGTGGTCCAGCGCGCCGTGTTCGTGACCAGCAGGTCGAGGTCACCGTCGTGGTCGGCATCGAAGAACGCGACCCCTTGCGAGTGTCCGATCCACTCGACGCCCGCTTCCTTCGTCACCTCCCGGAACTTACCGGTCCCGTCATTGCGGAACAGGGCGTTGCCGCCCCGGGTGGAGGCGACAAACAGATCCTGATCGCCGTCGTTGTCGATGTCGTTGAATGCCGCCGCCGTGCAGATTCGGTCGGCAAGGGCGATGGGACCCGCCGTCGCGGTCTGATCGCGGAAGGTGCCATCCCCGTTGTTGCGAAACAGAGCGTTGGG